>JRYI01000652.1_pt1 | contig 16699 bp, 15 predicted proteins | sample 235361 | NCBI WGS metagenome assembly JRYI01 (sample SAMN03074212, study PRJNA261471) | activated sludge metagenome | biome: Common Effluent Treatment Plant; feature: Wastewater; material: Activated sludge; isolation source: activated biomass in a lab-scale reactor treating industrial wastewater at...
GGCGGGGAGGATGAGGAAGCTCAACACCGACATTAGAGCGCCAATCACCAGCTTGCTGATCCACTGCTTATCATCGAATACGTACCGAATTGACTTGTTTACATCCATGATAATTCTCCTTGGCTTGATAGCTAATAAATACTACGATGCATATTGCGGAAAGTTGCGCGACGGTTCGCATCATAGTGTCATTGTGCTGGTCTGTCAACGGCAGTTGATCGTATTGCGACGAGTTGCCATGGCTGGATAATTGCCTATGATATACTGTACATGATCCATTCCATAGCCTCATGCATCGGATGTATTAATGATTAAAATCCTGGAAACAGAACGCCTCTTATTGCGCCGCCCGGAACTCACCGATCTGGATTCACTTTATAATCTCTACCGCGACCCCGAAATGCGCCGCTACTTTCCGGTCGAAGGCACTTCACTCGACCGCACGTTGACCTATGAGGAGACCCGGGAGGAACTGGAATGGTTCCTCAACGGCCATCCCCGGCATCCCGAACTGGGGTTATGGGCAACGATTCTGAAGGAGAACGGCGCGTTCATCGGCCGCTGTGGCCTGTTGCCGTGGTCGATTGACGGGCAGGAAGAGGTCGAAATCGCCTATATGATCGACAAGGCGTATTGGAGAAGGGGGCTGGGCGCGGAAGCCGCTCGCGGCATCCGCGATTATGCTTTCACGCAGTTGGGCTTGTCACGCCTCGTCTGCATGATCGACCCCGAAAATGAGGCATCGATCAAGGTCGCCACGAACATCGGCATGGCGTTTGAGAAGGAGGGTGCCGATGAACTTGGCCCGTTTTGGGTCTATTCGATGAGCCGTGGGCCATGGGTCGATGTTGGGCAAGATCGAACTGTGGAGCAGTAGATGGCCGAATCAGGACATGTGATCCGGGCCATGGATCAGATAACGCCGGAATGGTTAACCGGTGTGTTGCGGCGGGCCGGGGTGCTCGCCGCCGGTCAGGTGACATCGGTTATTATCGAATCCAGCGAGCGAATTCTGTCAACCGGCACGCGTATTCGCATAGCATTTTCTGAAGATGCCACCGGATTACTGCCGACGAAACTATTTCTGAAGACCGTCAAAACCGATCAAGATGAAGACTTCTTCGGCCCATCCGAAGTCAATTACTACCTTCGCGATTACAAGGGCGTCACCTGTGCCCCGATTCCACGATGCTATGATGCCGTGTTCTCGGAAGAACAGCGTTGCTATCACTTATTACTCGACGATCTGGCCGATACCCATATCGAGGCCAGGCACAAGCCGCGCACCCTTAAGTATGGGCTTGCACTGGCTGAAGCGTTGGCATGTCTCCATGCTGCCTGGTGGGGAGGCAAGCGGCTGACCAAAATAGACGAACATCTGCCCACTGCCCGGCAGATTGAGTGGTTTGTGGAGGTGGCCCGACCGGGAGCCGGTCACATTCTCGACGCCTTTGATCATGAGTTAAAAGCCCATTGGCCGGCGGCCGTCGAGGAGATTTTGCAGCGCCACCCTTTAACAATGGTCGCGCGGACGAACGAGCCGAACGGTTTTACCTTGATCCATGGCGACCCCAACTGGAACAATATCCTCGTCCCGCACGATGCCGACAGGCCGCTCTATATTATCGACCGCCAACCGTTCAACTGGAGCCTTACAGTGTGGTTGGGAGTCTATGATTTGGTGTATGCGCTTGTGCTTGATTGGAGCATCGACGAGCGTCGCCGGTTTGAGATGCCGATCTTGCGCCACTATCATGACCGACTTATGGCTCTCGGCGTTCGCGATTACTTTTGGGAACAACTTCTTCTGGACTATCGTCTCTCTGTGCCGATATGTATCTACGTGGCTATCGAGTGGTGTCGCGGCGGGATCAACGAGCAATGGGTGCATGTGTGGCTGCCCATGTTGCAACAGGCATTGACCGCTTGTGACGATTTGAACTGCCGCGAGCTTTGGATGTGACATTGATCACCTTAAAGAAGTGCTAATTGTCGTGATGCTTCAGCCTGGAGTATGATACGCTTCCAAGTAGTCTGGATCATTGATTCAACCATTTGGCTCGCTGCCTTGCCGGCCGTGCAAGCCATCTTTTCGACCGAAAGCGCGACCATACCCGCTATATTTAACACCAAGATCCATTAGAGGAGATTTAAGCATGAAGTCAAATTCTGTTGATGAATTATTGCGCTATTTGGATGGCGTCGTTACTGTCGACCGTGAGATCGTCACGGTTCGCGACGAGCTGGCGCTGCGGGAGAAAATCGATGGACTTGTGCAGACGGCCGTGTTTGGCGAAGGCCTCGTCCGCGACACAGCTCGCTGGCTCATCTGGGAGATCGCTCAGGGGCTGGGCATCTACCCATCCTCGATCCATCAGTTGTACATGGCCATCGGCGGCGGCGACGTGCCGGCCAATTTCACCGTCCCGGCCATGAACATCCGCGCCATGAACTACAACTCGTCGCGGGCGGTCTTCCGCGCCGCCAACAAACTCAACGTGGGCGCGATGTTGTTCGAGATCGCCCGCAGCGAGATCGGTTACACCGGGCAGCGGCCGATGGAGTACACCACCAGCGTTCTGGCCGCGGCCATCAAGGAAGGGTTTCGTGGCCCCGTATTCATTCAGGGCGACCATTTCCAGATTTCGCTCAGCCGCTACAAGAGCACGCCCGATGCCGAAGTGCAGGCCGTGAAGGACCTCATGGATGAGGCCGTCGCCGCCGGATTTTTCAATATCGACATCGACACATCGACGCTGGTCGATCTCAACTACCCGACGCTGGATGAGCAGCAAAATCTGAACTACACCCTTTGTGCTCGCCTGACCGAGTATGTGCGCGAGCTTGAGCCGGACGGCATCACAGTCTCCCTGGGCGGCGAGATTGGCGAGGTCGGGCACAAGAATTCAACCGTCGAGGAACTCCATGCCTTCATGCAGGGCTACCAGCGCGAGTTGGCCGATGGATTACCCGGCATCTCCAAGATTTCCGTGCAGACAGGCACCAGCCACGGCGGCGTGGTGCTGCCCGACGGCACGTTGGCTCAGGTGAAGGTGGATTTCGACACCTTGCGCGATTTGAGTCGAGTCGCCCGCGAGGACTACGGCCTGGGTGGTGCGGTGCAACACGGCGCGTCGACCTTGCCGCCGAGCGCGTTCAACAAGTTCCCGGAGATCGGCACGGTGGAGATCCACCTGGCGACCAACTTCCAGAACATCGTCTTCGACTATCTGCCCAAGGAAGTAGTTGATGAGGCATATGCCTATCTGCGCGAGCACCACAAGGACGAATGGAAGCCGGGCAAGACCGACGAGCAAAGCCTCTACTCGGCCCGCAAGCGCGCCATTGGCCCGTTCAAGGCTCAGTGGTGGAACCTGGATGAGTCCCGGCTGGCCGAGATCGGCGGCGTGTTGCAAGAGCAGTTCGAATTCCTGTTCGACCAGTTGAACGTCAAGGGAACGCGTGAATTGGTGGAGCAGGTGACGACGCGCGTTGTAATTCATCAACGGAGGCCGATCGCAGCGGCCGATGCTGTAGCGGTCGAGGACGTCAAAGACCTCGCCGACTAACGTTTTGCGTCTCCGAGATTGATCAAGTCATGGAAAGAGCGGCGGCTTCGTGCGAGCGCCGCTCTTTCTGTTCCGGGAGGGTCATGGACGATTCGCGAATCGATCGAGCGCGTTGCCTATCGTGGTTGGGTGGTATCTTGCTGTTCGCGGCGCTGACTATAGCTGGTTGTACAAGGGGGAGCGGCCTGGTACCTACCATTACGCCGGAACCGATCGTGCCGACGCGCACGCCCATCGCGCAATCGGTTGCTCCTGCCACGGAGACACCGGCGCCGCCGTCATCACCCACGCCCGAAGTGCCGGTTATTCCCACCTTGTCGGCCGAGCGGGCTGCGATGCTCAGCCGTATCGGCCTGGCGGGAGCGCTGGCGGATGTCGAGTCGTCGGCCGCGCTGGGGTTGCGCTCCGGGCATTTCACCTTCTGGCGCACGTGGGACGAATTGCCGGCGGTGCCGGAGCTGACCACGTGGCAGACAGTGCGGCTGGGGCAACTGGAGGAAAACATGCGCTGGCCGGCCAATCGCGAGGTCGTGGCCAGGACGCTGACCGCGCATCCTGGCTCCTTCTGGCTGGTCGGCAACGAACCGGACGTCATCTGGCAGGATAACGCCACACCTGAGGAGTACGCCCGCGCCTACCATGAGATATACACCTTCATCAAGGAGCGAGACCCTTCGGCCCGCGTCGGCGCGGGCGGGATTGCTTTGCCCACGCCCTTGCGGTTGGCCTATCTGGATGAGGTGTTGCGCATCTACCGCGAGACATATGACGAGGAATTGCCGGCCGATCTGTGGTCGATCCATCTCTTCATCTTGCGCGAGGAACGGGATAGCTGGGGGATCGACATCCCACCGGGCATGGACGCGACCAGTGGGGAGTTGTATGAGATCGAAGACCACGGAAATATCGAACTGGTGAAGCAGTATGTGGTCGCGTTTCGCCGGTGGATGGCGGCCAACGGTTACGCAGACAAGCCGCTGGCGGTGACGGAGTTCGGCATCCTGCTGCCGGAGGACTATGGCTTCCCGCCCGAATTCGTGCAGGATTACTTGCGGCAGACGTATGACTATTTCCTGACGACGACCGGGGAGGACGGGTTGGCGGCCGACGATGGACGGTTGGTGCAGGTTGCCTTCTGGTACAGTCTGTTCGACGAGGGCGCCTATCCGACCGGCAACCTCTATGACGCCCGGCGCGGCGCGCTCACGCCCCTGGGCGAGGCGTTCATTCGCTACACTGAGGGGTTGGTTCCATGACGGCAACCACATGACCGGCAGCCGGTTTTTCAGTTGTTGAGCCTTCTGCAACTTTCGAATTGGGGTGGCGTATAGGGTCACAGAACATCGATATGAACAGCGGAGGTTTCGAAATGAGTGAAAAACGATTGGTTCGTTCTCGTAATGACAAGATGTTGTTTGGTGTATGCGGTGGTCTGGCCGACTACCTGAATATTGACCCGGTGATCATCCGGCTGCTGGCTGCCCTGCTCACTTTGTGGAACGGTGTGGGCCTGTTGATCTACGTCGTTCTGGCGCTGATCATGCCCCAGGCGCCGGAGATCGTCGCCAAGGCCAACGCCTTTGACGACGAAGAGATCGTCATCAAGGGTTCATAAGCTCGCTGCTTCTCGGTTCGCCCGGTACCGGGCGGCGGCGGAATGTCCTGTATCGGTAGGCCGCTAACCTTACCGGGCGACTTTACCTGGCTTCACTCTGGCGAAAGAATATCCGTTTCCAATCTCCTGCCGCCAGATTAAGCATGAAACAGCCGATCCTGTCACGGGATCGGCTGTTTCCTTTGTCTGTATTCCCAATTAGGCGACAATTCGGACGTTCGCGCATTTTGCAGGAGAGGTCGGTGAATGGAAAAGCGCGTGAAATGGATTGTGTTCATCCTCGCTATCGGCGCGGTCGCTTCATTGCTGGTGGTCGACGCCCAGGCCCAGCCAACAATGCTGCCCATCGGTGCTATCCAGGGCGCGGGCGACGTGTCGCCTTATCTCAATCGCTTCGTCAACTTTCGCGGCACCGTCGTCGGCCGCTATGAAGACCGGAACACCCGCGGCGACGTCTATTACACCCTGTTCGTGCAAGACCTGCCCGATGCGAGTGACGGTGATCCGGCCACGTCGGACGGCATCGCCGTGTTCCTGGGGCGACAACCGCGGCCCGACATCCCGCTCGGCGCGGTGGTGGTGGTAGGCGGCAAGGTGACCGAGTTCTATAGCTTGACGGAGATCGACGACAAAGGGCTGGTCGTGACGATTGAGGAGCCGGCCGGTTCGCTGCCTGCGCCCGTTTTCATCGATCCGCCGGCAGATATGATCGAGTTGGCCGCCTATTTCGAGACGTTGGAAGGGATGCGCGTGGCTTACGAGGGTGGGGTAGTGGTCGCCGGGCCGACGCACGAGGGGTGCGGGTTCGCGGTGATCGACGAAGCCGCGGCGGCCGAACTGCCCATGATTCGGCGCGCGGATGACGATCCGGTCGGCCGCGTCGTGCCCGTGCTCTATCCCGGCGACTTGAATTGCGACGACATCCCCCAGGTGAAGACCGGCGACCGCATCACTGGCCTGGCCGGGGCGCTGACCTATAACTTCGATCAGTTCAAGATCATCTTCGACGCACCCGCCCAGCTGGTCGTGGAGCATGCGCCGCGGCCGGAGCTGCCGGAATTGCCCGAGACAGGGCCAGAACAGATTGTCGTGGCCTCGATCAACGTCGAGAATTATTTCGACACGACGCGGGACACGGACGAGGAGGGAGAACCTGTCTTGACCGATGAGGAGTTGGCCGCTCGGCAGGCCAAGCTTGCCCACCTCATCGCCGATGCCCTGGAATGTCCGACGCTCATTGGGGTGCAGGAAGTGGAGCACGAGGCGCTGCTGCGCGATCTGTCGGCCGCGCTGGAAGCGCCGTGCGGGTTCGCGTATCAGGTGAGCCATCTGGAAAGCGCCGACGCCCGCGGCATCGACAACGCGCTGCTGAGCGACCCGCGCCGCGTTCGCATCGACGCCGTCGCCTTGCGACAGGTCTGCTCGCCTGTGCCGACAGAGATCGCCGACCCGTCCGTGGCCTGCGCGCCGGGCGAGGAGCCGCTCTTTGGGCGGCCGCCGCTACAGGCTGACGCCCGCATCGATGGCCGGCCATTCACCCTCTTCGTGAATCACTTTAAGTCAAAGCGAGGCGGGGAGACCGAGACAGACCTGGAGCGCGTCCGGCAGGCGGTCGTCCTGAACAAGATGGCGACCGATCTGCTGGCGGCCGATCCGATGGCGCGGGTGATCGCCCTGGGGGATTTCAACGACACCGACCACTCGCCCGTGCTCGCCCTGCTGACCGACCCGGCGCAGGGTGGTGTGTTCGCCAATGCGCCGGCGGCCGCCCCTGAATCGGCGCGCTATAGCTATAACTTCGGCGGCATCAGCGAGCTTATCGACTCGATTCTGGTGTCTCCGGCTCTGGTGGAGGAGGTCGCCTGGACGACGGTGGTTCATGTCGGCACCGATTTCCCTGTCGGCTGGCGGCTGGATACGTCACCGGAACGATTGCCGTTTCGGGCGACGGATCATGATGTGCCGTTGGTCTACTTCGGTCAATGGCCGCCGACGCCGGAACCGGAGCCGACGGCCGACCGCCGACCACCGACCGCAGAAGTGGAGTTGATGACGCCCGAAGTTGCTCCGACAAGGATTGTCGCCGGCACCCGCTCACTAGCTGCCGAACCTGAGGTGACCCCCACCGCTGGATTACTCCCGCCCGAAGTTTCGTCCCGATCATTCCCTTGGATGCCTGTTTTGATCGGCGCGATCGTGTTGTTCCTGATTGCCCTACTATATCAAACGCGACGATAGCTTTGTCGCCATGCCTGGCGACGGTCGGCCGCGGTCGTTTTTACGCTTCCTGCATGGCGTCATCGCGCCGGGCGAGTATCCTCTACAATAGAGTGAGTAGAGGTACAAACCGTGGCTGACATGCAGACAACCCCACCCGCGAGCGACGTAGACCCCGACGTATTGCGCAACCTGTTGCAGCGCATCCCCCTGGGCGCGGCCCAGACCATCCTCATCACTCGCGGCGCGCAACTGCTCACTTTTCGCGGCGCGCTGAAGCAGGTGGAAGCGCAGGACGTCGCCATGCATGTGGATCAGGAATGGCGCGATACCGACCAGACCATGCGCGTCCAGTTCATGCGCCTGCCCCTGTCGCCTCTTTCGCGCCTGCTGGTCATCCACCCCCTGCGTGATGCCTATCGGCTCATCCTTGTCGATAGCGAAGATGCTGCGCTGGAGCCGCTACGCAAGCTGAGCAACCAGTTATTGAGCGTGCTCGACATCGCCGGGATCGGCCAAAAGCGGGTATAATACATCTTCTGATCCGCTGACTATCGGCTTCTGTTTTGTTTCCCCGGCTATTTGGCTCTGGACGGCAGGGTATGGCTTGCCGGTCGTGGTAGTGGGCTGAGAGAACGCAAAACCACGTGTCTGCATCCTAAGGAACTGTAATGACCACGGAGAAATTGGTGCTCATCGACGGCCACGCGCTGGCCTATCGCATGTTTTTTGCCTTGCCGCTTGAGGCGTTCACCACCAAAGACGGCGAGCCGACCAACGCGACCTATGGCTTCACGCGCACATTGCTGGAGCTTATTTTGTCTCCCGCGCCGCCGGAGTATCTGGCGGTTAGCTTTGACACGGGCGCGACCTTCCGCGACGAATTGTTCACGGAATACAAGGGGACGCGCGAGAAGATGCCCGACGAATTGAGCGTGCAGATCGATCGCATCAAGGAAGTCGTGCGGGCACTGAACATCCCCATTCTGGAGCTTGAGGGATATGAGGCCGACGATGTGCTGGGGACGGTGGCCGCACAGATGCACGGCCAGGTGCCGGTCTACATCATCACCGGCGACCGCGACCTGCTGCAACTTGTGGACGACAACACGCGGGTCGAGTTGCCCGCGCGCAAGGCCAACGCCGGCGGTGAGGTTTATGATGCGGCCGGCGTGGTCGATTACCTTGGCGTGCGACCGGATCAGGTGGTCGATTACAAGGCGCTGGTGGGCGATGTCAGCGACAACATCCCCGGCGTGAAGGGCATCGGCGAGAAGACGGCCATCAAGTTGTTAGCCGAATACGACACGCTGGAGAACCTCTACGAGCACATTGACGAGATCAAGGGCGCACTGCGCCAGAAGCTGGAAGACGGCCGTCCAGCGGCCGATCTCAGCTATAAGCTGGCCCGGATCGTGACCGACGCGCCGATCCGCGTCGATTTGAAGGATTGCCTGACGCATGACTACGACGTCGCCGGAGTGCTGGACATCTTCCGCGAGCTGGAGTTCCGCTCCTTGTCGCGGATGCTGGCGGCGAGCGCGGAAGCGGGCGACCTTCCTGAGCTGTCGACGGGCGAGGGCGAAACGCCGTGGCAGCACACGGAGGTGGTCATCGTGCGCGACGAGGCCGCGCTGAAGGAGATGGCCGCGCGTCTGAACTCGGCCCAGTGGATCAGTTTCGATCTGGAGACGGACAGCCTGGAGCGCCTGTCGGCCAATATCGTCGGCTTCTGTCTGGCGGTGGAGTCGCCGGGAGCCTACTATGTGCCCGTCGGCCATCTCGCGGGGGCGGCCCAGGTTGACTCAGGGCAGATGAATCTGTTCGCCGGGGCGGCCGAGTTGGCTCCGGGGCAATTGCCCATCGAGCGCGTGCTGGNNCAAGGGGCTGAAGGACCTGGCCCGTCATCGACTGGGCGCGGAGATGACCGACATCGACGAGCTAATCGGCCGCGGCAAGAATCAGGTCTCCTTTGCCGAAGTGCCGATCGATGTGGCCGCTCCCTATGGCGCGGCCGACGCCGATATGACTCTGCGCCTCGTGCCGCCGCTACAGCACGAACTGGAGGAGAAGGGGTTGACGAAGCTCATGGACCTGGAGATGGAGTTGCTGCCGGTTATCTCCGACATGGAACGCGCCGGCGTGCGCATCGACGTCGATTTCTTCCGGCACATGTCCCAGGATCTGGCCGCGGCTCTGCTCAAGTGTGAGCAGACCATCTACGAGATCGCCGGGGAGCCGTTCAACATCAATTCGACCCAGCAGTTGAGCGATATCCTCTTCAAGAAGCTGCAACTGCCGCGCGAGGGATTGAAGAAGATCGCCAGCGGCCATTACTCCACGGCGGCCGACGTGCTGGAGGGGCTGAAGGCGGCCGACACGACCGGCATCATCGACGCCATCATCGAGTATCGCGAATTGGGCAAGCTGAAGGGCACCTACGTCGACGCGCTGCCGCAGATGATCAACCCCGACACGGGACGCATCCACACCAGCTTCAGCCAGACAGGCGCAATCACCGGCCGGCTGGCCAGCAGCAGCCCCAACCTGCAGAACATCCCCATCCGCAGCGAGGTGGGCCAGCTCATCCGGCGCGGCTTCGTCACCGAGCCGGGCTGGACGTTCCTGTCGGCCGACTACTCGCAGGTCGAACTGCGCATCCTGGCCCATATCAGCCAGGACGAGACGCTGCTGCGCGCCTTCCACGAGGATCAGGACATCCATACCGCCACGGCCGCGGCCATCTACGGTATCCCTGTCGAGAATGTCACCAAGAATCAGCGCCGGTTTGCCAAAGTGATCAATTTCGGCCTTATCTACGGGATGGGCCCGTTCCGGCTGGCGCGAGAGACCGGGTTAACGCTGGGCGAGGCAGAGAATTACGTCAAAAAGTATTTCGGCCAGTTCCCGGGCATCGAGCGCTACCTCGACGCCACGAAACAGAAGGCACGCACCGACGGTTATGTGGAGACGCTCTTCGGTCGCCGTCGTTACTTCCCGGTGTTCAAGACGAGCATGGGCAGCGCCAACCGTCAGGCGGTGCAACGCGCCGAACGGGAGGCGGTGAATCATCCCATTCAGGGGACAGCGGCCGATATCATCAAGGTCGCCATGATCCGCTTGCACGCCGAGTTGCAGGCCCGTTATCGCGCCCGGTTGCTGCTCCAGGTACACGACGAGTTATTGCTGGAGGTGCCCCTGGAAGAACTGGAAGCGGTGCGCGATCTGGTGGTCGAGACGATGAGCAACGCGTTCACGCTCGACGTGCCACTGAAGGTGGAGGCGGAGACGGGCGCGAACTGGCTGGAATTGAAGGAATGACGATAGGGGGATGGTGCGCTTGGCCTCACGGTTCGGCGAACCATTCCACGCGACTGAAATCCACGGTCGCCGGCTCGCCGAAGGTGGTCTGGTAGAGGCCGCTTTGCCGCGGCGCAACGCCAACGGCCCCCTGCCATAGAAGCTCACGATTGATCCAAACGGTGACGGCCGCGCGGCCGTCACCGTTTTCCACGTCCAGCCAAATCTCGTTTGCGGCCGTTCCCGGTCGCACGTGGGGCCACGTCTGCCACGGCAGATGAACGATGGGTTCCGCGCCTGCTTGCTCTTCGCGCACCGTCACGTAGCCGAGAGGTGACAGAGCCACGACCAGTCGCCCGTCGTCGTCGCCGAGTGCCAATCCGTAACCGCTGTCCGGCTCTCCGGCCGTGTGGGCGGCTGTGAGGCGGATGGAGAAGCGATTGGGCGACGTGACCCACGGCGGCGTGGGCCACGGCGCAGTCAGAGGGGCGACAGCCTCTCCCCCATCGGTCAGGGTTCGCGGGCCGGGTTGCTCGACCAACGCCGACGCGCCGAAGGGCTGGGGGTCGAACGCGCCTGCGGCGATGAGAGTGACGGTGATAACAGCGATGACAAGCAAGGTAAGGGCCACAACGCGAAGCGCCCGGCGGTGGTCTTCCGTCGTCACATCCGTTTTCCCGGTCATCTCAACCTCCGGCCGGGAGAATCTCCGCCGCGACTTCGCCAAAGCCCACGCGATAATCACCCTGCTCGCACCAACCGGCCAGCGCCAGCCGATCACCGTCTTCCAGGAAGCGGCGTGTCTCCCCTGTCGGCAGTTGCAACGGGCGCTCGCCGCCCCAGGATAGCTCCAGCAGCGAGCCATACGAATCGGGCGCGGGGCCGCTGATGGTGCCGGAGGCCAGCAAGTCGCCCGGTCGCAGGGCGCAACCGTTGGACGTGTGGTGGGCCAGTTGCTGGGGCATGCTCCAGTAGAGATGGCGAAAGTTCGTGCGCGAGATGATCAGCGGCGACAGCCCGGCGGCGCGCATGGCCGCGCTCTGCAGGGCTGCTTGCAACCGGATGTCGAACGCCCAATTCTCCGGCCCGCGCAGATGGGGCAGGGGGGCGGGGTCTTGCTGCGGGCCGGGGCAGCGGAATGGCTCCAGCGCGGCCAGGGGCACCACCCAAGGGGAGATAGACGTGGTGAAGCTCTTGCCCAGGAAGGGGCCGAGCGGCCGGTATTCCCAACGCTGGATGTCGCGCGCGCTCCAGTCGTTAACCAGCACGAGGCCAAAGATGTGGTCGGCCGCGTTGCCAACCGCCACCGGTTCGCCCAACCGGCTGCCGGGGCCGATGAAGAAGCCGACTTCCAGCTCGAAGTCCAACTCGGCCGTCGGCCCGAAAACAGGCACAGTCGCTCCCGGCGGCAGCATCTGACCGCGTGGTCGCCGCAGCGCCGTATCTCCGGCGATGATTGTGCCGGTGCGGCCGTGGTAGGCAATGGGCATATGAACCCAATTGGGCATCAACGCTTGCTCAGGCCCGCGAAACATCGTGCCGACGTTGGTGGCGTGCTCTCGCGAGGAGTAGAAATCGGTGTAGTCGCCGATGTTGGCAGGCAAGAGCAATTCGACCGACTCTCTCGGCCACAGGGCGCGGGCCACTTCCGGCGCGAGAGGCTCCCCCTTTGCGATAGGACTGAGTAGCGCCATGAGCCGGGCGCGCGCCTCATCCCACGCGGAGCGGCCGAGCGCCATGAAGGCGTTCAGGGCCGGTTGGGCGAAGATGCTTTGCCCGCGCAGCGCCGGCCCGTCGAAGGCGCCCGCGGCTTCCAGCGCAGCCAGATCGAGCACCCAATCGCCCACAGCCACGCCCACGCGGGCCGATTCGGCCGCGGCAGGACGAAACACGCCATAGGGCAGGGTGTGGAGCGTGAAAGGAGAGTCCGTCGGGATTTGCAGATGCAATTCACACCTCATATAAAATCGATTTGCGTCTTTATAATGCGGTTCCCCGATAGCGGCAACAGGAAGCCGGCACCTTCAGCAATTCGAAATTTGGCCGGATCGACTGGGAAATGGAACAAAAACCGTCTCTAAATCGGTCGATGTAGGTCAAAAATGACCTTGAATTGGCTCTAAGTCTGGCTGAATTTCTCATATTTCGAATTGCTGCGGCACCTTCATGCCGGTTGAGAATTATTGCCCCGGAATCAATTTCCCGGTAGGATTATAGACGGCAAGCTGGCTGGGTGATCGCGGCTTCGGTTCGCCGAAGCTGAGGAAAGTCCGCACTCCACAGAGCAAGGTGCCGGCTAACAGCCGGGCGGGATGACTCGACGGCAAGTGCAACAGAGAGGCATATTGCCGGAAGGGGCAACTCTTCCGGCGAGGGTGAAACGGTGGTGTAAGAGACCACCGGCGGCGGCAGCGATGTCGCCGGCCAGGCAAACCCCACCAGGAGCAAGGCCAAGCAGGGCGAAAGGGGGTCTTCGGACCGCCTACGAGGTTGCTCGCCTCGTCTGACGTCCGGGTAGGCTGCTTGAGGCCGTTGGTAACGACGGCCCTAGATAGATGATCGCCGGCGTCACGCGATTCGTCGTGCGGCGCGCACAGAATGCGGCTTATAGGCCGGCTTGCCATTTGCGAAGATATTTGTCTTCGCGCAATGTTGGAGGTTTCATGTCGGTTCGCGTCCTTTTCGTTTGTTTAGGCAATATTTGTCGCTCTCCCATGGCCGAGGCCGTATTCCGTAGATGCGTGGATAACGCTGGGCTGTCGGAGCATATTACAGTCGACTCGGCCGGCACAAGCCCTTACCATGTCGGCGAGATCGCTCATCCGGGCACGCGGCGCGTGTTGGCCGGTCACGGCATCCAATACGATGGCCGCGCGCGACAGATCAAGCTCCAGGATGTGGGCAACGGCGCAAACTACATCATCGTCATGGATAGCGAGAATCTTGAAGAATTGCGGCGAAGGTTTGGCGACGTGCCTAATCTTCACCGATTGCTTGATTTTGCCACACAGACGCAAGTTCATGACGTTCCCGATCCCTACTACAGCGATAATTTCGATTACGTCTATCGTCTCGTCGACGACGGCTGCCGCGGGCTACTGGAAGCGATTCGCGAGAAAGAAGGACTATAGGCTACCGCTCCGCCGCCGCCCATCCCCACCATTGCGATTGATTGCGACTCCATCAACCATACACGGAATTGACCCGTAACTCATCAGGAGAGAGATCGAGCATGCATATTGCGAGTGAACATGATGTCATCGTTGTGGGGGCTGGGCCGGCCGGAGCAACGACCGCTACCGCGCTCGCGCAACAAGGGCATGATGTCCTGTTGATCGACCGCCAGACTTTCCCCCGCGACAAGATTTGCGGCGATGCCATTTCGCAGGGCTGCATTCGCATCATGAACGATTTGGGGATGGCGTCGAAGATCGAGGCGGCCGTGGCTCGCGGCGAATTGTACCACCTGGACGGGATGCGGCTCGTCGGCCCCAGCGGTCACACTTTGCAAGCTCATTTTTCCCACGGCGAGAACGGCGAAAAGTCCTACGTCGCGCCGCGCATTTACTTCGACGCCATCATCCAGCACCAAGCCGTGGACAGCGGCGCGACCTTTCTACAGGCCGAAGTGAAGGAGCCGCTCATCGAAGGCGGTCGTGTCGTGGGCGTGACGGCGCGACAGAATGGTGAGACGAAAGCCTATCGCGCGCCGGTCGTCGTCGGCGCGGATGGGGTCACATCAACCATCATGCGCGCCCTGCGGCCGGAAGCCGAGCAACATGTCGACAAGCATCGCGCGGTGGCGCTGCGAGCCTACATCAAGGGGCTGGAGCTTTATCCGCATGAGGTCGAGTTCTTCCTCTACGACGAGATTCTCCCCGGCTATGCGTGGATTTTCCCCACGGCCGACGACGAAGCCAATATCGGGCTTGGTATGCGGCTGGATCGGTTTCGCAAGCACAAGGGGAACCTGAAGAAGATGTTGCAGGAATTTCTGGAGATGCCGGCCATTCGCGAGAGAGCGCCCAACGGGACGGAACTGCGCGATGTGGCTATCTGGCAACTGAGCTTCGGCTCGCAAAAGAAGCTGCAACATGCCTTCGATGGCGCGCTGCTCGTGGGCGATGCGGCCGGTTTCATCAACCCGCTAACCGGCGGCGGCATCCATAACGCGCTGATTTCCGGTATCCTGGCGGCCGACACGATAGAAGAGGCATTGCGAGCGGGTGATTATTCCCGCGAGCGGCTGAAAATTTACGAGACGCGGTGCGATGAGGAGATGTGGGACGGCATGCGCAAATCCTTCCTGTATCAGCGGGTCTTGTTGAATTACCCCGTGGTGGTGGATTTCCTGATCCGCTATCTGGGGCGGCACGGCGGGGTGGCGCAGACGTTCCTCTCCAAGCTCTAGCCGCGGGCTATTGGGCGATTGGCGGCTGAAGATGCGCGGCGATCTTCTCCGGCAATTCGAAGATCGACAGGTTCTTGCTGAAGAACAGGTCGGCTCCGGCCAACAAGCTATCCTGTTGTGTCTCAGGGCGATTGACGGCCGTGTAAACTGCGATGCATGGCGGCGTTTGCGGCAGTTGCTCGCGAATGCGACGGCATACTTCCAACCCATCCATATCCGGCATCATCAAATCGAGCAGGACAACGTCAGGGGTCGCGACGGCCAGCTTGTCGAGGGCTTCCTGCCCACTCGCCACGCGTTCAACCTGCCAATGGCTGCGCTCGAACACAATCTGGTAGAGATTGGCTAGGGGCAGATTATCGTCGACGATCAGGATGGAGCGTGTCATAAGCATCCGGCGCCAGCCTGGTTAGCTGGCCTGTTGATATTGTATCTTCCGCGGCGGCCGTTGGCTAACGTCGCCGGCCAAGAAAAAGCCCGCCATGCGGCGGGCGTCCTTTCCGATACCTTGATCACGCTCTTCCCGTGAACGGACTGTCCGCGAGTTTACTGTTGGCGAGATTCAACGTTCTGCGCCTGGGGGCCTTTGCCGCGATCGATCAACTCGTACTCTACCTTGTCTCCCTCAAACAAGTTGCGGTAGCCGTCACCGCGAATGGCCGAATAATGGACAAAGACCTCCTTCTCTCCCTTATCCGGATCGATGAAGCCATAGCCCTTCAATCGGCTGAACCACTTGACAACACCTGTCTCGCGAAACATATTACCATTACCTCCACATCGGGATTTACGAATACGGTTGTCTCAATTCAAATGTCGGGGATAAGCTCCAGATAAAGCACCATTCCGGAGGGACGGAGATGGTGCTTTATCCGCAGCAACTACCAATACGTGACTTTGATGAAGTTACCAATACAAGTGAAGTTATGGGCAGATTATCATATCTACCGATAGTGGGTCAACGGGCGTGAATCATAATTCACGCCTCCTTCACGCCTCTTGCACGCTCTTTTAAGGAAGCCTGAAGCAAGTACTCGCGCGCGCCGGTGTCGGCAAATCCGACGCTTTCGGCGAGGCTGGCGGAGGCGCTGTTTTCTTCGGAGACGACGTAGAGCGGGGTGCGGCCGTTTTCGATGAGGTAGCCACTGAGAGCGGCGACGACGCTGCGTCCCCATCCCTGCCGGCGGTATTGCGGTCGGGTGCTGACCGCGATTTCGGCAAATCGGGGGGACTGCCAGTTGAGCGACGCCGCGGCCACGACTTCTTCCTCGCCGCTCTGACTGGAGCGGATGATGTAGCGGGGCAGCCCGCTGGGGCTGTCCGACCGCATGACGAGCACGTTGACGATCGGCTCAAAATGCGCCGGTTCAAGCGCGAAGAGACGCAGCGGCTCTGCGGACTGAACATCGAACAGCGCGTCGATGAGCGGGCGATAGCGAACGGGGATGTTGAGAATGACCGGATGACCGGGAGCAAGGGCTTGCTCCAGCAGGTCGGCCGCCGCCTCGGTCGCGCCGGGATCGCGGTCGATCGGCAGCCGCATTGTCACCAGCGGCCGGAACAAATCTATCCCCGTCCGCGACAAGG
>JRYI01003676.1_pt1 | contig 16455 bp, 13 predicted proteins | sample 235361 | NCBI WGS metagenome assembly JRYI01 (sample SAMN03074212, study PRJNA261471) | activated sludge metagenome | biome: Common Effluent Treatment Plant; feature: Wastewater; material: Activated sludge; isolation source: activated biomass in a lab-scale reactor treating industrial wastewater at...
GTTGGGCGGTTTTCGTTTGAGCTTTATTCTTGTACCTTAATCCGTGCTCATCAACCTCTACCCAACAGGGGACGTATCCTTATTAATAATAAGGATAAGGCCAATAAGGTTAAGGACGAGTACGTTCTTCATGTAAGGTGTCACTTCTTTGCCACGTATGGCTTGATTCCCGGAAGTATAAATTCAGGTAGCAGATTAGGGCTATGTATAAATAGCCAAAAAGCGAGGTGGATTATTTGTACATATTGTCCAGTAGCTTTTCGGGGCGCATGTATACAAGGGCAACAAAAACCAAAGGGGACGACCCCTCACGAGCGTCGTCCCCTTTGGTTCCCACTATTTCCCACTGAACCGCGCACTCTAGCGCAAGCCTTTCAAGAGTATATATCAGGCAATGGGCGGATCATACGGATATAGTGGCAGAATCGGATAGCCTTTGTTTTGTACAATGTTGACAAAAGGAGAGCCTCAAATGGGCGGCTGGCCGATTTCGGGTCTTAATTGCCATAATTTCAAGGATAGATGAAGGGCAAGCCGCATATTGGCATGGTCGAGATTAAGCCCCGTCAATTCCTGAATCCGCTCCATACGATAGAGCAGGGTGTTTCGATGGACAAATAGCGATTCGGCCGTCTGGCTGATATTGCCATGATGATCGAAATACGCTTCGACTGTCTTTACCAGGCTCCCCCGATTGTGGTTGTCGTATTCGATCAGCGGCTGCATGATCTCATCCGTGAATTCGCGAACCTCGGGCTGTTCCTCCAGGGTATAGAGTAAGCGGTAGATGCCCAAACTTTCAAACTCCACGAATTGATTGGTCAGCTTCAGGCGTTCGCCCAATTGCATGGCTTGCAGTGCCTGGTCATATGCTTCCGGCCACTCGGCGAGCGTCTTCACGGGACCACTGATGCCACCTATCAGGGTGGCTTCCGGGTATTCCATCTCGATTTGTTCGCGGATGCGGCGGCCGAGCTGGTGGGCGCTATCCATATCTTCCAGGTTTTTCAGAGCCTGGAAGATCACGAGATACTGATTACCATAAACATGAACCAGAGCCGGCCGTGGGTGGTTGGAAAGAACCCAATGCGTTGAGGTTTCCAGTCGCCTCAGGCTGAGCTTATTGGTGCCAATCCAGCCCGCAACCATGACGGCGTGCGGTTCTGATGTATTGTGGTCCAGTCGCCCTTCCAGGCGCTCAATTTCCTTGCGCGGTAATGAGCCGGCCAGTAGCCCCTCGAGGAAATCGCCGCGCAAGGACTTCTTGGCTTCGTTGACGGCTTTGGTTTTAGCCATCTCCAGAGCACAGGCGGCAGCACCGTGTTCAACAGTTAGGCTGTCGAACATGTCGAGTTCCGCCACTGGGCCGATGACGGACAGATAGCCACGAGCGCGGTCGCCGGAGATGATTGGGCTAAGCAACCGGGCCAAATGAACCGGTGAATCACCGAGCGGGAGTAGTTGTTGCCAGATGCTTTGTCGCGATTTGGCGGCCGCCTTGCGGTTTCTCAGGACAGGCGGCAGAGCATCTCTCTGCTGCAGCGCTTCAATGAGCGCTTCGCGGCTAACAGTGGTGTTGCTTGGCCAGCTAATAGCCTGAATTTCAAGCCGTTTATCCTGGACAGCAACGATGTTGCCGGTTAGTTTGCTCATCACTTCGGTCATGGCGGCCAGGCCTTGCCCTTCGCGGGACATGGCCGAGAGTTGACGATAGAGTTGAATCGCGCGTTCGCTGGTAGCTGACTGCCGATCGAGGAGGAGGACGGAGATGCTATGGTGAATTTCTCGAACCGATGCGTTTTCCGGCACGACGAGAATGGTGAGGTTATGCGCCTCGGCCTGGTGGGTTAGCTCATCGGCGAGCATACCGAAACAGACCAACCCCGCAACAGGAAACCCGGCTAACATTTCAAATGTCAAGGTAAAATTTGCCGGTTCAAGCCTAGCAAAAAGGTTTGGAGGAACGATTACCAGATCATGCGGATTGATCTGGGATTCCAAGTCTTCCCAACTTGCCAGTACAACGACCCAATTGACGAATCGCCTGGCTTCCATGCCTCCGCCGATCAGGGTGGTGTTGATAGGCAAGGCCAGCCGCAGCACATCGCCGATGTTTATCTCCGCGGGTGACGAATCAGTGCGCATTATCCTGTCATTACGTAGTGCGGCCGGAGATGGCTCAAGTTTAGGTGTGGCCATGGTGGGTGCGTGGGGCGTGGGGAGGATAAGTGTTACGTCGCAATCAGGCTTGTTTTATATAGAATCCTGAGGCACTGGCGTCGGGACGGTGGATGGGCAGGGTGATGAAAAAGGTTGTCCCCTCGCCCACCACGCTGGATACCGTGATCTCTCCGCCATGTTGTTCCACGATTCGATGACAGGTTGCCAGCCCTAAGCCGGTGCCCTGTCCGGGGCCTTTGGTGGTATAGAATGGTTCAAATATATGCAACGACTCGGCCGAATTCATGCCCTTGCCGTTATCGCGTAACAGCACCTGGACGGACTGACCGTCTTTGAGAAGGCGTGCTATTACATCTAATTGGCGGTTGTCGTGGGTGTGGAGTAGCGCGTCGCGGGCATTCAGCAATAGATTCAGCCAGACGCTCTTAAGGTGTTCCCAGCTGGCGACCATCTGCGGCAAGGAAGCGTCGATATCGCGAGTGATTGTGATTTTCGATGACATCAACTGATAGTTGACAAGAGACAAGGCTTCCTGGATCGATTCGCCAAGATCCCCAATGGTGAATGAATACTGTTCCTGACGAGCAAAGTCCAGCAGCCCGCGCACAACCTTGGCCGCCCGTTCGCCTGCCCGCACAATAAGGTCTACCGATTCGAAGTTCTCGTCTTCTACCGGCATAACCATCTTTAGCATTTGGGCGTTGGCGTTGATGGCCGTCAGGGGGTTGTTAATTTCGTGGGCGACGCCGGCTGCCAATTGCCCAATGGCTGCCAGTTTGCCCGCTTGCATGAGGGAGTTCTCCAGACGTCGCTCCTCGGTCTTGTCCTGCCAAATGACCACGGCGCGCGCTGAACTGGCTTGTTTGCCTGGTATTGGGTAAGCGCTGACTTCCCACTCTCTGGGGAGGTGATCTTCTCCCTGCCAACGCATGGGCCAATGCTGCTCGGTTTTATCGCTTAGGGTGAACGCAACTCTGCAATGGTCACAGGGCTTTTGTCGGTTATAGAAAACCCGGAAGCATGCGCCCCCTATAGACGATTCAGGCGTAGATCCCATCTCATCAGCTTTCGCCTTGTTAATGACAACGAGTTTCCATTCATCATTGATCGTATATATGGGGTGGGGGATACCGTCAATTAGAGCTTGTAATGTATTGCGCCCTTCGAGCAATTCCTGATGTCGCATCCGCACGCGCTGAAATAGCCACGCATTTTCAATTGCCTCGCTGACGGAACTGGCAAGCGATGAGAAAAGGTCGACGTCGACGTCGGTGAACTCCCCCAGGCGCTTGTTATACGCGGCAAGCACGCCGACCGGACGGCCGCGCACGGCCAGCGGTGCGGCCAACATGGAGCGCACCGGGATGCCAATCGGTGAATCACGCGTTGGATCAAAGCGGTCGTCTTCGGTGACGTTGTTCAGGCAGATGGTTGTCTGGTCGCTCCAGGTACGCCCCAGGACACCGGACCCTTTTTCAGTTGAGGGGAAGATATGAGAAGGAATTGCCCCTTTATAATGTCGAACGTGCTGGCAGTGAAGTCTACCGCCTTCACCGATCAGCACGGCCGCCATTTCAACTTGCAGGATTGCATCTACCCCGCGAATGGCGGTGGCATATACCTGACCGGTTTCGAGGGATGCGGCGACGGCCTGGCTGATGCGATTCAGTTCGGCAAGTTGCCGGCTTTGTTGGTGGAGTTGTTTCTCAAGCTGCTGCGTGCGCAAGATGGTCTTGACTCGCGCCAGCAACTCTTGCATATAATAGGGCTTTGTAATGTAATCGTCGGCTCCCGCGGAAAGGGCTTGCACCTTTTCGTCGTTGCTGGCCGCCGCCGTTAATAAAACGACGCGAGTGTAGCGCAAGTCCGGGTGCCCGCGGATCCAATCGAGTACTTCAAGCCCCGACATACCGGGCATCCGCATATCGAGGAGCACAAGGTCAACCCCGGCCGCGTCGCCGATTGATCTCTCGAGGAAAGGGATCGCTTCCTTCCCATCATGAACGATATCGACCTGGAAACCTTCCTTGCGGATGAGAAATTCAGCCAGGGAATCGGCGATCTCGATCTCGTCATCGACCACGAGGATACGAGCGGTCGATTGGGTCGCCTGGGGTATGGGGGATGTGCTCCCCACAGGTCGACCTTTTGAGGAACCAACAGTGGATCCCCCGGTTCCGTTTCCCGGCTGCTTCTGGACGGAAAGATCGGCTAGTCGTTCTTCCGTCTCAGCGCCGATAGTCCTATCCACGCGTGTCCTCAGAGGAGAAGGAGTATCCATGTCCCTGTATGGTCTTGATATAAATCGGCAGAGCGGGAGATGGTTCGATCTTTTCGCGCAAATTTTTGATGTGGGCGCGCACAAGTTCGGGGCTACCGGTGTCGCGTGGGTAATCCCATACGTCCTGCAATAGCTGCTGGCTGTTAAACACCTGGTCAGCGTTGCTCATCAGATGATAGAGCAAGTCGAACTGAACGTTCGTCAGTAAGATGGTTTGATGTGGGGTCGTAACCTTGAAGGTGCGGCAATCGAGAACAACATTGCCGACGACCACTTCATTAACCGTGGTATCCTCGACCTTTTCCGGGCCAACGCGTCGCAGGATAGCTTTGACGCGAAGTTCAAGCTCCTGCATGTTGAATGGTTTGACGAGATAGTCATCACCTCCTGCGCGGAAGCCTTCGATCTTGTCTTCATCCTTCGCTTTGGCCGTCAGGAAAAGAACGGGTACATCCAGGAGCAATGGATCACCGCGAATCTGTCGACACACCTGATATCCGTCAACGCCGGGCATCATGATATCCAGAATGAACAGGTCCGGCCGGTGTCGCCGGGCCAACTGTAATCCTTCGATGCCGCTATTGGCGGTCATCACCTGATAATCATACATTTTCAGCGCGCGCTGCAATGTTCGCGAGACGAGATCGTCATCATCGATAACAAGAATCAGGGCCATAAACTTCTACCCCTTCTGTATCCTGAAATTTGACTAACAGTATAACTCATTGCCCCAAACCCGTCAGTTATTAGAGCGTAATTTTTTACACCAGCAATCGCAACGGGTTCTCCAGTAGTTGCTTCAGACGTTGCATATATTGGGCGGCCTCCGCGCCGTCGGTCACGCGGTGATCGGCTGAAATCGTCGCCTTCATGCGCGTGCCGATAGCTAGTTGACCATCCTTGACGACCGGCACTTGTCGGGCGGAGCCAATCGCCAGAATGGCGGCCTCGGGTGGATTAATGATGGCGATGAAGTGATCGACTTCATAAACGCCCAGATTGCTGACGGTGAAAGTGCCACCCTCGACGTCGTCAGGTTTTACCTTTCCCTCGCGCGCGCGGGCGATCATCTCGCGATTATCTTTTGCTACTTTCGAGAGGGTGGATGTGTCGGTGTCTTTCTGGACAATCGTGGTCAATCCGCCTTCAATGGCCACGGCCGAGCCGATATTGATGTGCTTGTGGCGCACGATCTTGTCGCCAGACAGTTCGGCATTCAGGTTCGGGAAGTCTCGCACGGCCAGTGCCGCGGCCTTCACGATGATATCGTTGACCGATACCTTGGCGTCATCGGGTAGCGTGGCGTTGACCTGTTTGCGCAGCTCCAGCGCCGCTTCCATATCAATCTCTGTCGTCACGTAGAAGTGGGGCACTGTGGTCTTGCTTTCGACCATGCGGCGGCCGATAGCCTGGCGTAGGCGTGTCAATGGTACGGCTTCGCTTTCCGATCCGATTTCAACCGGCATGGCGGCGGGTGCGGCTGCCGACGACTGCGCGGTCGGAGCTTTGGGTTGCGGCGCGGCCACGTATGACTCAACGTCAGCTTTTGTCACGCGTCCATCCGGCCCGCTCCCCTTGACTTTCAATAGGTCGATCTGTCTTTCCTCTGCCAGGCGGCGGGCCACAGGTGTGGCTTTGACACCGCCGGGATAAGTCTCATCCGGGGCGTCGTCGTTTGCAGGTGTTACGGTCGCGGGCGTTTCAGCCGCTGTAGATGGGCCAGGCTCCGCTATCGCCTGCTTTGCCTCTTCCTGGGTTTTGGCTGGTGCAGTTTCAGCGGTAGGTGCTGTTTTCCCAGCCGCTGCTTGCGAGCCGTTGCCACCGGCGAGTCCCGCAACGTCTTCGCCTTGTTCGCCGACGATGGCCATATTCGCGCCGACGGGAACAACGTCCCCCGGCTCGTGCAGCAGTTGGAGCAATGTGCCCGCTACCTGTGATTCAAGTTCGAGTGTGGCCTTATCCGATTCGATTTCGGCGACGATCTCACCTTTGCTGACGGAATCCCCGACCGCTTTGAGCCACGTATTGAGGACGCCCTCGCGCATATCAAAGCCAAGCTTGGGCATGACGATGTAATCGGCCATTAGAGTATCTCCTTCACCGCCGCAATGACGCGATCTTTGTTGATGAGCGCCGATTGCTCCAGTTCGCGGGAATAGGGGAGCGGCACTTCGTATTGGGCAACGCGCTTGATGGGCGCGTCCATGTAGTCGAATGCTTCTTCTTGCAAACGCGCGGCAATCTCGGCTCCCACGCCGTAAGAGCGATGACCTTCTTCGACGATAACGGCGCGGAATGTCTTGCGGAATGAGTCGAGGACGGGGCCCATGTCCAGCGGCCGCAACGAACGCAGGTCTATCACCTCTGCCTCAATACCATCCTTGGCAAGCTGGGTCGCGGCCTCGAGTGCCACCTGCAACCCTTGGGCATAGGCTACGATGGTGACGTCATTGCCTTCACGTTTTACGTCCGAGACGCCGATTGGGACGATATAATCTCCTTCGGGAACCTCACCGCGAATCTGATACAGGGTGTGGTGCTCGATAAACAGCACCGGATCGTCGCTGCGGATGGCGGCTTTCAGCAACCCCTTGGCGTCGTAGGGCGTGCTGGGCGATACGACCGTGAAGCCGGGGAAATGGGCAAAGATAACATCCGGCGTGTGGCTGTGCGTCGCGCCAAGCTGGCGACCACCACCGCCCGGAGCGCGATAAACGACCGGGCATTTCATCTGGCCGCCGAACATATAATGGACTTTAGCGGCATGATTAATCATCTGATCCAGGGCCAGGAAGGCGAAATTTATAGTCATAAACTCTGCCACCGGGCGCAGGCCATTCATGGCCGCGCCGGCAGCAACGCCGCCAATTGCCATCTCGGATATCGGCGTATCGCGCACGCGACGAGCGCCAAATTCATCATAGAACCCGCGTGTAACCGCGTAAGTTCCACCCCATAGCCCAACTTCTTCGCCCATGATGAACACCTGTTCATCGCGTTGCATTTCTTCACGCAAGGCGTCGGTGATCGCCTGGCGCATCGTGATCATTGCCATGCTTGTTCCTCTTTCACTACGCTCGTATTATTGCCGCTCGACTTCGCGCTCGACATAAACATCTTCAAAGAGTGCTTCCGGTTCGGGGAAAGGCGATTTCTCGGCAAATTCAACGGCTTCTTCGATTACCTTTTCCACCTCGGCATCTATCTTTTCCAGCTTGTCCTTGGTTGCCGCTTTCTTCTCGTAGATAATGCGTTCCAGGATGCCGATGGGATCATCTTCGCGCCATTTTTCGACTTCGCTCTTGGTTCGATAGCGAAGCGGATCACCCATGCTGTGACCCTCGAAGCGGTAAGTGATGACTTCCAGGAACTGCGGCCCTTTGCCATCATGGATGGCAGCGATGGCGGCTTTGGTGGCATCGTAGACCTCGATGGCATTCATGCCGTCGACCTTTTTAGGCTCCATGCCATAGGCCAGCGCTTTCGTTGACATGTCAGGCACGGCCGACGCGCGCTCGACCGATGTCCCCATTCCATACTGGTTGTTTTCGATGATGTAGATGATGGGCAGTTCCCACACACCGGCCATATTCAGGGATTCGTGGAAATAGCCGATATTTGTCGCGCCGTCGCCCATGTAGCATAGGACGACCGCGTCGGTGCCTTTATACTGCTCGGCCAGCGCCAGCCCGGTTCCCAGCGGGATGTGACCGCCGACGATGCCATAGCCGCCCCAATAGTTGCGGCTGACGTCAGCCATGTGCATCGAACCGCCCTTGCCCTTGCTCACGCCGGTGGCCTTACCCAGTAACTCGGCCATCAAGGCCTTCGGATCCGCTCCGACGAGCAACGCGTGCGCGTGATCGCGATAGGCAGTGATCACGTGGTCTTGCTCGCGTCGCGCGCCAATCGAGCCGACGGCCACGGCCTCCTGCCCAATATAGAGATGCAGAAATCCGCCGATCTTGCCCATTTGGTAGAGTTCGGCACATTTTTGTTCAAACCGGCGAACTAGCACCATTTCCCGGTACCATTCCAGTAACGTCGCCTTTTCCATTGATTTCTCCTTCAAAACGGTCGTGAACCGTTGTTTGGCTTTTCCCAGTTGAGGTTATGAAAAGTTTAGCAAATTAATCGGATAATGGCGACCCATATCAATGTGCGATGGGTCGCCAGGGGGGGCGGCAGGGCCAGGATCATTCTTCATCGCGGGTAACACATGCCCCTTGTGCCGTGGGCTTGAGCACCCATGATCGGCTGGACAACCCAGCTGCGGCGAAGGCATGCTGCATTGCCTCAACAATGGCTGTTTGGTTGTTTTCGCAAAACGCGATCAAGCTTGGCCCGGCCCCGCTCAGGGCTACTCCGAGAGCGCCGGCCTCGTAGGCGACTTTGTAGGCTTCGACAGCGCCGGGGATGATTTGTAGCCTGTAGGATTGGTGCAGGCGATCACCCATAGCAGACCGAAGTAGAGAATAATCAGATGTCGTCAGCGCGTTGATAAGAAGCCCTAACCGGCTGATATTGAAGATCGCATCGCTGCGCGAGAGGGTTGAAGGCAGCACCGCTCGCGCTTCACTCGTGAGCAGTTTGAAGTCCGGCAATACGACGACGGCCGATAGATCGGGGGGATCCCATTGTCTGACGATAAGCTCGTTGGGGCCGATTTCGTCGTCCGGCAGGACACCAAGCACCAGACCGCCCAACAGGGCCGGAGCAACATTATCCGGATGGCCTTCGATATCTACTGCCATGCGAAGAAGCTCGTTACGCGGAATCGGGTCATCGAAAATGGCATTTGCCCCTAGCAATCCGGCGACGATGGCCGAGGAGCTGCTCCCCAGGCCGCTCCCTACCGGGATGCCATTGGTCATTCGCATAGCCAATTTGGCCGGCCGACAACCAATCCGTGTGAACAGCAATTCGGCTGCTTCGACGGCCAGGTTTTGCCTGTCCGCGGGTATTTTATCCGTATCGATGCCGCTGACCGATATGGAATACTCTGTCTCGACAGCATCGTCTGTGAGCACCGGCCCTGTGGCCTGGAGGACGAGTTCATTTCTCAATTCCAGGGCCAGCCCCAGGCAATCGAATCCAGGGCCTAGATTAGCGCTTGTCGCCGGCACGGTGATCGTCACCGGACGCAAGAACAGGGCAGGAGAGGATGACATGAACGCTAACGTGTGATCGGCAAGAGACTCAGGCTTCGCCTGGCGTTGGGACGGACGACAGGATGGTATCACCCATATGGACGGCCGCCTGGCTGCGTTCGTACTCGAGCACATTTTCAAAGGCGGCAATAGCCACAGCAAGCATCTCCATGTCCGGCTCGCGGGTGGTCAGGTGCTGCAGAGCCAGATTCGGCTTGGTGATGAGACGAATGAATGCGTTGCCCTGATGCGCGGCCGTGAACTTCAGAAATTCGTAAGCGATACCGGCGATGACCGGCAGCAGAACTAACCGGGACAGGATGCGCGGGAGGATATCCAATGGTGGGAGGAGGCTGTAGACCAGGATCGAAATCACGACCACGCTTAGCAGAAACGCCGTGCCGCAGCGCGGATGTTCAAGCGGGAAGCGAGCGACGGAGGCCGGGGTCAGTTCAGCGCCGGCTTCATAGGCGTTGATGGTTTTGTGTTCGGCTCCGTGATAACCATATAGCCTTTTCACGTCGCTCATCAAGCCGATCGCCCAAATGTAGCCGATTAGGAGGATCAGGCGGATAGATCCTTCGATGAAGTTCACCGCTACGGAAGCGTTTTGGAGGCCTGCACTGCGCTCGATCAAATGCGCCAGGAATGTCGGCAAGACGAAGAACAGCAGGACGGAGAGAGTCAGCGAAAATGCAACGAGAGTCCACTGAACCGGCCCCTCGAAGACCTTCTCCGGATTCCCATCTGCGTCTTTATTCGCTTCCTCTTGCAGGGCAACTTCGGCCGCGTAGAGCAGGCTCTTTATACCCAGGCCAAGAGCGTCCCAAAGCAGTGTCAGGCCACGCAGGAACGGGATCCTGGCCAGCCGGCCGCCGTAAATACGCGGATCGAGAGGCTCGGTATGGACGACGATGTTCCCCTGCGGATCGCGCACGGCCACGGATAATGCGCGCGATCCGCGCATCATAACGCCTTCAATGACCGCTTGTCCGCCATAATTGACGGAAGTGAATTGAATTGGGGTGGGGTCGTCCCCATTTTCAGATGGTTGGTTCGTCAACATTGAAAGGATTGTACCTTGACAAATTAAGTTCGGCGACACGCGGGCGGTCGATACTGAACGGATGCTAACTCAGAGAAGGGCAATAATAATGAGCAATATCCAGCCAACGCCGAGATAGATGCTCAACCAGCCCAGTGCGCCACCAAACCCGGCTTTCCCGCGTCCGCTCTGCTCCAGGACCGCGGGGAGATTGAGATACCAGGAGGCTCGCTGGCCCTGACGTATGGCCGCAATTCCCAGAAGCATCGCCGGCAGTATGCCTAACACGGCCGCCAAAGCGATGGTTAGCGGCGTCAACGTATTGCGAATGCTATCGAGCAAGCTTGCCTCACCTTGCGATAGAAGCGCCGGAAGCACCAGTACCAGTAGGGGGATCGCATTGAATGCCAAACCGATCAGGCCGTAGGTGAGGCTGGAGTTGGCGGATTTTCCGGCTTTTTCGCGCATCTCCGGTTGAACGGCTTCAAGCGTAAGAGGTCGGCCGCAGTTGGGGCAGAAAGCACTGCCACGCAACGTCGGCGCATAGCAGACATTGCACATTGTAACGAACCCCGAGCGATCGGTGAAGACCTCAGGATCTACTTTCAATTCCAGCAGCATATTTTGCCGATTCTTGACGAGGACGCCGGGGTTGTCGGGAATGGCAATCGGCTCATCCATGGAAGGCCCAACAGGTTGTGCCGGATCATCGACGGCGACGAGGGCCGAAGGTTCATCTTCCACGACGGCTGGAAGTGATGATGGTGCGCTTCCGGACAAGAGCCGCCGAGCCTTATTGCTCATTTCCTGTCGCTTGGCCTTATTCGCCTGGACACGCTGGAGGTCGACCCATTGCATCGTTGCGTTGGCCTGCACACGGCCGCCGTCACGTACATAGGAAGCGATTAACTGTAGCAGCTCCCGGGCCTTGTCGAAATCCGGCGCATCCAGCTCCAATTGGCTTGTGCCTTCAAACGTTCGCACGCGCGCCACGACCTCTTGTTTTTGTAGACCCATCCATTTGGAGACGGTGGCGACAATGACACCACTTTCCTCGTTGTAGGTCTGTAGCGTCGCACCCATATTGGCCAGAGCGAACAAGGTGCTGCGCATCACGATAGTGGAACTGACTGGAAAAGCTCTTACTTCTGTGACGGTCATAGTGAACATGATTATATGCTTTCTCTGTAAACTACCCAAAATCTGGCAAGGAAAGCGGGGTCCTGTCGCGACAGTCTAATTCCATGCCGAAGTGCGAGTTTGTTGATGCTTGCTTGATACTGGATAATCAAGGCTTGATTGGGGCTATCTCCGATCGGGAATATTGAGAATGCCATTATTTAAGCGGGACAAGTCACAGTCTGAAGCAGAGTTCCTGGATGTTGTCGGGGTTGAAAGCGTCCAGGAAGACAAGATGACCCTGGTCGAGATCGGCAAACGAAAGATTATTCTGACCCGTCATGGCGAGCGCCTGTACGCTATCGACACTATTTGCCCTCATGCTGCGGCCGATCTGAGCAAGGGCAGCCTTCGTAGCTGGCAGATTTGCTGCCACGAGCATGATTATTGCTTCGATATCCGCACCGGCCGGATCGTCTGGCCGGAAGATGAAGTCTATCGCCTGCGTCGATATGAGGTGAAAGAAGAGAATGGTCGTGTGTGGGTTCGTTTGGCTGCCGTGTGAAATAAGCGATCGATGCCCGGATTCGGCGTTCTCCGGGCATCTCTCTGATTTTGGTTAGCAGCGCTCCCGTTTAATCAGCCGGGACGATGTGGTAAATCGCACCGCTCCAATAATTGGCTACATACAGTTCGCCATTTACGTCTTCGCCAAACGTGGAAATCGTGAAGTCCGAATCAAGGATAGCATCCGCAAGCCAACTATCGGCCTGCGGGAATAAGCGCCAGATAATTCCCGAGCAGTAGTCGCTGATAAAATAATTGCCCCACAGATCGGGATACATCTGCCCTCGATAGACGTACCCCCCGGTAACTGAACATCCCTGCGAGTGATCATAATCAAAGATGGGCAGAGTCAGGCCGGTTTGATCGCAGGTGTCGGCCTCGAAGCAATGACTACCTTCCATAATGTTCCAGCCGTAATTCTCACCACCCGGGCCGGCGGCCGGTTGGAAGTTGATCTCTTCCCACATGTTTTGCCCGACATCAGCAATGTAGAAATCGCCCGTCTCGCGGTCGAACGAAAACCGCCAGGGGTTGCGAAGGCCATAAGCCCAGATCTCGGGACGCGTTTCCGGCGTGTCGATGAACGGATTGTCGGCGGGAATCGTGTAGGCGTCGGCCGTGGAATCGACATCGAGCCGCAAAACTTTGCCCAGCAGAGTTGACAGATCCTGACCCGCGAGCAAGGGATCATTCGCGCTGCCTCCGTCTCCGAGGCCTGCATACAAATAACCGTCCGGCCCAAACGCCAGGCTACCGCCGTTGTGGTTGGGATAGGGTTGTTCCTGCGACAGGTATTCCACTTCGCTGCGGGGGTCGGCGCGGTAGGGATCATCCGCCATCACCGTGAATCGCGAAATGTGGGTGTTGCCGCTGTAATCGGTGTAATTCACGAAGAACTGACCGGCCATCATTGCGCCGTCCGTCGCATAATCGGGATGGAATGCCAGCCCCAGCAGTCCTTGCTCGCTGGAAAAAGAGCCGACTCGATCGGTGATATCCAGGAACGGCTGGTCAAGAAGTTGGCCATTTTCGACAATGCGAATGAGACCGACTTGTTCCAGCACGAATAGCCGTTCGTCGAAAGCATGGGTGATCGAGGTGACTTTTTCCAGTCCCTCAGTGAGCACCGGCTCCAGATTGATGGAGGAGACAGGGCTTGATGGGGCAGCTGTGGGCGCTGCTGTGGGTTCCGGGGTTTCTCCGGCGGCTGTTTCGGGTGGCGTAACCGAGGGTTCTGCCGTTGCTTCGATCGGTTCGGAGGCTTCGGTTGATGGTGTGGTGGTCTCCGCGGAGGTGACGACCGGAGCGGGGAGAGTTGCCGGTGAATTTGCTGTTGATTGCTGGGTCGGAGTGGGGGGAGGCAATTCTTCTCCACATCCCACCAAAAGTAATCCTGCCATCAGGAGAAAGAGGACTGATTTGTATTTACGCATAGACGTAATTATAAAAAACCGGCCTGGCAATTGGATATGCTACAGGCCGGCTCTCATATTTCTTTTGATTTTGATGTCCGCCGCGGTGTTTACACTGTGACCGATGGTCTAACGGTCAGCAAGGGCGACGTACTGACGATCCCGCTCGCCCACATAGCCTTCTTTCGGTCGAATCAGGCGATTGTCGGCTAGTTGTTCGAGCACCTGTGAGCACCAACCTGCGATGCGGCTCATAGCGAAGATCGAAGTGAACGTGTCGACGGGCAGGCCGATCGTGTACAACGCAACGGCTGAATAGTAATCGACGTTGGCATACAAGTCGCGCTCGATGAAGTAGTCGTCCTTACGGGCCAGTTGCTCAATCTCCTGAGCGATGTCGAACCACTTGCTGGTGCCGCTGCTTTCGGCCAACTTCTGAGCCAGCGGCCGCAGGATGCGGGCGCGCGGGTCTTCAACCTTGTAGATGCGATGCCCAATACCCATGATCCGCTTTCCGGATTCGCGCGCGTCCTTGAACCACTGGTCGACATCACCATGTTGGGCCGCGTCGATAAATTGCTCCATAGCTCGCTGGGTGGCTCCACCGTGGGCCGGCCCCTTTAGCGTACCGATGGCACTCGTGATGGCCGAGTAAAAATCGGTGCCGGTGCTGGTGGTGACACGAGCGGAGAAAGTCGAGGCATTAAAGCCATGATCAGCCAGCAAAACGAGGTAAGAATCAAGCGCCGCGACTGCATCCGGATTCGGCTCTTTGCCGTCGAGCATGTACAGGAAGTTGGCCGCCTGAGTCAGGCCCTGCCGTGGTGGAACGGGATCGCGACCATTGCGCAGCCGTTCCCATGCCGCAACGAGCGTTGGCAGGATCGCGGTCAATAAGAGGGCCTTCTCGCGCGCGGCATCGGGAGTGATGGCGTCGGCGTTACGGTCGAGCAGTCCCAACGCGCTAACGGTTGTGCGAAGCACGGCCATCGGATGGGCTTCCCTTGGAAAGGCGCGCATGATATTGAGCAGCGGATCAGGCAGTGCCCGCTTCGATTCCAGGGCGGCTTTGAATCGGCTCAATTCACTCAAATTGGGCAGCTTGTCGTTCCATAAGAGATAGACAACTTCCTCGTAGGTTGCGTTGGGGCCTAGATCGCGGATATCATAGCCACGATAAATCAATTCGCCTTTGGTGCCGTCGACATAGCTCGATGAAGTTGTCATCAGGTCTTCTTTCTTGGTTTCAGACATGTCAAATACTCCTGTAAAGTAATTAGTAATTAATCTTGTAGCGCGGTGGCTCTCAGCCGCTCTCCGTATTGTGCTTCGTAGTATTGTCGGAATTCGCCGCTCTTGATCTTTCGCCACCACCATTCGTTGTTCTTGTACCAGAGGGCCGTTTCGATGATCGCTTCCTCCGGTGTGTGATCCGGTTCCCACCCCAGCGCGGTGATCTTGCTGATGTCGAGGCTGTAGCGACGGTCATGGCCCGGGCGGTCGGCCACATGCCGGATCAGACTGTGCGGTTGGCCGAGAGTATCCAGCAAAACCTCTATCATCGCCAGATTCTCGACCTCGATGCCGGTGCCGATATTATAGACCTCACCGATGGTTCCACGGCGGAGGACTAAATCAATCGCTTCGCAATGGTCCATCACGTGTTGATATTCACGCATTTGCCGTCCATCGCCATAGACCGGCAAGGGGAGATGGTCGATTGCGTTGGTGGCAAAGAGCGGCACTACCTTCTCGGGATACTGATAAGGGCCGATATTGTTCGAGCCACGGGTTATCGTAACGGGAAGGCCATAGGTTATGAAGTAGGCATTAACAAGCAGATCTGCGCTGGCCTTGCTGGCGGCATAGGGGCTGCGGGGGTCGACCTTGTCGGATTCCTTGCTTGATTTGCCGGGTGGGATGTGGCCATAAACCTCATCGGTCGAAATCTGATGGTAACGCTCCAGACCCAAACTTTTAGCGATTTCCAGCAGCGTGTAAGTTCCATACACACTGGTCTGGATGAACGCATCGGGGTTCATGATAGAGCGATCGACATGGGTTTCGGCCGCGAAATTCACGATGGTGTCAATCTGGTAGTCTTTAACAGCTTTTTCAACCGTTGCCCGATCACAGATATCACCGCGAACAAATGCATAGCGCGGATCGGAATTCACTTCCAGTAGGTTATCCAGATTGCCGGCATAGGTCAGCTTGTCGTAGACGACGATGCGGTAATCGTGATGGTGGGAAAGCATGTAATGGACAAAATTGGAACCGATGAATCCAGCACCACCGGTTACAAGGATATTCTTCAATCGATCCTCCTCAACGTTTGCGCCAGCCTTTGTCCGACCCACAGCCATAATCAAGCCTATAGGCATGGATTTATTATGACAATGAGCGGTTGGTTAATGCTGTACGGCGGCTGATTTTAAGCGCTCGATCCGTTAGGTGAGTATGTAAGATTGTAGCGTATGCGCTTCGATTGGTAAATATTTACTAACTCGAAACTGCGTTTGATCTCTTGCCAAGGACCGCTTGGGCGATGAAGTCCTGGATAAGTTTGTTGGCGATGCTCGGCGGTGGTGGGATGACAGGCAATGCCTGGGGTGTGAACCATGCCGCCTCGGCCAGTTCGGCCGGGTCGGGGCGCAGTTCACCTGAGTCGTAGTCGGCCGTGAAAGCGATCATCAGGGA
>JRYI01000955.1_pt1 | contig 16328 bp, 15 predicted proteins | sample 235361 | NCBI WGS metagenome assembly JRYI01 (sample SAMN03074212, study PRJNA261471) | activated sludge metagenome | biome: Common Effluent Treatment Plant; feature: Wastewater; material: Activated sludge; isolation source: activated biomass in a lab-scale reactor treating industrial wastewater at...
TGGGAACCGCTCGCGCACCATACCTACGCTGCCGTCGACCGAGGCATTATCAACAACAATAATCTCGAACTCGTCAGTCGGCGGATTGGCATAGACAGATTCCAAGCATTGCGCCAAAAGCTCGCGGGTGTTCCAGCTGACGATGATAATAGAGAGGTTCACGTGTCTCCGCGGCGGCTCAGAAATATTGATGTTGCCCGTTCAAGTATCGTCTCCAAAGATTTCGACAGTGTCAGGTCCGTAGTTACCAACTGGCGCATATTGGCGGATATTTTTTCTAATTCATCCGGACGGTTGAGATAATGAGCAATGACCTCGGCCATTTGTTCAGGAGCGCATTCGACAAGATGTTTGCCGGGTACAAATGGATATTGATTATCGTTTGGCTCCCGAAGGATAACGGCTCCATTCGCAGCAGCAATGAAGTAGCGAATACTCAATTCATCCATTTTTCCATAGGCGTTCAGGTTTAATACAAACTTTGTGCGATTTAGAAGTTGGGTTCTTTGTTCGCCAAATATGAAATCGTTTTCGATGCCATCGTAAACATGCATCTGTTCGCCCATGCTTTCCAGTTCGTGCTGGAGTCGGTTAATCCATGTCCTTCGTCGTTTGGATCGCGGCTTGCCCATCCACAACAAAGTGATGTCTCGATTGAGATCAAGCAATCGGCCATAGTTTGAATGGTAACCGCGCGGGACGACCCAAGAATCGATGCCACGTGAATACAGATATTCGGCGTAGACGGACGAACACAGGGCAAGTACATCAAGCAAACCATGCGCGTTTAGCCAGAACATATCGCCCAAAAAACCGAGACGATGCCCCCGGCGAGAAAGGTTGAAACGAGAGACGCCCGAAGAATGATTGGTATTCGATTGATTTCGGGGCGTTTTTTTTGAAAGTTCAGTAAATAATGCAGCCGAGGCGCGTGTTACTAAATCGTATCGGAATAATTGCAGGCTCTCCCCAAACCAATAAGCTAGAACGGGTCTGGTCAGGCCCGACATTGATCCCAATTGAGAGGCGAGTGGAAGGAGGCTACCATACGGCCCCTGGACAAGGACGATATCCGTGCCATCGGGAATGGGTTCGTCATACTGGAAGAACCGATGACCAAAGCCCAATTCTTCAACCACCTGGCCCTGAACGGCATGCAATTCGCCGAGTTCCCACACGAGGCTTGCCACCTGAAGTGGCCAGGCGAAGGGGTTCATTCAATACTCCTTGTTAATTCCAGGCAAGCGCGAAGGAAGGGTCACCGAATTGGAATCGATACATCAGGCAAATTCAGCGTTTTGAGCATAAGCTCGGTCAATTTCTCTCAAGCTGCTGTTTGCGGTATTGCCAACACGTGACCGCCCGAAAAATTACCGATTCTTACAGGAAGGCGCGTTTCTATATCCAGCACATCGTAATTTAGATCACATAACATTTGAATAAAGGGTCGAGCATGCTGTTCCAGAGGCAAGAATGTGTGTACCTCTATGATCAATTTAGGATAGTCAGACTTCAACAATTTTAGCGCACCTTGCAACACATCACCCTCTGCACCTTCAACATCTATCTTTATTAAGTCCACACGTTTAATAGAATGAAAGTCTAAAAATTTATCTAATGTAACTACTTGCACACTTTCAGTTTGGGTTATCTCAAATCCGCCCCCACCCTTATCTATCATATGTCCCATAAAGCCAGATTCTTCCAAGACAAAATCAGTTATCCCATCAAAATCGCCCACAGCAGCATCAAATACTTCCAAATTCTTTATATTGTTTGCCTTAATCGCATAATTTATATGTTCACAATTCCCAGGACTTGGTTCAAAAGCAATGCATCGCCCTCCCGGGCCTACAAGCTTGGCCATGATCATGGAGAAATATCCGTAATGTGCTCCAATATCGATAACGATCATCCCTGGTTTACATAACTCAGAAACTACATTAACTATCGTCGGCTCATATTCACCAAAAATATATCGACGCTCCCATCCATCAGGATCCAATAATATTTTGTAGCCGTTTAGAGGGCCGGAGGATATTTCGAATTCTTGCTCACTTAGACCACTCGACAAAGGAGTAACAATTTTTATGTACAAACCATGTAGAGAAGAGCCTTTCAATCGGAACCGCCATTCAGGAGATATTTGAGCGAAAATCGAAAATATCACGCGGAGAGTGCTTTGTCTGATTCTGGTAATGATTTTTTTCATTTTCGTAGTTTAGTTCCTTGAGCTAATCCGGCCTAAAGATGGATTTACAAATAGCTTGTAGTTGTTCTTGAATGATTTCCCAGCTAAAGTTTTGATGGCCATACTCGTATCCAGCCGAGGCCAGTTGGTTTCGAATAGTGGCATTTTGAAGAATAGAAATACATTGACCGGCAAATTCTTCGGTCGTATCACCTATTAGTCCGGTCTTCCCGTCTTGAATAGACAGGCCTTCCGCTCCAATGTTTGTTGAAACAACCGGCAAGCCTTTTGCCCATGCTTCCAAAATCTTTATTCGCGTTCCCCCACCCACACGTAACGGAACAACCAAAGCGGCCGATTGCCGGATTAATGGATCCAGATCATCAACGAACCCAAGGACGTTGACTCCCGGAATATTCGATAACTCAGACATGTCTTCGCCGCCAAGCCCAGCGATATCGAGTTGCGCTTCTGGCATCTGGTCAATAATCAGTGGCCAGACTTCCCTACACAGCCAGCGCACCCCGTCCTTGTTCGGTTTATAGAATAAAGAGCCGTAGAAAAGCAACCGCTGACATCCGGCCGATATCGGTGGCGGAGATGATGGAAAATAGTAGCCGTTGGGAAGCACCGTCACATTGCGCATCGGCCATAATAGCCCGATTTCATCAGGTGAAGCCACCACAGAACGGGTAAATCGAGTGGCTATTAGCACATCATCTAGGTGAAGCAACATCGCTTTGGCAATCCCGGCCACTTGTTTTAGGCCCGCCTCATACCGTGACTGTCGCATCTGTTTGCGCGATCGCAGGTCACAATAATCCAAAACCGTCGGCACGCCTCGCAATACCGCGGTTCGACGGACCGACTCTACCTCGAAATACCAATTTAGATCCGGCTTGATCACCTTAATTAGATTGATAAATGACCTTCGGTACATTCCAAGGCCGACATAGGCGTTAATCGTTCTACTTCCTTTCCAGTCATCCACACCCTCCCAGCCCGGGTTAGGCAAGAGTACATGCCGCGTAATATTATTCGGGACGGGTAGTTTCAGAAACGTCTCAATATCTGACGGGGTGCTGCCAGCAAAAGCAACGTGCAAGTCGCTCTGCTCAGCAAGACCTTCGATAATGCCACGGCATCGAATGGCTCCTCCATAACGAGGATTCCATGGTACAGTATAGGTGACATAAACGATACGCGGACGATCGATTGTTACCATATCCAGAATTACCGGCTTAACCAATCTTGTTCCCAATCGGCCAAATTGATGACGCCGCCCCGAGGAAAATAGGATAATTCATATATATCCCCAACAATCCCCCCATAAATACCCAAAACAACACGCTGCTCCGCATCCCCTCCAGCCCGATATTATAGACAAACGGCAGGAACCAGTCGCCCAGCATGCCGCTGATGAGGGTGGCGATGAGGCCGGTGACGGCCGCGGCGGCGTAGGCGCGAGCGAAGCCGTTGGGCAACTGCCGGTAGAGATGCCAGCCAACGCGCCCGATCGACGCGACGAACAACCCGAAAACGGCCGTGCCCAGGATGCCCGTCTGGGCGATCAGATCGACCCAGTTGTTGTGCGATGAAAACTGGACGTTCCAGGCCCCGCCCCAACCCGTGATCACCGCGCGCTGCACGTAAAAGTAGTAGTTGGATGGTCCAAGCCCCAGCAGCGGGTTGACGCGCATCGTATCGAGCACGATCTGCCACGCTTGCCATCGCGCCAGCCAACTTTCGCTGTTGGTGACCATGAACCAAATGCGGTCGAACTCCAGGAAGAACACAATCAGGCTGAGGAGTACAACGATCCAGCCCCAGCGCGGGAACCTCAGCCAAAGGAGGAGCAATAGAGCTACCAGCGATGGCGCCCAACCGGAAGCCCATTCGCCGACCCCAATAAAGCGGGAGAGCAGGGCGACGGTCACGAAGGCGGCCAGCGCCAGCCGGACGCCGGACTTCAACGACGTATGGAATAGCGCCAGACCGGCCGGTAACGCCATCACCCAGATCCAAAAGACGCTGCCCTGGGCCCCACTGCCGACCAATCGGGCTACAACCGCTCCGAGCAGAGGGACGAAGCGTCCGACGATGATCAATGCGCCAATAGCGATGAACAGGTAGACCAACCTCTCCAGCCGGCGCTCATCCAGCAGGTGCGCGGCCAGCAGGAAGGCGGCCGAGGAGATGACGAAGACCATCAACCCGCCCAGTTGGGCCGCAAACCCCGCCCCCGATATATCGAACCACGGCAATTGCCCGACGATGAAGGACAGCACGACGATGACGTTGAACACCAGGAGCAAGGTGATGCTGTTATGACGGTGCAGCCGGATGGCTTTTTGGCGCAAGGCCATGTCGGCCAGCCACAGGCCGGTGAGGACAGGTACGAGCAGGATGACCGGGTTCAGAGTGGTGCCGGTACCGGTGCCGATGCTAAAGGGCATAAGTAACCCGGCGGCAACCAGAGCCATCAATCCCAGAGCGGGCTGCCTCTGATAAAACAGGAAGGCGATGAAAGCCGGCCCGGCGCCGATGAACAACAGGGCCAGCCGGCCCGATGGCCCTCGCCAGGCCAACAGGACACTGAGGAGGATGGCCGCGACGACAACCGCCGCTCGGATGAGTCGCGGGTTCGTTATCCTGCCGCCCAGTTCATTTGTTAGTGGTGATTCAGTCCGCATGACATCAATTCAGCCGGTTGCCCCTTAACTTCGTTATATCACAGTTCCCTTACAATCAATCAAAAGGGGGCGTGAAAATGGCGCGGGATACCGGGCTGGGAGGCAACCCCTTCCACCAGGCCCATAAAGCGGGGCAGCACAACCTCCCAATCATATAGTTCGTTAACCAGTTAGCGGGCATTAATCTTCGGTTTTAGTTGCAGTGAGTGGATCAGGGATCTTTCGATCATTGAGTTCCCGAAGACCGCGCCGGTAGCCGCGGTAGATATAAGCGCCGGTGATCCAGCGATATAGCGGCCGCAACACGGCCGGTTTCGGGTAGAATTGTTCGAGTTGATGGACGACAGCTTCCAGGCCGATAACGGCTGGCCCTGTCGAGGCCGCCTTACGGGTCATCTTGCGAGCGATCATCGCCGGCCCGTCAGCTCGCCAATCAATGGGCGACTTGTCTTGAAACATTGGTAAGTAGCAACTGATATCCGGGTACTTGCAGATGAGATGATGAACAAGATAAGATGCTTTCTCAGCTCGGACCAATGAGGTGGCAAAATCCGCTATTGAATAATCGCAATGTCGGCAAACAGCCCTCCCGCTGCGACGGAACTGCATGCCCTTCTTGAAGGCACGATACCCAAAATCCACATCCCCCCACCACGTCGGGCCGTCGCCGGCGGTATCTTGCATCGCTCCGACCATAATAAAATCTTCACGCTCAACAGAAAGATTATTGGTCACGCAAGCGGTAAAATTGACAAAAACACCCTGTTGCCTGGTGAGAACGTGTCGTTCTCGTTCCGCGACGACGATATGGGTATAGAAAGAAGCCGGCTCGATTAAGCAGGGACGCTCTATACCCATTGCTACAATGTGGGGGTACATCCTGTGCTCTTCAAGAAGACCCGACATGTAGCCGGGTTCAGCAATCATGTCATCATCGAGAAAGATCAATATATTCCCGACGGCCGACTCTGCGCCGGCGTTTCTGGCCTTGGCGGAGCCTTGATTCTCCTGGCGAAGATATCGTAGATTATACGGGAATGGCTGTTGGCAAATGTTCGATGTCTCATCAGTCGATCCATCATCGACGACGATGACCTCAAATGACCATTTGTCCACGTCCTGACGAGCGATCGATTCAAGCGTGCGCAGTAGCGAGGCGCATCTATTGAAAGTCGGGATAATGACGCTGGCGTCGAATTGGGTCATTGTCTCAAGTAGGGTAACAGACCCGAGCCACATCTTCACCCATGCGACCGAAGCGTCGCAGGAAGAAATCACGCAGGGCAAATATGTTGGCCTTGAGTTTCCGGCGATATTGTTTGTTCCGGTACACTGGTTTGATCGACCACGCCCCAATCGTTCGCAGAGTGCGCATTAGCGTCAGAATCAGGGACGTGTATCGGCAAACCCCCTCTGCATTACGCCAAAAGAACAACATACTGTTCCGTGTCATGTAATAGGTATTCATTGGGGATGCCTGCCCCATCGTCGCCGATACTTTGTGATATAAAATCGCGGAAGGCGTGTAACAAATACGAAATCCCGCTTTTTTGGCCCGAACACACCATTCAACATCTTCAAAGTTCAGATAATAACTCGGGTCAAGCATTCCGATATCTTCAATGACTTGCCGGCGCACCAACATTGCACAGCCGGCGATAAAATCCACATCTTCAGCATGTTCTGAAAAAAGAGACCCTTCTTGGCTCTCGCGCTGCCAAATGCCACGATGAACAAGCTCGCCTCTATGCCAATCAATCATACTGCCTGCGGCAAAGATCATATCCGGTGGGTCGAAGAAGTACATTTTCGGGCCGACCATGCCAATATCAATACTGCGTTCTGCCTCACGTACCAATTCAACCAGTAAATTCGGCTGGACCAGCGTATCATTATTTAGGACTAGGATAAAGTAAGGCCGACCATCCAGGGCGTGACGAATACCGATGTTGTTACCCTCCGCATAACCCAGATTCTCTCCAGTTTCAAGGATCTCAACATTGGGATACGCCGCACGGATCCGGTCCACCGAGTCATCCGTCGAGCCATTATCGACGACCAGGACGCTGAAGTTCGGGTAGTCCATCTGAAATACCGACTCCAGACAAGCCAGCGTGTCGGGGGCGTTGTTCCAGTTGAGGATGATAATGGCGACTGAAGGGTTCATGCCATCCTTCTTTCCGTTAAGCAGGAAGTCAAAGTCAGATGCTCTCCCAATCCAATTACTGAGCGTTCCCAACTCCAATGCTCCTCAACAACGTTCCGTCCCTGCTTTCCAAAATGATCGCGCATTTGATCGTTCACCAATAGTTCCTGAACAGCATTCGCAAACTGTGCCGCGTCGCGTTCGACCAGCAAGCCGGTTTCCTGATGGCGCACCGTCTCCATGACGCCGCCTTCGGCAACCGCAACGACCGGCACGCCGCAGGCCATCGCCTCGAGCGGGACAAAGCCGAACGGTTCCCGATGCGGCGCATATACCACTACCCGTGCTTGTTGATAACGATCGAGCAGCGCATCATCGGAGATGCCAATCTCGATTTGTAATTCAACATCCAGAGAAGTAGCCAAGCCCTCAAGGTGGGCTTGTTCAGCCTCATCACCTGCGTTAGCGACGATGCGCAGCGGCGGACGAATTGCGGGCGGCAACAATGAAACAGCCTCGATCAGAAAGGCAAATCCCTTGTTCGGTCGCAAAGCGCCGACGCTCAGGAGAAATTCTCCCTTGCCGCCAGATCCCGGCCGAAAGAAGGTTGAATCCACGCCCAGATAAGCGACATCCGCTTCAATTCCATAGGCTTGAGAAATGTTTTCCTGGGTAAAGCGAGAGTTGACCAGGACGCGCGTCGCGGCCTGAATCGATCGCCGGTCGGATCGCATCAAAGCGCGATCATACAGAGGGATCAGCGGATCGATACGATTTAACCCGGCTCGAAAGCCGGCCGCAGCCGCCCCCGCGCCGGTTAACGCCGGCTCATACAAACGCCGAAGCCCTTCCTGGGCATAGTAGACAGACGGGGTCTGCAGGTACAATAAAACCGAAGGCGCCTGGGTAAAGCGGCAAGGATGCGCCATAATGACATCATATTTTGACTCATCGATTTCGGCAGCGATGCGGCGATTGATCATTTCGAGCCGACCGAGATCGCGCCGACGTTGCAGCTGATTCAGTCGACCGAACGGGCTGGCGAACAGCGGCAATGGATTGAATGGGAAAATATGATGGGTGCGTGCATAAGGCCGCAAATCGGCAAAGCCGTGATCGGCGGTTGCAAGAGTATAGACATCGATCTCATGATGTAGCGCCAGGCGACGAGTCATCTCGCAAAGAGCGCGTTTGGCCCCGCCGGAAGGCAGGTTGTGGTAAATGGCAATTCGCAATCGCCGGGCGGGTTCGCTCATGTCAACGAGGTATAAATCGAATCCAGCCGGCTTACTATGATATTCCAGTCGAATGTGGCCAGAACCAGTTCGCGCCCGTTTTGCCCAAGACGATCCCGTAAAGAGTCGTCTCTCAGCAACCTGACGACGGCGGCTGCGAAAGAGCCGGCCTCATCGGCCAGGAGTAGGTTTTCTTCCGGTTTTGCGGGAAGCCCTTCCGCCCCAATGCTTGTAGATACAACCGCTTTCTCCATCGCCCAAGCGTCCAGAATTTTCAGGCGGGTGCCACTCCCCAAGTGAAGGGGAACCACAACGACCGCAGCCCCGTCAATATAGGGCCGGACATCGTCAACCTCGCCGGTAACCGTTATAGCCGGATCAGCACCCAGATCGATGATTTCCTGAGGCGGCTGCCAGCCAACGATAGTGAAATGTATATCCGGGATCTGCTCCCGAACCAAGGGCAGAACTGACCTATAGAACCATAGAACACCTTCAACATTCGGCTGAAAGTTCATGCTGCCGAAAAATACAAGGTTATTGCCTTTGGCAGGACAACCGGAAGGCTGGTAATAATCAGTGTCAACTCCATTGGGAATGATGGTCACCGGGGCATCCGGAACCAATTCAAGCAGGCTGGCGCGATCCACTTCCGAGACTGTCAGGCAGTGGTCGAATTTCCGAACTTGCCGCCGCTCATAAACGCGCATCTTTTGCCATTCCATCCAGGCATGAAAGCGATGAGAAGGCCGTGATACCGTCGCCATCGCCCGATGCTCATAATCTGACAAGACGTCGTGCATGTCAAGCACTTTTTTCGCTGTAATCTTCGAGGATAAAGTCTCGGCCAAGTATGCTTGGTGAATCTGAACAATATCAAAATGGTGACGAGAATGTAACCGGCCTACCACATCGCGCATTTCCTGCGCTTCCTTAAATCGCCCGCGACGAGGATAAGGAGCAAACAGGCTATGACTCCAGGCATTCAACTGCCAGTAAAGGCGAGAGTGCATCGGCAATTGCCTCTCCGGCATCCAGACTACCTCGACCCTCTTAAGATAGGGACGGATTTCCTCTATGCGATGAGCGTCCTGCGGGGACGAAAAGGAGGCAAGGGTAAACTCGTGGCGGTGCGCAAGATGCTTGATCAAATTGAGCTGCCGCGCTGCGCCACCGCCGATTTTACTCGGAAGGCGCTCGGTGATGACCAGGATCTTCAATGCACACTTCCGCGCGAGGTTGGAGGTTGATAACTGAAGCAAGATTGTCGCAATATCGACCATCCCCAACGATTGAGCAGACGGCGCAATTTTCTGGCGGATCCGGTGTTAGCTGTCTCCAACCGCTGCATCAACGAATACACGATGCCCCCCGAACATAGAACGAACAAAAACCGAATGCAAGCCCCGATTAGTAACGTTTGCAGGGTTATTAAGGATTGCGTGGATATACGCATGCGCGATATCCGTCTTGTTTCGATTGTCGGACCATTTTTTGAATACCCGACCGGCATAAAATTCGCCCAGCAGCGCTCGCCGATGCGCTCCGGCCATAACGGAATAGCGGCCAACGATTGCAAATAGCCTGCGGACAAATTCGGTCACCGGATCCAGGCCAAAGGTGTCATCAAGTGTAATCATATAGGCCAGCGCCAACTTCCCCGAATGCTGGTCATCGGCCCAGCAGCCCGGTTCGCTCATCAGCGCTTCGGACAAATAGCTCTCTCCATCCGCCCATTTTTCATTAGCCAACAGATTCAAACCATACACACATTTCACGCGGGCAACCGCGAGCGGCAAGGCTGCCTGGAAACAATCAATCCCTTCTATCTTGCTCAAGATCGCCATGTGATCGGCATATCGTCTCGCCGCTTTTGCCGGCGCCAGACACACCGTGCTCTGCCTGTTTTCACTGCTGCGTAACGCTACCAATGGTTGGTTCATGTAATGAATTGACCCTTCCAGGACAATTCGCAAGGCCATATCCCAATCTTCACCGACCCGGATTGCCAGATCAAAGCCACCGATATCTCTGAGGGCGTCGCGCCGTCCCCAAGAGTTACCGGCACCAACCGGGGAGCGAAGAAGTACCTCCTCAGGACTCACAAAACCGGAATCTGTACGATCACGAACAAGTTCGCTCGTCAGGATACCTGACTCAGTCAATCGATATGCCTGAGCAGACAACAGATCAATATCCGGATTGGCATCGAGGAAACCAACGGCCGTCTCCAGCGCATCATCCAGGTAGATATCATCATCATCCAGAAAGCCAATGTATTCACCGCAAGCTTCATCGAGGCCCCGATTGCGGGCGACAGACTCGCCGGCGTTCTCTTGATGGATATAGCGAATAGACTCGCCATATCGGGCAAGGACGTCGCGCGTATCGTCGGCCGACCCGTCATCGACGACAATAACCTCGAAATCGCGAAACGACTGGCTCAACACACTGTCGATCGCCTGGCCGATGAGCGAAGCGCGGTTGTAGGTTGGAATAATGACGCTGACTTTGGGCATGAAAATCAGTCGATCGCGTCGGCCACGGCTATCTCGGCCGTCGCCTGAGCGCGATTAGCACAGCAAGGAATAATAAACTGGGCAGAAGGCTGATTTGAAGAACCGTCGATAATGGAAACGCGTTTCGTGTCGGAGACGCCCGGTTGAATTGCCCGACCGGCAACGGCGTCGGTTCCTGAGCCGGAGCAACCTCAGCCACCACCGTTGGTTCATCGTCATCGAGTGCAACACGAACCGGAGCCTCAAAAACAGGCGGAGCCACATGCGGCGCGTCAACTACACGCGATGTATACACGACTTGGGCGACTTGCTCACCAAAGTGGGTCAAGAGCAAGTGTAGCGTGTTACCCGCTGAAATAGCGAGATTTGGGGTCTCAGCACGGTAGTCAAATGACCAAAGATTTTCAAAGTCGGACCAACGACCATCCCGCCACACGGCATGACGAATAATAGCATGCGAAAAACCGAAGCCATTGGCGGCCGTGATATAGTGTAAATAACCTGCGCTATCTGTGGCGCACCCCGCACGCTCTGTCTGCCCGCTAAGTCCTGGGAATATGGCTTCGGTTTTGCTCCACGTAACGCCATTATCGGCTGACCATTGATGGAAACGACCGGTCGCGCTGCCAACTCCATTGTTCCAGAAAAGGTGAAGCATCCCATTTTGGCCACCGCACATCATTGATCCATCGAGCGTCGGATCGCCGGGAGCGCTACTACGAGCAACCTGGCGCACATTGGCCAAAGCATCTCCTCCCGGTGACATGTACGCATGCCAAATCGCTACACCTTGCCAACTTCGGGTCACTGAATTCTCGGTCCAGGTCAGATGTACGCTATCATCTGCAGTCAGAAATATGGACCCGAAAGATAATGCCGTTCCCGGGTCATTGGTAGTCGCTATGTTATCAGGCATTGACCAGGTAACTCCACCATCGCTGGAATGAGCAAGTCTGATCATATTGATATCGACATCGTAACCAACATACCATCTCAGCGACTCCGGATCGATAGCAATACGAGGCCTTGAACCTCTATCTATCAATGATGTGGACCATGAGCGGGCATCCGCAGCGCCGGCTATAGGTGCAGAGGCTACGGTAACATCACCAGCTACGGTATAAGCCAGAACCAAATAGCCATCGGATGTCGAGGCGATATCACTAACATCGATTAAAATCGTTGATGCTGGAGCAACCACGATGTCAATCGGGATAGACCACCCACTTTCATCTAGTGTAGTGTAAAAGATCGTATTGGCTGCCCATCTGTCCGGCTTTCCTTCACCGGTCCAGGCCTGGAAGACAGCATGAGCCTTGCCAGCAGGATCGATGGTAATACGAGGAGACAATGACTCCAAATGGGTAGCTGGGTCGAGTAAAGGTATTGGCTTGCTCCATGGAGTAACATCGGCTTGCGAATAAGCCGATGCAGGGATAACCACAGCAACCAGAAGAAATAATGGGAGCGCCCGCAGGATCAAGTGGCCTACCAACCGCCTTCCAGAACCAAGTGATAAGTCAACGGGAATGAGAGTCCTCACAATTATTTATTTTCCTCAATCGTCAACTCAATAATCCGCCACAGATTACCAATACTTCGCTCCATCGAAAAGCGCTCTTCGATGCGCCGCCGCCCCGCCCGGCCCATCTGCGCCGCCAGCGCCTCGCCCGTGCCGTTGCTCGACCCGTCGTCGACCACAATGATCTCATAATCAGTGTGCGTCTGCGCCAGCACACTGTCGATCGCCTGCTGGACGTACTCCTTGAGGTTGTAGGTGGGGATGATGATGCTGACAAGTGGGTCGATCGTGATGTTTTTCTGTCCCATTATTTGTCAAATTTAACTCAATCGGGTTTGTGAATTCTGCAAACAGGCGGCTAAACTGTGGTCAACCCTAGAATGGATCGCAATCTATATTTTTCTTGATCAAGCGTAAAGTGTTCTTCGACTCGTTTCCTGGCCTGGCTACCTATCTGCTGACGTAAATGCGGATCATTTGCATAAAGAAGGAAAGCTTTTGCCTGTGCCTCTATATCTCCCGGGGTCACCAGAGTGCCCGTAAGACCGTCGAGAACTGTCTCAACAACACCACCATTTTGGGTGCCGACTACCGGAAGGCCATGCGACATCGCTTCTACGATCGAAACGCCAAAAGCTTCACTTTGTCTACTAAGTTCCCCAACTATATTATGCTGAGTGAAAATATCCGCTTCCCCGAGCAACTTTTCAGCCTGGGCGGATGAAACTGCACCAAATATGTGGATGGATTCCTTATAGGGCGACCTAAGTCTCATTAGTTCACAAGTAACTTTCAGAGGCCCATCCCCTGCAATCCATAATTCACCATCTAATCCCATTTTGCGTGCTAATTCAAATGCCAGAATAGTTCTATCTGGGGATTTAAAATCAACCAACCTCCCTAAATGTAAAATCCGTATCCCTTTTCTTCTTTCATGCTTCTTAACTCTATCAGGGAGTGGGACCCCAAGATGTTTTACAATAACGCGTTCTTCAGGTACACCATGAGAAATTAAGTTGGCTTTGGTGTATTCGGAATTTGCAATCAGGGTCGCCAGCGTAGAAAGTTCGAGAATTTGAGCGAGATAATAGGGATTATGGGCTTTCTCGTTGGGACGTTCGCTAATGCGTAAATCGATGGTTGCGTCATAACCATGAAAGTGGACGAATAACGGTTTGTCAATTCTACGCCAAACTTCAAGGAAATTAACCGCATAAGTTCCATAATGACAAAATATGCATGATATCTCAGAACGAGTAACCTCCTGAGAGATTATAGCATTGGGGTCTCTCTCAGCTTTTAGTAGGTCAATACCAAATTGGCGCGCAATACGAGTCACATAGCGAAAATGCCTGTGATATTGGTGAATAGATACGATTCGTGCCCTGTCGACCCAATTTGATGACCCATCTGTGCTATTCACAATGATGGTATTTAGATCATTCCCGAGCATCTCCATCATGCGCGGCAACCAGACCTCAGATGGAGCATTCCAAGTGGGCATCATGGATAAGACGCTCATTGGGTTGATCTCGAACGCGGGAAACAGTACACATTAAAAACAAATTGTTCCTCAGGGATATTTACAAAGTCCTCCAATCTTACCCTCCTCAGAACATCCCCAAATGTATAGCGATCGTAATCAAATGAATCTAACAGATTATCCAGATCTTCCACAGTATAATTTGCACGACGCGCGGTCATTTGATTGTATTCAATCACAATAATTGGGCGGAATCTTGAGATCGTCTTGCTCCCTCCTTTTAAGGCTGACATTTCAGAACCTTCAATATCTATTTTCATAAAATCAAGGCGGGTTAGATCGATTCTCTCCGAATAATCGTCGATTGTAACGGTCTCCACTTCAAACGAATTATCTTGGGGAGTGTCTGCAAGATATCCTACTCCCGAACAATCATTTAAATAATCAAGGTTTTTAGTGATCTCATCTGATGGCGGCACAAAGTAGGTAAAGCTATTTACATCGCTAATTGCGACATTGTTAGGTATTACCCAATCAAACTTATTCTTCTTAATATTGTTTATTAGCTTACTAAAATTGGGATGAAACGGTTCAAAAGAATGGACTTGACCAGATGGCCCTACTAACTTTCCACATAATAGTGAGAACCATCCTCGTTCGGAACCAATGTCCCAACATACCGCCCCCTCTCTAACATGGGCTTTAATAAAGTCTGTCATCTGCGGGTCATATGAACCAAAGAAATATATCCTGAAAGAGATATAGTCTCGAGGAGAAGCATATATAAAGAAACCTTCATTTGACCATGAAAGCAATTCAATATCTGGGCAGAGAAAGCGAAAATGGCCCCTAACAAATAAGTCATTTCTTGCTGAGGGGAATCTTCGGAAGTATCGTCGTCCGATTTTTGCAAGGATTATTCCAGGTGTCACAAGTACTCCTGCCCCTAAAATATAGAAGCTGTAGAATTAAAATATTTATATTGTTCTCGTCAATTCAAGTGTAAAGCCAGTTCTAAACAGCTTCTTCCGTTCCGTATAAATAACTATCACCTTGTGCTGTAATTTGGAGGGGCAATAACGAAGCCCTTTTACAATCAATCGCTTCAATCTACTATTAACTAAGTTCGGATTAAATAGTTTATTTTCAAGCAGTTCCCATTGATCTATAACCAAACCCAACTCAAGGCAAGCACTGGCAATTTCAATTACAGAATTGTAGTAAATATGATCTACAAAAAAACTTGGATCTCGTCCAAGAAGTTGCAGATATAATTTACCAGCGCTCTTAGGTAGGTAAGGAAACCATCTGACCCGATAGTGAGGTTCCCAAAATGATAAATAATTCTCAAAAGACAAGTATACTCGACCGCCGGGTTTCAACACGCGTGCAATCTCCCGGATTATCTCCTTAGCCGATTCCATTGGGACATGCTCCAGCACTTGAAGCGATATCACATAATCAATGCTATTATCTAATAATGAGATGTTCGCTCCCTCACCCTGTAAGAATAGGTAATTATCGCGATGTTTTTCTTCAAAGCGTCGTCTGGCTGTTTTTACCCACGGTAGGCTAGGCTCAATACCGATTAATCTTGCTCCATAGTCGGACAATGCAGATGCAAGCGCCCCAGTACCGCACCCAATATCCAGCACCACTGCACCGCTTAATTCCCACCCCAGAGCTTTGAGACCTTGTAAGAGTCCATAGTGAAATGTACCGTCAACTTCAGCTTCGATTCTTTGTTCAGCATCTGATTGAGGGATCCCTAAAATATCAATCATATATTCGCTCCAAAGAACTCTAATTTTATCGCTTGCGGAACATTCTGATTCATTTTTCTGATTCTGAAAATTGACCCAATGTCTTTTCATAGTTTTATTGTTCATAGTGTCCATTTATGATCTAGCCAAATAATTCCACTGCTTTGGTCAATCAGGTAGCCAGAATCAGCTACATCTTTTGCAATTACCTCAAATACCTCAATCCTCTCAATCCGCACCAGGTTTTCGTTCGATCGATCGTGGATCGCAACTGTTATGTAATATTCTCCCGGAGTGAGATTAATCACCGGAAAGTGAATAACGGCTTTGTTAATTCCAATCACATCATCAGATTCGATCCCTTCACGTCCCGTATAGGAGGCTGAGATTCGCTGCCCTAATTGATTTTCAATCGAAATACCAAACCGCAACCCCGAACACTGGGATTTCACCAAGTACTCAATATCAACTGTAAGTGGTTCACCAGTAAAAATTGCTTTTGGAACACTCGTAACTTGGGTTACCTCGACTTCGCGATCCAATTCCTCATTGCTTCGAATTCCCCACATTGGTCCTTTGGTGATTCGACTATCATTGAGATATTTTTGAACAGTCTTTTCCGCTAATCCATCGAATATAACAGCTCCCTGAGAGACAAAAAGGCAGCGTTGACATAACTGATTGATCGCCGCCATATTATGACTCACAAACAACACCGTCCGCCCCTCATGCACCACATCCCCCATCTTCCCCAGCGCCTTCTTCTGAAACGCCGC
>JRYI01000565.1_pt1 | contig 16309 bp, 13 predicted proteins | sample 235361 | NCBI WGS metagenome assembly JRYI01 (sample SAMN03074212, study PRJNA261471) | activated sludge metagenome | biome: Common Effluent Treatment Plant; feature: Wastewater; material: Activated sludge; isolation source: activated biomass in a lab-scale reactor treating industrial wastewater at...
TATAGACACGAAAACCAGAAGGTCAACGGAAAGAGAAGAACAAGCCGAGTCGGCTCCGCGACGGATATCGACCGCCCGATGCGCGCGCCCTCACAGGTTGCCGCGGGTAATCGCGAATGTTATTGTCGCGACGACGCGCGGGAGAGAGCTCCTGCGAGCCGCCGAAGGCGCAACACCCGGAACCGCTCAGGCAAATGGACCGCGCGCGAATTGCAAATCTGGAGAGTGATGCGTACGACACGAGTGTTTACGCATCCACCGAAGGGGCACTCGTCTGGGGATCGGTACTCATATCCATGTATACGGTCGCGGACGAAATCTCTCAGGTACAAGGGACAGACGGGGCAGGACTGGTCTAGCACCAGCCCTGCCCCTTTTTTCGTTCACCAGACCAGGACGCACTTGCCCGCCATGACGAGTTCCGCCAGACAGACCCCACTTCATGCCGCCCACCTCGCTGCAGGCGCGCGCATGGTCGATTTCGCCGGCTGGGACATGCCGGTCAACTACGGCTCGCAGATCGAGGAGCACCATGCGGTCAGGCGCGATGCCGGCATGTTCGACGTGTCGCACATGCTCTCGATCGACCTCACCGGCACCGGCGCCACCGCCTACTTGCGCGGACTGCTCGCCAACGACGTCGCCAAGCTGAAGGACACAGGCAAAGCGCTCTACTCGTGCATGTTGAACGAAGCCGGCGGCGTCATCGACGACCTCATCGTCTACAGATTCGACGACACCGACTACCGGATCGTGGTGAATGCCGGCACCGCCGACCAAGACCTCGCCTGGATGGAGGCACGCCTGGCCAGCGGAAAGTTCGACGCGACGCTCACCCCGCGCCGCGACCTGGCGATGATCGCGATCCAGGGGCCGAACGCGCTCGCCAAGGCAGCGGCGGCGATTCCGGAGCTGGGCTCGGTGGTGGCGGCACCTCCACCCTTCGTCGGCAAGCGCGCCGGCGAACTGATGATCGCCCGTACCGGCTACACCGGCGAGGACGGCCTCGAGATCGCGCTGCCGGCGACCCGTGCGACCGCCACCTGGGACGCCCTGCTCGCTGCCGGCGTCAAGCCCTGCGGGCTCGGCGCACGCGACACGCTCCGCCTCGAAGCCGGCATGAACCTCTACGGTCAGGACATGGACGAGACCGTCTCGCCGCTCGATGCCGGCCTTGGATGGACCGTTGACCTGCGCGACGAGGCGCGCGACTTCGTCGGCCGCGCGGCGCTGCAGGCCAAGCCGGCCAGCCGCCGCCTGCTCGGCCTGATCCTCGAGGACAAGGGTGTGCTGCGCGCGCACATCAAGGTCTTCACCGCCAGCGGCGAGGGCGAGACCACGAGCGGCAGCTTCTCGCCCACGCTGGAGCGCTCGATCGCCTTCGCACGGCTGCCGCTGGAAACGCAGCCCGGCGAGGCGGTCGAGGTCGAGATCCGCGGCAAGCGCCTCAAGGCGTGCACGGTGAAGCTGCCCTTCGTGCGCAACGGCAAGGCCCTCGTCTGACGCGGCGTGCCGCGCCCCTGCAGAACCCAATCCGGCGATGGCGGCACGGCGCCGCCCTGCGCCCTTCGAAAGCCGACAGGAGAGAACCATGAGCAAGATCCCCGCTGAACTCAAGTACACCAAGTCTCACGAATGGATCCGTACCGAGGCCGACGGCACGCTGACGATCGGCGTCACCGACCACGCGCAGGAGGCGCTGGGCGACGTCGTCTTCCTCGAACTGCCCGAAGCCGGTCGCAAGGTCACCGCGGGTGAAGCCTGCGCGGTGATCGAATCGGTCAAGGCCGCTTCCGACATCTACGCACCGGTCGGGGGCGAGATCGTCGCGGCCAACGAAGCCGCGCTCGATGCGCCCGAAAGCCTGAACGCCGACGCCTACGATGCGTGGCTGTTCAAGATCAAGCCGGACGCAGACGCCGACCTCGGCGGCCTGCTCGACGCGGCCGGCTACGAAGCCGAAATCGCCCAGGCCTGAACACGCCTGTCCGCAAACCCAGCAAGGGGCGATGCGTTCGCCCCTTCGTGCTTTCTTCAGCCACTGCCATGACCGCCAGCCCTCAGACGCTTCTCTCCGCCCCGCTCGCCCAGCTCGAACAACGCGACGCCTTCGTCCACCGCCACCTCGGCCCCGATGCCGATGAAGTCGACCAGATGTGTGCGGCGATCGGTGTCACCGACCTCGACGCGCTGATCGACCAGACCGTGCCAGCGGCGATCCGCCTCGAGCAGCCGCTGCCCCTCGCCGAGGCGCAGCCCGAGCACGTCGCGCTCGACCGCCTGAAGGCGATCGCGGCGAAGAACGTGATCAAGAAGTCCCTGATCGGGATGGGCTACTACGGCACGCACACCCCGGCGGTCATTCTGCGCAACGTGCTCGAGAACCCGGGCTGGTATACCGCCTACACGCCCTACCAGGCGGAGATCTCGCAGGGACGGCTGGAGGCGCTGCTGAATTATCAGCAGATGGTGATCGACCTCACCGGCCTCGACCTCGCCAACGCCTCACTGCTCGACGAAGCCACCGCCGCCGCCGAGGCGATGACGATGGCGCGGCGCTTGTCGAAGTCGAAATCGAACGCCTTCTTCGTCGACGCCGACTGCTTCCCGCAGACCATCGACGTGGTCAAGACGCGCGCCCATTACTTCGGCTTCGAACTGGTGTTCGGCAAGCCCGCCGAGGCCGGCCAGCACGAGGTGTTCGGCGCCCTGCTGCAGTATCCGAACGCCCGCGGCGAGATCGCCGACCTCGGCGACACGATCGCGGCGCTGAAGGCGCAGGGCGCGGTGGTCGCCGTCGCCACCGACCTGATGGCGCTCGTGCTGCTGAAGAGCCCGGGCGCGATGGGAGCCGACATCGCGCTCGGCTCCTCGCAGCGATTCGGCGTCGCGATGGGCTTCGGCGGCCCGCATGCCGCCTTCTTCGCCACCCGCGAGAGCGCGGTGCGCTCGATGCCGGGCCGGATCATCGGCGTCTCGAAGGACGCGCGCGGCAGGACCGCGCTGCGCATGACGCTGCAGACCCGGGAGCAGCACATCCGGCGCGAGAAGGCCAACTCCAACATCTGCACCTCGCAGGTGCTGCTCGCGAACATCGCCGGCTTCTACGCGGTCTACCACGGCCCGCGGGGGCTGAGGGCGATCGCCGCGCGCATCCATCGGCTCGCCGCGATGCTCGCCGAGGGGCTGCGCGACGCGGGCCTCGGCCTCACCAGCGAGCGCTTCTTCGATACCCTCGAAGTCGACACCGGCGCACGGACCGACGCCATCCTGGCCGCCGCCGATGAGGCCGGCTACAACCTGCGCCGCGTCTCCGGAACCCGCCTCGGCCTGGCGGTGGACGAGACCACCACGGTCGAGGACGTCGCCGCGGTGCTTGCCTGCTTCGGCGCGCGTGCCGACCTGGCCGCGCTCGACGCCCGCATCGCCGGCGCGGGCGGCGCGATCCCGGCCGCGCTGCTGCGCGACGACGCCATCCTCTCGCACCCGGTGTTCAACACCCACCACACCGAGCACGAGATGCTGCGCTACCTGAAGAAGCTGCAGAACCGCGATCTCGCGCTCGACCATTCGATGATCTCGCTCGGCTCGTGCACGATGAAGCTCAACGCCACCAGCGAGATGATCCCGATCACCTGGCCCGAGTTCGCCAACATGCACCCCTTCGCTCCGCGCGAGCAGGCGGTCGGCTACCTCGAGATGATCGAGGGCCTGGCAGACTACCTGCGCGCGATCACCGGCTTCCCGGCGATCTGCATGCAACCCAACTCCGGCGCCCAGGGCGAATACACCGGCCTGGTGGCGATCGCCCGCTACCACGCCAGCCGCGGCGAGAGCCAGCGCAAGGTCTGTCTGATTCCCAGATCGGCTCACGGCACCAACCCGGCCACCGCGCAGATGTGCGGGATGAAGGTGGTGGTGGTGGAGTGCGACGACAACGGCAACGTCGATGTCGCCGACCTGCGCGCCAAGGCCGAGCGGCACGCGAGCGAGCTCGCGGCGCTGATGATCACCTACCCCTCCACCCACGGCGTGTTCGAAGAGGCGATCCGCGAGATCTGCGACATCGTCCACGCCAACGGCGGCCAGGTGTACATGGACGGCGCCAACCTCAACGCCCAGGTCGGCCTGACCTCGCCCGCCCGCATCGGCGCCGACGTCAGCCACATGAACCTGCACAAGACCTTCTGCATCCCGCACGGCGGCGGCGGCCCCGGCATGGGGCCGATCGGGCTCGCCGCCCACCTGGCGCCCTTCATGGCCGACCACGTCGTGCAGCCCACCGGCGGCGAGGACCGCCCCAACCGCGACCAGGGCGCGGTGGCCGCCGCCCCCTTCGGCTCGGCCAGCATCCTGCCGATCTCGTGGATGTACATCGCGATGATGGGCGGCACCGGGCTGAAGCAGGCGACCGAGACAGCGATCCTCAACGCCAACTACCTCGCCTCCCGCCTGCAGGACGCCTACCCGGTGCTTTACGCCGGCAGCCGCGGTCGCGTCGCCCACGAGTGCATCCTCGACATCCGCCCGATCAAGGCGGCCACCGGCATCTCCGAGGTCGACATCGCCAAGCGCCTGATGGACTACGGCTTCCATGCGCCGACGATGTCCTTCCCGGTGGCGGGTACGATCATGGTCGAGCCCACCGAGTCCGAGAGCCGCGCCGAGCTCGACCGCTTCGTCGAGGCGATGCTCGCGATCCGCGAGGAGATCCGCCAGATCGAGACCGGTGCCGCGAGCGCCGAGGACAACCTGCTCAAAAACGCGCCGCACACCCAGGCCGACCTCGTCGGCGAATGGGTCCGGCCCTACAGCCGGGAGCAGGCGGTGTTCCCGCTGCCCTGGGTGGCGGCGAACAAGTTCTGGCCGAGCGTCAACCGGATCGACGACGTCTATGGCGATCGCCACCTGTTCTGCGCCTGCGTGCCGATGGACGACTACGCCGACTGAGCCGCATCCGCCCCCGGCCGCCGGCGTAGAATCGCCGACTCCGGCCTCGCAGCCACGCCCGAGGGCGTGGCTTTTTCATGGGCTCAACCCGCCATCGACCACCGCACCATGCCCGATCCCCGCTCCGTCCCGCGCACGCCCTGGCCGGCTCTGCTGCTGAGCCAGCTCGCGCTGCTCGCCGTTCTGCTCGTCTGGCTCGGCCTGCAGACCCGGCCGCAGGCGATGCACGACCTGCACCTCGCCGCGGGCGAGAAGCTGCACTGCGTCTCCTACGCGCCCTTCCACCGCGCGGGACAGACTCCCTTCGACCCGGCATTGCGGATCGGCATCGCACAGCTGCGCGAGGATCTCGCCGCGCTCGCGAAGATCACCGACTGCGTGCGGCTGTATTCGATCGACCGGGGCCTCGAGCAGGTGCCCGCGGTGGCGCGCGAGCTCGGCATCGGGGTGCTGCTCGGCGCCTGGATTGGCTACGACCGGGAGAAGAACGCGCTCGAACTCGACCGCGCGATCGCGCTCGCCAACGCCAACGCCGACGTGGTCCGCGCGCTCATCGTCGGCAACGAGGTCCTGCTGCGCCGCGAGCGCTCCGAGGACGAGATGCGCACCCTGATCAGGCACGCCCAGGCGCGTACCGAGGTCCCGGTGACCTACGCCGACGTGTGGGAGTTCTGGATCCGACACGACACGCTGGCCGCCGAGGTGGATTTCGTCACCGTGCACATCCTGCCCTTCTGGGAGGACGAGCCGGTCGACATCGAGGTCGCGCTCGAACACGTGGCGCGCATCCGCGCCGAGGTCGGCGCGCACTTCGACGGCAAGCGCATCCTGATCGGCGAGACCGGCTGGCCGAGCGCCGGCCGGCAGCGCGAGGAATCACGGCCGTCACGGGTGAACCAGGCACGCTACATCCGGGAATTCGTGCACCAGGCCCACGCCCGCGGCTGGGACTACAACCTGATCGAGGCGATCGACCAGCCCTGGAAGCGCGCGCTGGAAGGCACCGTCGGCGGCTTCTGGGGCATGCTCGACGCCCACACCCTGGCGCCCAAGTTCCCGCTCGCCGGGCCGGTCGCCGAGCGCGAGCGCCTCGCCGCGCCGCTTGCCGGCGCGGCGATGGGCGGCCTCGCCGCGCTGCTGCTCGCGTTCGGCGCGCACAAGCAGGACGGCCGCCTGCGCCTCGCCGCCGTCACCGCCAGCGGCGCGCTGGTCGGCCTGGCCGCGGTGCTGCATCTCGAACACGCGCTGCTCGCCTATCGCGACCTGCTGGAATGGAGCGTGCGCGGCGCGGTCGCGCTCACCGCGGCGCTGCTGCCGCTTGCGCTGGCGCGCTGGGACGGCGTCCCACCCGGCCCGGCCGCCGCGGCGTGGCAGCGGCTGCGCCACCATCCGGGGGCATTGCGCGCGGGGGACTGGCTCGCGCTCGCCCGCGGCCTGCTGCTCTTCGCCGCCGCGGTGGCGGCACTGCTGCTGTTCGTCGATCCGCGCTACCGCGACTTCCCGACCCTGCTGTATCTCCCACCGGCCGCCGTCTTCGGCGTGATCGGCTGGTTCGGCGCCGGCGCCGGGCGGGCGGAGCGGATCTGCGCCGGGGTGCTCGCGCTGGCGGCGCTCGGCCGCTGGCTGCCCGAGCCGATGAACCCGCAGGCCCTGGCCTGGCTGCTCGCCGGCCTTGCCTTCGCCCTACCGGTGCTGCGGCGCCGGCCGCGCCAGCACCAGCAGCGATAGCAGGCCGCCAACCGCGGCGAGGTCCTGGTTGTAAAGAACGAGCCCGGCCAGCCCGAGCAGCCAGCCCGCCCACGCCAGGCGCCGGCAGGACAGCGCAAAGGCGGCCAGCCCGAGGGCGAGCCCGGCGAGGCCGAGCCGCTGGTGCAGGAAGGACTGGACCAGCACCCACTTGAAGCCGCAGGCCAGCGCGGGGACGTCGGCGGCCTCGCAGTCGCGCGGCAGCAGCCCGGCCTCGAGCAGGCCGTACCGGAGCCCGACCGCCAGGCCGAGCACGGCCAGCCCGCTGAGGGCAATCGACACCCAGGTCGTATTGGCCAAATTATTCGGCTTCAAGTCCGTTTCTCCATACGAATCAGCGGGGTGCCTCCGAGTACAAGCCCTGTTGCAAAACGTGCCCCCAGCAGGCCTCGTAAAGGCCTGAATTTGTGCATAAAATGAATTCCGGCGTCGATCGGCAGCGGAGCCGGGATTGTCGCATACGAAGCCGCGCGCAGAATCCGCCATGGCCTGCGTCCGTTCCCTCCGCCCCCTCGGCATCCGCCCAACCGACCACCTCCCCCATGAAAAAAGCTGCAAGCCTCGTCTATCGTCTCGCCGTCGCGTTCGCCGTCGCAGGTCTGGTCGCGCTCGCGCAATACTGGATCTGGCAGTACTTCAACCGTGGCGCCGAGTTCATCGGCACCAGCCAGAGCATCAAGGGTTTCGCCTACAACGGCTTCCAGCGCGACCAGAGCCCGCTGCGCGGCGAATTCCCGACCGACGAGCAGCTGGCAGCCGACCTCGACCTGCTCGCCCGCAACTCGGACGCGCTGCGCACCTATGGCGCCACCGACATGCCCAGCCTGCTCGAGCTCGCCGGCGACCGTGACCTGCTGGTGACCGCGGGCGCCTGGCTCGACCCCGACAAGGAGAAGAACGAGCGCGAGCTCGCGGCGCTGATCGAGGCCGCGAAGAAGATGCGCCACGTCGAACGCCTGATGGTCGGCAACGAAGCCATCCTGCGCGGAGATCTCACGGTGGACGAGCTGATCGGCTACCTCGAGCGCGTGCGAAAGGCCCAGCGCAAGCCGGTATCGACCGCCGAGCCGTGGCATGTGTGGCTGAAGAACCCGGAGCTGGCGCGCCACGTCGACTACATCACGGTGCACCTGCTGCCCTACCACGAGGGATTGCCGGTCGAGGCCGCGGTCGAGTACGCCCTGCAGCGCTACGACGAGGTGGCGAAGGCCTTCCCCAGGAAGAAGATCGTCATCGGCGAGATCGGCTGGCCGAGCAAGGGCCCGGTGATCGGCGCCGCCGAGCCCACCCTCGACAACCAGGCGCGCTTCGTTCGTGAATTCCTCACGCATCCGCGCACGCCGCGCCTCGACTACTTCCTGATGGAGGCGATCGACCAGCCCTGGAAGTTCGATTTCGAAGGCTGGGCCGGTGCCTACTGGGGCATGTACAACGCCGACCGCGAGCAGAAGTACGCGCTCGAGGGCATCATCGAGCGCGACCCGCACTGGGCGAAGAAGGCGAGCAACGCGGCCGCCCTCGCCTTCCTGCCGATGCTGCTGATCGCCTTCTTCCTGTCGGACTGGAACATCTTCGGCCGGATCTTCCTCGCAGGCATGATCCAGGCCTGCGTGTCGACCCTGATCATCGGCATCAACGTCCCGGTCGAGTACTACCTCAACCAGCGGGACCTGGTCGGGCTGGTGCTCCTGATCGGCGCGACCGCGCTGACGGCGGCGGTGCTGCTGTCCCACGGCTTCGAGTTCGGCGAGATCCTGTTCAAGCGCGAATGGCGCCGGCGCTTCATGCCCCTCGCCCCTCACAGCGAAGACCGCCAGCCCTTCGTCTCGATCCACCTCGCCTGCTACAACGAGCCGCCGGAGATGGTGATCGCCACCATCGACAGCCTCGCCGCGCTCAATTACAAGAACTTCGAGGTGCTGATCCTCGACAACAACACCAAGGACGAGGCGCTGTGGAGGCCGCTCGAGAGGCGTTGCGCCGAACTCGGGCCGCGCTTCCGCTTCTTCCACCTCGACAACTGGCCCGGCTTCAAGGCCGGCGCGCTGAACTACGGCCTCAAGGTGACCGACCCCCGCGCCGAGGTGGTGGGCGTGGTCGATGCCGACTACGTGGTCGACCCCGACTGGCTGGCGGTGCTGATCCCGCACTTCGACAAGTCCGACGTCGCCGTGGTGCAGGCGCCGCAGGCCCACCGCGACTGGGAGACCCAGCCCTTCCGCCGCATGTGCAACTGGGAGTTCGATGGCTTCTTCCGCATCGGCATGCACCATCGCAACGAGCGCAATGCGCTGATCCAGCACGGCACGATGACCCTGGTGCGCCGGCTCGCGCTGGAGGAGGTCGGTGGCTGGTCGGAATGGTGCATCTGCGAGGACACCGAGCTCGGCCTGCGCCTGATCGAGAAGGGCTACGACACCCGCTATGTGGATCACATCCTCGGCCGCGGCCTCACCCCCTCGGACTTCGCCGCGATCAAGAGCCAGCGCTTCCGCTGGGCCTTCGGCGCGATGCAGATCCTCAAGGCCCACCTGCCGGCGATGGTGGGCAGGAGCACGCTCGACCTGTCGCAGCGCTACCATTTCCTGACCGGCTGGTTCGCCTGGTTCGGCGACGCCCTGCAGCTGGTGTTCGCCTTCGGCAGCCTGCTGTGGACGCTCGGCATCCTGCTGTTCCCGAAGGCCTTCGGCCTGCCGGTGATCGCGCTCGCGCTGCCGATCCTCGGCTTCATGGCCTTCAAGGCCGCGCTCGGCCCGATCCTCTACCGACGGACCATGGCCTGCCCGTGGAAGGACATCCTCGGCGCCTCCGTCCTGTCGGTCGGCCTCGCCCACGCGGTCGCGCGCGGCGTGTTCGCCGGCCTGGTCAAGAAGAAGGGGGTGTTCGTGCGCACGCCCAAGGGCTGGCGGGCCTCGGGCGCGCTCGCCTTCTTCGGCCCGATCCGGGAGGAACTCGGCATGCTGGTCGCGCTGCTGCTCGGCGTCTTCGGCCTCGTCCATCTGCGCGGCGCCGACAACCTCGAGACCCAGCTGTGGATCGGCATCCTGCTGCTGCAGTGCATCCCCTATCTGGCGGCGATCGCCTGCCAGATCGCCGCCTACCTGCCCGAGCGCGAGGCGCCGGCCGCCAGCCCCGACCTGGCGCGGGCCTGAGGACCGCCGTCGCGCGCGCCGGCCCCGCGACGCAGGCGAGGGCCGGCATCGCCCCGCGCGGCGCGCCCCAACTGCGCGCCGCGCCAGCGTTCGAGTCCGATGAAAGGCGCAACACCGACCAGCGACCGTAGCGTCCGGGGCATGCCAGCCCCGGCTCGCCTATCCGGCGCAGGGCGGCAGCACGCGCGCCACCGGCGCCAGCGCGACCGGGCGATAGTCGGGCAGGCCGCCGGCGGTGGGCACCGGACGCTCGCCCTCGATCAGGCCCTCGAGGTAACGGCGGCCGGCAGCGCTCACATGCAGGCCGTCGGCGCTGATGAACTCGGCCGGGAGGCGTCGCTCGCGATTGGCGACCGCGGCCGCATCGACCGGCACCACCTCCCAGCGATAGGGGCGGTCGGCGAGGCGGCGGATGCCCGCCATGCAGCCGTCGCGACCGGCGAGCGCGTAGTCCACCGCGGCACGACCGACCGCGAGCGCCTGCGCGTGGTCGGTCGCCGACACCCAGTGGCCCGCCGCCCGCTGCAGGTAGTCGGGTACCGCCCAGTGATACTTGTAGCCGAGCCGGTCGTGGATTAGGCGCGCCACCACACCACCGGCGCCGCCGAGCTGGACGTAGCCCTTCGCATCGCGCACCTGTTCCATCAGGGCCGCACCGTCGGCGCTGGTGAGCCCCTCGGCGACGGTGATCGTGCAGTAGCCCACCCGGCGCACGACCTCCTCCACCCGGGCAAGGAAGCGCGCCTCGTCGAAACCCGCCTCGGGCAGCAGGACGATGTGCGGCGGATGGTCGGGGTCGGCGCTGCCGTCCGCGCGCGCCGGCGCCGCCAGCGCAGTGGCCGCCGCCAGCCAGCCGACGTTGCGCCCCATCACTTCCATGACGAAGACGCGGCCGACGCGCGCCGCCATCGATCCGATGTCCAGCCCCGCCTCGAGCATCGAGGTGGCGAGAAACTTCGCCGCCGAACCGAAGCCGGGGCAGCAGTCGGTGCCCTCGATGTCGTTGTCCACCGTCTTGGGCACGCCCACGCACACCAGCGGATAGCCGCGCCGGCGCGCCTCGGCCGACAGCCGCGCGACGACGTCCATCGAGCCGTTGCCGCCGTTGTAGAGAAACGCCCCGATGCGATGCGCCTCGAGCACGGCGAAGATGCGGTCGTAGAGCGCCGGCTGCGCCGCTGCGTCCGGCAGGTCGTAGCGGCTCGAGCCGAAGGCGCCGCCCGGCCGCTGCGCGAGCCGCTCGAGCGCGTCCTCGTCGAGGGCTTCGGTGTCGACCAGCTCCTCCCTGATCAGCCCGAGAATGCCGCGCCGGGCGGCGAAGACGCGGCCGGTGCCCGGGCGCAGCTCGCGCGCACGCCGGATCACCGCGGCCGCGCTCGCGTTGATGACTGCGGTGACGCCGCCGGATTGGGCGTAAAGAAAGTTCATGGACGACATCGCTACCTCGGCTTGATTGGCCGCGCGCCGGGCGCGGGCCCAAAAGAAACGCGGCCAGCACCGTTCTCCGGTACCGGCCGCGTCACTGGGTTCGCGCGCTCGCGCTTATTTACTTGAGGGCGTCGAACGCCGCCTGGGTGATGCTCTCGACCGCGCCGAGACCGGAGATCTTGCGCACCTTGGGCGCCTTCGGATCACCGGAAGCCGCCCAGTCGCTGTAGTACTTCACCAGCGGCTTGGTCTGGGCGTGGTAGACGTCGAGACGCTTCTTCACCGTCTCTTCCTTGTCGTCATCGCGCTGCACCAGATCCTCGCCGGTGACGTCGTCCTTGCCCTCGACCTTCGGCGGGTTGTACTTGACGTGGTAGGTCCGGCCCGAGGCGAGGTGGGCGCGACGGCCGCTCATGCGCTCGATGATCTCGCTGTCGGGCACGTCGATCTCGAGCACGAAATCGATCGGCACGCCGGCGTCCTTCATCGCGTCGGCCTGCGGGATCGTGCGCGGGAAGCCGTCGAACATGTAGCCGCGCTTGCAGTCGTCTTCTTTCAGGCGATCCTTCACCAGGTTGATGATCAGGTCGTCGGAGACGAGGCCGCCGGCATCCATGACCTTCTTCGCCTCGATGCCGAGCGGGGTGCCGGCCTTGACCGCGGCACGCAGCATGTCGCCGGTGGAAATCTGCGGGATGCCGAACTTTTCCTTGATGAAGTTCGCCTGAGTGCCCTTGCCCGCTCCCGGCGGTCCCAACAGAATCAGACGCATGTCCTACCCTCCCCTTGTTCCGGCCGCTTCGACGGGCCGTTTCATTGGCAAAGAAAGGCCGGCGCGCAGGTCAGGCGCGCCAGCCGCTCGGTTCATATTCTAGCGCCATCGCCGCCCTGGGCGGCATGGAGCCGGCGCACCCGCTCGAGATCCTCGGCGGTATCGACGCCGGCGGCGGGCGCTTCGGCCAGCTCGACGACGCGGATGCGGAAACCGTGCCACAGCGCGCGCAGCTGCTCGAGCGCCTCCCACTGCTCGAGCGGCGAGGGCTCGAGCGCCGCGTACCGATGCAGGAAGCCCGCGCGGTAGGCATACAGGCCGACATGGCGCAGCATCGGCAGCCCGGCCGGCACGGTGTCGCGCGCCGCCGCCCAGGCGTCGCGCGCCCACGGGATCGGCGCGCGGGAAAAATACAGCGCCCGCCCCGCACGGTCGCACACCACCTTGACCACGTTCGGATTGAAGGCTTCGCCGGCGTCGGCGAGGGCATGGGCTGCGGTCGAGATCGCCGCCTCGGTGTCCTCCGCCAGCGCGAGCGCCGCGGCGGTGACGATCGCGGGGTCGATCAGCGGCTCGTCGCCCTGCACGTTGACCACGATGTCGTCATCGCCCCAGCCGAGCGACGCTGCCACCTCGGCGAGCCGGTCGGTGCCGCTCGGATGGTCGCTGCGCGTCATCACCACCCGCCCGCCGGCAGCCTCCACCGCCTCGCGCACCGCCTCGTGGTCGGTGGCGACCCAGGTCTCGAGCGCGCCCGCCGCCCGCACCCGCTCGAGCACGCGCACGATCATCGGCTTGCCGCCGATGTCGGCGAGCGGCTTGGCGGGCAGCCGGGTGGAGGCGTAGCGCGCCGGGATGACGATGCGGAAGGCCGGCAGCGCGGCCGCAACCTGGACGCTCACGCTCAGGCCTTGCGCAGCGCGTCGACTTCCTCGGCGCTCATCGCGCGCGCCTCCTCCTCGAGCATCACCGGGATGCCGTCACGGATGGGGAAGGCGAGGCGGTCCGCCTTGCACACCAGCTCCTGCTTGTCCCGGAGGAAGTCCAGGGGCCCCTTGCACAGCGGGCAGACGAGAATTTCAAGCAGTCGGGGATCCATCGTTCAGCTTCTCCAGGATGAGTTCGGCCGCGCCCGCGCCGATCTGCGCCCGCACCGGGAACTCCCAGCAGTCGTCAGGCGCGAAAGCGGCGCATTTTACCGCATCCTTGCTCGTCATCACGATCGGCGCGCCCGCGCCGAACGCGAGATCGGCGGCGGCGAAGCGATGATGGTCGGGAAAGGGATGGGGGACGACCTCCAGCCCCATCGACGCGAGCTGGTCGAAAAAGCGCTGCGGACGCCCGATCCCCGCCACCGCGTGCACCCTGTGCCCGGCGAGCGCGGCCGCCGGCAGCCGTCGGGCCGGATCGGCCAGGGAGCGGAAGCTGCCGCCCTCCAGATGCATCGAGAAGACCGGCGTGGTCTGCAGCGCGGCGCGCAGGCGCGGCGACAGACCGCCATGCGCGATCACCAGCTCGACCGCGGCGAGCCGCGACAGCGGCTCGCGCAGCGGGCCCGCCGGCAAGGGCCAGCGGTTGCCGAGCACGCGCTCGTCCACCACCGCGATCTCGAGGTCGCGCGCGAGGCGGTAGTGCTGCATGCCGTCATCGGCGATCACGACGTCGCATTCGGGATGGGCCTGCAGCAAAGCCTGCGCCGCGGCCGGCCGGTCGCGCCCGATCGCCACCGGGCAGCCGCACAGGCGCGCGAGCAGGACCGGTTCGTCGCCATAGCGCAGCGGGTCGCCGTCGGCCGGCACCAGCGCGACCCCGTCGCCCTGGGTGCTGCCGTAGCCGCGACTGACGATGCCGGGCCGGCGGCCGGCGGCGACGAGCTGGCGCACCAGCCACTCGACCACCGGCGTCTTGCCGCTGCCGCCGACCGCGATGTTGCCGACCACGATCACTGGCACCGGCAGGCGCACGCCGGACAGCGCACCGGCGCGGTAGAGCCGCCTGCGCAGGCCGGCAACGGTGCGAAACAGAAGAGAAAGCGGCAGCAGGGCGAGCGCCGCGGGATGGCTGCGGCGGGCCCAGAAGGCAGGTGCCTTCGCCGCCATGCTCAGGGCCTCACTCGGGCGTGCGCGTGGCGAAGCTGATGTGCGGCAGGCCCGCGCGCTGCGCCGCCTGCATCACGTCGACCACGCGCTGATGCGCCGTCTTGGCGTCGGCGTTGACCACCACCACCGCTTCGCCGCTGCCAGCGGGCGCGGCCTTGCCGAGCGCGGCGGCGATCGCCTCGACGCTGCTCGCCGCCACCGGCTGACCGTCGACCAGCACATCGCCCGCCGCGGTCACCGCGACCACGATCTCGTTGGCGGCGGCCGCGCCCTCGGATTCGGCGGTGGGCAGGTTGATCGACAGGCCTGAGACCTTGGAGAAGGTCGTCGTCAGCATCAGGAAGATGATGATGACGAGCACCACGTCGATCAAGGGGATCAGATTGACCTCGGGCGCCTCGTTGCGGCTGCCGCGGCGGAAGTTCATCGCCCTGCCCTCAGACCCGGCGCTCGCCGTGCGCCACTTCGACGAGCTTGATCGCCTGCTGCTCCATGTCGATCACCAAGGAGTCGATCAGGGCGCGGAAGTGACGCCAGAAGATCATCGACGGGATGGCGATGATGAGCCCGAGGCCGGTGGTGTACAGCGCGATCGCGATGCCCTGCGCGAGTTGCGCGGGGTTGGCGCCATTCACGCCTTGCGAGGCGAAGATGTCGATCATGCCGACGATGGTGCCGAACAGGCCGAGCAGCGGGCTGATGGCGGCGATCGTGCCCAGCGTGGTCATGTAGCGCTCGAGCTGGTGGCTCACCGCGCGCCCGGCGTCCTCGATCGCCTCCTTCATGATCTCGCGCGGACTGTTGACGTTGCGCAGGCCGGCGGCGAGGACGCGGCCGAGCGGCGAGTGCGCATCGACGCGTGCGATCATCTCGCCGGTCACGCCGCGCCCGCGCAGATCGACCAGCACCTTGTCGAGCAGGCCGGACGGCACCACCCGCGAACGACGCAGGCTCAGCAGGCGCTCGGCGATCAGCGCGACGGCGATCACGGATGCCAACAACAGGGGCCAGATCGGCCAGCCGACAGCCTGAATGATGGCGAACACGCGCAGAAACCTCGTCGAAAAAAAGCGGAACTCTAGCGCCGCTGCGCAGGCGGAGCAAGGCCGCCGGCGGCCCGGCGCGGGCCCGCCGTCATCGAAATTTAACCTGACGGCAATCGGGCAGTAATCCACAAAACCTGTGGATAAGTTTGTGGACAGATACTGGATGTCGGCCCGAAAGGCCGGTGGCACAAGCGATTCGCCCGCTTAGATGCAAAATTGTGCAACATAAATCTCTTTATAAATCAGATATATACAACCCTCCCTCTGATTCATCAAGGACTTAGCGGCGGGATCTTGACAGGCCGTCGACGCTGTGGATTCCGCTACAATGCCCGGCCCTCCACCGCCTCGCGTCAGCACTCCCGCATGCAGGAAAACCCGCCCCCTCCGGTACTTACGGTCTCCGCCCTGAACCGGTTCGCGCGCCAGGCGCTCGAAGCCGCGCTGCCCGTCCTGTGGGTCGCGGGCGAGGTCTCGAATCTCACCCGCGCGGCCTCCGGCCACATGTACTTCACCCTGAAGGACGAGAACGCCCAGGTGCGCTGCGCGATGTGGCGCAACCGCGCGCAGCTGCTTCCCTTCCGTCCCGAGAACGGCATGCGGGTCGAGGCGCGGGCGCTGGTCACGCTCTACGAGGCGCGCGGCGACTACCAGCTCAACGTCGAGGCGCTGCGTCCGGCGGGGATCGGCAACCTGTTCGAGACCTTCAACCGCCTCAAGGCCAAGCTCGCCGCCGAAGGCCTGTTCGACCCGGCGCTCAAGCGCCCCTTGCCCCGTCTCCCGCGCGGCGTGGGGATCGTCACCTCGCCGTCCGCCGCCGCGCTGCACGACGTGCTCGCCGCCCTGCGGCGGCGCGCGCCCCATCTGCCGGTGGTGCTCTATCCGGCGCCGGTGCAGGGCGCCGAGGCCCCGCCCCGGCTGGTCGAGGCGCTCGAGCGCGCCGGCGCGCGCGCCCTCGAGGACGGCATCGAGCTCGTGCTGCTGGTGCGCGGTGGCGGCAGCATCGAGGACCTGTGGGCCTTCAACGACGAGACGCTGGCGCGGGCGATCCGCGCCTGCCCGCTGCCGGTGGTGTGCGGCGTCGGCCACGAGACCGACTTCACCATCGCCGACTTC
>JRYI01000204.1_pt1 | contig 16245 bp, 11 predicted proteins | sample 235361 | NCBI WGS metagenome assembly JRYI01 (sample SAMN03074212, study PRJNA261471) | activated sludge metagenome | biome: Common Effluent Treatment Plant; feature: Wastewater; material: Activated sludge; isolation source: activated biomass in a lab-scale reactor treating industrial wastewater at...
TTCCGCGGGCCGATCGTCAACTATGGTCCGCTCAACAACCACGGCGTGATCAACTTCCGCAACCTGTCGCCGTTCGGTGCCAACGAGACCGTGATCAAGGCCGGCATCGGCTACACGGAAGGCAGCGACAAGGACGTCAACAACTTCCGCCACGTGCATACGCGCCAGAACCTCGGCCACGTCGGCATCGTGGCGTCGTACTCGGGCGCCGATGCGGGCGGCGCATGGGATGTCGAGGAGCTCGGCTACAACGACTTCTACGGCGCCATCGGCTTCCGCGGCACCAACCAGGACCTCACGATCTCGGGCGGGTTCTTCAGGCAGCGCGATACCTACGACGAGGACAACTTCGAAGGCACGGCTAGCGAGTTCAATCAGTATCGGCGCAACAAGGTCCGCGCGGCCGCGGACGGCCTGTTCGCAGTTGAATGTTGCTACAATTGGAGCAACTATAATGCCGATTATTATCGGCTTCAGGTCGCCCACAACCTTTACCTCGACGAGAACACCACGATCTCGACCCGTCTCTACGGCAACGACCACGAGCGTGCGCGTTTCTATGTCGACGAGTTCACCGATAGCGACAACTTCGTGATGGCGGGTCGCGACCGTCACTATCGCAATTACGGAGCGGACTCTCGCATCGAAATCGCCAACCTGCCGCTGTTCGGCGGCCTGACGCACACCCTTCAGGCTGGCATCCGCTACGAGGAGCACTTCTTCGACAACAAGAACCGCGAAGGCGAAAACGGCCAGCGCTTGAGCTTCGGCCACCGCGGCTCTCTGGATGGCGCCATCCAGGAACTCGAGGCGCAGTCGTTCGCAGCGTTCGCGCAGTCGGCGATTAAGGTCACGCCGTCCCTGACGGTTACGCCTGGTCTGCGCTTCGAAAGCTACGAGATCGATTTCAGAGATCCGGACGAGCCCGATTTCGACGGCGGCGCGAGCTACGATCACGTTTTGCCGATGATCTCTTTCGCCTGGGAGGCCGCACCGCGCACCACCGTCTACGGCGGCTATCACCGCGGTCTCACGCCGCACATCCTTCGTGACGTCCTGGAAGATGCGGACGCCTTTGTCAGACCTGATGAAGAGATCGGCGACAACTTCGAGATCGGCGTGCGCACGACCGCCATCCGCGGCGTAACTTTGGACATGGCCTACTTCCACAACCGGATCGACAATTACCAGTTTGGTGAATCGTTCCAGTCCGCCGGCGGAGACCGCGTGTTCAGCTCACTCGAGGAAGTCACGCTCAACGGCTTCGAGATCTACTCTCGCCTCGACAGCGCAGCGTACACCGGGGGGCCGTGGAACTTCTTCGGTGAGGCCGTCTACACATACGTCGACGGCGAAATCGAGAAGGGGGTTGACGACGACGGCAATGACGTGTCCGGCAACCGCGTTCCGGAATCTATCAAGCACTTCGCGAACCTGACGGCCGGCGTCGAGTACAAGAGGCTGTGGGATGCGAGCGTGTCCTGGACGCATCGCGGCGAGTACTACACGGATGCAATCAACACCGGCTTCTCGCCGGATGCCGAAGACGGCAAGGTGGACAGCGTGTGGCTGCTTTCCGCACGCGCCAACTATCACTTCAACGATCAGCTCACACTGTGGGCTTCGGGCCAGAACCTCACGGACGAGTTCTACGTTTCCGATCGTAGCGACGGCGCAAAGCCCGGTGTCGGACGCACTCTGTGGGCAGGCTTCACGCTCAAGTTCGACTAAAGATCCGGGGTTCTAGGACCTACCTGCGCACATGCTTCGGGCCCGATGATGTTCCAATCCATCATCGGGCCCGGAGTTTTTATGCTCTCGGAAAGCCGAAATTCGCACTGCGGGAACTTTACCGGGATGCGGCGTCAAGCGCTTGGCTGAGATCGGCGAGAATGTCGTCGATGTGCTCGAGACCGATCGAAAGGCGCACGTAGCCGTCCGTGACGCCGGTGGCGGCGAGCTCATCGCCCGAAAGCTGGGAGTGCGTCGTCGACGCCGGATGGATGGCGAGGCTGCGCACGTCCCCGATGTTGGCCACATGATAGAAGAGCTTCAGCGCGTCGATGAAGCGGCGCCCCGCCTCCGCGCCACCGGCCAGCTCGAAGCCCAACAGGCCCCCGAAGCCGCGCGTCAGATACTTTGCCGTGCGCGCGCGGTCCGCACCCGTCTGCTGCGAGGGGTGGATCACCCGCGTGATCTCCGGGCGCGTCGTCAGCCAGCGCACAACGGCCGCCGTGTTCTCGCAATGGCGCGCCATGCGCAGCGGAACCGTCTCGATGCCCTGGAGAAGCAGGAAGGCATTGAACGGCGAGAGCGCCGCTCCGAGGTCGCGCAGCAGCGTCACGCGCGCCTTGATGATGTAGGCGATGGGGCCGAGCGGCTTCACGGCCTCGTTCCAGACGGCGCCGTGGTAGCTCGGGTCGGGGGAACTCAGCGCCGGCTGGCGCACGGGATGCGCCGCCCAGTCGAAATTACCGCCGTCCACGATCACGCCGCCGATCGAGTTGCCGTGGCCGCCGAGATATTTCGTCGACGAGTAGACGATGATCGCGGCGCCGTGCTCGAGCGGGCGACAGAGCACGGGGGCGGCGGTGTTGTCGACGATCAGCGGGATGCCGAGCGGGCGGCCGATCGCGGCCACCTCGGCGATCGGGAAGACGGTGAGCTTGGGATTGGGCAGCGTCTCGGCGTAGTAGGCGCGTGTGCGCTCGTCGGTCGCACGGCGGAAATTCTCGGGATCTGACGGATCGACGAAGCGCACCTCGAGCCCCTGGTCCTTCAGCGTGTTGGCAAAGAGGTTCCAGGTGCCGCCATAAAGGTTGGTCGAGCTCACGATGTTGTCGCCGGCGCGGGCGATGTTCTGCAAGGCGTAAGCGGACGCGGACTGGCCGGAGGCGACGGCAAGCGCCGCAACGCCGCCTTCGAGGGCCGCGACGCGTTTTTCCAGCACGTCGGTCGTGGGGTTCATGATGCGCGTGTAAATGTTGCCGAGCTCTTTCAGGGCGAACAGGCTCTCGGCGTGCGCGGTGTCGCGGAACTGGTAGGACGTTGTCTGGTAGATTGGCACGGCGACGGCGCCGGTCGCGGGATCGGCGCGCCAGCCCGCGTGAAGCGCGATCGTCTCCGGGTGCAGCGCCTTGCTCGTCTCGTCGCTCACGGTGGTCCTCCCTCAACCTCTCATGCCAGGACGGAGATCCTTAGCGCAGGTGTTTTATCCCAGCGCTTCGCTCGCGTCATGAGGGAGTTGGGTGCCGGCGCGCCCAGGAAAACCGAGCGATCTTCACTATTTGGTCAGGATCAGCCGGCCTCGCGCCGTAATGCGCAAGCGATACTCCGCCCCGTCGTGCAAGAGGATCGCCTCGCGCCCCCCGCCGAGAAGATCGGGGATGGCGTATCTCGGGATCGCACCGTCCCCCTCCTTGGGGGAGGGCTTCTTTTCGCGATCTTTTTCGTCGTCGGGCGGCATGCGCTGCATCCAGGGGAAAAACGGCGATCTGCGGCGCAGGGTCGAATATCTGCTCTCGCGTGCTCTTTATTGTTGACTATATAATTCCACATTACTATGGTGCGCAAGTCCGCAGCGTCCTGCGGGCACCGCATCCAAAGGCGGACTTTCCGCCATCCGAGTCTTGGGGCCCAGTCTCCTCCCGCACTGCCTGGGACCCCCAAGTTGGCGGCGGCGCACCTCCCCGGTTGTTCTTCCGAGACCGGACCATGCGCCGCCGCCCTTCGGCTCGCCCGCTCAGCTTGCCGGCGTCCCGAGGCGACGCCTTGGAGGTCTCCGTATGTGCACCCGAGATCATGCTCTCACGGATATCCAATCGACCAACCTCGGCGAGATGGAACGCGAGTGGCTGCATCTCCTGCGGCTGCACTGCATCAGCTTCGAGCACAACCGTGCGGACGGCCTGGACCGCGCGATCGATCACGCCGAGGCGCGTTACGGCGCGGACGACGGGCCGGCGATCGCCTCACGGATCGCCGTTCTCATCCGCGCCATGCGCGCGGAGCGTCGCGGAGGGTTCGGCTATCTGTCCCCGTTCTGCCCCAATTGCCGGCGGAACGTGACGGATGATGAGTGCCAGTTGCTGACGCTCATGCAGGCCGGCTACCGCGGCATTCCGCACGAGATCGAGGAAGCCGCGGCCGGAGTTGCCCGCCGCGCCGAGGCTCCGGTGCTGACGGCGGCTGCGGCCCGGTTCGGCAAAGCCGTCGCCGCCGCCCTGTGCCCGAGCCGCGCGCCTCCTCCGGTGCGCGCCACGCTGCATTAAGCTCGATCAAGCTCGACCATCATTTGCGCGTGTTCAGGATCTAAGGTGGTGCAATCGTGCCGATTTGGCATCGCATCAGCCGCTGGACATCCCATGACCGCTATCCGTGCCTTCCTTGCCTCTTTCCTTCTCGCTCCCCTGGCCATTGCCACCGATCCCGATGCATCGCGCGCCGGGACGATCGCGCATGAGCAGGCCGGGGCGCGCGCCGGGGACGACGCCGAGCCGCTTCTGCAGCTCGCGCAGAAAATCGATGCCGTCAAAGAGGACAACAAGCGGAAGGGGAAGGGTAAGAACAAGGGCAAGGAGGCCAAGCCGAAGGGCGGCAGCCCTCCGTCCGGCGACAAGGCTGAGGGAAAGCCACGCAAGGGTAAGGACGCGCAGAAATCCAAGCCCCAAGCGCGCAAGCAGAAAGAGCCTGAGCAGAACCAGCCGAAAGACCAGGTGCAGCCGCAAAAGCAGGACGCCGAGAGGGCGCGCCGGAAGGACCTCGACGAGAGACGCCGCGAGCTTCAGCAGACGAAGGACAACGCCCGCAAGCAGAAGCAGCTCGAGGCGCAGCAGGCCAAGGAGAACGCCCTCAAGGCCAGGAAGGACGCGGAGGCGGCAAAGCAGAAAGCGATCCAGGACAAGCGCGATGCCGATGCGGCCCGCCTCAAGGCCATCAAGGACAAGCAGGAAGCGGACGCCGCGCGCCAGAAGGCTCTTCAGGACCAGAAGGGCAAGGACGGCCGGGCCAGCCCGCGCCACCCCGGCAAGTTCGACCGCGCCAAGGCGGACCAGGAGTTCGAGCGCGCGCGCAAGGACGCGCAGCGGAAAGGCGGAAGCGGGCGCGACGAGACGTTCAAAGCTTCCAAGGCGACCAAGTTCGAGACGTTGCGGCGGGAGCGCAAGGTGCGCGAGGCGGGCTCGCGCGACATCATCGTCGAGCCCGACAAGCGCGTCATCGTCCGCGACGACAAGCGCCTCTTCATCCGCCACGACGACGGCGAACGGTTCCGGCGCAAGGGTAAGGAGGTCCGCCGCGAGCGGCGCAAGGACGGCACATGGATGGTCATCACCGCGGGTCTCGCCGGGGCCTTGATCTACTCGATCCTGGACGACAACGACCGCGTCCTGCGCCGCAGCCGGCGCGACCGGGACGGGCATGAATACGTGTTCTTCGACGACCGGCGGTCCTATCGCGATCACTATGGCCCGGAACACTATTCCTACATCGACCTGCCGCCGCCGATCGTGCGCATCCCGCGCGACCGCTACATCGTCGAATACGACCGTGCGTCTCCGGACGACCTCTTCGAGGCTCTCAACGCGCCGCCGATCGAGGTCCTGGACCGCGGCTACACGCTCGACGAGGTGCGGCAGAACTACAGCGTTCTCGAGCGCATGCGCCGCGTGGACCTCAATGTGATCAATTTCGAGTTCGCGTCGTGGGATGTGGCGCCCGAAGAATACTCCAAGCTCGACCGCATCGCGCACGCCATGCAGCGCGTGCTCGACCGCTCGCCGGGAGAACTCTTCCTCATCGAGGGACACACGGACGCCGTCGGCTCGGAGATCGACAACCTCTCGCTTTCCGACCGGCGGGCGGAGGCGGTCGCCATCATCCTCGCGGACGAGTTCGGCATTCCACCCGAGAACCTCACCACGCAGGGCTACGGCGAGGAGTATCTCAAGGAGCCGACGGAGGGGCCGTCCTGGGTCAACCGGCGCGTCGGCGTGCGGCGCGTCACGCCACTGCTCTCCCGCGAAGGGTGGGACGATGCGGGTTGATCAGTGCAGGGCCCCCTCACCCGCGCAGCTCACGCTACGCGACCTCTCCCCAGTGGGGAGAGGTCGCCAGCGATCGTCATGGCGGAGCCATGCTCCGCATGGACGATCGCTTACGGGTGAGGGGGACGGGCGATTCAATCCAGATAGACTTTAGCCGCTCAGATGTTTGCCGCGTCGCGGATGCGGTACCACGTCTCGACGACCGGCACGGCCTGCTTGGCGACAGAGTGCACGGGAAAGCTCGGGAAGGCGAGATCGTCGAATGCCGTGCGGCCTCCGGCGTCGCCCAGCACCTGCAGCGCGATCTTGTGCCCGAAGTAGGTGGCGCGGGAGACACCGGTTCCGCAATAGCCGATGGCGTAGTGGACACCCCGGGCGGTGCGGCCGAGGTGCGGGACCTCGTCATAGGTGTAGCCGATCCGGCCGTCCCAGGCGTGCGTGACCGGCACCTCTGACAGCGCCGGGAATACGTGCAGCATGTCGCGCGCGAGATGGCGAAAGGCCTTCGGCGAGGTGTCGGCAGCCAGCCGGCCCGCGCGTCCGCCCCAGATGATGCGGCGCTCGCCGGGCGCGGTGCGGAAATAATAGAAGACCCGGTTTGTGTTCCCGTAGGCGCGGTCCTTCGGCAGCAGCCCCGAGAATACGGCCTCCCCAATCTCGCCCGTCGCGATGAGACCCGATCCGATCGGCACGATCCGCCGCCCCAGCTCGGGCACCAGCCCGTCCGTGTAGCCATTGGTGGCGATGACGACATTCCTGCACGTAATCTCGCCCAATGGCGTGCGGACGGTGAAACCCGTATCGGTATGGGATATGGCCTCTGCCGCGGCGTTGCCGATGACGTGGCCGCCCGCGTCCGCGATACGCTGCATCAGCCCGGCATGATAGAGGCCGGGATGTAGCGTCGCATCGCCGGGCAGGACGGACCCGCCGAAAAACACATCGGACCCGATCTCGGCCCGCTGCTCGGCACGCGGCACCATGAAGCTCTCGACGCCGGCAATGCGCTTCAGATCCTCCATGTCGCGCGCCATCGCCTCGTAGTGCTCCGGGCGGACGGCGGCCCGAAAGCGGCCGCAACGGCTGAAGTGACAGTCGATCTTTTCCGTCTCGATCAGCTGGCTGATGTAGGCGAGCATCTCGACGCCTTCGCGCAGCAGCGCTTCCGCTTTCCTTTGACCCCTGAGGGCAATCAGCGTCTTGACGCGGAATTTCTGATTGCCGCTCCCGATCTGACCGCCGTTGCGCGTGCTGGCGCCGAAGCCCGGAACGCCGCGCTCGAGAACGACCGCCGAACGACCCCGCCGCAACAGCGTCAGCGCGGCGGACAGCCCGGTGAAGCCCGAGCCGACGATGACGACATCGGCTTCGTTGGGAAGCGCGGCAGAGGACGGCGGGCGCGGTGCGGCCTCCCACCAATAGGGCTGGTAGGCAAGCTTGGCCCCCGGCGCCACCTGTCCGCGCGCGAGCTCGGCAACGGTCGGCGCGTGGCTTTCTTCACCCATGGATCTCAGGCCGCTCACGCTCGGCGCCGCGGATCAGACTTTGATCGCAATCAGCTCCATTGAGCTCGGTTCGCTCGCGCCGATGTTGTAGTCCACGACCTTGAAGCCATGGCGATCGAGCAGGCGCACGAGCCGCTCGCGCGTGAAGTTGTGGCAATGCTCGATCTCGCCCCAATAGGGATTGGCCCCCGAGGCGTCGAGCAGGCGCCATTCGATGGTGTCCATGTTCGGGAGCGACAGGAACAGCGCGCCGCCGTTGCGCATCATGCGGTGCGCGGCCGCGAGCGCGCGAGCCGGGAACGGCTCGCGCTGAAGCCCGTGCGCCATGCTGACGACGCTGAAGCGGTCGACGGATTCGATCTCCTCGATGCCGTTCCAGTAGGCCATGTAGCCGAGCCGTAGAATGAGCTCGACGTTGTCGATGCGCAGATCGGTGGCGGACACCTTGTAGCCCCACTCGGCGGCCGTAAACAGAAGTGAGGCGTTGCCGGCGGCAACGTCGAGCCACTCGCCGCCCGGCGCATGGCGCGCGACGCGCTCGACGATGCGGGCTGAGAGCTTGCGCCGTCCGGCGGCGTCGTTACCCACCTCGGACCGCGGCTCGTTCGAGCCGAGAACGATCTCGCGCGCTTCGGGCGTGAAGTATCCTTCGGTGAAGACATGCCCGCAGCCGGCACAGCTCCGCCATTTCACGGTTGGCGGAAGCTCCGGCTTCCAGAGAGGGTGCGCCGTCAACCGCGCTTCGATCTGGTAAGGGATGTCGGCGCCGTCGCACAAGGGACACCGGTCATAGGGAACGCGCGCCGCGCCGGCGGAGACCGGGGGCGCAGTCACGGGCGGCTGAAGCTCGGCGACGGCGAATGGGCGTGGGGCCTCTCCGTGTCTCATGATGTCCACCATCGTCTCGTATGCGCGTTCGAGGTTGCGGGTATAGCGGGCCGTATCGAACAAAGGCGACGTTTTGCGCCCGGCGGCGATCTTTCCGCGGATNNGTGGCGCGCCAGATGCTGCTCGATCGGCATCTTGTTGGCGAACACGAGCCGGACGGGGTCTATTCCCCGCTCCTCAGCCCTCTTTCTCAGGTTCGACCGGCAGCCCTCGTCGCCCGCAAGGATCCAGAGCACGGAGCGCGGAACACGAGCGAGCAGCCGCATCCAGACATCGAAAACCGGCGGCGTGATCTTGTAGGTGTTGTTGAACGAGCAGAAGACGAAGGCGTCCTCGGGGAGACCGAACCCGGCGCGCGTCATCGGCTCGTCCGAGATCGGGCGGCGGCGGTCGTTGGGCTGGTAGCAATTGGGAAGATGCACGATGCGCTCGGCATAGTGCTCCTGATGCTCCATCGGCGCGATCGTGCTGTCGGCGATCACGTAGTCGATGAAATCGGCACCCATGGTCCCCGGATAGCCGAGGTAGTTCACCTGGATCGGCGCCGGCCTGAAGCCCAGGATCTCCGTCCGCGCGTCACGCGTGTAGCCCTTGAGATCGACCAGGATGTCGATGCCGTCGTCATGGATCTTCGCCGCTGCATCGCGGTCCGTCAGGGACTTGACGACGGTGAAATGATCGAAGGCGTCGATGACCCGGCGGCGCAGATCGCTGCCGTCGTCCTCGCTATAGCAGTACCCGAATAGCTCGAAGCGGTCGCGATCCGCGGCCTCGAGCACCTCCGCGAGCAGCATCGCCGTCGCATGCGCGTGGAAATCAGATGAGAGATAGCCGATCCGGATGCGCCGCGCGCCCGCCANNACGCCGCCTCGCGTCGTCGTCCGCAGGAGCTCGAGACAACGGCCCTCCTCGTCCTCGAGGCCGTGCCAGTCGCATATCGTGCGCCGGAGATCGTTCCTCTCGAAGCGGTGAGTCAGCGCTTCGGGCGCCGCTTCGATCGCGCGGTCGAACGCGGTGCGCGCCTCCTCGAACCGGCCCAGGAGCTTGCACGTCGTGGCGAGGTTGTAGTGAGCGTCGGCGAGGCGCGGGTCCAGCTTCGCGGCGTGCTCAAAGGCCGTGATCGCGCCCGCGTACTTGCCCATCTTGCGGAGCAAGGAGCCCACGTTCTTGTAGGCCACGGCGTCGTTCGGAGCGATGGCGAGGCCGGCCTGGTAGGCCGCCAGCGCCGCCATATCCTCCGCGGCTCCGTCGAGCGCGGCGGCGAGATTGAAGTGATACTCGGCCTTGTCCGGCATGCACGACACGGCGCGACGCTGGATCGGAACTGCCTCCTTGAACAGCCGCCGGGCGCGCAGGAACGACGCCAACTCGTCGTAGAGGCGCGCCTGCCCGGCCGGGTCGCCGGTCCGCGCCGCGATCCTGGCCTCGGCCGTCTCCAGCTCTCCGGTCGCGGCAAGAACGTGCTGCTCGAGCCCTTCGGCCGCCGCGTTACCGGGATCGATGTCGAGTACCCGGCGGCAAAGTGCTGCCGCATCCGCAGTCCTGCCCGACTGCAATCGCAGCTCTCCCAGTTTCACGAGCACCTTCGGCTGGTCGGGGTTCTCTGCGAGGGAGCGCTCGTAGGCTTCCGCCGCCTCGTCCGTCCGTCGTGCGGCCTCAAGCAGATGGCCGAGGATGGCGTTGGCCTTGGCATCCTTCGGCACCAGAGCGAGACAGCGGCGGCACGCCTCGGTCGCCTCGTCCAGCCGGCGCTGCTCGGCCAGCATGAGCGCCAGGTTCTGCCATGCCGTCGGGGCACCGGGATCGATCGCCAGGCTCTGGCGCATGTAATCGACGGCCTGCTGCGGCGCCTTGCTCCGGAACGCGATGAGACCAAGGTTGTGCAGGCTCGGCGCGTGGCGCGGCACCCTTGCCAGCACGCGCCGGTGCGCGTCCTCCGACTGTTTCAGGCGCCCGGCCTCGAGATGCTGCACAGCCTCGCGAAAATCGCGCGCAATATCGCCGCCCGACGACGCTTGCGCCCTTCGCGCCCCCGACTGCATAAGCCGCTGTTTCCGGGTCATCTTCCCTCGATCGCCGACGAGCGCATCGCACGGTTCGACCTGGCTTATAGGCTGCAAATCCTGCGTGAGGCTGGCGCAGAGGCAGCAGCGCCCACCGGGACGCGCCGGGTTCGGCCGCGGCTCGTCAAGCCTCACTCAAGCCCGGCGATGGATAAGCGCCGGATGGCCGATTTCTGCACTCGCGCGGCGGACCGTTTCGCTGCCTTTGCGCATCGTATCGCGGGGCTCGGATGAAGCTCCTCCCGACGGCCGTGGCCGGCGCCTTCATCGTCGAGGTCACGCCGCACGCCGACGACCGCGGGCTTTTCGCCCGTACCTTCTGCGCGGACACGTTTGCGGCGCATGGGCTCCCGTCCGTCTATCCGCAGTGCAACGTCTCGCAGAACCACACGCGCGGCACGCTGAGGGGCCTCCATTATCAGGGCGACCCGAAGCCCGAAGCCAAGCTCGTGCGGGCAACCCGGGGGCGGGCCTTCGACGTTGCGGTCGATCTCAGGCGCCAATCGGAGAGCTACCTGAAATGGGCTGCGGTCGAGCTCGACGCCGCCAGGCATAATGCGTTCTACATCCCGGCCGGATGCGCGCACGGCTTCCTCACGCTCTCGGACGACTGCGAGCTCTTCTATCAGATGTCCGAGCGCTACGTGCCGGAGTTGCAGCGCGGAGTCCGCTTCGACGACCCCGCCGTCGCCATCGCCTGGCCGTTCGCACCTGCGGTCATCAGCGCCCGGGATGCCGCCTTCGCCAGCATCGCCCCCGAGGCTGCGCGCTGACGCCAAGATAATACTGCGTGTACAGACACCTGGCTTGCGCGAGGCGCGCGAGCGCGCTGACGGCCGCCTGCCGATCGCGTGCGCTTCGCGCTTTCGCATCCGCGAAAAATCCGTGCCTGCAAGGGTTGCCTCGCCGCGAACTGGTACCAAACGGCTGCGCGCCGGTGGTGCTTTTGTCCCTCCTCAATCGGACTAGAAACGATCTCATCGGGAGTCTCCCATCGGACGGAAGGGGAGTGGCATGACAAATTTCGCCAACGTGTTGAAGCGCGTTTCCTACGGCGCAACGGCGCTCGCGGCAGGTGCAATCGCTTTGCTCGGCGTTTCGGGCCCGGGNNNNCGTCGATGTGGATGCGACGCGCGCCCAGTGCGTGGAGTGCCATACCTCGATCACGCCGGGATGGGTGCATAGCTGGCAGAAGAGCGTGCACAGCAACCTGGATGAGATCCGCAACCTGCCGGATGCCGACTCGCGCGCCTACAAGAAGAAGATGATCACCGAGGTCGAAGGCAACCTCCGCTCCATGGGTCTTCTCAAGGACGGCGAGCCCCTGAAGGAAGTCGGCTGCATCGACTGCCACATCGGCGTGGGCCGCGATCACGGGCAGCACAAGACGGAGCTGCATATGCCCGATGCCGCCGCGTGCGGGCAGTGCCATGTGAAGGAGTTTGCCGAGCGGGAATCGGAGCGCGATACATTCACCTGGCCGCAGGAGCAGTGGCCCGCCGGCCGGCCATCGCACGCGCTCTCGTACNNTACGCGGCAGCGCGAGATCGCCTCGCATCGCATGATCGCGAAGATGCCGACGATCGCAGCCATCGCCTACAAATACTCCAAGGGCCAGCCGTTCGTGTATCCGCGCAACGACCTCGACTACGCCTCAAACTTCCTGCGCATGTGCTTCGCGGTGCCGTGCGAGGAGTGGGATTGGAACGCGCAGCTGGCCGACGCGCTCGACAAGGGCATGAACGCCCCCACCTGCCAGTTCTGCCACATGGAGTACCAGGGCCAGTTCTCGCACAACCTCGTCCGCAAAGTTCGTTGGGGATTCGAGCCGACGACGAAGATCGCGGAGAACCTCGACCATCCGTGGTTCAAGGACCGCAAGGAAGCCTGGGTCGGCACCTGCTCGAACTGCCATTCGGAGCGCTTTGCGCGCGCCTATCTCGAGTTCATCGACAAAGGCACGATCGATGGCATCAAGATCACCGAGGACGCAAAGGTCGTGCTGACGAAGCTCTACGAAGACGGCCTGCTGCCCGGACAGAAGACCAACCGGCCGGCTCCGCCGCCGCCCGAGAAAGAGGACGGTGCTGGCAACTTCTTCGGCCTCTTCTGGCACAAGGGCAACAATCCGACCGTCGTCGAGTACGAGTTCGCCGAGATGTGGGAGCACCATAAGATCAAGCACTTCAAGGGCCTCGCCCATGCTCATCCCGGCGGCTTCACTTACTCGGAAGGCTGGTCGCAACTCATCAAGAGCGCCGTTCGCATCAACGACGAGGATACGAGGCTTCGCGATGCGGCCGCCGTCAGGGCCAAGCTCGAAGAGCTCGCTCCGCAGAAGCGCGGAGACCTCCTGAAGCTCGACACGCCCTTCAAGCGCGCAGCGATCGGTGGATTGGGCGGAATGCTTCTGGTCGCAGGCGTGGCGATGATCCTTCGCCGGCGGCGTGAGGAGTAGGACGCCCCCCAGGATCCGGACAGCCCGGAGGCTCGCCTCCCGCGGCTGCCCGGATCGCCTCTGTCTCGCACGAAGGTGATGCCGATGACGACCGATCGCGTAGGGCCTCTTTCCTACAAGCAATCTTTTGGAAAGCGGATTGCCGTGCCGGCGCTTCTGGTCAGCGTGGGGCTTGCAGCGATCGCCTTCGCCGCGCTTCCCGTTGCGAAGCCGTCGGCGGAGGTTCCCTATACGACCAAGGTGACGTCCGTACCCGTCGCCGAGATGAAGGGAACCGAAAGGCCGCCCGAGGACGTCGGCAAGATCGACAAGCTCGAGCTCAACGTTCCCGGATCGCATCAGCCGGTTGCACAGGCGCTGATCGCGCGCGAGGCGGACGGGCGGGCGGTCGCGCTCAACTGGCAGAACAACGTGACGGAGCCGATCCTCGCGGCGGACCTCACGACCGCCGAGGTGGAGAAAGTCACGAAGGCGATCCACGATCACGTCCCAGCGGACGCCCCGGTGCTCAGCTGGTGGGATCACTCGCGCAAGATCCGGCTCGTATCGCAACGGAACGCGCTGCTCGACGATCCGCTCGCGCGCGGCCTTCTGGTTCCGGCGGCGTGGGCGGTCGAGCGCCCCATGATCGAGAGCAAGGAGCGCGCGTATTGGGGCGAGGCGGTGCCCGCGCAGGACGGAGACGCCTTCTCGAAGTTCATCGATGCGCTTCTCCTCGACGAGGAGAAGGGCGCTGCGTCGCTCGCCGCGCTGGCGCCGGGAAAGACGACCTACGTCGTCGTCCATCTCTCCGATATCTGGAAGCTCGCGATGGAGCGGCCCGAGAGCCTCAGCATCGCGTCGAAGGATTTCCCCGGCAGCGCCTCGCACGGAGTCATGAAAACGGTGACCCGGTGGCTCCGGGATCAAAAGCTCGATGCCTCTTACGCGGTGGAGCCCATGGGCAACGCCGTAAGGGTGCACTATCTTTCCAACCCCGCCGACGCGGACCGCCTGATCGCGAAGATGCTTCCGTTCACGTCGTCCAACCCCGTGCAGCTCACGCACCTCAAGCTGGTGTTCCAGCACAGGGGCTTCTGGATCTACAGGCTCGATGCCGGCCAGCCCGCGAGCGGCTGACTTCGACTCTTTCCAATCCGCCTAACATCGCCGGGACATCATCCCCCGCCGTTTTGCGCACCTGCACCATGGCGATGTGCAAGTGCGTGGCCCTATCGAATGGCACCTTTGTGGACCTTTTCGCATCCACTCGGCCGACCTAGCATTTTTTAATCAGGCCACGATCTTTTTTTTACAAAAAAAATCGACTTTATCGCTGGGGGAAGCGGCTCGTGCAATTGCCGTTGAAAGTCGACGCCCATCAGAAAGCGACTCTCCAGAGTCAAATCGTCGAGCAGATCCGCCTGATGATCCTCGACGGACGCCTTCGCAGCGGCGATTTTCTTCCGACGACGCGGGCGCTTAGCGAGCAGGTCGGAATATCCCGCAACACGACGATGCAGGCGTATGAGCGCCTCATGGCGGAAGGTTATATCCAGACCCGCCCGTATGTCGGGACGTTCGTTTCCGCGGAAATTCCGGAGAATGCCTTCTGCGCGAATGTCTGCACTTGCGAGGCGGACGCCGCGGAAATCAGAACCGCATTCTCGGGACCGCCGCTTTCTCCCCGCCTCGACGCTTTGCGCGCTCACGGCATCGTCAACCCCAACGCCGACCGGCTCGTCGCGGATTTCTGGGTGGGACGCCCGGCCCCCGAGGCCTTCCCGCTCAAGGAATGGTCCAACCTCGTGCGTCGCCGGCTGACGCGGTCCGGCCGGGCCCTCGCGGAGTACAGGGACCCAGCGGGCTTCATCGATCTCCGGCAGGCGATTGCCGATCATCTCGGCCCGACCCGCGGCCTCACGACCGATCCCGATCAGATCGTCATCGTGGGCGGCACCCAGGACGGCCTCAATCTCATCGCGCGGCTTCTGCTCGAATCCGAAACCCCGGTGGTCCTCGAATCGCCCTGCTATCAGGGTGCCGCCTATCTTTTCGAAAGCTTCGGGGCGGATCTCCTGCCCGTTCCGGTGGACGCGTGCGGGATCGACATCGCGCAGCTCCCGGACGTCGAGCGCGGTCTCATCTACGTCACGCCCTCCCACCAGTATCCGCTTGGCGTCACGATGACGCTCGAGCGGCGCCTGGCCCTCCTCAACTGGGTCAACGAGCGCAACAGCTACATCATCGAAGACGACTACGACAGCGACTTCCGCTTCGTCGGCTCGCCCGTCACCGCCCTCAAGGGCTTGGACCGGCGCGACCGGGTCTTCTATCTCGGCACGTTCTCGAAATGCATGGGCCCCTCGCTGCGGCTCGGCTTCGTCGTCGCCCCGCCGGAGCTGGTCGACGGCTTCAAGCGCGCCGTGAACGCCACCGGACATTTCGCCCCGCTCCTGTCCCAGGTCACCCTCGCCGACTTCATGCGCGAGGGCTATTTCTCGACCCACCTCAAGCGCATGCGGCGGCTCTACGCCCAGCGCCAGCGCCGCTTCGTCGGTCTCTGCCGCCTCCATCTCGGCCGCTGGATGCGCGTGGTCGAGAACGAGGCCGGCATGCAGGTGCTGGGACGGCTGGCGCCGGGCCTGGACGACCGGGCGGTGGCGGCAGCGGCGCTGCGGCGCGGCGTCGACCTGCTGCCGCTGTCGTCGCAATACCACCATTCGCCGCCGGAGCATGGCCTGCTGCTGGGCTTCGCCGGCGTCGGCGAGCGCGAGACCATGGCGGGCGTCCGCGCCCTGCAGGAGGCGTTCGTCGAGGTCGCGCATGCCCAGAGAAGCGGTTCCGCGGAGATTTCCGGCAACGGCCCTTCTGCCGGGTCCAAAGCGCCCCTAGGTTCCGCTCGCCGCGCCGGCTGAGGCGCAAGGGGGGATCGAGCCATGTACATCACCGGGCAGGAAGAGATCGACGCGTCCAAGGCGCCGCTGCTCGATCATCTGATCGAGCTGCGGCAGCGGCTGATCTATGCGGCTTCGGCGTTCTTCGTCACCTTCATCCTCTGCTTCACGTTCGCGCGGCACATCTACGACGTGCTGGTGTGGCCCTACGTGTGGGCGTCCGGCAACGAGCATGTGCGCCTCATCGCGACGCACTTCCTCGAGCAGATCTTCACGCAGTTGAAGCTCGCCATGTTCGGGGCGGCCTTCCTGTCGTTTCCGGTCGTGGCGGTGCAGCTCTACAAGTTCGTGGCGCCGGGGCTCTACAAGAACGAGCGGCGCGCGTTTCTGCCCTACCTCATCGCGACGCCG
>JRYI01000896.1_pt1 | contig 15950 bp, 18 predicted proteins | sample 235361 | NCBI WGS metagenome assembly JRYI01 (sample SAMN03074212, study PRJNA261471) | activated sludge metagenome | biome: Common Effluent Treatment Plant; feature: Wastewater; material: Activated sludge; isolation source: activated biomass in a lab-scale reactor treating industrial wastewater at...
ACGAGGCCGACCTGCGCGGCACGCGCGGCCTCGACCAGGCCATCGGCCTCGCCACCGCCACCAACTACGACCGCACCCACCGCGACCCCATCCCGTGAGCCGGCGGACCCGGTCCAAGGCCGGGGGCACGCCGCCGGAATGAGGGAGAAGATTTTTTGAATCCGCCGGCGTTCCCGGCGAAAGATGCCACACACTCCGCGGCGCCATAGAGGACGGAACCCGCTACCCGTGGACCGCGCCGTGCGCCATTCCGCCCTGCCTGTTGCCCGCTGCCCGCTGCCCACCTACAAAGCCCCATGTCCCACGCCCTCACCCTCGCCTCGCTTGCCGACGGCACCATCCTCTCCCCCTTCTCGCGTCTGCGCCAATTGCTGGACGGCATCCCGCCGGGACGGCCGCCCATCGACCTCACGCTCGGCGAGCCGCGCGAGACCATGCCGGCCTTCGTCGCCGCGAAGATCACCGAGGCGGAAGCCCTGTTCGCCAAATACCCGCCAATCCGCGGCTCGGACGCGTTGCGGGGAGCCATTGCGGACTGGATCGGACGCCGCTTCAACCTTGCCGGCGCCGTCGATCCCGCGCGCGAGATCCTGCCCTGCAACGGCTCGCGCGAAGGTCTTTTCTATGCGGCCTTCCCCGCCGTCGGCCGCAAGCAGGGCGTAGACGGCCGCCCGGCGATCCTGATGTGCAATCCGTTCTACCAGGCCTACCTCGGAGGCGCGCTCGCCGCCGGGGCCGAGCCCGTGTTCCTGAACGCGACCACCGCAACCGGCCACCTGCCGGACCTCGACGCGCTCGCGGCCGACACCGCACTCCTCGCCCGCACAGCCGCGCTCTACCTGTGCTCGCCCGCCAACCCGCAGGGAGCCGTCGCGGACGCGGCTTACATTGCCCGCGCGCTCGACCTCGCCCGTGCCTACGACTTCCTGCTCTTCTTCGACGAGTGCTACTCGGAGATCTATTCCGGCCCCCCGCCGGTCGGCGCGCTCGAGGTTGCAGCCCGAACTCCGGACCGCTTCCGCAACCTCGTCGTCTTCAATTCGCTCTCTAAGCGCTCGAACCTGCCCGGGCTGCGCTCCGGCTTCTCCGCGGGCGACGCCGGCTTCCTCGACACCCTGTTCGAGGTCCGCAACCTCATCGGCCCGCAGATGCCGGGCCCGACCCAGCACGCCTCCGCCGCCGTCTGGGCCGAGGAGCAGCACGTCACCGCCAACCGCCGCGCCTATGCCGCGAAATACGACGTGGCTACCGCCGCGCTCGGCACTCGCTTCGGTTACGTCCGTCCGGCCGGCGGGTTCTTCCTGTGGCTTGATATGGACGATATCGGAGGCGGCGAAAACGCGGCACTAACCTTATGGAAACGTTTCGGAGTCAAGGTCATACCCGGTGCCTACCTGGCTCGGACCGGAGCTGATGGGACCAATCCCGGCGCGCCTTACGTGCGTGTCGCATTGGTCCACGATGCCGCAACGATCGGGGAGGCGCTCGAACGGGTCGTTCATGTATCTGCGTAAGAGACGTTCGTTGCCATGCCGTCCGTTGCCGGACACGATCGCCAGCGCCTGTTGCCGCCTGCCCTCGAGGCCCGCCTGATCGGCACCCTCGGACGGAGCTGCGGCATTGCGCTTTTACTGACACTCGCGGCCGTCTGGGCCAGCATGGTGTCGTGGTCGGTCGCCGACCCAAGCCTCACCCACGCCACAGACGGCCCCGTGAGCAACGCGCTCGGCGCGCCGGGCGCCATCGTGGCCGACCTCCTGCTGCAGACGCTCGGCCTCGCCGCCGCCGTCGCGCTGCTTCCGCCGATGATCTGGGGCTTCGAGCTGGTGCTCGCCGAGCACGTGCCGAACCTGCGCGGCAAGGCCACCTATTACCCCTTTGCGCTGCTCGGCCTCGCCGGTGCCGTCTCCGCGCTCCCCCGCTCGCCCTCCTGGCCCGTCGCGCATGGCTACGGCGGCATCCTGGGCGATGCGATCTTCGATTTCGCGTCCTCGATCCTGGGCTTCATCAGCTCCGACACCGCCGGCCTCGCCGCCGCCATCCTTCTCACCGGCTTCGGCATGTCGTCGCTGGTACGGACCCTCGGCGTGACGCGCACCGACGTATTCCCCGCGCACCGCTACGAGCCCAGCCGCGAGGCGGCATCGTGGCGCGGCGATACGGCGCCCCATACCTTGAGCGAGCATCTGCCCCATCCGGGCAGCCTCGCCTCCGCTCTGGGCTCCCTGCGTCCCTGGCGCGCCACGGCGGAGCATGTCGCCCGGCGCGGGTTCGATGCCATGGAGCACGTGCTGCCCGGCGTCCTCGCCCGCCAGCCCGGCCCGCAGGACCGCGCGCCGCGCGAGGCTCCCCGCTTCGAGCGCCGTCCTCCGATCGCCTACGAGCACGACGACATCGCCTCCGTCGACGCGGATGACGCGTTCGCCGACGATGGGTTCGCCGCTGAGCCGGGCGACGACACACTCGAGATCTCGAGCCGCGCCATCGCCGAGCGCTTCGCACCCGCCGGCGCACGGCCGCGCCCGCCCGAAGCCGATCTCGCCGACCACACCGGGCTGCCCGGCCACGATCTTCCGCGCTTCCTCACCGGCGCACGGGAGGCGCCCCCTCCGCAGGCCGCACCACCCCCGCCCCCGGCCCCGAAGCCTGCGCCGCCGGCCGCGCGCGCCGTTGCCAATCCGCTCATCCGCGCCCTCGCCCAGCGCCGCACCGAGATCACCTTCAAGCGTCCCGCGCCTTCCATGCTGAAGAAGAGCCCACCGTCGAAAGCGGGCAACGAGCTCTCGCAGACCGTGCTGCGCGGCACCGCGCGCCTGCTCGAGGACGTGCTCGCCGATTTCGGCGTCAAGGGCGAGGTGCGCGACATCAAGCCCGGCCCCGTCGTCACGCTCTACGAGCTCGAGCCCGCCCGCGGCACCAAGGCCACGCGCATCATGGCGCTCGCCGACGACATCGCCCGCTCCATGAGCGCCACGAGCTGCCGTGTCGCCGTAATCCCCGGCCGCAACGTCATCGGCATCGAGCTGCCGAACAGCCGCCGCGAGACGGTCGGCCTGCGCGAGCTGATCGAAAGCCCGGCCTTCGCCGGCGCCGACGGCATCCTGCCCATCACGCTCGGCCGCTCCATCGGCGGCGAGCCGATCGTCGCCGACCTCGCGCGCATGCCCCACCTCCTGGTCGCGGGCACCACGGGCTCGGGCAAGTCGGTCGGCGTCAATGCCATGATCCTGTCGATCCTGTTCCGCCACACGCCGGAGCAGTGCCGCCTGATCATGATCGATCCCAAGATGCTCGAGCTGTCGGTCTACAACGACATCCCCCACCTCCTGACGCCCGTCGTCACCGATCCGCAGAAAGCGGTCGGCGCGCTGAACTGGGTCGTCGCCGAGATGGAGGAGCGCTACAAGCGCATGGCCAGGCTCTCCGTGCGCAACATCGAGGCGTTCAACACGCGCATCAAAACCGCGAGCCAGCGCGGCGAGCAGCTCGCACGCACCGTGCAGACGGGGTTCGATCCGGAAACGGGGAAACCCATCTACGAGCGCGAGGAGATGGACCTCGCGCCCATGAGCTACATCGTCGTGGTCGTGGACGAGTTCGCCGATCTGATGATCACCGCCGGCAAGGACATCGAGACGGCGGTGCAGCGCCTCGCGCAGAAGGCGCGCGCGGCGGGCATTCACCTGATCATGGCCACGCAGCGCCCGTCGGTCGACATCGTCACCGGCACCATCAAGGCCAACTTCCCGACCCGCATCGGCTTCAAGGTCGCCTCCAAGATCGACAGCCGCACCATCCTGAACGAGCAGGGCGCCGAGCAGCTGCTCGGCCAGGGCGACATGCTCTACACGTCCGGCGCCGGCCAGCTCCTGCGCGTGCACGGGCCGTTCGTATCCGACGAGGAGGTCGAGGCCGTCGCGGCCCATCTGCGCGCGCAGGGCGCCCCGCGCTACGTCGAGGACATCGACGCCGCGCCGACCGACGAGGGCCCAGCGGAGGCAAGCGAGACGGACGGCGGCGACAGCCTTTACGACCGCGCCGTCGCACTCGTGCTGCGCGACCGCAAAGCCACGACGAGCTACGTGCAGCGCCGCCTCTCCATCGGCTACAACCGCGCCGCCGACCTGATCGAGCGCATGGAACACGACGGCCTGATCAGCGCGCCGAACCACACCGGCCGCCGCGAGATCCTGGCCGGCGACGCACCGGGCCGCTCGGTCGCCTGAACCTCTGGAAAACCCCAGGCGAGGCCGGCGGCGACTGGACGGCCGCGGCGCCAGATCCTATCACTCTGGCGCTGACCGGCGATCTCCCCGGCCGATCGATCAGAGGCCGGAACCCGCGTGCCCGCGGGGCCGCACTCGCCCACTTGTGGACGCATTGTCCGGTCAGACAGCAGGGGTGCCTCCAGGCTTTCGGAGGCGGGGGGCTCAATGAGACGGAATATGAAGATACTGGACCTGGCCGCCACGGCGGGCCTTTCGCTCGCGCTTCTCGCGACCGCCGTCCATGCCGGGGACGCAACGCCGCCGCCTTCGGGCGATCAGCCTGCCGCAGCCGCCGTTCCGGCCCCCGTTCCCGCGACTCGCCCCGGTGCCGAGGCGCCCGCAGCCCAGCCTCCTGCCGGCGCCGAGAGCGCGGCGGCCGACAGGTCGGGATGGAACGCCGAAGTCGCGACGCCCGGCGGCGGGCTGATGCTGAACGACGCGCAGACCGAGGTGGTGAGGAGGGTCAACGGCTATTTCAACACCCTCGGAGACCTCAAGGGCAACTTCGTGCAGACCACGGCCGACAACAAGCGCATGAAGGGCAAGTTCATGGTCAAGCGGCCCGGCCGCTTCCGCTTCGACTACGCGCGCCCCTCACGCCAGATCATCATTTCCGACGGCGAGTATCTCGCCATCCAGGACCTGGACCTCAACAACGAGGACCGCGTCGCGCTCGACCAGACTCCGTTCCGGCTGCTCCTGCGCAAGGATGTGGATCTGATCCGCGACGCCATGATCGTGGAGGTGCAGGAGAGCGACGACCAGCTCGTCGTCGCGCTACGCGACAAGAGCCCCGACGCACCGGGCAAAATCAAGCTCTACATGACGAAGGCACCGGAGCTGGAGCTCAAGGAATGGTTAACCACGGACGCCCAGGGCCTTGATACCCGGGTCGAGATTTCCCAGCTCGACAAGAGCGAGAAGCTCGATGCCCGGCTGTTCAAGATCCAGGCGGTGACTTTGAATAAATTCCATCCCTGACCGGCCGCAGGGCGCGTCCGGGCTGCGGCATCGCCCCAGATGAGCGCTTGCTGGGGAAAACGGCTGAGCCGGAAGTGTCTAAAATCAAGGCATATTCGCCGATCCCCACGCCCGAATCACGATAACCGGGGGATATCGTGGAAAAGTAAATCACATTTTCGTGATCGGGCCGCTTGCCCCCTATTGAAAGCTGGCGTGTTGCGCTTATGTCAACATTACTCAGGCGATGCCATACATATCGGTAGCTCCCCCCGTCTAACCGAGGCATCGGCCTGGAACGCCGGCTTCCCTCCCGGCGTTGCGCGCGAGAGCGCTTGAGCGCCCAGCCCCGCCCCCCGGGGTTGGGCGTTTCTCTGTCCGGCCCTTCTCCCCTGTCCGGCCCATGGTCCGGCGCCATCCGCGCCGCGGCCGAACGCCGGCGGCAAGCGAGCCGCGGGATGAACGGCGCCTGAAAGCCCCATTCAGGGCCGGTTCAAAGCAGAGCCCGTATTCCTCCTGTCACCACGCCGGCCTTCCTCGCCGGTCGAAGATGGAACAGGAGAACGATGATGAACCGCACGATCCCCCTCGCCCTGATGCTCGCGATCGCCGCCCCCGCGGTCGCATCGGCGGACGCGATCGGCAACCGCATGGACCGTCAGGCCGACCGCATCGAGCACGGCCGCGAGACCGGTGCAATCACGTGGACCGAGGGCATCAAGCTGCGCGCCGAGCAGAAACGGATCGCCCGCACCAAGGCCTCCATGGAAACCAAGGGCTACCTGACGCGCAGCGACCGCGCCAAGCTCGCCGCAATGCAGACCGATGCATCGAAGAACATTCGCAAGGAATCCCACGACAGCTGGCACCGCCTCTGGGGCCTCCCCCGCGTCGGCAAGTAAGCGCCGCGCCTGAGCTGATTTCTATCTCCCCTGCGTCCTCCCCCTGGGCCGATCTTTGGATCGGCCTTTTTTTTGCGCGGCCCCCCTTCTTCCTCCGCGGCCCATCGGTGGCCACAGACATGAACCGCAGATGAGCCGGGCATTCAAGGCGAGTTCAAGCGCGCCCCGTCACGATCGGTCTCGAAGGCTTGGGGCGCGCACCCCGCGCGTAGGCCAGGCCCGAACGAAACAGGAGACCGAACATGAGATCCTCGCTTTTCACCAAGCTCGCCCTCGCCGCAGCCGCAACCGCGATCACGCTCTCGCCGGCGCTCGCCGACTGGCGCGGCAAGCCGCAGCACTCCTACGGCCACAACGGCAAAGGCGTCCATCACCACGCCGGAAAGCACAAGCACGCAGGAAAGCATGTCCACAATCGCTGGAGCTGGAAGAGCGGACACCGCCATCACTGGAAACCCCACTTCTACACGTGGAAGTACGGCAACAAGCACCATCGCGGCTGGTAGGCCACGCACATCCGGGCCGATCGCAAGATCGGCCCGATTTCTTTGCGGTCCCTTGCAAGGCGCCGCCATCGGCGCGAAACTCGAGCGGTTCCGGCTCACACCGACCAGGGGATGAGCGATATGACAAACTCGGAGCTGATCGCGGGCCTCGCCGGCCCTCTGCTGATGGCCGTCGCAGCCGCGCTCCTGATCAACCGGCGCACGGTCGCCAACCTGATCACCGGCACACTGAATGGCCCGGAGTTCATATTCTTCTCGGGCATCTTCACGCTGCTTGCGGGTCTCGCCATCGTGCGCACCCACAACATCTGGTCGGCGGAATGGACGCTGCTCGTCACGGTGTTCGGCTGGCTGTGCGTGATCGGCGGCACCGCACGCATCATCTGGCCCGAGCGCGTGACGGGGCTGCGCAACGCCCTGATGCGGAGCGAGAACGCGATCACCGCCTGGGCGCTCGTATCCCTGCTGCTCGGCGCCTTCCTGACCGCCAAAGGCTACGCCCTGGTCTGAGATGTATCCGCCGGTCGCAAAATCCTAAGGCTCGCAGCGGACGCATGAGCCGCCGCGCCGGGAACTGGTGTAGATTGAGCGCGTCTTCAACAGTCGCGCGAGGCTGGACGGATGAGGATCACGCGCATTGCCATGGCCGGCGTCATCGCCGGCGGTATCGGACTGCCGGCGACAGCAACGGTCGCAGAGGCCGCCGCCCCCAAGGAGGTGTCGAAGGACATCATCGCCGTGCAGATCCGCAAGCAGGGGTTCGCCTGCGAGAACCCCGAGAGCGCCACCCGCGACCCGGAGGCCGCAAAGCCCGATGAGGCGGCCTGGATCCTCACGTGCAAAGGCGTGACCTACAAGGTCATGCTCGTCCCGAACCAGGCCGCCAAGGTCGAGCGCATCGACAGCGATCGGAAAAGCACGGACCAGCCATAACTTGCGAGGCGACCGCCTCAGCCGCCGAACCGTGCCGCGGTGCGCGCCTTCGCCTTGGCCGCTTCGACATCCCGGTCGCGAGGCGGCGCGAGCGTGACGAGCTCGTCGAGCAACTCCTGAGCCGCCGACGCCACGCGGTCCACGGCCAGATCGAACGCCGCCGCGTTAGCTTTCGAGGGATGCGCGAAACCCGAGATCTTGCGTACGAACTGGAGCGCCGACGCGCGGATCTCGTCCTCCGTCGCGGGCGGCGAGAAGTTGTAGAGCGTCTTGATGTTGCGGCACATGACGCAGCCTCCGAAAGAATGTTGCTCTAAGCCAACGTCGTTTCCGTAGACGGCGTTCCGGCACGGCGCGGGCCTGCGCAACTTCAATCAGTCCGCCGCCGCCACCCGAGGCTTCGCGATCTCCGCCTCCACGGCCGCGATCAAGCGCGCCGCATCGGGCGCCGTCGCGGAGAAGAAGCTCGTCACGAGCCTGCCGTCGCGCCCCACGAGATACTTGTGAAAGTTCCACTTCGGCGCATTGAGCCAGCCCAGCTCCTCGCGCGCCCACGCGTAGAACGGATGCGCGTCGGCGCCCGACACGACGTTTTTGTCCGCGAGCGGGAACGTCACGCCGAACATGCCCTCGCAGAATTCCTTGATCTCGCCCTCAGCCTTCGGCTCCTGCCCGCCGAAGTCGTTGGAGGGCACGCCGATCACGTTGAAGCCCTGCGCCTCGTATCTGGCATTGAGCGCTTGCAACGCCTCATATTGCTTCGTGAAGCCGCAGAACGAGGCCGTGTTCACGACCAGCAGCACGCGGCCTTTGAAGGCCGAGAGCGGCATCGGTTTGCCGTCAATCGAGGTGAACGCGAAGTCCCATGCCGTCTTGCCGCTCTGGCTTCCGGCACCGGCCGACGCACCGCCGACCATCGCAGCAAGCCCGAGCACGGCCACCGAAGCGACAGCTTTGAAGCCCACGGGACGAACTCCTTTTCCTTGGTTTCCCGGCCGGTCTCTTTACGAGCGCCGATGCCCGCCGCGTCGCTCCGGCGAGGCACCCATGACGTCTCGCGGGTGCACGCCGGTTGCGCCGGCTATCCAAACCTTAACTTTGCATTTTTGGCGAAGCATGGCACGCTTTCTCCAGGCTTCAACAACTGGAAGGAGGTGATCCGATGTCGAGTGGGATCTTGAGGACGGCGATGTCGGGATCGCTGGATTTCAAGCCGGGTCTGCCTCTGGGGACCGTCTGAAGGCCAGCGTTTCGCGGCCCGGCGCCACAACCGCCGGACAACGCCGCCCGAATCTCACGGGGGCCGCCCACAGGGCGGCCCCTTTGCTTTTCCGCCCCGCATTCCTCCCACCGCAAACCTTGCCCACTGCCCACTTCCTGCCTGCGGCCCGCTGCCTGCCTACTGCCTACTGCTGCCCACTTCCCTCCCACCACCACCTATTTCCAATTGCCGCCGCGCCGCAAACCCCCTACGGCCTAATCGTCCGGCCCTGCCTTTACCCCTGGTGTCCCCATGCCCCTCCTGCGTTTCGACCTCATCGAAGGCCGCTCCAAGTCCGAGCTGAAGGCGCTTCTCGACGCGGCCCACCGCGCCATGCTGGCCGCCTTCAAGGTGCCCGAGCGCGATCGCTACCAGATCGTCCACGAGCACAAGCGCTCGCGCATGATCGTCGAGGACACGGGCCTCGACATTCCGCGCACCGACGACGTCATCATCCTGCAGGTCACGACGCGTCCGCGTGGGCGCGAGGCCAAGGAGCTTTTCTATCGCCTGCTGGTGGAGGAGTTGGAGCGGAGCTGCGGCATCGCCCCGAGCGACGTCATGGTGTCGATGGTCGAGAACACGGACGAGGACTGGTCGTTCGGGCATGGGCGCGCCCAGTTCCTGACCGGCGAGCTGGCTGGCGCGAGCGGCGAGGATTGACGCGCGGTTTGAAATTTTTGCACGTCAGACGGAATAATTTACTCTTCCACCGGAACCCGCCTGTTTCGCCTTACTTCACTCTTTGACGACAAATTTCCTCCATCTCACCGTGTTTCCGTCCATATTGGACGCCAATCAGGCTTGTGAGTACCAGGGGAGGTTAGTGTGTTCAGTCGCGGTTCCAGTTCCGATCCCAGTCTACCGAAGCCTCCGAGCCCTCCGAGCGGCTTGGCCGGCCCCGTGCCGTCGTCCGGCAACGGGCGCGCATCTCCCTTCGGCGCCGCTGCCGCCATGGGCACCTCCGTCATCGGCACCGATCTCACCATCCTCGGCGAGAAGATCACCATCATCTCCCAGAACAAGCTGCAGATCGACGGCGACATCCGCGGCGACGTGACCGGCAAGCAGGTCGTCATCGGCGAGGACGGTTCGGTGATCGGCACCGTCTGCGCCGAGCAGATCGAGGTGCGCGGCGGCGTGCGGGGAGCGATCAAAGCCCAGTCCGTGACGCTGCACCCGACCTCCGTGGTCGAGGGCGACATCTTCCATCAGACGCTNNCCGGCGCCCGAGGCTGTTGGCGTCGATGCAGGCTTGATAGATGCGGATGTCGCGGCCGACGAACTGGCAGATGTGCCGCTTGTAGTTCGGGTTGTTTCGTATCTCGGCCTCCGAGACCTTCATGCCGTGCTCGCGCGCGACCTGCGCCACCAGCTTGTCCTGGCAGTAGGGCGTAGCAATCCGCGATCCGCTGACGATCTGGAAGCCGTCGATGCACTTGATGCCCGCCGCGTCCGCCGGCGTCGGCGCAAAGGCGAGCAGCGGCACGGCAAGAAGCGCGACGAGAGCGAGGACTTGGCCCAGCGTCCGCCGGCACCGGGTGTCCGCAGGTAAGGTCATGGGGGAGCTCCAATGAGAAAAAACGCCAACGCAGGCCGCCCGCCGGCTCGCACGAGACGGTAAGGCGCCCGGAAGGACCGAGGCGGGAGAGGACCGGATGGCAGCCGATACTCTCCTGGAAAGCTTGCGGAAAAGTATGGTGAGCAGCTGAGGAAGTTCAAGGCGGGCAGGAACTCCTGCATGCCATTCAAACTCTTGCCGCATTGCTCCGTTTGCCACAAAAGTGCCGCATTCTCTGAGACTTGCGAAGCAAGCTTTATAAACCATATTGTGCGACCTGCCGTCGCAGTTTTTGCAGTGCAAAACAAAAAACGAAATTAAATCAACACAACCCGTATGGAAATAAAACGCCGTTCAACTCCAACCGTTGATTTTGCCCAATTCGGCTGATCAGGTGCGCGCCACCAGAACGGGTGCTCGATAAGGGAGCCCCGGAATATCGGAGCGACAGAACACGTTCTGGAGTTGTGCTGAGGAATTCTCTGCGTATCGGTTGCCCATCACTTTGGTGAACAAGTGACGACCCGCCCAAGAGGCGGAAGGCCCGACCTTGGTTCCTCGGGGGAGCCGGCGGCCTGACGGGGGTAAAGCCGCATTCGAGCCGCAGCACTGTCGCTGAGAAGATGGAGACAATTATGCGGTATCTCGCTTTTGCAGCCCTGGCTGCACTTTCGGTTGGTTTCGTTGACGCTCGCCCGGCGAGCGCGGCCCATTCGGAGTACACGGGGTCGCGGGCTGCCTGTGGCAGCACGCACAAGGCGAAGAAGGCATCCTGCAGGAAGATGGCCCACAAAAAGGCCCACCACCACCATGCCAGCAAGGCCAGCCACAAGAAGGCTTCGCGCCGGGGCAGCGTGGATCGCCGCTCGGCCAAGCACCACCCGGTCGCGAGCGTCGGCTCCTCGGGCGGCTCGCACGGCATGGCGTCCTACTACTGGCAGGGCCAGATGACGGCGTCCGGTGCCCGCTTCAACCCGGGCGCCATGACGGCCGCACACCGCACGCTGCCCTTCGGCACGCGCGTTCTCGTCACCAACCGCAACAACGGCCGCTCGGTGACCGTGGTCATCAACGACCGCGGCCCCTTCATCAAAGGCCGCATCATCGACCTCTCCCGCGGCGCTGCCGGCGTCATCGGCATGACGCAGTCGGGCGTGGCTCCGGTCACGATCGCGGTGCTCGGCCGCGGCTGACATCTGTCGCACGTTCGAGTTGCAGGGGCGGGCCGCGCAAACGGCCCGCCTTTTTCATGGCCGGCGGACCCTCGTTGACTCTGTTCCGCAGGAGCCTTGGGGCAGCGGCAAAATCCAGTATATTGCAGAAAGTTGCTATCCACGGGGTGGGCCGCCGCATGAAACTGACGCCGAGCAGCAAGGAGCGCGTTGCGGCGGTGCAGATCATTCGCACCGCGATGGTCGAGAAGAAACTCACCCAGGCAGAGCTCGCCGACGCAGCCGACTGCCACGAGAAGACCATCCAGAACCTCCTGCACGGCAAGCCGGTCCGCGAGCAGACCCTGTTCGACGTGGCGATGGTGCTGGGGCTCGACTACCAGCGCCTGAAGGAGTCCTGGTTCGGCTCCATGTCCACCGCCCAGCCCATGGANNCCCTTCTCGCACCGCGGACGCCTCTACGTGCCGGCCGCCTCCATGTACATTCATCTGGTCTCGCTGACCAAAGGCGCCATGCGCATGGTCCTGGTGTCCCAGATCGATCAGAACGACGAGATGCGCGGCATCATCACGACGCTCAACAAGCAGCGCGCGACGTTCATGCCTGTCGCCTCGCCGATCGTCTACATGAAGCGCCAGGAGTTCAAATCGCTCGCCCTCGGCGAGATCACGCCCAAGGCCCCCGAGTACAGGCTCTACAAGGGCATGCTCGAGACCTCGATCGAGGAAGGCTACGCCCGCCTTGTCGGTCCCTGACAGTTGACACTCCTCGTCGGAAGCGCTCGGGGGTTTCCACGTGTCTGGATCCCGGCCTGCGCCGGGATGACGGAGTTACAGCGATCCGCCCGGACACATAGCAACGTCGCCCCGACATCATGGCGGAGCCATGCTCCGCATGGACGGTCGCGGTTCAGACACGCCCGCCGCATGTCGCCGCATTCAAGCCCGCGATGCCGCGACGTCGGGCGCGGTTCCGCTGTCGCTTTCGTCCTCCGATGCGGGTATCCCTCCCCGCCCCTGAAAGCGGTGCGCAAGGTCGGCCGTCTCGCGCCGCCCGATGGCACGCATATGCTGGCCGATCCACTTGTGGGTCTGCGTACGGCCCGCCGAATGGAGATAGGTGAGGAGCCCGAGATCCGGCTTGAGCTTGCTGTCATCGGAGAGCGAGGCTGTGTAGCGCCCCGCCTCGATCATATGGAACCGATGCGCCGCGAGCGCCCCCTGCGGTCCGCGCTTTGTGCCGAACCATCCCCCGACGGAATTGCGCACCGCGAGGATCATCTCGATATCCCTCAGCAGCGGCGCATTGAAGGTAAGCCGGTTCACCCCACCTGCAATCTCGCGGACGCCCTTGGGAAGCTCACGCCGCTCGAGCGGATTGAGCTCGACGATCAGCGTGTCCCTGACCGGGCTTTCCGTCGCCAGCGTCACGAGATCGGGGTTTTTGGAGAAGCCGCCGTCCCAATAGCCGACGCCGTCGATTTCGACCGTCCGGTGCAGCGTCGGCAGGCATGAGGACGCGAGCACGGCCTCGACCGACATCTCCGCACGCCGGAAGAGGCGCGGGCGCCCGGTCGCAACCTCCGTGGCGGCAATCAGAAGCTCGACGGGCGCGCGCTGGCGGATACCCTCGAAGTCGATGGTGTCGGACAGCAGCGTGCGCAGCGGATCGTAGCCCAGCGGATTGAAGTCGTAAGGCGACAGAAAGCTCGTGACATGCGCGAGCGCGTTGGGACTGCTGAGGCCGGCCAGGAATGGATTGAGCCGCAGCAGATCGGGCACGCCTGCCTTGTGCACGCCTTCCCATACCTCGCGCAGCTTGGCGCGTGCACCCTCGCGGCCGCCGGTGACGAGGCCCGACGCCAGCGCGACTGCATTGACCGCACCCGCGCTCGTTGCCGAGATCCACCCGAAAGAGAGATGCTCTTCTTCGAGCAGGCGATCGAGCACGCCCCAGGTGAAGGCGCCGTGCGCGCCGCCGCCCTGCAAGGCCAGATTGATCTTGAGATGACGCCTGAAACGCGACAATCGGTGTTGTTCCGCATCCGTTTCCGAAGCTGCGGACACTAGCACGAACCGGACCCGGGTGACCCTCGCAATCGGCCGCATGGACCTCGGAACGCCGTCTTGAGCGTGCACAAAATGTGCGCAAATTGTGGCACCGCTCAGCACGGAGCATCGAGGCGCGACGCATCGGTCATCGGCCGGGCATGACGAGATCTTCACGCGCGAGACGGACGATCTCGCCCTCCGTCTCGGCCAGTCCGCGGATCTCGCAATCGATGTGCGCAAGCCCGCTCTCGCGCCGCAAGCGGAGCACGTGATACCGCGCGAGCGGCTCGGCCTTGTGCGCGGCTGCAGCCGAGGCCGACGCCGCGCCGAGCACCGGAATGCCGCGCGCCCCATGCCGGCGCCAGGCCAGCATCTGCCGGTGGTTGTGCCCGTGCAGCACGAGCTCCGCGCCGCAACGCTCGAGCACCTCGGCGAGCGCCGCCGCATCCTCGAGCGCGCGCCGCGGCGGCGCCTGCCCCGGCAGCGGCGGATGATGGATCAGCACGACGCGGATGAGCCCCGTTTCTCCGAGCCGCACGAGCGTCTGCGAAAGCGCGGCGATCTGCGCTTCCCCGAGCCGTCCCGCGGCAACGAACGGCGGCGTCGGCACGGCCGAGTTGAGCCCGATCAGCGCCACCGGCCCCTGCCGGCGCACGTAGGGGAACCGCACCGGCCCCGTCTCGTCCGTCGGCGTCTCGTTGCCGCGCATGAAGGGCGCCCATGTCTCGAGGCAGGAGGCGCCGCCGAGCCGTCGCGTATAGATATCGTGATTGCCGGGAACGACCGAAACCCGCCGCGGATCGCCCAGCGCCTCGAGCCAGGCGAGCGCGTTCGCATACTCGCCGGGCAGTCCCAGATTGGCGAGATCGCCGGTCACTGCGATATGATCGGGCGCCTGCGCGAGCGCATCCGCCGCGATGCGGTCCGCAACGCCGCGCGAATGGACGTGCCGCCGCCCGCGCTGCCAGTTGAGGTATCCGAGGGCGCGCTTGGTGTTGAGGTGCCGGAGATGAAATCCATCGAGCGGCCCCAGGTGCACGTCGGAGATGTGGACAAGCGTGAAGGTCTCGGTCATAGGCCCTCGGGGCCCGAGGCTGTGCCCCAGGAGATGCAGTGGTGTCGCCGGAGAAGATGATCCACAAGGCGTTGCAGCGCTACTGGCGTTACTCTCGCGGCTTGACGCTGGGCGCACAAGGCGTCGTGCTCGACGCTCAGGACCGTGTGCTTCTGATCCGGCATACCTATCGCCCGGGCTGGCACTTCCCGGGCGGAGGCGTCGAAAAGGGAGAGACGGCCGAGGACGCGCTCCGCCGCGAGCTTCGGGAGGAAGCCGGCGTCACGCTGACCGGCCCGCCGGAGCTGTTCGGCCTCTATGCCAACCATCGTCTGTTTCCCGGCGATCACATCGTCCTCTTCGTCGTCCGCGCCTGGCACCAGGAGACCGTGCCGAAGCCCAATGCGGAGATCGCCGAGCAGGTCCTGGTCCCCTGGGATGCGCTGCCGGAAACCATAAACCCGCCGACCCGCCAGCGCATCCGCGAGATCATGAGCGCCGCGCCCCGCACACCGCATTGGTCCCCCTGACGGGCCTGCTGCACGGCGGACGCCTCCGGCCGCGGGATCGGGATCCGCTCGGGCACGGCCGGCACGCCGTTCCGCGCTCTGGACCCTCGGGGTCCGCCATGCTAAAGCGCCGCCCATGAGCACCCGGTCCACCATCCTGAGCGAAAGCTGCCGCCGACGAGCGCGCCCGCCGCGCCGCGCGCGTTGATGCGCCACCTGTCCGAACGCACGCCAGGACCCCAAGCGATGCTCGCCAAAATCACGACCCGGCCCGCCGCGCCGGAAGACATCCCCCTGATCTCCGCCCTCCACGACCGGGCTTTCGGCCCCGGTCGCTTCGCACGCACGGCCTACCGTGTGCGCGAGCAGATGGGACTTGGCCGCGAGATCTCGGATTTCTGCCGGCTGGCGATGGCCGGCGAGCGCATCGTCGCGGCGATCCGCCTGTCCGAGATCCTCATCGGCGGCAAGGCCGGCGCCGTGCTTCTCGGCCCTCTCGTCGTCGCGCCGGAATACGCCGGGCAGGGCTACGGCCGCGCGCTGATCAAGGAGGCCATGGATGCCGCGGGCGCCGCCGGCAACCGCCTTGTCATCCTGGTCGGCGACGAATCCTATTACGGCCGCTTCGGCTTCGCGCCCATTGCTCCTGGCACGATCACGCTCCCCGGCCCCGTCGACCCCACCCGCCTTCTCGCCGCCGAGCTCGAGAACGGCGCCCTCTCCGAATACCACGGCCCCATCTCCGGCCGCTGATCCCTACTGCCTACTGCCT
>JRYI01002602.1_pt1 | contig 15949 bp, 16 predicted proteins | sample 235361 | NCBI WGS metagenome assembly JRYI01 (sample SAMN03074212, study PRJNA261471) | activated sludge metagenome | biome: Common Effluent Treatment Plant; feature: Wastewater; material: Activated sludge; isolation source: activated biomass in a lab-scale reactor treating industrial wastewater at...
TCGACCGCTTCGTCAACCAGGCCGGCGAGATCGGCATCGCGCGCACCCGCATCGAAGGCGAGCTGCGCACGCTGCGCCACTCGCTGCTCGACCTCACCGAGAACGTCATCCGCCTGCGCAACCAGCTGCGCGAGGTCGAGCTGCAGGCCGACGTGCAGATGCAGTCGCGCATCGCCCACGCCGAATCGAGCGCGGCGGGCTTCGACCCGCTCGAGATGGACCGCTACACCCGGCTGCAGGAACTGACGCGGATGATGGCCGAGAGCGTCAACGACGTCTCGACCGTGCAGCAGACCCTGCTGCACAACCTCGACACCGCCGACATCACCCTCAACGCCCAGGCGCGCATGGCGCGCGAGCTGCAGCAGTCGCTGATGCAGGTGCGCATGCTGCCCTTCGACAGCCTCGCCGACCGCCTGTACCGGGTGGTGCGGCGCAGCGCCAAGGAGCTCGGCAAGCGCGCCAACCTCGACCTGCGCGGCGGCCACATCGAGGTCGACCGCAGCGTGCTCGAGCAGATGGCCGCGCCCCTCGAGCACCTGTTGCGCAACGCGCTGGCGCACGGCATCGAGACGCCGGCCGCGCGGCTCGCCGCGGGCAAGCCGGAGACCGGCCAGATCGTGCTCACCGTGCGCCAGCAGGGCAACGAGATCGCGATCGAGCTCGTCGACGACGGCGCCGGCCTCGATCTCGAGCGCATCGCCGCGCGCGCCCGCGAGAAGGGCCTGCTCGCGGCCGACGAGGCGGCCGATGCGCGCCGCCTGAGCGGCATGATCTTCCTGCCCGGCTTCAGCACCGCGAGCGAGGTCTCGGCGGTGTCGGGCCGCGGCGTCGGCATGGACGTGGTCAAGGCACAGACCGCCGCCGCGGGCGGCCGCATCGAGCTCGACAGCGCGCGCGGCCGCGGCCTCAAGGTGGGCATCCACCTGCCGCTGACGCTGGCGGTGACCCAGGCCCTGCTGGTGCGCGCCGGCGGCCGCAGCTACGCCATCCCGGCGAGCATGGTCACCCAGGTGCTCGAGCTCAAGCCCGACGGGCTGCGCGAGCTGCGTGACGAGGGCGGCACCGAGTGGCAGGCCGAGCACTACGCCTACCGCTACCTGCCGCGCCTGCTCGGCGACGCCGACAGCCAGCCCGAGATCGAGCGCCACAACTGGGTGCTGCTGCTGCGCGCCGGATCGCAGACCCTCGCCCTGCATGTCGACGGCCTGCGCGGCATCCAGGAGATCGTCGTCAAGGGCGCCGGCCCGCAGCTGTCGCGCATCGTCGGCATGTCGGGCGCGACCGTGCTCGGCGACGGCGAGGTGGTGCTGATCCTGAACCCGGTCGCGCTCGCCGGCCGGCTGTCGATCACCGCGGCCGACGCCGCCGGCGCACCGCCCGCGCGCGCCGCCGCGCCCGCCCAGCTGCCGACCGTGATGGTGGTGGACGATTCGCTGACCGTGCGCAAGATCACCAGCCGCCTGCTCGAGCGCGAGGGCTACCGGGTGGTCACCGCGAAGGACGGCGTCGACGCGCTCGAGAAGCTGGTCGACCTGACGCCCGACGTGCTGCTGTCGGACATCGAGATGCCGCGCATGGACGGCTTCGACCTGGTGCGCAACGTGCGCGCCGATGCCCGCACCCGCACGCTGCCGGTGATCATGATCACCTCGCGCCTGGCCGACAAGCACCGCCGCCACGCCGACGAGATCGGCGTCGATCACTACCTCGGCAAGCCCTACCAGGAGGAGGAGCTGCTCGCCCTGGTCGCGCGCTACGCGCGGCCGGCGCAGGAGGTCGCGCTGGTCGCCTGAAGCGGCGCCGGCTTCAGCCCTTGACCACGCCGTAGCGCGCCAGCGTCCGCTCGCGCGCCACGGCGTGGTCGACGATCGGGGCCGGATAGTCGATGCCGATGCGCACCGCGGCGGCACGCTGGTCGATCGCATCCATCTTCCACGGCGCGTGGATGAAGCGCGCGGGCACCTTCGCCAGCTCCGGCAGGTAGCGGCGGATGAAGCGGCCCTCGGGGTCGAACTTCTCCGACTGGGTCACCGGATTGAAGATGCGGAACCAGGGCTGGGCGTCGCAGCCGGTCGACGCCGCCCACTGCCAGCCGCCGTTGTTGGCGGCGAGGTCGTAGTCGTTGAGCAGGGCGGCGAAGTGGCGCTCGCCGCGCCGCCAGTCGATGCCGAGATCCTTGGTCAGGAAGGACGCGGTGACCATGCGCAGGCGGTTGTGCATGTAGCCGGTGTGGGCGAGCTGGCGCATGCCCGCGTCGACCAGCGGATACCCGGTGCGGCCCGCGCACCAGGCGGCGAAGCCGGCCTCGTCGTCCGCCCAGCGGATGCGGTCGTACTCCGGCCGGAAGGCGCGCTCCACCACCCGCGGGTGGTGCCACAGGATCATCTGGTAGAACTCGCGCCACACCAGCTCGGACAGCCAGGTGTCGGCCCCCGGCCCGCCCGCGCCGCGCGCGAGCGCGACCAGCTCGCGGATCGACACCGTGCCGAAGCGCAGGTGGGGCGACAGGTAGGACGGCCCCTTCAGGGCCGGAAAGTCGCGCGTCGCCTGGTAGCGCGCGATGCGGCCGCGGAATTCCTCGAGCAGCGCCCGCCCGCCGCTGATGCCGAGCGGCAGCCTCAGCGCGGCGAGATTGCCGGCGTCGAAGCCGATCGTCGCGAGCGCGGGAATCGCCTCGCCCGCCGGCTTCGGCGCCAGCCGCGCGGCGTGGGGCGCGACCGGCCACGCATCGAGGCCGGCCTCCGCCAGCCGCTTGAGCCAGGCCTTGCGATAGGGGGTGAACACGCTGAAGGGGGTGCCGCCCCGGGTGAGCACCTCGTCGCGCTCGAACACCACCTGGTCCTTGTAGTCGCGAAAGCCGATGCCGCGCTCGGCGAGCGCGGTCGCCACCCGCGAGTCGCGCGCGATCGCCGCCGGCTCATAGTCGCGCCCGGCGTACACCGCGTCCACCCCGAGCTCGGCGGCGAGCGCCGGCAGCGCCGTGTCGGCGCGACCGTGACGCACGATGAGGCCGGCGCCCTGCCCGCCCGCCGCGCGCGAAGCGGCGTCGAGGGCGGCGTCGAGCTCGACCAGCGCGGCGTGGATGAAGCCGAGGCGGCGGTCGCTGCGCGCCGGCAGCGCGTCGAGGATCCCGGTATCGAAGACGAAGGCGCAATGCACGCGCTCGGCCTGTGTCAGGGCGTGGTGCAGGGCGGCGTGATCGTGGGCGCGCAGGTCGCGCCGGAACCAGACGAGGGCGGAGCTCATGGACGGGATCGCTCGAAAAGGGGGCGGCGCGCGACGGTCGCGCGCAAGCAACGATGATGCCCGAGCGCGACCGCCCGGGCGCGCTCACAGACCCCGCTTTCGCCGCCAAAGTTTCCGGTCGTGGGCGTAAAATGCCTGGCATGTACAGCCCCACGGTCAACCTCACCCATCACTTCCTGATCGCCATGCCCGGCATGGTCGATCCGAACTTCGCACGCACCCTGACCTATCTCGCCGAGCACAACGAGCAGGGTGCACTGGGCGTGATCGTGAACAGGCCGATCGACATGGATCTGGCGAGCCTGTTCGAGCGCATCGAGCTGCCGATGGAAACCGAGGCCTTCGCCAGGCAGCCGGTGTACTTCGGCGGGCCGGTGCAGACCGACCGCGGCTTCGTGCTGCACCGGCCGGCGGGCGACTGGCACTCCACCCTCAAGGTCAACGACGAGGTCGCCCTCACCAGCAGCCGCGACGTGCTGCAGTCGATCGGCACCACCGGCGAGCCGCGCGAGGCGCTGGTCGCCCTCGGCTACGCCGGCTGGGACGCCGGCCAGCTCGAGCAGGAGCTCGCCGACAACGCCTGGCTCACCGTGCCTGCCGACCTCGCGATCGTGTTCGGCCTGCCGCCCGAGGAAAGGCTGGCCGCCGCAATGCAGACGCTCGGCATCGACTTCGCCCGGCTGAGCGATTCGGCGGGGCATGCCTGACCCTGCCGTGGGCGCTTCCGGCCTGCCCGCGCGCGGCACCCTGCTCGGCTTCGACTTCGGCCTCGCCCGCATCGGCGTCGCCAGCGGCGAGCTCGAGACCGGCCGCGCCAGCGCGCTCACCACCGTGCACGAGGAGAGCAACGAGCGCCGCTTCGCCGCGATCGCCCGCCTGATCGAGGAATGGCGGCCGGTGGCGCTGGTGGTGGGCATCCCGCTTCACCTCGACGGCCGCGAGCACGAACTCACCGCGCGCTGCCGCCGCTTCGCCAACCAGCTGCACGGCCGCTTCGGCCTGCCGGTGCACCACGCCGACGAGCGCCTGTCCTCGGCCGCCGCCGAGGCCGCGCTCGCCGAAGCCGGCGTGAAGCGCTGGCGCGAGCGCAAGGCGGTGCTCGACGCCGCCGCCGCCCGCCTGATCCTGCAGCATTTTCTCGACCGCCACCGCCATGCAAATACCTGACGCCGAAGCGCTGTGCCGCGAACTCGCGGCCCAGATCCGACCCCATGTCACGCCCGACACCGCCCTCGTCGGCATCCGCACCGGCGGCCTGTGGCTGGCCGAGCGCCTGCACGCCGAACTCGGCCTGGCCACGCCGCTGGGCGCGATCGACGTGTCCTTCTACCGCGACGACTACGCCGCCAAGGGCCTGCACGCCAACCCGCAGCGCACCGACATCCCGTGCCGGGTGGAAGGCGCGCCGATCGTGCTGGTCGACGACGTGCTGTACACCGGCCGGACCACCCGCGCCGCGCTCAACGAGCTGTTCGACTACGGCCGCCCCGCGCGGGTGGACCTCGCGGTGCTGGTCGACCGCGGCGGCCGCGAGCTGCCGATCGCGGCGCGCTTCTGCGCCCTCACCCTTCCCGAACCCCTCGCCGCCTCGCAGGCGCTCGAGCTCGAGCGCACCGCGGACGGCACGCTCAGCCTGAGGTTGACCGATGCGTAACCCGCAACTGAACAAGCACGGCGAGCTGCAGCACCTGCTGACGCTCGACGGCCTGCCGCGCGAGATCCTGATCAAGATCCTCGACACCGCGGCACCCTTCACCGAGGTCGCCGAGCGCGAGGTGAAGAAGCTGCCGCTGCTGCGCGGCAAGAGCATCTTCAACCTGTTCTTCGAGAACTCCACGCGCACCCGCACCACCTTCGAGATCGCCGCCAAGCGACTGTCGGCCGACGTGGTCAACCTGAACGTGTCGACCAGCTCCACCGCCAAGGGCGAGAGCCTGCTCGACACGGTCGACAACCTGTGCGCGATGCAGGCCGACATGTTCGTCGTACGCCACGCCAGCAGCGGCGCGCCGGTGCTGATCGCGCAACACCTGCAGGCCTGCGGCCACGACGACATCCACGTGGTCAACGCCGGCGACGGCCGCCATGCGCACCCCACCCAGGGCCTGCTCGACATGTACACGATCCGCCACTTCAAGGGCGACTTCACCGGCCTCAGCGTGGCGATCGTCGGCGACGTGCTGCACTCGCGGGTGGCGCGCTCGCAGATCGCCGCGCTGAAGACGCTGGGCGTGCCCGACCTGCGCGTGATAGGCCCCAAGACCCTGCTGCCGGCCGCGGTCGAGCACATGGGCGTGCGGGTCTTCCACGACATGAGCGAGGGCCTCAGGGACGTCGACGTGGTGATGATGCTGCGCCTCCAGAACGAGCGCATGAACGGCGCCCTGCTGCCCACCGCGCAGGAGTACTACAAGATGTGGGGCCTCACCCAGGAGAAGCTCGCGCGCGCCCGCCCCGACGCGATCGTCATGCACCCCGGGCCGATGAACCGCGGCGTCGAGATCGACTCGGCGGTGGCCGACGGCGCGCAGGCGGTGATCCTGGAGCAGGTCACCTACGGCATCGCGGTGCGCATGGCGGTGATGAGCATGCTGGCGGGCAACTGAGGATTTGCGGATGAACATTCTGATTGCGAACGGCCGCGTCATCGACCCGGCCAACGATGTGGACCGCCAGCTCGACGTCTACGTGGTCGACGGCAAGATCGCCGCGCTCGGCAGCGCGCCCGCCGGCTTCGTCGCCGGGCGCACGATCGACGCCAGCGGCCTGGTGGTGTGCCCCGGCCTGATCGATCTCGCCGCCCGCCTGCGCGAGCCCGGCTTCGAATACCGCGCCACCCTCGAGACCGAGATGGAGGCGGCGATGGCCGGCGGCATCACCAGCCTGGCGATCCCACCCGACACCGACCCCACCCTCGACGAGCCCGGCCTGGTCGAGATGCTCACCTACCGCGCCAAGAAGCTCAACCGCGCCCACATCTACCCGGTCGGCGCGCTCACCCTCGGCCTCAAGGGCGAGCGCCTGTCGGAGATGGCCGAGCTGGTCGAGGCCGGCTGCGTCGCCTTCTCCCAGGCCAACGTGCCGATCCTGGACAACATGGTGCTGCTGCGCGCGCTGCAGTACGCCGCCACCTTCGGCTTCCGCGTCTGGCTGCAGCCGATCGCGCCCTTCCTCGCCCGCGGCGGCCACGCCCACGACGGCGACGTCGCCACCCGCCTCGGGCTCGCCGGCATCCCGGTCGCCGCCGAGACGGTCGCGCTGTACACCTATCTGGAGCTCGCCAAGATCACCGGCGCGCGGCTGCACATCACCCGCCTGTCGAGCGCGGCCGGGCTCGCGCTCGTCGAGCAGGCGCGCGCCGCGGGCATGGACGTCAGCTGCGACGTGTCGATCAATCACCTGCACCTGTGCGACGAGGACATCGGCTACTTCGACGCCAACTGCCACCTGGTGCCGCCGCTGCGCAGCCGCGCCGACCGCGACGCGCTCGCCCGCGGCCTCGCCGAAGGCCGCATCGACGCGCTGTGCTCCGACCACACCCCGGTCGATGACGACGGCAAGCAGATGCCCTTCTCCGAGTCCGAGACCGGCGCCACCGGCATGGAGCTGCTGCTGCCGCTGACGCTGAAATGGGGCCGCGAGGCGGGGCTGACGCTGTCGCAGGCGCTCGCGCGGGTGACCTCGGACGCGGCGCGCATCGTCGGCATCGTCAAGGCCGGCCACCTCGCGGTGGGCGCGCGCGCCGACGTCTGCGTGTTCGACCCCGAGGCGGTGGTCAGGATCGGCCGCGAGCAGTTGCGCAGCCAGGGCAAGAACACCCCCTTCCTCGGTTACGAGCTGCCCGGACAGGTGCGCTACACCCTGGTCGAGGGCCAGGTGATGTTCGGCGCCTGAGCGCGATCGGGCTTCAGCCTTCCAGCGCCCGCAGCCGCTCGGCGGCGGCGGGCGCCGCCCCTTCCACCCGCACCCGCTTGGCGCGCGAGGTCTCGCCGCTGAGCAGGCTCACCGCCGACTTCGGCACGCCGCAGAACTCGGCGAGATAGGCGCACAGCGCGGCGTTGGCCTTGCCGTCGACCGGCGGCGCCGCCAGCCTCAGCTTCATCGCCTCGCCGTGCAGGCCGGCGAAGCCGGTGCGCCTGGCGCCGGGCTGGATGTGCAGGCTCAACACCAGGCTGCCGTCGGCGGCTGCGCGCAGCCAGTCGGCCATGGCCCTCGCCTCAGGCGCCGAACAGCAGCGGCGCGAAGCCGTTGCGCAGGCCGCCCAGCACCATCAGCACGATCTGCAGCACCAGCAGCAGCACCAGCGGCGACAGGTCGATGTTGGCGATGGTCGGGATCACGCGGCGGAACGGCCGCAGGAAGGGCGCCGCCAGCCCGTGCAGCACCGGCGCCAGCGGCGCATGCGGGCTGACCCAGGACAGCACCGCCGACCCGAGCACGACCGCGAACACCAGGTACACCATCATCCGCAGCAGCTCGATGAAGCCGACGCCGAGCAGGCCGAAGGCCACCGCGCCGGCGTTGCCGCTGAACACCGCGCCGCGCAGGCTGAGCTCGAAGGCCACCAGCAGCACCTCGATGATCCAGGCCGGCAGCAGGCTCGCCATGTCGAGGCCGAACAGGCCGGGCACGAAGCGTCGCAGTGGGCGCACCAGCCAGTCGGTGGTGGTGACCACGAAGTGGCCGATCTGGTTGCGGAAGGACACCCGCTGCCACTGCATGAAGAAGCGCGCCAGCAGCATCAGGGTGAGGAAGCCGCCGGCGGTATTGACGACGAGCAGGAGGATTTCAGTCAGCATGGCCTTCAATCCTTGCCGAGCTCGTCGCCGAGCTCGCGCCCGCGCGTCTCGGCCGCCTTCACCGCGGCCACCAGCGCGTCGTGCCAGCCCGAACTCGCCAGGCTGGCGAGCGCGGCGGCGGTGGTGCCGCCCTTGGAGGTGACGCGTTCGCGCAGCACCGCGGGCGCCTCCTCCGAACCCGCCGCCAGCCGCGCCGCGCCGAGGGTGGTGTCGATCGCCAGCCGGCGCGCGGCCACCTCATCGAAGCCGAGCGCACGCCCGGCCGCCTCGAGCGCCTCGATGAAATGGAACACATAGGCCGGGCCGCTGCCCGAGATCGCGGTGACCGCGTCGATGCGCGCCTCGCTGTCGACCCACAGCGTGCTGCCGACCGCGCCGAGGATGGTCTCGGCCGCCTCGCGCCCGGCGGCGTCGACGCTCGGGTCGGCGTAGAGGCCGGTGACGCCGGCGCCGATCAGGGCCGGCGTGTTGGGCATGCAGCGCACGATGCGCGCACAGGGCGCGCCCGGCGCGCCCAGCCAGCGGCCGAGGTCGGCGATGCGCAGGCCGGCGGCGATGCTGACCACGAGCTGGCCTCGCAGGCGGCCGGAGATCGGCGCCAGCGCCGCCTTCATCTGCTGCGGCTTGACCGCGAGCACCAGCACCTCGCAGTCGAGCGCCTCATCGTCGGGCTCGGCCGCGACGCGCACGCCGAAGCGGTCCACGAGACGCTCGCGCGCTTCGGCGCCGATTTCGACGATCTGCAGGCCGGCGCGGTCGAAGCCGCGCTCGAGCATGCCGCCGACGAGGGCCGCGGCCATGTTGCCGCCGCCGAGAAAGCTGATCTTCATCTGGGGTCCGTTTTCCGTTGAGGGTCGAAACGGCGCATCCGCCTTCGCGGCGTCGCGCCCGAAATCAAATTGCGGCCGCGCCGCGCGCGCCGAAGATCGCGGTGCCCACGCGCACGATCGTCGCGCCCTCGGCGATCGCCGCCTCGAGGTCGTGCGACATGCCCATCGACAAGGTGTCGAGGCCGAGGCCGCCGGCGACGAGCTCCTCCTTCAGCGCGCGCAGGGCGGCGAAGCGGGCGCGCTGCAGCGCCACGTCGTCGGTGGGCTCGGGGATGCACATCAGCCCGCGCAGCCGCAGCCGCGGCAGGGCCGCGACGGCGCGCGCGAGCCCGGCGACGTCGTCCGGCGAGGCGCCGCTCTTGCTCCGCTCGCCGCTGACGTTGACCTGGATGCAGACGTCGAGCGGCCGCAGGTGGACGTCGCGCTGCGCCGACAGACGCTCGGCGATTCTCAGCCGATCGATGCTGTGCACCCAGTCGAAGGCGTTCGCCACCGCGCGCGTCTTGTTGCTCTGCAGGGGGCCGATGAAATGCCATTCGAGACCGAGCGCGGCGAGCGCCTCGGCCTTGGCTGCGCCCTCCTGCACGTAGTTTTCGCCGAAGGCGCGCTGTCCGGCGGCGGCCGCTTCGCGCACCGCCGCGGCCGGCCAGGTCTTGCTCACCGCGAGCAGGCCCACCGTCCCGGGGTCGCGGCCGGCGGCGCTGGCGGCCGCGTCGATGCGCGCCCGCACGGCCTCGAGCCGCGCCGAAATTGAAGTCATATCCGTGCCCTTTTTCCTTCGGGACAATGCCTGGGGAGTATAACATCGGCCTCCCAGCCATCCCTGCGCCCAGCCGCCGCCCGCCAATGGACATCACCGAACTGCTCGCCTTCGCCGTCAAGAACAAGGCCTCGGACCTGCACCTCTCGGCCGGACTGCCGCCGATGATCCGGGTGCACGGCGACGTGCGCCGCATCAACCTGCCGCCGATGGAGCACAAGGACGTGCACGCGATGGTGTACGACATCATGAACGACAGCCAGCGCAAGCAATACGAAGAGACCCTGGAGTGCGACTTCTCCTTCGCCGTGCCCAACCTGGCCCGCTTCCGCGTCAACGCCTTCAACCAGAACCGCGGCGCGGGCGCGGTGTTCCGCACCATCCCGTCGAAAGTGCTGAGCCTCGACGAGCTCAACTGCCCGAAGATCTTCCGCGAGATCGCCGACCAGCCGCGCGGCATCGTGCTGGTGACCGGGCCCACCGGCTCGGGCAAGTCGACCACGCTGGCGGCGATGATCGACTACGTCAACGAGAACCACTACGGCCACATCCTCACCGTCGAGGATCCGATCGAATTCGTGCACGAGTCGAAGCGCTGCCTGATCAACCAGCGCGAGGTGCACCGCGACACCCACTCCTTCAACAACGCCTTGCGCGCCGCGCTGCGTGAAGACCCGGACGTGATCCTGGTCGGCGAGATGCGCGACCTCGAGACGATCCGGCTGGCGCTCACCGCGGCCGAGACCGGCCACCTGGTGTTCGGCACCCTGCACACCTCGTCGGCGGCCAAGACCATCGACCGTATCGTCGACGTCTTCCCCGCGGCCGAGAAGGACATGGTGCGCTCGATGCTGTCGGAGTCGCTGCGCGCGGTGATCTCGCAGACCCTGCTCAAGACCAAGGACGGCGCGGGCCGGGTCGCGGCGCACGAGATCATGATCGGCACCCCGGCGATCCGCAACCTGATCCGCGAGAACAAGATCGCGCAGATGTACTCCTCGATCCAGACCGGCCAGAACGTGGGCATGCAGACGCTGGATCAGTGCCTCGCCGACCTGGTGCGGCGCAACATGGTGTCGCCCGCCGAGGCCCGCGTGCGCGCGATGAACAAGGACCAGTTCGCCGCCTGAGGCGGCCGGCAGCCCCCCAACACGCACAGACCAAGGACGGCAAGCGGATATGGAACGCGACCAGGCTCTCAGATTCATGCACGATCTGCTGCGGCTGATGCTGCAGAAGAACGGCTCCGACCTCTTCATCAACGCCGGCTTCCCGCCCGCGATCAAGATCGACGGCAAGATCGTGCCGCAGTCGAACCAGCCGCTGCAGCCCGGCCACACCGCCGAGCTCGCGCGCGCGGTGATGAACGACCGCCAGGCGGCCGAGTTCGAGGCGACCAAGGAGTGCAACTTCGCGATCTCGCCGCCCGGCATCGGCCGCTTCCGCGCCAACGCCTACCTGCAGCAGGGCCGGGTCGGCCTCGTGCTGCGCACGATCCCGCAGAAGATCCCGACCTTCGACGATCTCGGCCTGCCCCAGGTGCTGCGCGACATCGCGCTCACCAAGCGCGGCCTGGTGATCTTCGTCGGCGGCACCGGCACCGGCAAGACCACCTCGCTCGCGGCGATGGTCGATTACCGCAACGAGAACACCTACGGCCACATCATCACCGTCGAGGACCCGATCGAGTTCGTCCACCCGCACAAGAACTGCATCGTCTCCCAGCGCGAGATCGGCATCGACACCGACTGCTGGGAGAACGCGCTGAAGAACACCCTGCGCCAGGCGCCGGACGTGATCCTGATGGGCGAGATCCGCGACCGCGAGACGATGGACTACGCGATCGCCTTCGCCGAGACCGGCCACATGTGCCTCGCCACCCTGCACGCCAACAGCGCCAACCAGGCGATCGACCGCATCATCAACTTCTTCCCCGAGGATCGCCGGGCGCAGNNAAGGAGCGCAAGGGCCGGGTGCCGGCGGTGGAGATCATGATCAACTCGCCGCTGATCTCGGACCTGATCTTCAAGGGCGAGGTGCCGGCGATCAAGGAGGTCATGAAGCGCTCACGCGAGCTCGGCATGCAGACCTTCGACCAGGCGCTGTTCGATCTCTACGAGGCCGAGCAGATCAGCTACGAGGACGCGCTGCGCAACGCCGACTCGGTCAACGACCTGCGCCTGCAGATCAAGCTGCACAGCAAGCACACCGACCGCGACGTCGGCGCCGGCATCCAGCACCTCGACATCGTCTGAGCGCGGGCGCGCGCGCGCCGATCAGCCGGCGGAGGGCGCCTCGCCGGCCTGCGCCTGGCGCCGCGGCCGGTTGCTGCCCGACACCATGCGGTACTCGAGCAGCCGGCATTCGAGCGCGCCGTTGAACAGCGGCGTGCGCCGGCTCGCCTTGAGGCCGATCAGCTTGGGCAGGGCGGGATCGCCGCTGAAGAAATAGCAGCGCCAGCCGCCCCAGCGCCGCTTCAAGGCGTCGCCCAGCCTGGGGTAGAAGGCGGCGAGCTCCTCCTCCTCGCCGAGGCGCACCCCGTAGGGCGGATTCGCCACCAGTACCCCTTCGGCCGCCGGCGGCTCGCGCTCGAGCAGGTCGGCCCGCTCGAGCGTTACGCAACGCGCGAGGCCCGCCGCCTCGAGGTTCAGGCGGGCGCGCCGCAGCCACTCGCCGACGATGTCCGACCCATGGATCGGGAGCGCACGCGGCGCCTGCCGCCGCCCCTCGGCGGCGCGCCTGACCGCCGCCCAGCTCGCGCGCTCGAAGTGGCGGAAGCGCTCGAAGCCGAAGCCGCGGCCGAGCCCGGGCGCGATGTCGAGCGCGATCTGCGCCGCCTCGATGAGAAAGGTGCCGCTGCCGCACATCGGATCGACCAGCGTCTCGCCCGGCTGCCAGCCGGTGAGCCTCAGGATGCCGGCGGCGAGGTTCTCCTTCAGCGGCGCCTCCACCGCCTGCGGCTTGAAGCCGCGCTTGTAGAGCGGCTCGCCCGAGGTGTCGAGGTAGAGGGTGACGGTGTCGGCGGTGAGGAAGGCGTGGATGCGGATCGCCGGGTTGGCGGTATCCACGCTCGGCCGCCGCCCGGCCACGGTGCGGAAGTGGTCGCACACCGCGTCCTTGATGCGCAGGGTGACGAACTCCAGGCTCTTCAGCGGCGACTTGCGCGCGGTGACGTAGATGCGGATCGTGTCGTCGGGGGTGAACCACTTCGCCCAGGTCGGCGCGTAGGCGATGCGGTAGATGTCCTCCTCGCTGCGGTAGCGGCCGCCGGCGACGCGCCACATCACCCGGGTGGCGATGCGGCTCTCCAGGTTGGCGCGATAGCAGGCCGCCCAGTCGCCCTGCCAGCTCACCCCGCCCGGCACGGCTTCCGCCGCGCGCGCACCGAGCGCGCGCAGTTCGTCGGCGAGCAGGGTCTCTAGGCCGCGCGGACAGGGGGAGAAGAAGGATTCGGCCATCGGGCGCTCCGGACAGGGCAGAGGGAAAGGGACACGGGGCGCCATTGTACCGCCGCGCCCTGCGCCGCGTCGGCGCGCGCGACCGGGCTGGCTGCAGGCGCGCGGCCCTGTGCGCGATAACGTCGATGGTGCGAGCGAAACGGCTGCGATCGCCCTGGGGGCAGGGCTCCTACAGGGGTGGCGCCGATCGCAGGCCCTGTAGGAGCGCACCCCTGTGCGCGATAGCCGCGGTTGTGCGGGCGACGGCGGCCGCTCAGCCGCGGCCCGACCTGCCCGCCTTGACCTCCTCGTACCACAGGGCGTGGTGCTCCTTCGCCCAGGTCTCGTCCACCTCGCCGGTGCTCATCGCCTCGAACGCGCCTTCGGCGCCCAGCGTGCCCATGTAGATGTGGCCGAAGGCGAGCGCCAGCAACAGGGTGGCGCCGACCGCGTGCACGATGTTGGCGATCTGCATGTCGGCGCGGGTCTGGCCGAAGTTGGGGAAGTCCATCACCAGGCCGGAGATCGACACCGCCAGCCCGAGCAGGGTGACGCCGAACCAGAACCAGCTCTTCTCGCCGAAGTTGAAGCGGCCCGAGGGCACGTGGTCACCGCCGAGCAGGCCGCCGCCGCGGCGGATCCAGGTGGCGTCCGAGGGGTGCCACAGGTTGTCGCGGACGAAGGTGAAGAACATCAGCAACAGGAACAGCGCGAAGAGCGGCCCGACGTAGTTGTGCACCAGCTTGCCCGCGCTCAGCAGCATGGCGAGGAGGTCGCCGCCGAACAGCGGCGCCAGCACGTGCTTGCCGAACAGGATCGCGAAGCCGGTGAGCGCCAGCAGCACGAAGCTGATCGCCGTGCCCCAGTGCACGAAGCGCTCGAAGCCCGAGAAGCGGGTGATCTTCCGTCCGGTGCGCGCCGCATGCAGCCTGATCGTGCCCTTCACCAGCCAGAACAGCAGGATCGCCGCCGGCACCAGGATCAGCAGCCAGCCGCCCCACACCGTCACCGGCCCGTTGCGCAGCTGGCGCCAGGTGTTGCCTTCACTCTGGATCAGCACACCGGCCTCGGGCCCGCGCACGGTGGTGAAGTGGGCCTCGCCGGAGCGCACCGCCCGCCACACCGGCGCGTTGTTGCCCGGCCGCTCGACCTGACGCTCGGCCTGCGCTTCCGCGGTCGATTCGGTGTGCGCGGCCCGCTGCGCGTGCACCGGCGCCGCCGCCACGAGCAGGGCGAGCAGCCAGAACACGAGGACCAGCAGCAATGGCCGTCGGTCGCGCCTGAAGATCGTCTTCATGGTCGCCTCCTCACTCGGTGCGGTTGTACTCGTTCTGACCCCGCGCACGGTTCTTCAGCGCGGCTTCCCACGCTGCCCGGTCGCCCTTGAAGGCAGGACCGTCCCAGGCCGCGGTGTCGGCCTTGCCCTGGTACTGGCCCTGTTCATAGACGGTGACCTGGGGCTTTTCGCCGCAGGCGCCCAGGCCGGCCACCAGCGCGGCGGCGAAGGCCGCGGTGACGACCCGCTTCGATACAGGCGTGCTCATTTCTGCCCCTCCCGCTCGCGCTTGCGTTGCTGCTCGCCGCCGCCGTAGGCGGTCTGCCAGCCCCACACCTCGGCGCCGCCGCCGCGACGCAGCACCCGCTCGCGGAAGATGTCGGCGACCACGCTGGCGTCGCCGGCGAGCAGCGCCTTGGTCGAGCACATCTCGGCGCACAGCGGCAGCTTGCCCTCGGCGAGACGGTTGGTGCCGTACTTCTCGTACTCGGCCTGCGAGCCGGTTTCCTCGGGGCCGCCGGCACAGAAGGTGCATTTGTCCATCTTGCCGCGCGCGCCGAAGGCCGAGGGGCCGTTGGGGAACTGCGGCGCGCCGAAGGGGCAGGCGTAGAAGCAGTAGCCGCAGCCGATGCACTGGTCCTTGTCGTGCAGGACCACGCCGTCCTCGGTCTTGTAGAAGCAGTCGGTCGGGCACACCGCCATGCACGGCGCGTCCGAGCAGTGCATGCAGGCCACCGAGATCGAGCGCTCGCCCGGCACGCCGTCGTTCATCGTCACCACCCGGCGGCGGTTCACGCCCCAGGGCACCTCGTGCTCGTTCTTGCAGGCGGTGACGCAGCCGTTGCATTCGATGCAGCGCTCGGCGTCACACAGGAATTTCATGCGTCCCATCTTTCTCTCCTCGCGCTCAGGCCTTGCTCACCCGGCACAGGGTGGTCTTGGTTTCCTGCATCATCGTCACCGCGTCGTAGCCGTAGGTGGTGGCGGTGTTGACCGCCTCGCCGCGCACGATCGGCGCCGCGCCCTCGGGGTAGAACTTCAGCATGTCCTCGCCCTGCCACCAGCCGGAGAAGTGGAAGGGCAGGAACACCGTGCCCGGCGCCACGCGCTGGGTGACCTGGGCGCGCACCTTGAGGCGGGCCTTCGTCGGCGACTCGACCCAGATGTAGTCGCCGTTGCGGAAACCCGCGTCGTTGGCGTCCTTCGGGTTCACCTCGGCGAACATCTCCTGCTGCAGCTCGGCCAGCCAGGGATTGGAGCGGGTTTCCTCGCCGCCGCCCTCGTACTCCACCAGGCGGCCGGAGGTCATCACCAGCGGGTAGTCCTTCGAGATGTCCTTCACCTTCTCCTGCAGCGACTTGTACAGCGTCGGCAGGCGCCAGAACGCCATCTTGTCGTCATGGGTCGGGTACTTGGCGACGAGGTCCGGGCGCGGCGAGTAGATCGGCTCGCGGTGCTGCGGGATGGCGTCGGGGAAGTTCCACACCACCGCGCGCGCCTTGGCGTTGCCGAAGGGATGGCAGCCGTGCTTGACCATCGCGACGCGGATGATCCCGCCCGAGGGGTCGGTCTTCCAGTTCTTGCCCTCGGCCGCGGCC
>JRYI01008599.1_pt1 | contig 15902 bp, 12 predicted proteins | sample 235361 | NCBI WGS metagenome assembly JRYI01 (sample SAMN03074212, study PRJNA261471) | activated sludge metagenome | biome: Common Effluent Treatment Plant; feature: Wastewater; material: Activated sludge; isolation source: activated biomass in a lab-scale reactor treating industrial wastewater at...
CGCGGAGGCCATGGGGCGGGCCGCGATCCGCGTCCTTCGCGAGTCTGCACTGGTCGCCGGGCTTCGCGACGCCGGCCTGAAGGCTGCGAGCGTGTATGGCTGGCCGACCGTTCGCGAACAATGGGTCCATGTCTACCGGTCGGTTGCCCGACCCGGACCTCTGACTTCGAGGATGCGTTCGAATGCGTGACCTGATCCTGTTGCTGATCGTCGTCCCGGGCGGCCTGATGGCGCTCAGGCATCCCTTCGTCGGTGCAATGATGTGGACCTGGTTCAGCATCATGAATCCTCACCGAATGGCGTGGGGCTTCATGTTTGATGCGCCGGTGGGGATGTTCATTGCTGTGTGTACGCTGGTTGGGCTTCTGACATCCAAGGAAAAGCGGAATCCCTTCATCGGCGCGCCGGTGACCTGGTTTGCGATCCTGATCGGCTGGATGTGCGTGACCACCGTGTTTGCCTTCGACTCCGCTGCGAGTCTCACGACGCTCGAAAAAGTTCTGAAAATCGACCTCATGGTGCTCGTCACCCTGATGCTGATCCGCACGAAGCGGGAAATGCTCGTCTTCGCGTGGGTGGTCACCCTTTCGGTGGCGTTCTTCGGAGTCAAGGGGGGTATTTTCACCCTGCTGACCGGCGGAGGCTCCCGCGTATATGGTCCACCGGGTACGTATATCGAAGAGAACAATGCACTGGCAGTAGCGCTGATCGTGACCGTGCCCATGCTCCGCTTCCTGCAGACCACGTTGGAGAGAGCCTGGCAGAAGCATGCGATGACGGCGGCTATGGTTCTGTGCGGTGCGTCGATTCTCGGTTCTCATTCGCGGGGTGCCTTGCTGGCGATTTCGGCAATGCTTGCGGTGCTCTGGTGGCGGGGCAAGAACAAGCTTGGCACGGCAGTCATTCTGTTGGTCTGTGCCGGTGTGTTCCTCTCCTTCATGCCTGAACATTGGTGGGAGAGGATGGGCACCATCCAGACCTACGACGAAGACCGTTCGGCAATGGGACGGATCAACGCGTGGTGGATGGCGTTCAATATCGCCAAAGACAACTTCTTCGGCGGGGGCTTCAGCATCTATAATGAACTGGTTTACGCATTGTATGCGCCCGACCCGACGATGATCGTGTCAGCCCACAGCATCTACTTCCACATGCTGGGCGAGCACGGCTTTCCCGGGCTGATCATTTATCTGTGCTTCTGGGTGGCTACCTGGATGAGTGCGGCTTGGCTGCGCAAGCACGGACGTGCGCAAGCGGAAACCGAATGGTGCGTCCAACTCGGTTCGATGGTCCAGGTGTCCCTGATCGGTTTCGCAGTGGGAGGGGCCTTCCTCAGCCTCACCTACTTCGACCTCCCTTACAACCTGATGGCAATCACCGTGGCGGCAAGAGTCTGGGTACAAAGCCACGGATGGGAGAACGAGAAGGCCGTCAGTCAAACGAGGCGCTTCCTGGGACTACCACTCTTTCTTGGTGATCGGACACCCTCTTCGAAATCGACGAAGCTCCAGCAGGCTTGATCCCGAAGCGCATCGCTGGCGATAACTGTGAACTGCCAAAGGAACGGCATGAACTTGGCGCGGAAATGCATTTCACAAGGCGTGGCGAGCAGGCTTGCCGCCGTCTCATTGCTTGCTTTCTGCGTTCACCCAGTTAGTGGGGCGTGCGAGCGTGCAGCAGCCGGCTTTAGTGGCCTGGAGCGACAACTGCTCGACATGCCGGCTCACTCATGGCTCGAAGTACCGGATACTCGCATGATCGACGTATGTGCTCCCACGAGTTTCGGGGTGCGCGGCGCCATGGGGTGTGCCGGGATCATCGCTGCTTGGGGCAGTGCCGCATATAGCGGTGCCGAGCGGACCCTATACGTCTGGGGTGGAGGTCACAACGATTATTGGGGCAACGAAGTCTACGGCTTTCGCCTGAGGGAAGGCCGATGGCACCGCCTCAACGATCCCTCGCCCGGGAGTCTGGTCAAATCGGCAGGAATCGATCCTTTGCCGGATGGCAAACCGAACTCTCGCCATACCTATGATGGCCTCGAATACCTCGATCACGCCGCAAGGCTGTTTGCGCAGGGAGGTTCGATTTCACCGAGCGGGAGGGGCACTGCCGTCACCTGGCTATTCGATCCGGCGACGGGCGTTTGGCAGAACCGGGGGAGAGCTGACCGGCCTGGCGGTTACGGCATGGCAAGCGCCTATGATCTGCAAAGTCGATCGGTGATCATTCGCACCGGAAACGTGATCTGGCGCTATGACATAGACTCCAACGAATGGCGTCAGCTGATCAGCTTCCGAGCGCGGCCACTGTGGCCGCGCTATGAAGTCAGTCGAAGCAAGACGGCTGATATTGACAGCCGAAGGCGACTCTTCTGGTCTGTCGGCAGCAACGATTTTCTTGTCTGGGACATTGACCAGGGGCGGCTCGTCACGGAAGATTGGGTAAGCGAGGGCGGGGGCGCATACACCAACCGCAACAGGATCAAACGATCGTCCGAGCAGTTGTTGGAATCCGGCGGCGGGGACATTTTCGATGCGGCAGCGCCCGGATTTGCGTACGACAGCAAGGCGGATCAGTTCGTGGGGTGGGTCGGGGGGGCGCCGAAGATCCTCGATCTGGCGACCAAAACCTGGAAAACAGGTAGCTCCGTCGGCGCGCCTCTGTCACAGGTACGTCGCGGAACGTTCGGTCGCTGGCGTTACTTGCCGGAATACAACGTTTTCATCCTGGTCAATGGGGTACGATCGAACGTGTTCTTCTACAAGAACACTTCGGGTGGACCTGCCGCGTCCGAAAATGCGGCGTGCTGAGATCAGCGACTGCTGGCGTAGGTCTCGTCACTGCGTTCGATCGCCCACCTGAACATGCGGCCTGCCTTCGATGACCGCCCCGATATCCGGATTTTTTCCCGAGAAGCCATCCGTGATACCAGGAATTGACACTCCAGCATTCTTCAATCTGCTGGACGAAGATAGTATGGGCTCGTAGAGCGTCATCACAGCTTGGTCATAGGACGAATTGAAGCGGATTTCCGTTTCAAACGGATTAGCTTCTGCGATAAGGTCGTGATCGTGGCGTCGCCGGCTGTTACTGAACACCGGCGTTGTTTCAGGCAGGCGGCTCCAGGCCCCGAACAGGGAGGAAAAGGATCCCCCTGTTCGCGTCCAGAAGAATCGTCCATCTGGGAACCATGCGTTGTGTGTGAAATCGATCGGGTCATTACCCAGAGACTCGATAACCATCGGTCTTGGGCCGGAAAAGAGAAGAATGTTGTTCCGGTAACCCCAGGCGCGCAGAGCGCCGTTTGAGGGCTGCACCCATCCCCATTTTTCCGCCGCCCGAAATCCGGGAATGCGAACAACGGTGTTGCTGTAAAAAAACAACCCTGAATTCTTGTTATTAAGCTTATAAGGCGAACGGCCCACATTGATCGCTGTGTTCCGGAATACGAAGGCGGGGCCCCCATAAACCGGATCGAAAGAAATCAAGGTCATCGAGTTCTGCACGCGGTTGTCGTAAAAGGTAAGGTTCCGGGTTCCGAAATCCCCTTCGAATGCGTCGTCGTCAGTGAAGATGATCCGGTTTCTGTAGAAGTGAATGCCGACGTTTTCGGCGCTCGACGACATGGCCAAAGCATCGCCGAAGCCCGACAGGGTGTTGTTAAATACGGCGTGACCACGACCTGGAACGCGAATCCCGTCATCATTCCAGGTCGATTTCGACTCCAGGCTCGCCTTTTCGAAGGCGTTGTTCCCGATTAAGGTATTGTCATGGATCAGGAAACCTTTCATTTTTCCGGTACCGATGATGCCCTTGTCCACCCCGGTGATCTTCAGGTTTCGAACAGTGATTTCCTCGGAAGCGTAGCCGTTCCAGATCTGGATGGCCGTAGAGCTGGCATCGGTACCGCTGTCGATGCCGGAGCCTTCCAGCGTGAGGTTTTCGATAACAAGGTGTGAAGCCTTCACGAGATGGAGAATCCGGCCGGTTCTGTCGATCAGCCTCACGCCGTCGCGGTTCTCCCCGCGAATGTATATCGGTTGCTCCTTGGTGCCGCTACGCCGGAGCACGAGTTCATCGATCCGATAGACACCGTTTTGGAACTGTATGACATCGCCGGCAACGGCCCGATCCAAGAGTGCCTGAATCTCCGCGCCGCTCGCGCCCCGCCGTATTGTTCTGCTGGCTGCCGGCGCAGCCAAGGGAAGTGCACGAGTCGTTGCAGCCAGGCTTCTGGTCGAACTGCCCTCGGAGCCGGTGACGGTCACCTCGATATGGTATTGCCTGCCCGGTTCGAGTCCAGTTATGACCCCGGCAAATGCATCGGTCGCCCTTGAACCTTTAGCCGCGAATTCAGGGCGGATCCGGAACAAAGGGTGCGCCTGTAACCAATTGCCGCGATCGGCGTAGCGTACGCTGGCGGAGAGGGCTGAGCCGTCGCTGTTGGTGATCGGGAGGTAAAGTGAAATCTGTTCGGGTGTAGAAGGGCCGTCATGCACAAGTGTGCCGAGACTACCGTCCAGGTCGGCGCCGACGGGTCCGCGAGCTGTTGATGCTTCAGCCGGCTTTCCGGCTACGTGTAACGACGCCTTCGGATTCTCTGCCCAAACTGGCGAAGTCGGCGATGATAAAGCGATGCCAATGATCAGGGGCAAAAATTGGAGAGATTGCTTCGACATCGTCTACGGCTCCTCATGAGGAAGGATTGGGAGGCGGTCTCCCATTGACGCCGCGTACCGTTGCTAACGCCTCAATTGCCCATAAAAGCGCTTTGCGCCCGCGTAAATGCCCGTAGGGAGAATATTTACGAGCAGTGCGTGTGCTCTTTCCCTGAGCGTGAATGCTTTTCCCTGCTCCTTGATTTTTGCGCGCATTTCATCGACATAAGATTCCTTCACCTTGCGGTTCAAGATTACCTCGGGGACGTACCATTTGCGAGCCCATCTCCAGGTTTCCATGTCGAACGCTTCGGCAAAACGATCGATCTGTCCAAGCAACTCGAGCGTAAAGAGAGTCCTGCAGCATTTGGTACATCCAGCGCAGTTTCGTCCGTCTTTGGGAGAGATGCAGACATTCAGCCATTTATGTGCATAGGCGAGCGCCGCTACATGCTGTGTCTTTTCAACGCGGGAGTACTGAGCTCCCGCTGGAATGAATTCAAGGGTTTCGGTGGAGAGCAAGGGTACCGCGATGGGATCGGCATGACCCATAGAAGAAGACTCAGCGACAAAGGTGTCCTCGTAAGAAAATGCGGAAGAGTAATAGTATTTCGACACAAGCTTCTGCATTAGGAGTACGGCAGAAGCGTTTCTAGGAACGTGGGTCTGCTCAAAGTTCATCTGAAGTATATCGCTCAAGTTGGAGTCAACCTTGATGAACTCGAGGCCGGTCTGCCGGCCGAAGTTCTCGATCAGACCAAAGCGCTTCTCGAAGAGAATGCTTGCTTTCTTGGAGTCCCATTCTCCGTGAGAGCCTACGTTATTGAAGAACAGGTGAGTGAGCCTGTAGCTTTCTGGTGTTCCCCTTGAAAGGTGATCGTGCAGAACGGAAAAGGAGTCCACGCCTCCGGAGAATCCGGTGGCGACGCCTCCAGGATTCCCAACCCTATTGCTGACCAGCCTTTGTGGTTTAAGCTTGATCTCGCGATAGGATGGAATGATTCGCGTGATTATATGTATGTAGTAATTGCTCAGGTTATAGAAAAGTCTTTCTGATAGTGAGCCTTCGATATGTAGATCTTCGCCTTGAGACATTGCCAGCAAGAGGCAGCCCACGACGAATGCGTCATGCTGTTCGGTGCACACATATTCGGAATACCTCTCGTCCACCGAGTACCAGAGATTCTTTACTTCACTTCCCTGCCGAATCTCGGCCTGAATGAAAAATTTGCCGCAGGAGGTCCAGTGCCGAAGTGGGCCGATGATCATATGGCTTTCCTTACCCTATGCGAGATCCGATCAAATGGTTCCACTGTGTATAGCGTCCGTAGCATACCGCGCGTTGAATGCTTCAAGCTTTCTCTCGATCTTGAAGATCCTGTCTAGAAGAACCGATTGGCTGCCGAGACGAAAACGTTGCGAGCGAGATAGCGCCGCGAGTTGGCGCTTGCACAGCGACTCCTTTACGATGCCCGTCAACTTGCCCTTCAGGGTTGGATTGATTTCAGGGTAGATGGTAGGAAGTTTACTGAATTCGAGAGACATTTCTAGTGATTCTGACCAGTCGTGCCACTTCGACTCCAAAATCTGGTCGTGCGTAAGAACCGGAAGCCATGGCACGCGTAGAGCTTCCGCAGCGATTGCTCCGTGCATGGCTGAGCAGATCAGCTTTTCGGACCGGGCGAGTTGATCGATGACCTCATCGCAGGGCGCCTCAGGAGAAATATAGTTGATGCCAACATCCTCGCAGACTGCTCTGAATCGCGCCGAATCTATTGCGTGATGGGGCATGAACGAACAATGGAAGGTCTTCGGCTTGTTGAGGTCTTCGGTGCGGTGCAGCAGAATTGCCGGGTCTGATATGGCAAGAGAGGGGTCAAGGGAAAGGGCCTTTGCGGTGAGCGGACCTCTCACGAAGTGAACTTCCCAGTTCCTCATCTGCTCCGGCGTCACATTACCGTAACCGAGCCCACTTCCGAAGATATGCAGGCGTTTTGCGGTTGGAAGCTTCTCATTGAGCAAAGTGCCTATTCCGACGAAAACCTCGTCCGAACCGGGCCCCTTCTCGAAAGGAACGGCGAGGTATTTCGACCATAGGACGTCATTCAGGGCGTCGCCGAAATTTGGTCGTTTGCGATAGCAGTAGAGATACATGACGAATTTCCTTCTAACCTTCCTGACGAGAGCCGCGCTGGCAATGGTAGGGGTGCAATATTCCGCTTTGTCCGCTTACGGACTACGAATCAAGGGCGTTTTATCAGCCTTCGGATCTTTGCGGAGGCTCCACTTGCCATCATCTTAATTTCGCTTTTGATGGGGTGGCTTAAAAGGTGTATGCCGAGGAGCCATCCAGTGCCCCCAAGCAGGACGCCGGTGATGATGATGCCGAAATGCTGGCTTGCCGTTCGCTCCTCTCCTGGGATGAGCACCACCACCAAGAAAGGACCCACGATGGTAAATGGGATGAGGACGAGAGAGGGCATGAGTCTCTTCATCAATTGCAGGAAGCCCAGTCCAAAAGCTTTCGACAACGCTCGCTGATAGAGGAGGTTGCTGAATACCGTTGCAGCGAACAAGGCTGCGACAGCGTGCTCCAGCGGCACCCAGATCGACGACAGGAGGGCAAGTGCCCTGAGTGATTCTGTGATCGACTGAGATGCGATCAACAGCCTGAGATTTCCGGATGCAATCAGAGAGGAGCTAGCCATGGTGTACGGTGCGGTTACCACCGCCATTATGCAGATCATTGTAGCCAGCAATGAAGCACTTTCCCATTGTGGTCCGAACAGAAAAATGATGAGAGAGTCGGCAATGACCGCGGCGAGGGCCATGCCGGGCGCTGTCACCGCAACCAGATAAAGCATCACCTTCGAGTAGAGGGCGGCAGGATCTTCGCCGTTACGCAAGCCTTTGGCGAAGGACGGAAAATATACACCGCGGACGAGTCTGAGCAACTGCCCGAGTGCCATATTTCTCAGGCCGTCGGCACGGCTATAGAAGGCTACGGCCGAAAAGCCCAACGTGCGGCCGAGAATAAGGTCCGGCATCGCGGTGCCGATCTGTGCGAGTAACGAACTTACGGTGGCAAGTGACCCAAAACGAAAAACGTCTCCAAGACCCCGCAGGGTTGGGAGCATCAGGATACGGCCCGGCCGGATCGTGTTCAGGAGGATGACGTTTGCAATGTGACCGGCGATCGCGCCCCAGGCCATGCTCAGATAGCTCTCTCCAGCCCATGCCGCGGCAATGGTGACGACCGTTGAGGCTACCGAGTTGGTGATCCGTACGACGGCGAGCTTCCCGAACTCCAGTTCTCGTTGCAACAACGCGAGAAGTGGAGTGCCGAAGGGCATGATCAGGAAGTTGAAGGCTATCAGGGCAAGAACATCGGCGACGCCTTCATGGGAGTAGAAGTTTGAGAAGGGGTGGCGTCCAAAAAAAATCAACGCGGCAATCAGCCATGATGACCAGAGTGTTACGGAGAAGGCGGCGCGGAACTCGTTGTCGCCCACTTTCTTTGCCTGGACAAGATATTGACCGACTCCGAATTCTCGCAAAACATGGGAAACACCAAGAATGGAAACGGAAACTGAAAAGATGCCGATCTCAGATGGCGTTAAGAGACGCGACACCACGATCACACTGAGAAAGTTGAGCGCGAACGAAATCGAGTTGGAAACCGCGCCGATCTTAATCCCTGTTCTGAAGTTCATGATGCGAAAAACTGAGATTGGGGGCGAGTGGGCGATATGGTCCGTTGACCTCGGGCCTGCGGAATCCCGCAACAGCTGTCCGCGGTGAGGATGCCTCCAAGTCCTGGCGTCACATCGGAGCCGTGCGAAGGCATGGGGCCAAGCCTGTCCTTTACCTTACGAACAGCTCGTAGCAGGATGGTGGCCTCTGGTCTCGGCATCGAGTCTATATTGTTCAGTAGGAAACCTGCCTAGTGTAGCTGAAGTCGTCCTGCGCGTTTGTGGAAATGTCCATGGGGTGCAAGCTTGCTGCTCCAATTTGAGGAATTGCCAGGTTTATGCTATATAGGCAAGCCCTATCCATATCTGGAAACCCGCTTTCAATTAATGTCCTGAGCACGCTCACTCAGACCAGTCATTTTCCACGATGCCAATGACCGATTTTTCCGCTTTCGCCACTACATTTCGAGGGCTATCAGGCCCCGAACGTTCGTTATGATCCGTTCGGTGCTTTCGTCATGGATGCCGCTGATCAGCATGGCCTCGGAGCGATTTGATGATTGAAGTCACTGCGTTCAATCTTGATGTGCCTGCCGGATTCCGCTTCTGTGTCTTACGCCAACGAGAGGGGGGGGCGTCCAGTCGGGGGACGATCATCCATGTTCACGCCTTCGCCGAGGAGATGAACAAGTCACGGCACATGGTTGCTCTTGCTGCTGATGCCTGGGCGCGGGACGGTTGGTGCGTGCTGCAGATCGACCTTGGAGGTAGCGGAGATAGCGCTGGAGAGTTCAGAGACGCAACTTGGGATGGCTGGCTGGAGGATGTGCGCCTGGCTTGCGAATGGGCCCGGGCCCGGAATGGCGGCCCGTTGTGGCTGTGGGGCTTGCGACTCGGTGCCCTTCTCGCCTGCGAGGCGGATAGGCGTTTTCACCTCGATTGCGGCTTGCTGCTGTGGCAACCGGTCACTAGCGGCAAGCAGCATTTTCAGCAGTTTCTGCGCCTGTGGCAGGGAGGGCAGATCGTAGGCAAGACCATGGGCGACGCCGATACATCGCCTCGACAGAGGCTGGCGGCAGGAGCTTCCGTCGAGGTCGCCGGCTACGAGATCTCGCCGGAGCTGGCGAAAGGCATCGAGGCGGCGCAGATCGGTGAACATCTGCCGTCTCGCAGGGTGCACTGGTTTCAGGTGAACGCTGCGACATCGGCTGTTTCTTCACCGGCGCTCGAACGTGCTGTCGCGAAATGGAGAGAACGAGGCGTCGATGTGAGAGTGCATGCTACGATCGGTCCGTTGTTCTGGCAGGCACAGGAGATTGAAGTCGCGGATGATCTGCTGCTGCGGTCGCGCAGAGTAATGAACATGGAGCAGGCGACGGAGATACTGCCATGAACGAAAGGCCGCTGCTGTTCTCTGCGGGCTCCGAACGCCTGCTCGGTGTGCTGAGCCTACCGGAACACGCTGCTCCGCTCGGGGTAGTGATCGTCGTTGGCGGGCCGCAATATCGAGTAGGCAGTCACCGGCAGTTCGTCTCCCTGGCGCGCGCACTTGCAGGCGGCGGTTTCGCCTGTCTGCGTTTCGATTATCGGGGCATGGGTGATAGTGCAGCGCCGATACGTGGTTTCGAAGCGGTGGATGAGGATCTGCATGCCGCGATTGATGCCTTGTTCGAGGCTCTGCCTGCCCTGGAGGGCGTAGTGCTGTGGGGGCTGTGCGATGGCGCTTCAGCCGCGCTGATGTACGCGCCGCGGGATGTGCGGGTCCAAGGCGTGGTGGCTCTTAACCCTTGGGTGAGGACGGAGGCATCGCTTGCTTCCGCACGGATCAAGCACTACTACAGGGGTCGCCTACTCTCGCCACAGTTCTGGAAGCGTGTGTTCGGCGGAGAAGTTCAGGTGTGGCGATCCCTCACGGGACTGGTTTCGGCGATAAGGACGCGCCTGCCGGGAGGGGTTGCAGCCTCGCAGGCGAGTGGTGTGCGCTCGTTCATCGATCGCATGGGCGACGGCTGGCGCAGCATGCGCGGAAGGACGCTGGTCGTGCTCAGCGGCAATGACCTCACAGCCCGCGAGTTCGCTGATTTTTGCTGCGCACGGCCAGAATGGCGTGACGCGATCACGCAGGGGGGCAGCTTTGCCGAGATTGCCGGAGCCGATCACACTTTGTCCCGTCGTGAATGGAAGCACGCCGTCGAACAGTTGACGCTCGACTGGCTCCGTGGCCGACTTGCAGCATCGGTGTCTCCTCACCGGCGTAAGGTCTCCGCGTCGCCGGAAAAGTTTGAAATTCAGAGGTCAGCATGAGCATTAGTGGTCTGGTTAGCGTCGTCATCCCTGCCTATAACGTGGGCAAGCATATCGCTGCGGCGATCGACAGCGTGGTAGCGCAGGACTACTCGCAGCTGGAGCTGATCGTGGTCGATGACGGCTCGCAGGACGATACCGCCGAGGTTGTCGCTAGCCGATACCCACAAGCGACTCTTATCCGAAAGGCCAACGGCGGTGCAGCGTCTGCGCGCAATGCCGGAATTCGTGCCGCATCTGGCGAATTCATCGCCTTTCTCGATGCGGACGACATCTGGCTGCCAGGCAAGCTCGCAGCCCAGGTGGCGCATTTCAGTGCTCACCCCGATGTCGGCATGAACTGCACCGACTTCGGGCGCTGGGCTTGCGATGAACAGGGCGTGTTCCCCGACCCGCTCTCGGCGATCCCCGACCAGACAGGCATTCCTGCCGAGGCAATCGATGGCGATCATTCAGGCTGGATCTACCACAAGTTGCTACTGGACAACTTCGTATGGACTACCACGGTGATGATGCGACGCTCGCTCATCGACCAGGTCGGTCTCTACGACGAAGGTTACCGTCTGGGCCAGGACTACGAGTATTTTCTGCGGGCCGCCCGTGAAACCGAAATCCATCGCTTGGCGCGCGCCTATGCACTGTACCGGCTGCACCCGAGCAGCGCGACGGTACGTGGTCTCGACTATAATTACGCAGCGCGAGTCATCGAGGGCGCATACCGGAAGTGGGGGCTGACGAGCCCGAATGGCGAAGGCATTACCGAGGGGGCTTTCCGCGAGCGCCTGCACAAGATCCACTTCATGTGCGGCTACGTCTTCCTCAAGCGCGGGAATGTGGTGACTGCGTTCAATGAATTCAAACGCGCAGTGCGCGACAAACCGCTGCACCTGAAGTCGTGGGCCTATGTACTGTTGACTGGTACGCGGGCGATCTTCCGGTAAGGCAGCACGGATCCCGGAGTCCGATCGTGTCTGTATTCGGCGTAGTCATTCCCTTTTTTCAACGTCGGCCGGGCGTGCTCGCGTCAAGCTTAGAGTCGGTGGCCGGGCAGGACGTTGGCGTACCGGTGCGCGTGGTGGTGGTCGATGATTCCTCTCCGGTGCGTGCCGAGCAGGAAGTCGCGCGGGTCAGCTTTCCGAGCAATTTCAGTGTGGAGATCATCCGCCAAGCAAATGCGGGCGCAGGTATGGCGAGAAACCGGGGGATCGATGCGCTCGCCGATGTGGACTACGTTGCGTTCCTGGATTCGGACGACTATTGGGCGTCCTATCATCTGAGTTCCGCGTTGCTTGCTTTCGACTATGGCTTCGATTACTACACAGCGGAGACGGAGGACGGAGGGTCCGGGCTGCGCTATCTCTCCCACTTTTTCAAGGACGGCCTGCCACTCAGACCAGCCGGATTTGCACCCTGGGCAAATGAACTGACTGAACCACTGATTGACTTCACTGTGGCAGGGCCGATTTCCACTTCGAGCGTGTTTGTCGTCCGCAACAGCTTGATCGGTCCGACGCGCTTCGATCCTTCCCTGCGCACTGCGGGTGAAGACGGTCTGTTCAGGACGATGCTTGCTGCCAAGTCGCCCCGGACGCTGGTTTCCGATCGAGTCGACGTCACGCTCGGGCAGGGGGTGAATATTTTCAGCGAGGGTGGTTGGGGAGCGCGCGCAGCTACCCTGAGAGCAATCTACTTTCTGAAGTCGCGCTTACTCATGCGGCCGTTGGTGGTGAAGTTCCCGGTCGCAAAGAGCCGGGTCGAGGCGGCGATCGTCAAGGCGAGAGTCGAACTCTGGCGCTGCGCACTCGCCAATGCCAGGCGGGGCGATTTCCCTCTTTTTTCATTTCTTCAGACATGCCGGGAAGACCCCTTACTGCTTCTGAGCATGGGGCGTGCGTTCAAGATGGTGGGAAAGGGCTGGCGCGAGTAGCATCGAAAGATAATTGGATACAAGTGTTGCTGGTGTAGGGGGTGGTGGCCTCGATGTCGCGTGGGCCGAGCGACAAGGCAAGACAATTGGGAATACTCGACGGGAAAGCCGTCTGGACCGTGCCGTGAGGGCATGCAGACGAAGTTCCCATGCTTGCAGTGTCGTCAAGAGTTATCGAGCTTTCGGGGTTCAGGTGCAGGATACGGCGATTCCGCGAATGAATTTCCAGCTTTTGTGACAACGTCATAGAATCTGGTCTGTCAAGACGCAGTTCTAGTTGAATCTTTGCTTGCACGCTTGTCAGCCGGGCGCGTCTGAGCACCGTATTTCGACCCAGCCTGCCGCCGAGCATGCGCCAGTCAAGCTTATGTAGCACTTTGCCCGGAAAGTTAGAGGGTGTCTGCCTGAACAATGCACACGGTTGTCCTGCGAGCGAGAGTTTTAGTCCATGCTCCGTACTCGTGAGCACGCATGATTCGAATTCGTCTAGCACATAGTAGATGCCATTGGCGACGATGACTGGCGTCCAGCCGGCCAGCGGTGGTTGTGCCAAAAGCGCGTCGCGCGTCGTGCGTAAAGCCGGCGGCAACAGCGGGGGGCTGCCGCCTGCTCGCAGATGGAACACCATCCCGCCCGCGTAGCGGAATTCCGCTTCGTCCCGGCCATAGGACTGAGGGGGTTGTCCATGTGTGGAGATCAGCACGTTCAATCCATCTTTGGTGCGCAGACAGGCAAGGCCAGCTTCTTCGTCATGGAAAAGGCCGGTGCGAGCGGCGGTCCATGCCGTAGCGCGGAGATGCCCAGGAAGCGGCCCTGCCTGCCGAAGCTGCAGAGCAGCGCCGACGATCGCAGCTGCCCATGCGTTGTATACGGACAAATGCATGTAGCCGTCCCAGCTTGCAGCGCCTGATTCATGGCCGGCCGGATTGAGCCACAGGAGGCCATCCGGGCGCCGTTGCAGCATGAGCCGTTGGGCAAGAGCGGAGATCGGCTGATCCTGCTCGCCATCGTCGATGCCGAGCAGGAGCAGGGCGGCAAGCAGGCAGCCGTCGCCGAACAGCGAGTGCGTACTGCGCCCGAAACCGCCCGCATAGCCGGCTGGATCCCAGCAATGTATTAACCAGTCGGCCAGGCGGCGGGCATGTCGGGCTAGGTCGGCGTCGTCATGGAACCAGCAGGCCAGTGCGGTCAGGAACAGTGCCTTGTGATGGTAGGCGAGGGGCGTGGAGAAGCGCTTTCCGGGTTTTGCCGGGAAATCGATAAAGCAACCTTTGGTGGTTGTCCATCGTGCAAGGAGAGCGCACAGGCGCCGGCTTTCGGCCGCCTTGCGGTCGGCAGAGGCCTCTATCAAGCGGCATGTCTGGGCCAGCAAGCTCCAGTTGTTCGAGGGGTAACGGCGCTTAAGTCCGCAGCGGCTCAACCCGGCGGCGATCAGGTTCTCGTCGGCCTGGCTGAGTCCACGGGTGCGCAAGACGCTGCGCAGCAGCAGCAGGGCCAAGCGGTTGAAGGGCAGATGCCCGAGCTCGTCGGTGTCGATGTGCAGCCAGGCGTCGAGAGCTTGGCGTCCAAGCGCCCAAGCGCGGTCTCCACTGCAGGCGAGAGCGAGCGCTGCACAGACGTGGCCATAGTGATCGTTCGGACTGGGGCGCATATCGAGGGGGTCGAACAAACCCTCTCCTTGCCGGATGTGCTTGCCGAGGGCGGAATCGAGTCCGTCGAGCAGTGCGCCGAGTGCTGCGTTCATCCGCCTGCTCATCCACCCACACTATGAGGAGAAACCAGACTACGCAGCAAGCGCAGCCCGAAGCGGGTCGGGGTGGCGTCCCACGGCGTGAAGCGTGGCAACTCGTAAATGCTGCTTCGGCGGTTGGCTGCAGCAGGCCGGGTGGATACCGCGAGCTCGAAGCCGCAGCGCCTGACGATGTCGACATGCTCAGGCACGTAGTCCTTGGCAGGCCGACCATTGGGATAGGCGAACACCCGAATGGGCGTATCGAGCAAAGATTCGAGCTTGTGCTTGCCCGTCCGGATTTCTGCTTCCACATCGGCGTGGGTCTGGCGCGCAAGGATAGGGTGTGTGTCCGTGTGTCCGCCGATCTCCATTCCTGTGCTGTGCAGTGCGCGAAGCTGTGCTGAACTCATCATCAGGTCGTTTGGCAGAGCAACTCCCAGTTCTGCGGCGAGTTGCTCGGCTGCAGGGACGCGGGTTTCCGGTGGCTGGTACTTGAAGTGGTTGATCAATGCACTCGCCAAGGCCGTACGGTCGGCATCCGAACGCACGGATTTGACGCCAAGCTCAATCGAAGACAGGTCGCAATCACCGGCGGGTACGCGCTTCGCCACCTCGATCAGGGTGTCGTTGAACATCCTGCCTCCATCCAGGTAGGCGGTGGCAATGAAGAAGGTGGCTGGCAGGCCGGCGGCTTGAAGGACCGGTAGGGCGAGAGTGTAATTGTCGGCATACCCGTCATCGAAGGTAATGCAGGCCGCGCGCGGCGGCAAACGACCGTCGCGCAGGCGCAAAGCGGCCTCCCGTAGGGGCAGCACATTGAAGTTCTCGCTCAGTAACGCGGTCTGCCAGCGGAAGGTGGCGAGGTCCGGGTCGCCGCTGCGCATCGGATCAGGGGCGGGTAGCACCCGATGGTAGATCAGGATGGAGAGCTTGCCGCGTGCCCCCCCGGGCGACGCAAAGCTCAGCGCGGTCTTTAACCCCGGAATGCTCATGATTGTGCCTCGAGGATAGGACTTGTGGTGGATTGCGCAATTGGATGGTCCACCCGGCAGATGATGTGGCGGAATTTTCCGTTCGCTTCGGGCGGAATTTCGGCAACGCACTGCACGCTCACGATGACTTCGCTGCCCAGCAAACGTTTCGTGTGATGTACCAAGCGGATGGCACCTTCCTCGCCCAAGGGTTGCTCGAGGCACAGCAGGATCGTCACCTCAGTGGCTGAGTCCTGGACAACTTGATAGGAGAGCAAGCCAGGGATCTCGCGCAATACGTGATTAATGGCGCTGCCATGCACCCAGCTTCCGTCGCGCGCGATGAGTCCGTCATTTGCTCGGCCGCTTACCGATTCGAGCAGCGGCAGACCACGACCGCATGCGCATCGATGGCTCGACATGATGCCGCGGTCACCGGTGCGGTAGCGGATGAAGGGGAACTCGGGCCCGGAGAGGTTGGTAACGACGATCTCGCCCGACTGGCCGGGGGGCAGCACCCTGCCCTCGCTGTCGATGATCTCGACGATGATGTCCTCGGCGGTGAGGTGCATGCCGCCCGACGGGCACTGGTGGGCGATGAAGCCGGCGTCGCGC
>JRYI01002520.1_pt1 | contig 15810 bp, 14 predicted proteins | sample 235361 | NCBI WGS metagenome assembly JRYI01 (sample SAMN03074212, study PRJNA261471) | activated sludge metagenome | biome: Common Effluent Treatment Plant; feature: Wastewater; material: Activated sludge; isolation source: activated biomass in a lab-scale reactor treating industrial wastewater at...
GCGCGCGGCCTCGAAGAACATGTGCTCGGTGCGGCAGAGGCCGATGCCCTGCGCGCCGTATTCGCGAGCGCGCTGGGCGTCGCGCGGGTAGTCCGCGTTGGCCCACACGCCGAGAGTCCGGAACTCGTCGGCCCAGCCGAGAAGCTTGATGAGGTGTGGGTTCTTGATGTCCGGAACAACCGTAGGAACCTGTCCGAGGTAGACAATGCCCAGCGTGCCGTCGAGGGAAATCCAGTCGCCTTCCTTCACCAAAATATCTTCGCCGATAGTCATCTCGCGGGAATCCAGGTTGATTTCCAGTTCCATGACGCCGACTACAGCCGGCTTGCCGAACTGCCGCGCGACCAGCGCCGCATGACTGGTGCGGCCGCCGCGGCTCGTCAGGATGCCTTGCGCCGCCAACATGCCATGAACGTCATCCGGCTTTGTTTCCGGACGAACCATGATGACCTTGCGCCCTTCTTCCTTGACCCAACGCTCGGCGGTATCGGCGTCGAAGGCGACCATGCCGACGGCCGCGCCGGGGGAAACATTCAGGCCCTTGGCGATCTTGCGCGCGGATTTCAGCGCCGCGGAATCGAGTTGCGGATGGAGGAAGAAGTCGACCTGCGCCGGTTTGACACGCCAGACCGCTTCTTCTTTGTTGATGAGGCCTTCCTCGACCATATCAACGGCGATTTTCACTTCGGCCTGGGCGGTTCGCTTGCCGTCGCGCGTCTGCAACAGCCAGAGTTTGCCGTCCTCGATTGTGAACTCCATGTCCTGCATATTGCGGTAATGTTTCTCAAGCTTCCGCGCAATGGCGAGGAACTCGCTATAAGCAGTCGGCATGATCTCTTTTAGCTCGTGGAGCGGTTGGGTCAGGCGAATACCTGCGACCACGTCTTCGCCCTGAGCGTTGACCAAAAAGTCGCCTTCCGGCTCGTTTTCGCCGGTGGAGGCGTTGCGCGACATGGCGACGCCGGTCGCGGAATTATCGCCGATGTTGCCGTAGACCATCGTCTGGATGTTGACGGCCGTGCCCAAATCGTGGGCGATGCCGGCGGCGTTACGGTAGTCGATGGCGCGGCGGCCGTTCCAGGACTTGAAGACGGCTTCAGTGGCCAGGCGCAGTTGTTCGTAAGGATCAATGGGGAAATCGCTGCGCGTGAAAGTGCGATAGATTTCCTTGAAGCGGCGGGTGACTACTTCCCAGTCGGCCGCCTTTAGATCGGAGTCGGAGGTGACACCGGCCAGCTTGCGGCGCGATGTGATGACGACCTCGAAGGCCTCGTCGGGTACGCCCATGACGACGCTGCCGAACATCTGGATGAGACGGCGGTACAGGTCGAAGACGAAGCGACGGTCGCCGGTAAGGCGCACCATAGTTTCGACGATCTCGTCGTTTAGGCCGATATTGAGAACGGTGTCCATCATGCCGGGCATCGAGAATTTCGCGCCCGAACGGCAGGAAACAAGCAGCGGATTGTCCGCGCCGCCAAACTTCTTGCCGGTCAGTTTTTCGATCTCCTGGATGGCCGCCAGTTCTTGCTCCCACATCCCTTCGGGGAATCCTTCAGATTCGAGATAGGCGTTGCAAGCTTCGGTCGAGACGGTGAAGCCCGGGGGAACGGGAATGCCCAGGCGAGTCATATCGCCCAGATTTGCGCCTTTGCCGCCCAATAACGAACGGACGCCGTCCCAATGGCCGCCCACGTGCTGTTCGGCTTCGTCGACTTCGTTGAAAAGATAAACCCATTTGATTGCGCTATGGGATTTGTGACCGTTGCCGTTGGTTGTCTGATGTTTCACAGGTGCAGATAAAACGTTTTCCGACATGAGTATGCTCTCCTTCAAGGCCATGTGCGGCGCATTTGAAGACGATGGCTATAACTTCTTGCTAGTGAGTTTTCGTTTCAAATGTTCAAGCGGCACAGAAATATACCGGTATCAATTTATTAGTTTAAGAAATAAGCCGGATCAGAGTTAGTGACAGATTGCACCAGTCTTGACGACAAAAGTCATGCCATGATAGTGTGTCTGAGAAGATAGCCTGATTATTGCCCCGGGTAGAAGAGGTGGGTATTCTGTATAGACGATGATGGAATCGCCGACGCCCTGGAAACCCAGTCAATCGGATAAGAAATGGTGGAAACAGGAGGCGACCGAGAGGCCAAAATCCTGTGAAGCAGAGCCGCGCGAGGGCAACCCGTGTCCGTCATGTCTGCTTGGCGAGCTTTATTACAACGGGTTGTTCCAATTGATCTGTGACAATTGCGGCCGAGTTGCCGAGGCGGCCGTTTTCACTTGATAGGCCATGGAGGCAGCCGGTGGCTGCCCTTCTTCCTTAAATATTGTAAGCAATGCTTTCTTTTGGCTATACTTGGTCTGTATGAATCAGATGTTGCGCCTGTTGATCGTCGATGACCACGAAGTAGTCCGGCTTGGGATGCGCGCGTTACTCGAACGCCACCCTACATTCACCGTCGTTGGCGAGGCTTCGACCCAGGAAGAAGCAGTCGCGATGGCCGAAGATCTGGAGCCGGATATTGTTTTAATGGATATTCGCCTCGCGGGTGGGAGCGGCATCGAAGCCTGCCAGCAGATCAAGGACCGGTTCCCGCAGATCAAGGTCATCATGCTCACTTCGTTCGCTGAGGATGAATTGCTATTCGCCGCCATTCGTGCCGGCGCAACCGGTTATCTATTGAAACAAATTGCCGGCGGTGATGTTATCCGAGCAATTGAAGGCGCGGCGCGGGGCGAGTCGATGCTTGATCCTTCGTTAACCCAGCGCGTTTTCTTCGAGATGCGCCGGTCTATTAAGAAGGAAGAAGCGGTTGCTTTCCAGGACTTAACCAGCCAGGAACGGCAAGTTCTATTGCTGATCGCCGAGGGACGAACAAACCGCGAAATCGCTGCCGAGTTGTTTTTGAGCGAAGGAACTGTGCGGAATTACGTCAGTAGTATTCTCTCGAAGCTGGCTGTTTCTAATCGTGCCGAGGCGGCCGCTTACGCGATCAAGCATCATTTGGTCGACCATATTTAAGCCTGCCTGGCGCTTTTATTTTTTCACTGTGGAAACCTCGAACACGCCTCATATGGATGAACTGTCTGCCCAACGCGCGCTCGCCGCGCTCAACCAGGCCGCGCTCGCTATTGCCAGCGAGCTTGACGTGGATAAGGTCCTGCAATTGATCGTTGATTCGGCTCGCGATCTGGTGGGCGCGAAGTACGCGGCTTTGGCTGTCGGTGATTGGCGTATGCCGGGAGCGGGTAATGTCCATCGCTTTGTGGTTAGTGGGATGGAGCGAGAGGATATCAAGAAGATCGCCCATTGGCCACAGGGGAAGGGTCTGCTGGGTGCCGTGATCCACAATCAACAGCCTGTGCGGGTGATGCACATTGAAGAGGATGCCCGATCTGTCGGCATGCCTGAAGGTCATCCGGCCATGAATGGTTTCCTTGGCGTGCCGATCGTTGCCGCGGGGGAAGCGCTGGGCAATCTCTATCTAACCGACAAGAGCAAAGGTGACGAATTTAACGACGCCGACCAGCGTTTGATCGAGATGCTGGCTGCCCATGCGGCAGTCGCCATCCAGAACGCACGGCTTTATTCGCAGGTCGAGCGCCTGGCCATCCTTGAGGAAAGAACCCGCATTGGCATGGATCTCCATGATGGAGTGATTCAATCTATCTACGCCGTCGGCCTTACGCTGGAATCCACACGGCTTGCCTTACCGGGGGGGGCGGATGAAGTGTCCGCCCTGTTGGACACGGCCATAGAAGGGTTGAACGACGCCATACGCGACATTCGCAATTTCATTTTAGACCTCAGGCCACGGCGGTTTGCCGGTGATGTCCAGCAAGGATTGGCCCAGTTGGTGCGCGAGTTCCAGGCTAATACGATGGTTCCTGTTTCCATTTCCGTCCCTGAGCATCTGGAAGACTTGCCGTTACCCCAAGGTCGTGCCATCTTTCTGACGACGCAGGAAGCGCTGGCCAATATTGCGCGCCACGCGCGGGCGACCAAGGTGGATATCGCGCTCCATTATTCCACCGGTCGTGTGATGATGAGCATCAAAGATAATGGCCGCGGTTTTGATGCCGATAATGAATCGCTGCGAGTTGGGCACGGGCTGGCCAATATGCAAGCTCGGGCGGAGAGCCTGCACGGTGTATTCTCTATTCACTCATTGCCCGGCAACGGGACCGAAGTTACCCTCGATTTGCCTCTATAGGTATTAGGTTTCCCCTCACACATCTCCGTGATCCCGTCAATTCATCCTTATACCAGGTGATGGATGTCACACCGATCGATGACTTTTGTCATTGAGGTTGCGCACCGGCAAAGGCTATACTGTTTCCAATGAGAAGCATCGCGAGGGTTGATCGTCCTTAACGTACGGTTGAATCATTCGCAGTTGCATATCTAATTATGAGTGCCATGCGGCCTGAGGGCCTGGTGATGCTTCAGTCATATTTCGAAATGGATGAAAGGCCAAGTCCGGAAGAGTCGCCGAGAATTAGAATCGTCATCGTGGAGAGACACGCGGCCGTGCGTCGCGCCCTCCGCAAACGACTGAGCGCTACTTCCCACCTTGACGTAATCGCCACCGTTCAGGAACCGGCCGAGGCCTTGCCGTTTTTGACGCTTGAAGACCCTCGATGTGAATGCGAGAAGCTTGCCGATGTGGTCTTGTTTGGCTTGCAAAATGAGTCGGATGAGGAGTTGTTCAAGACGGTGGAAAACGTCAGAAAATTGACCAAATATTCGGCGGCAGTCATCATGCTGGCGCCGTTTGCGGATGAAGTGGAGCGATCGCTCATGCAACAGGCCGGCGTGAGCAGTTATCTCCTCAAGTATATCGATTCCCACAGGCTGATTCAGGAGATCGAGTCAGTCTCTCGCCACAATTCCCCGCACCCTACTCGGGAAGCGTAGATTTAGCCTCAGCCGGGCGTCCTCCCGACGGCCGAATCACCAATACCGGCACCTGGGCCGATTGCAAAACACGGGTGGCCACGCTGCCGAAGATCCAGCGGCTGATGCCCCCGCGGCCGTGGGTACACATTACAACCGTATCGATGTTGCCCCCGCGCACAGCGCTTATGATCTCCGCGGCGACATCCTCTGATTCGGCTACCAGATAATGGACGCGGTAATTTTGCTGCCGCAGGGAGCCTTTCTGCTGTTGCAGATAATCAATCGATTCCTTATATAGATCATCCCGCATCCTGATCATGTGGTTGGCAGACTCCGGGGAGAGCGCGCCTTCACCCATGCGTGGCGGCATGACCACTCGGAGGAGGGTAATATCGCTGTCAAACTGAGCGGCCATTTCCAGTGCGTAGGGCAGGGCCGCCTCGGCGAATCCTGAACCATCCAGGGGGACGAGAATATGTTTAAACACGATGGGTTATCCTATTCGTAATGAGCGTATGGTTCNNGATTCGGTGATAATGCCGACGAGCCGGCCGTGGTGATCTATGACCGGCAAGCCGCCAATCATATAGTTGAGCATCAGTTGTGCTGCCTGGCCAATCGTGTCGTCGGGCGAGACAGTGACTGGATTTGGGGTCATGATCTCACGAATGGTTAGTTTGGAGAGGCGATAGCTTAGTTCCCAAATATCCAGGCTGCCCGTTACTGTCGCTCGCGCTCCGCGCACATCGCCGTAAGTGACAATACCGATTAGAGCTTCATTTTCTACGACCGGCAGCCGACGAATGGTTCGGTCGACCATCAACCGGCCTGCTTCCAGAATTGAGGTGTCCGGCGAGATGGTGATGATGTCACGAGTCATCCAGTCCCTAACCAACTCCAGCTTCATTGATCCCCCCTTCGACCATCGATCGATTGCATTCGCGCAGATAATTGGTGACCGGAATTAACATGGCGAGAATGGCGGTCACCGAAATCAAGCAATGCCGGCTGCCACTTGTTTTCGCTCATGATGTTCCTCCTAATCAGCAAGGCCGGATATTAAATCCGGCCTTCGATGTTGATAAACAGGTTGATCTTTGGCCGGTGGCCGGATTTTCTCTCGCTACTGGGCGGCTATCAACGCTTCGATCGCTTGTGTGAATGCGGACAGCGGCTGGGCCCCGGACATCTCTTCATCGTTCAGGAAGAATGTCGGGGTGCCGGTCACGCCGACAGCAGACGCCTTCTCACGATTCACGCTTATAGTGTCCAGAAAGCGGCCGTCATCCATGCAACTGATGAACTCGTCCATATCCAGCCCAACCGTTTCGGCCGCCTGGCGAAAACCAGCGGCCGAAAGCCGGGTTGTCGACGGCTCGATGGTGTAAAGCGTATTTGTGTAATCAAAAAACCGTCCCTGTTCGTTGGCGCACAAGCCTGAGGCGGCCGCGGGTACGGTTGACGGGCTTAATGCGTAGGGCAAGACGACCCAGCGAATGTCGCCTGTGTCCAGGTGTCTCTCCTTCAGGGGAGTTGCGGTCTCGTTGTGGAAGGCCTGGCAATGGACGCAGCCAAAATCTGAAACTTCGACAAGCGTAACCGGTGCTGTTTCCTCGCCCATGGTGATGCAGTTATCGCTATTCTCGGCGCAGAATTCAGCGAGTGTTTGAACAGGTTCGGCCTGCGTGGGGCGAAGAGCCAAATATAATAACGCGCCGAACACCACTACGGCGATGGCGATCAGACCGCCGACTACGACCCAATTGGTCTCGTGTGTCTGTGATTGCTTGCGTCGCTGGGGTGCTTTCTTAGCCATAAAAAATCCTCATATTGATGGTACAGAGATAAGAGAGGAGTGTATCTTTCGCCTTCAGACTAGGCAAGCCTTCTTAAAGTACGGCTGAAAATACCGATGAATGTCATCTATCAAAGGTGACATTTGCCATGATGCGTGCGCGGATATAAAGATATACACTGAGGATGGAAGATTGTCTATTCGGGGTTGGCCATTGATGGGAGAAGCCTTATGTTGACTGTAAATGATTTGATGACGATTATACCGAACACGGTTACGCTTCAGACAACCCTGAGGCAAGTCATCGAACTGATGAAGACCCAACACTGCCGGCAAATGCCGGTATTGGATAACGGCAAACTGGTTGGCATCATCACCGATCGTGACGTGCGATTGGTCATGAACTCTCCGCTGGTGCTGCACGGCCGCTGGCAGGATGAAGAGATATTGGATAACATCATGGCCGAGAATTGCATGACGCCCGACCCGATGACAATCGCACCGGACACTCCAGCGTATCAGGCGGCCAATACGCTGAGCATCTACAAGTTTGGCGCGCTTCCGGTGGTCGACAACGGGGTTCTGGTTGGCATCATCACGGTCACTGACTTTCTCAACTATTTCGCCGCACAACACCCGGAAACCATTGATCAACTGGATTAACCCATCCAAGGAGGCGAACATGGCACCGTTCCGCAATATTTTGGTTCCTCTCGACGGTTCTGAACTGGCCGAAAAGGCGCTGGAGCCGGCCAATCAGGTCGCTATGGCTATGGCCCAATATGGGAATGAGCCGCGGCCTGTGAGACTGACCCTTCTTCGCGTCTTGTCACCAATGGCCTTGTTAGCCGCGGATCCCTATTTGTATGATGAGATGATGCGGATGAGCGGCGACGAGGCGCAAGCTTATCTTAATCTGGTGGCCTCTACGATGACGGCGAGTGACGTTGTCATTGAGACCAAAATCGTGAACGGCTCCTCAGCCGAGGCGATTGTTCAATATGCCGAAGGAGCCGGGATCGATCTCATTGTGATGTCCAGCCACGGACGAACCGGTAGTCGGCGCTGGGTCTATGGCAGTGTTGCCGAGAAGGTGATGCACCACGCGCCCTGCGCCACTGCAATTATCCGCGCCCATGTCGAAGTGTCTATGTTCCAGAACAGGAAGATTCTTGTTCCCCTCGACGGCTCCGAGTTGGCGGAGCACGCGCTGGGACCGGCCCTGGCGCTGGCACGGGCGGTCAACTCGAATGTCTACTTGCTGCGTGTTGTGGCGACCGGGGAGCCGATGCCGGAGTCCATGAGGCCGGCCGGGGAGCAGGTCGAGGCGGCGTTCGCGGCGGCCGATTTGGAGGAAAAGGGCGCAGCAGAAGCCTACCTGCAATCCGTGTTTTCCAAATTTGAGAATACACGTTTGTTCTTTGATGTACAGACAACGAGTGGAGACGTGGCCGACACGATTGTGACTTATGCCGATGACAATCATATCGACCTGATCGTCATATCCAGTCACGGACGCTCCGGTCTGGGACGCTGGCTACATGGGAGTGTGGCCGAGAAGGTGTTGCGCGGGGCTACCTGCGCGACATTGATTGTGCGTGAGCAACGTCAGTAGAGGACGTTGTCGCTGAACAGACTGCTTTATTATTGCTACGTGGCAGCGGATCGGCTACAGCCCCATCCGCTGCCATTCCAGCACCTCTCCAGTGATACCCCGCATTTTGTGCTGTAATGGATAAACCGGCAGAAAGCTGGGCATCTCTTTGCCCGGCGCGGGTGAGGCGAATCTCTCCGTGAAGATCCTTCAAGCTCTACTCCGTGAAGCCGAGCAAAACATCCTCGTGATCAGGTAAAACAGAATACTTGTGCTAGAATCAAACGCGTGTCCATGAATCAGGCACGCTATTCCGCATGTTATGAAATACCAGCCGAGCGAGCGAATCCAGGAACTGCTCAAGAACTTGCCGACCAAGCCGGGCGTCTATCTGCACAAGGACGCGGACGGTAATGTGCTGTATGTCGGCAAAGCCAACAATCTGCGCAACCGCGTCCGCTCCTACTTCCACACCAATGTCGATTCGATCAAGACGCAACGCCTGCGCCGGCAGATCGCCGACATCGAAGTGATCACAACTGAATCGGAACTGGAGGCGTTGCTACTGGAGATGACGCTCATCAAGCAGCACAGGCCCCAGTTCAACGTGCGGCTGAAGGACGACAAGCGCTATCCGTATATCAAGGTTCATTGGGCTGACGCGTTCCCCAAAGTGACGGTCACTCGCCGGATGGTGCGTGACGGCTCGCGTTATTTTGGCCCCTTCACCTCAGCTTGGGCGGTTCAACAAACGCTGGATCTGCTGCGAAAGATATTCCCCTATCTGACCTGTGATCGAATCATCACCGGAAAGGATGAGCGCGCCTGCCTCTATTACGATATCAAGCTTTGCAATGCCCCCTGTATCGGCGCGGTCAGCCAGGATGAATATCGCGAGAATATTCAGAGGCTCATGGATTTCCTCGACGGCAAATCTGACTACATTGTCCGGGGAATCGAAACGAAAATGGCCGCGGCCGCGACAGATCTGCAATTCGAAAAGGCGGCCGAATATCGCGATCAGTTGAAAGCGATTCAACGCATCACTGCGCGCCAGAAAGTGATCGGCTCCAGCGACACCGATCAGGACGTTATCGCCTTTGCTCGCGAGGATGGCGATGCGTGCGTGCAGATCTTTTTTATCCGCCACGGCAAGCTGATCGGCCGTGAATACTTCATGCTTGATAATACCGAAGGCGAAAGCGATCATGAAGTACTGCGGGAATTCATGACCCAATTCTACGATGACGCGGCCTACATCCCGCGAGAAGTTCTTCTGCCGAGCGAGATAGAAGAAGCAAACATCATCGAGGAATGGCTGCGGCGCAAACGGAATACCAAGGTCACCATCCAGGTGCCGCGCCGGGGCAAGAAGCGCGAACTAGTCGAGATGGCGGCCGAGAATGCCCACGACACGTTAGCCACGCTTCGCCAGCAATGGGCAGCGGATCGTTCCAAACACGTCCTGGCGATCACTGAGCTTCAGGACGCGCTACGATTGCCCGCGCCGCCTGCCCGAATCGAGTGCTACGACATCAGCCATACACAGGGAACACAAACTGTCGGCTCTATGGTCGTTTTCGTTCAGGGCGCGCCACAAAAAAGTGATTATCGGCGATTCAACGTGCAAACGGTCGGTAATGATGATTATGGCGCGATGCGAGAGGTACTGACGCGTCGCTTCCAGCGCTATCGGGACACGCTGGCCGGTGAATTGCACGACCCAAGTGAGATTAAAGCACGCTCGGAGCGGCCGACTGCCTGGGCTATTCTGCCCGATCTGCTGCTGATCGATGGCGGCAAGGGACAATTGGCGGTTGGCCTGGAAGTTTTGCGCGAGTTTGATCTGGAAGGTGAAGTGCCCATCGCTTCGCTCGCCAAACAAGAGGAAGAGATCTTTGTGCCCGATCGACCGCAGTCCGTATTATTGCCTCGCCGGTCGGAAGCGCTGTATCTGGTACAACGTGTTCGGGATGAGGCGCATCGTTTTGCGAACGAAGGTCATCGTAAGCAACGCTCCAAGGTGGGGGTGGCTTCAATTCTGGATAGCGTGCCCGGCGTTGGCCCACGACGTCGCCAACTCCTTCTGACACGGTTCGGTTCACTGGAAGCATTGCGAGACGCTTCGGTGGAGGAGATCGCCGCGGTTCCAGGCATCCCCTACGAAGTAGCCGAGGGCATCAAGTCTCATCTCGCATGAGTTTCGCCAGACGATCGGCGCAGAGCAGAAGGGCGAGCGCGGTTGGTCCGTCGCTGATTTGACCTGACTTCGCCATCGCCAGCGCTTCGGGGATGGATTTCAGGCTGATGGTCATGACCTCGGCCGATTCGTGATGGGGTTCGCCAAGTTTAACGCCGGTAGCCATGAAGATGTGGCCGACCTCATTACAGATGCCGTTCGCCAGATAGAATCGGCCAATATACTCCAACGCGTCGGCCTCGCCCCCGACTTCTTCTTGCAGTTCTTCGCGTGCCGCTTCCTCAATTGACTGATCATCCTTGACGCTGCCCGCGGGGACTTCCCAGCACCATTCGTCAATCGTGTAGCGATATTGGTGCACCATCGCGATCCGGCCATCGAACGTGACCGGCACGATCCACACGGCGTCGGCTTTCTCGATGACGTTATAGACGCCCGGTCGGCCGTCGGGGGTGATGATTTCGTCTTGCCTGACTTGATACCACGCACAAGACCAGGCGATACGACTGGAGACAGTCTTGAAAGGTCGCCGGGGAATAGCCATATCAGCGTTCAGGTTGCCGGGGATATTTGGCGTTTTGGATAAATAAGCAGATGAGATTGTGATCCTTGATGCCCGGACTTGATTCAACGCCACTGGCGACATCCACGGCAAACGGCCGCACCTTGCGAACTGCCTCGGAGACATTATCGGGCGTTAGTCCGCCGGCCAGCATCAGCCGTGGTACTCCGGCTGCCAGTTCAGTCGCCAATCCCCAATTACCCACTTCGCCCGATCCGCCGTAGAGATGGCCGTGTGGGGTGTCAAGCAAAATCGATGGGATGGATGCCCCAGAAGACGCTGTCGAATTCGCATAGCGAATCACTGAATCTATGGCTTCATTCGACGAACGCGGTCTGATTGCCTTATAGGCGCGGCCCAGAATCGGCGAACCTGAATTATTGACAGAGCCGGCATCCTCATCGCCGCTGAGTTGGGCAATGTCAAGTCCGCATCGATCCATTATTTTGGCCATGTTGGCAGAGGTTTCATTCACGAACACGCCTATCATTTGTGGCGGATTAGGTTCGATGAAACGGGATGGGTAAGCGCGCCGAAGTTCATCAACGATATAACCGACGGATTCGGACGTCACCGATCGCGGGCTGGGGGGATAGAGAATGAATCCTAAATAGTCAGCTCCAAGCTCCAGCGCAACAGCAGCATCCTCAAAGCGTGTGAGACCGCAGATCTTAACCCTGACCATGGCTATCCTCGGATGAAACCAGGCTGATGATCGTCTGGCCCGGTTTAGGTGCAAGACTGTTGTCATCCGTGAACAGTTGCAGCTTTGAATCGCTTGTGACAACGGCTAGAGGAATGGGTGACTGTTCTTCATAATGGCCCAAATAATCAGCATAGGTGAATGACGGACTCAGGGCTGTCGATTTGACCGTAGCTCCTGCATCCATCAGTTCCTCCATATGACCATAAGTCGCATTTGACCTGAATAGCGATCGGCCGCGCAGGTGGGCGGGAGCGGCATGTCCATCTTGCGCAGCGGGCAGCTGATAGACATTTGCTCGCCCGAATACATCGGGGAAGTGGAGAACGGCCAGCGCATTGATGTCGTCATTGCCGGTTAGGGCCAGCATCCGACCGATGCCGCTCAAATCCAGCCCTTGCAATGTCTCCTCAGATAGCGCGTTGCCGTAATGGGCTTCCAGCCCTTCCAACCGGCTTTGGGTAATATTTCCGAAGTTGTTATCCAGAAGGAGCGTTCTAACGTCGTGTTTGTTTAGCTCGGCAGCGAAAGCCCGGGAAATGGGATGCGCGCCTACAATGAGCAGCCCTTGCGGGTCTTGTTCCGCCAGTCCCAGCCGCCGCGCCAGAGGGCCGGCCGTCAAGCCATAGAAGATAACCGTGCCGACGATAACGAGCAGAATGGTGGCCGCCAGCGCGCCTGCCTCGGGGTAACCCAGTTCTTCCAACTCGAAGGCAAAAATAGAGGAGATAGCCGCGGCAACGATGCCCCGCGGCGCCATCCATATCATAAAGAGGCGCTCCTTGCCGGGGAGCGGGGTTCTCCATGTGGATACGAACACCCCAATTGGTCGGGCCACAACGATCAAAAGAGCGATAAATAGCACTGACTGCCAGCCGATGTTGCTCAAATTAGCAAAATCGACCCGTCCGGCCAGCAGAATGAATAGAAACCCGAGTAATAGCACTTGCAGGCTTTCCTTGAATTCAAGAATGCGATGGATAGCCACTTGGGATTGGTTTGCCAGGGCAATACCCATCACGATGACTGTCAGGAGGCCGCCTTCGGGTGCCAGCAGATCGGAGAGCGTGAATAATCCCACGACGATCAGCAGGGTGACGCCGTTTTGGAGGTGGTCCGGGATGAGGTATCGCTTCAATAAAAAAACGAGAAGCCCGGCCCCTAATAGACCGAAAACGACGCCCACGACCAAGCCACGAAGCGTTCCAAGCAGCAGGTATGCGGGCACGCTGTCGACCCCGCCCAGCCGAATTACCTCAAACACCAGCACGGCTAAAACTGCGCCAACGGGATCAATGAGAATGCCTTCCCATTTAAGGATCGTTCCCGCCCTGCCTTTCGGCCGAATCTGGCGCAGCAATGGGCCTACGACGGTCGGCCCGGTAACGATGAGGATCGACCCGGTCAGGATCGCAATGGGCCAGTCAAACCCCAGAATGTAATAGGCTCCCAAAGAGGCTACCACCCAGGACACCACAGCGCCGAAGCTGATGAGGCGAAAAATGACCTGACCATTTACCGGAAGCTCTCGCAGCTTGAGCGTGAGCCCGCCTTCGAAGAGTATCAGACCGACAGAGATGGAAACCAGCGGAAATAGCGCTTCGCCAAGCAACTCATCGGGATGTATCCAACCCAGAATCGGGCCGAGCAAAAATCCCGAGAGGAGCAAGAGGAGAATGGAAGGTAGACGTAACCGCCAGGCCAACCATTGGACGCCCATGCCAAATACGGCGATGATCGTCAATTGTACTAAGGGTTCGGGCACGTGATAGCCTTCAGTTTATTGCATTATTGCAGCAGGCGCATTGCACTCGCATAATCAACCGGTTGCTAACGGATTCGTTCCATTGGCAGCGGGCTGGAGTCGGGAGTCCATGCACAACAGTTTGTTTTGATTCGGTTGCGGAGTTTACGGTCGCGCGTGAGGGTATATGGCGTATGTGCCAACCCATTCGTCCGAGGCCAGAATATGACCCTTCATAGCCAACAGGGCATCCGCGCCGTCAAATGCGCCATTCAGGCCCAGCGATTCAACATCGAGGGCGTAAAGCGTGAAGTGATAATGATGGACGCGCTCATCGTTCCAGGGCGGGAATGGGCCGTCATAGCCACCATAGTCCCCTTCCATGCTCTCCTCGCCCGCGAACCAATTCGTGTAGCTGTTGATTCCGCGTGTCCCATAAGTTGTATCACCGACTTCTTTGCCGCGAGCCGTCACGCCTTCACAGTCGCAACCGGCCGGAAGTTCGTGAACATCTGTGGGGATGTTGACAAGCACCCAGTGGTAGAAATCGGATCGGGGCAAGTCATAAGGCACCGTGCGGCCCGGCTTGTTGGCATCATCCCGAATGGATGGAGCATCTTTGTCTGTGCAGATGAGGGCAAACGACCGGGTGCCTTCCGGCTCACCGTTCCATTGGAACTGGGGGCTTCGGTTGGGACCGAAGGTCGCCTGACCTGTTCCATTGGGTATACCCATCGCGAATTCGGCCGGAATCGGCCCGCCGTTCTCAAATGATCTACTCGTGAGTTTCATGCCGTCCTCCCATTTGGATTTGTTGTTCCTTTTAATTTACCAACCATAAGACCTTCCGGGCAAGTTTCATTAACATTCCACTGCCTGATCTGTTCGTGACAATTGCTGTCTCAGCAAAGTTGCCGTCCCATTGCCCTTGCGATCGCTTCGATCTCTCCTCTAAATCGCGGCAAAGCTGAAAGCGGCAGCGCTTGCTCTGCGTCCGAAAGCGCTTCGCTCGGATTATGATGGAACTCGACCAGCAAGCCATCGGCCCCGGCAGCGACGGCGGCGCGTGCCCCGGCCATGACCAGGTCGGCTCGCCCAGTGCCGTGGCTGGGATCGGCCAGAACGGGGAAGGGTGTGGTTTGTTTGACGAGGGCTACGGCATTCACGTCGAGTGTATTTCGTGTAGCGGTTTCAAACGTGCGGATTCCACGTTCACAAAGGATGATGCGCTCGTTCCCGCGGCTGATGATGTGTTCGGTTGCCTTCAGCCATTCGTCGACTGTTGACATAAACCCGCGTTTAAGTAAAACAGGCTTGTCCATTTCGCCCACAGCCCATAATAGCGGATAGTGCTGCATATTACGGCTGCCGATCTGAATAATGTCACTGTATTTCGCAACCAGGGGCAATTGCTCGACCCCAAGAGCCTCAGTGACGACGTACAGGCCGAATTCGTCGGCGACAGCGCGCAGAATCTCAAGCCCTTCCTGGCCCAGGCCTTGAAACGAATAAGGCGAGGTGCGCGGCTTGAACGCGCCGCCGCGCAAGACGCGGCCGCCCATCCGCGAAACCTCCTGGGCGACAATCCGCGTTTGCTCGTAACTTTCTACCGAACAGGGACCGGCCATCAGCACGACGTCGTGGCTACCCACCACCAGACCGGAACCGATGTTAACCGGCCGAGTTTGTGACGTCTCGGGGCGATCAGCGGCCCATACTGGTTCGTTTTGTATCAATTTATCATTCATCATTTATAACTACCTAATGCCGCAACTCTCTGTTATAACCCTGGCCATGTCATCGAGTATTGTTTCGGAAGCGCCACTTTCTATCTGGATTAATGCCGCGCGGCCACGGACGCTGCCGTTGGCTACGGCTTGTATCATCATGGGCAGCGGGTTGGCTGCCGCTGACGGGTCATTTAGTTGGCTGGTCGCATTATTTTCATTCATAACAGCTATTTTGCTTCAAATCCTGTCGAATCTTGCCAACGATTATGGTGATTCCTTCCACGGTGCCGATCACGTGGAGCGCAAGGGACCGAAGCGCGCCGTTCAGAGTGGACTAGTCACTCCAGCGCGGATGAAGCGGGCGATCCTGCTGACTTCAGTTGCGGCCATTGCCTCCGGAATCCTGCTGCTCTGGTTTGCTTTCGGCGCTAATGCCCTATCTTTCACTGTGCTTTTTATTCTTCTTGGCGCGGCCGCAATTGGTGCGGCCATCACCTATACGGCCGGAAAGATGCCCTACGGCTACGTCGGATTGGGCGATCTGGCCGTCCTGATCTTCTTCGGCTGGGTCGGCGT
>JRYI01002663.1_pt1 | contig 15783 bp, 21 predicted proteins | sample 235361 | NCBI WGS metagenome assembly JRYI01 (sample SAMN03074212, study PRJNA261471) | activated sludge metagenome | biome: Common Effluent Treatment Plant; feature: Wastewater; material: Activated sludge; isolation source: activated biomass in a lab-scale reactor treating industrial wastewater at...
CCAAACTTTAGCCAAACTTTAGCTAAACTTTAGCCAAACTTTAGCTAAACTTTAGCTAATGGGCCGTTCGCTATCCCGTTGAATTTCACGGGATTAACCACAGCCCCAAGCCCAAATTCGCGCCCTGGGCAACGTAGCGCGGATTAAGGTATGATAACGCCAATCCCCGCCTTAACAAGCGTGCGCCGCCGGTAAGCATCATGTTTACCGGCGGTTGTGTTTGGGGGGGAAGGGGCTGCGGGATTGCATACTACAATTAATAAGCGTTATTGCAACACTGGAATATAACCCCGTCCGGCCATGCAGGAGGAGGACATGGCCGGACAGGAGACTAACGCCCGAAGGCGGAAAGCCCTCTTATTCCTTGCGCAGCCGGTAGGCGGCCACGGGTTTCAATCCACGCCCCCCTCGCGGGGAGCGACTTACCACGGCCTCGGCCTCGGCCAGGTAGTCCCGTAAATCCGGCGGCTGGTCGTGCTGCGTCATTAGGCGAAAATGTCGCGCCGCGTCATGGCGTGTACCGCCTGATTGCCCGCCGAGGCCAACAGGAGCACGACCAGAATCTCGCCCAGCGTGCCCCACGGATTCTCCGGGCATGTGTTGCCCCACAGGTAGCAATTGCCCAGCACCATCCCGCCGCTGATGAGGGCGACGAGCGCGGCGTTAATCGTGGTCTTCTTGGCCGACGACAGGGCCGCGAACCATCCGGCCACGCCCGGAAACCACTCCAGCACAACCGACAGAATGGCCGCCCCAATGACGGCCGGTGTTACAGTCTCAATACTCATCTTTATTTCTCCTTGCCGCATGGCGGCCAAAAATACGGTCTTCATGATGATGCCAGCCCGCCCCCTTTCGTCGGGGTGACCGGCCCGGCGCGTAAACGCCTGCGGATTTCAAGCTGTCCCTGATTGCACGCTCTGACCAGCCCGTGGCCCGTGCAATGTCACCGACATAATCGCCGCGCCTGTATGACGCGACAACGGCGGCCGTCTGGTCGCCGGTCATCTGCCGCCGCCTCGAAGCGGGCACATGGTTGTATATCGTCCCTACCCCCACACCCAGCCGCGCGGCAATGACGGCAACCGGCACGTCTCGGTCGTACCATGCCCGCATCTTGGCGGCCACGGAAGGCGTGACGTGGGTGCGTTCGGGCCGAAACAAATCCCGCGACCGCAGATAATACCGCACGCCGCCATGCGACCGCCCGACAGCCCGCGCAATCTGCTCAATGCTCAAACCGTCGTAATACAACCGTTCTATCTCGCCGCACTCCTCGGCTGACATCCTGCGCGACGTATAAACGCCGTTGCGTTTCAGCCAGCCGGTCACGCCGTTGGGCGTCCGGCCTGTGTAGGCGGCGATGTATGCCGGCCGCACCCCCGCGTCATGGAGCGCAACCATCGTCGCGCCCTCGTCATCATTAATCCGTATCGGGCGCATAAACGGCCACCATCCGCCACGGCGTGGCGTTCCAGTCAATATCGCCGTGCGTGTCCACCTTTATCTTGTGTGAAGGCACGTAGCGCACTTCCAGTGTGTCGCCCGGTTCCATGTCACGGGCGATGACGTGGATGTACCGCCGGGGCTGTCGCTCCGGTTCCGGCTGTGGTTCCTCGATGGCCTTGACCAGTGATACGTCACCGATACGATAGATTGATCCGGCGTCGGCATAGGGCGCGAGCCAGAACCGCAGCCGTCCATCGTCCAGCGTGCCCCTCGGCGTGGTGAAGTAGACGGCGAAAGATTTCGGCTCCGTGTCCACGTCTGCGATGTAGTTGGCCAGCCCAAAGGATTCGTAAGGTACTGTATTACGATGCACGTGAACGGCGAGGGTATGCGGCCCGTTTGCCGCCGCCGTGAACGTCAGCAGGTAGCGCGTCCCCGGCTCAAGCGCGATCCCCGCCTGATACAACTGGATATTGTCGCCGCGGGCTGCTACCGTCAGCCGCGCCATGCCATGCTCGATATCAAAATTCGACCCTTTCGGCGCATGGAATGCCCAGCCTGTAAAGCCGTCGCTGAAATCGCCGTTTTTAATCAGGTTCATAATCCCTCAAAAGTTCGGTTTCTTTGGCCGCTTTTTATTCATGGCGGCCAGCAGTTCGGGCAACTGTTCCCGCCGTTGCATGTATTGCACCAGTGAACGCGCCCGCCCGCTTAACGTGTCCTCGCCCAGCTCTTCAGGCGGCACGCCCAGGCCAAACGCCAGATCGTCAATCTCGTTGATGCTGTATGACCTCATCAGCCGCTCATGGATGGCCATTACGTCCGGCGTATGACGCGCCGTGTCAACGGCCTCTTCGCCCGCCGGGACGTACTCCGGCGACGCGCCCAGCCCCATGAGCTGCGCGGTCAGGATGCGCACGCCGACGGTCAATTCGGCTACCCTTGCCTGTAGCCGTGCCATGTCGCCATGCATCTCGCGTACCTGTTCCGACAATGCGCCTATGGTCTGTTCCATCGAGGCATACGTAGGGCGTTCGCCGTGCCAGGCTACCCACAGGGCAGCCCAGCCCGGCAAGGCCACCATGAGCACGATTGCGCCGATGATGGCCCATTCCAGTTCATCCGGCATGTGGTTCCTCGCGTTCTCCCCATGCCAGAATGAGCAAGCCGCCCAGCACCAGTGCCACGCTGTGAAGGCGCAGCACCGCGCTGAGCAGGATGCTCACCTCGCCCGGCGGGATGATGCCCGCCAGCACGCCGCCATAGAACGCCATGCCGTTTATCGCCCATGTCGCCGGGGGGATGACGCAGAAGCGGCATCGCGGCCACGTGGCGAACAGGACGGCGCATAGGGCGAATATCGCGGCGAACCCCGCCAGCAGCAGGTGTTGCATGGCGACCGTCAAGGTCATTCCTCTGTCACACCTTCTTCGACCGGCGTTGCCAGCATCTCGCGCAACAGGGCAATCTGCCCATTGGTGAACGCAATCGCCGCGTTCGCTTCGTTAATCGTTTGGGTCACGCGCTGCTCCAGTTCGGCAATGCGCTGTTCAATCTGTTCTGTCGTCATCATGATGCGCGGCCCTCCAGAGCCGCCAGTCGTTCGTTTAGTTGCCATATCGCGCCGGTCAGCAGGCGGTTAAGCGCGGCCCCGTTGATGAAGCCGCTGTCGCTTATAATCCCGGCGTCGACCAGATTCTGCCGGTTGACGGTAATGAATTTGTCCCATGTACTGTCAATCGTGCCGGCCCACATTTCGCGGGCCAGGGCACGCAGTAACCCCACGTCGTCATGGTCGTCGTAAGCCGCCCCCGTGCCGTCGTAATGAAAATCGCCGTTGCCTTTCACGATGAAACGGGTGTCCAGATTGTTGCGAACAACGAAAATATTGTCGCTGGAACCGTAGCTCGTTGTGCCCGTACCGCTCTTCTTAAACGCGCTGACATGCACCGCGCCGGTCGCCGCCGTGCTGGTCGCCGTGTTGGTCGTCGTTCCGTATCCGGCCAGATTTAGCCCAACAACCGTTTCCGTCAGGCCGCGTATCAGCAGGCCGCCGTCGCTGTTATTCAGCTTTGCGAAGTTGGCATACGTCGAGGTACTCGCAATATCGGTCATGCCGTGAGCAATGTCGGTCGTGTCCTGTAGCACTATCTGCGGGTTGTCGGAGACGCCCCCCAGGTTGAGAGCAATAACGCCCACGGGAATGGCGGGAAGGGAGTAGGGGTCGTAGCCGACACCAAGACCGCCGCGACCTATGTAGAAGCTGGGATAGGAGGAGTCCGCTGTTAAGTGAAGGAACTTATAATTTGAATTGAGCAAGAGTTTCACATCCGCGCTATACATCTGCGCCTGAGCACCAGATACCAACTTCATGGCCATGAAACCCGTTCCCTCCGGCACGGGTGTATTAATGCATAAATCAAGCGTGCTATCGCCTCCTAACTTGTAAATAAATAACCCCCCGTACGCCATGCCCCCTGTGGTTTCAACGAAGTTAAGTGCCGCTGTGCTTGAATATGTACTCGAATTGGCAATTTCAATCCCACGATCTTGCCGCAACGTCACTCGCTGCGTGCCTAAGTCGTCGAATAGGGCCAGTCGCCCCTCGCCGCTCTCGTTCCAAATCTTCAGTCCGCTCTTCGGCACGGCAAACGAGCCGGTGGCGGCCTGCCAAATACCGCCGTTCGCGCCCAGTCGGATGTCACGCTCGAAGTACGACGTGCCGTCGCTCTTGAATGTGATCACGTCGTTGCCCGCCTGTCGCATGGCCAGCTTGCCGTCGCTGCCGGTGTAGCGCATGTGGGCCGCCGCCGGATTGCCGACGCGCAATGAATAGCCGTAGGTCGCGTCGCGCCCAACCCAGAAGCCCGTGCCGGTTCCGAGGCCCGTCGGCAGCGGATGGCCAACGGCAATCGAGGGGACGTTGGGGTCAAGGCGGATGGCTTCATTTGATGCCACGATGTCGTACTCCCAGCGCAAGCGGAGCCGCGCATTGTTCCAGTCCACTTGCGGGGCCGCCATGTCGTGCTGCGGCATGGTGACGGTTGTCGTGGCAGTCGAATTGGTAGTCTGTGTGCGAACCAGGGCTTCGGCGGTCAGGGCCGTCTGTTCGTCGGCCTTGAATACCTGCGCGTACAACCGCACTGTGTCGGCAGCGAACGATGCGCCGACGGTCGTCACCTTGACATCCACTTTGTACGTGGAACCGCCCCACGTCGGGTTGGTCAGGCCGACAAACAACATACCGCCACGGTTGCCGTCATTGCGAACGTAATCATTGTGGTTGGGCGCCCCTGTTCCTTCGTCGATGGTTGACCAGTAGTTGCCGGCCGTGGATACGACAGCCACGGCCGTATGATCCTGATTAGGCACTAACGTCGTGCTGGCTCCCGCCGTACGCCAATGAACTACATCCACCGCCGAGACGCGCAATTGCGCCCCTTCGCCGGAATAGAGCGACAGACGTGAGCCGTGGATTTCATTGCCCAGCGGCGAAAAACGGGTGAAAACCGAGCCACTATTGCCCGCCTGAAAACCGAACTCGTGCCGCCCGCTAACGCCAATTAGTTGGCCGATGCGGATGGGATACACCGGGTTGGCAGTCGGATTAGCTCCATACCACATGCCGACACCGGCGTGCGGCCCGCCCTTGTCCATCGCCGTTACGTACCACCAGCCCGATCCGGCTTTGCCGTAGTCCAGAGCCGCCGTCCCTAGCGGGACGGTCTTGCCGGGTATGCCGACACCGGCGATTCTGGTCGTGAATGTCCACCGTTGTTCACCGTTGGCTTGATCTGTCCAGCCCGTCACCTGCCCCCAAACGTTGGCCACAAGCAGCCCGCCGCCGGGCGTCGTGTTAAGCCTAAGCAATACCCAGTCGCCGTCGATAAATAACGGCGCGTCGGGGAAGCCGGGCGCGTCCCAGATATACAGGTGGCCTGTGGCGTTGACGGCGGGCACTGTGAAGTTGCGCGAGACCTCGCCCATGCTCTCGGTGATGTACTCGCCCCCGATTTTGACGCGAAACATATCGGCGGTGAAAGCGGCCACGTGCAATTCATCGGCCATCATGTTGGTGAAGTACGCCTTGCCGTCGTAGTCCACCTGCCAGCCCGTCTGGGGAAAGGTGCCGACAGCGGCGTGAGCCGTGCGTAGCGTCGAGGTGGCGTTGACCTGAATCACGTTACCGGCCGGGCTGAAAATCAACGTTGACGCCGGGGCGATTGTCAGGTTGCCGGTCGTGGTCGAAACAGTCCGCCCGCCGGTAAATGACAGATTCGCGTCGGCCGTGATCACGTTGTTGGCCGGGGCCAGTGTGATCCCGCCCGCCGATTCCAGCCGAGGCGAAACCAGCTTGTCGGCGGTGGAATACCGCGTTGTCAGGTCGCCGTTGCTATCCCCCTTCAGGAGGGTGTTAGGGGTCGCCTTGCCGTCGGCCGTGGCCGTGACGGCGTGGGTATGGCCCGCGCCACTCACGGCGTTAGCAGAGACGGCCGACAGGGTAGACGGCGTGCCCAGCCCCAGGGCGTCGGCTCCCAGCACCATCCCGCTATCAGGATTTAGGCCGACGTTGATTACCTTGTTGGAGATGCCCAGTCCGCTACCGGCCACCGTATCGGCCAATGCCAGCCCACCGCCTGCGATATTCAGGCCTGACGGCCCGGCGAGGTTTAGCGTGATAGCCTGGGCAGGGGACACCCCGATAGCGGCGTTGCCCGCCGTGGCCGCCGGGTGAGAATCACCGCCGCCGCCACCGCCGTCCTTGCCGCCGGAACGGCCGACGTCAATCGCCCGGCTGTTACGCGCCGGTGCGTTGTAAGTAAACACCCGCGTGTCGGTATCCCGGATGGCTTTAGCGATCAGCCGTTCGTCGGTCATGATCGGCGCCTTCTTATCGGACAGTTTTAGCCGATAAATAACCGAACCATCCGCGCGAAGCTGCGGGCTGGATTCCAGAACGAACATGCCGATATAGATCGGGTTACCTTCGGTCGTCAGCCCGCCAAGATTGACGGCAAGCTGACTGACGGCCGGAATCGGGATCGAGGTCTGTACATCACATTCAAGGATGTACCGCTCGGTATTATGTTCCCGCAACCAGTAAAGCGCCGCACGGTACAGGGCTTGCGCGGCTATCTGACGGCTGGCCTTGTTGTCTGACGCGGCCTCGATGGAATCGAATCTCAGTTCCTTGCCGATTCTCATCGAGCCGGTCTCGGCTGCGGTCGAAATGAGGAATTCACCGTCAATCGTAAACCCGGCCGCGGGCGTAAAACCGGTGGGCAAGTCCTTAAGCGTGAGGACCTCGTCACCGCTACCGCCGCCCGTCGGCCGGACGCGCGTAACCCGTTCGGCCGTATCACGCCTCAACTTCTGGCCCGGCAGGATATGGGCGTACCAGATGGAAACCGGCGTATGGTCAAACGGAATGGAAAGCAGAATCATCGACCCGTATTGCGGGTGGGTGGCCACCGGCACGAGCCGCCGCCAGTCGATTTGTCGCTTGCCGGGCGTTCGAAAGAAATATTCGTCATTCTGCGCGGCGATCTGTTGGAACGTCTTTAGAATATTGGAGTCCTTGCACGCCAGAAATGAACCGTTGGCAGTGGACTGATAGCTGCCCGCTGCAAAATTCCACCAGCCTTTTGGCTGATCGGTTCTGGAATTAAGGGTCATCTTCAAATCGGTGTATGTACCCGTCAGTTCGGTCAGAGCGGCGCCATACATGTACCATTGCTGAGGCGACGGCGCGGGCGCGTTTTCATCCTTGACGTTTACTTGCCACGCTGGATCGATCGTCAGCAGGCCGCCCGCGGTATGAGCCGTCACCTCTGACCAGTCGCCATTTTGCAGTTCAATCGTCCATCCGATCAACGACGGCGACGGATAGGCGGCCGTGTCGGTTGGGTTCATCTGTAACGTCGTCTTGGTAATGGCCGTCGGCGTGCCGCCTATGCGGTATTTTGAAATATGCCGGACGGCCATCGGCGTCTCCGATAGCTCTTTAATCACATCCCGGCCGGATATGCGGATGGCTTTCGTTGTTCCCCCGCCGGAATCAAGCGGCCGTTCTTCAACCGTACAGGCTTCAATGATGAAATCGCAGATAGTGTGACTGATGGATGCGAACGTATTCGTAACAGTCACAACAACCCGCTTGTCATTGCCAAACAGGCCGAAATCGGCGTTGCTCGACCACGGCAAAACAACCGACTGTTCCCCGCCGATCTCGTGCCATGCCGTGCTGCCGGTCGCCTCCAGGATGTCGGTGCGCGTCGAATGGAGGTTGCCGGTCGTTTCGTACAGGTAAAGTTGCTCGTTACTCCATTCGCTCATTAGCCGAAGTCCCCCATCTGTTGGAAGTAGAACGCAAGGATGGATTGAGGCTTAACCCCACTGTCGGCCATAATCCCGTCGCTGGTCGTTTCAATGCCGTCCAGCACGGCCTGCGCCGTGTAAGTGCGATTGCCTGACGGCACGCGAATTCTGAGCGCGCCCTGCTTGCCGATACGCGAGGCCAGCGTCTGAATGATGTTGTCCATTGCTACACCGTCACCGGCATTACTGCCGACGAAAAACACGTCCAGCCGCTGTTCGACCGGGTAGCGCGGGCGGCTTGTCTTCGTGCCATCCACATTGATGGCCACACCGTTAACCGTGGTCAGAATCCGCGCCGCCCGCGCCGATTTCAACCGGCACAATATCGGCCGCAAGTTGGTTGTATTCAGCGATACGCCGTCGAACTGGTCGATATATCCGTAAACGAATGGAGTTGCCATTAGCCCATACTCCTGAAGGCGGCCATCACGCCATTGCGGACAGCCCCCTCGACGGACGGCCCGCCGCCGTAATTGTTGACAACCAGATCGACGTAAGCGCCGGACTTGTCGACCGAACGCGGGGTTGTTGAGCCACCCCCGCCGTCACCTCCGCCTGTCGGCGGCGTCCCTTCGGTCTGGTAGCGCACCTGAATCGTCCACGGCGAGCGCACCAGTTCCGACAATACATCGTGCATCTTCTCGAAGTCGTCCTGAGCCTCGGCCGCGCCATCTTCCTGAATCACAGCCGTATAAGGCGCGGCCGCGAATGTTTCGAGGTCAGACCGAAAACCGATGAAGGCCGCTTGGTCGGTCGGGCTGATTTTCACGCCGACGGCGGCCGTGATTGCGCCTTGTCCTTGCACGCCTTGAGCCAGATCGCGGTAATAGTCACCGATAGCGGTGGAATCCGGCGCGGAATTGTAGAATTCCTGCGTCTTTTTAAGCTCTTCCTGGGCCTTAATGGCCGCGTCGGCCGTCTCATAGATACCGGCAGCCAACGCCTTGATTGCGCCCGCCTGCTGCTCGGCCGTCAGGCCGTAAAATGCCGTAGACGCCGCAAGCGCGTCGAGGGCCATCCCCGTCTCGGCGTATTGCGTGCGTAAGGCGGCTTCCTGCTCGCTCATTAACCCCAAACTCACGGCCAGATCGGCCATCTGCTTGAAATTGCCTTCCTCGATGAGCTTGGCGGCAATTGAGTCGTAGGCCCGCTGATAGTAGCTATTGGCGATCTCCTGATTAGAGGCGATGATCGCCTGCTTGGCCTCTTCGGCCGCCTTGACGTCGCCGCGTGACCCGTCTTCTCCCTGCGCGGCCTTTAGGTCTTGCTGGGCCTTGATCAGGTCATCGACCGGCGCGTCCTTGAACAGTTCGCCCCACGCGGCGTTCCATTCCTTTTGTGCCTCGGCCGCGGCCAAGGCGGCCAAGGACGCCTCATGAGCGGCGGCGGTGTACTGGCCTATGTCTTCAGCCGCGGCCGCCCATGCGCCCATAATTTTCTCGATGTTGGCTTGCTCCAGACCGGTTGAAAAGAGCTTGCCGAAATCCTTCTGCCCGGCGGCCTCGCCCCGCTTTGCCAATAGCGCCTGATAGGCGGCTTCCATTTCAGTTGTTTCACTGGTGGCCAGCGTCATCGCCTGCTGGGCGTTGGCAATGTCATAGATAAGCCGCAGGTTTTCGTCGGCGTCGGTGAACATCGCGCCCAACTTGGGGCCGTTCATTTTGTAGATTTCACTGTTCAGACGAACGGCTGCGATCCAGTTTTCATCGATGTTCTGACCAACGACCTTCTGGAATTCCCCGTAGTCTTTCGTCTTTGTCGCTAGTTGCTGAATAGCCTGAAGCTGGAGGGCGGAGGCGTCGCCCTCGACGGTAGTGAACAGCTTCTCCCAGAAGTTGTAACCCTCCAGGTCTTTTTGCGCGTTCTTGATTACCTGTACAATTGCCTCAATCGTTTTGGCCGATTCCAGCGCCTCTTCGTGCGGAACGCGGAACACCTTGCCCGTCTGCATAAATTTCGCCAGTTTGATCCCCGCTTCGGTCAAACCGGTCATAGCCGGTAGCAGCCCTTCGCCGACGGATACTTTCAAGTCCAGCACCGCCGCGTCCCACGCCTTAAGCGTGTTGGTGTAGCTATCGGCCTCTCGAACGGCCGCGCCTTGCGCGTCGGCCGACGCCCGCATGATGATATTCAATCGCGCTTGCGCCTTGGCCGTTTCCAGTGCCGCGCCGGTCAGTTTGTCCCAACCGTTGGCGGCCAGTTCCTGGTTGATCACCGTCTGGGTTAGCACGATACCGTAGGAACGCACGGCCTCATGGTTGCCGACAATCGCCGACGTCAGATTGTGGATCACGTCGGCGTCGGCCTTGTTGGAAAACGCGGCGATGTCGATGCCTAGCTGGGTGATCGTCTGGGCAAAAGCCGACGCCTGCTCACGGGCAAAACCAAGAGGAACGAACGTATTTTGCAGTTCCGAAGCAAAGTCCTTCAGGTCGTACAGCGACCGGCGGTTGGCGTCGGCCATCCTCTGGAGGTCTTTTTCAACCCCGTCGGACAGGTTGCCGAACACCTGCTGGAATTTCGCCGCGCCTTCCTCGACGTCCGACGCGGCATTCACCGCGTCCCGACCGAAATTCAGCATCATGCGCCCGGCCTGCACCAGAGCCGCGCCGGATACGAACGCCGCGATCTGCTTGCGTACCATATCGGTGGCCAGCCCGTAGCTCCGCTTCGTCTCGGCCGCTTTCTTTTCGGCTTGTTCGGCGCGGACGGTGGCCGCCCGCAATTGTTCGCGGGCGCGGGCTACGTCCAGTTCCGCCTTCTCGGTTTTGGATGTGGCCTGTAGCGTCTTCTCGCGTTCCTGCGCCAGTCTTTCTTCAGCTGAGGCGGTGCGGGCGGCGACGGCGACGGTGTTCGATTGCGCCTGCCGAAGTCGTTCCTGCGCCGCGGCCGTGCGAATGGCCGCTTGCGCCGATTGCTCTTGCGCGGTTGACATCCGTTGTTCGGCGCCGAGCGCGTCAGCCGCCGCGCGGTTGCTGCGCTCTCTGGCCGTTGCCGCCTGCTCCAGTGCCGTAACCGTCCGGGACGCGGCCTGAATGTGCTTCATTTCTTCGGCCGTCAGCTGGCTGATCGTGCCGACCATCTTCTTCGCGCTGTCGCCGGTGGCGTCGAACGCCGCGTCACTCTTGCGCAAGTCGGTAATCAGCGTTCCCAACTCACGTGACAGTTTTTCCAGATCGCGTGTGTCGGCTTTCGCCCGAACAGTTAGCTCAAGATTGCGACTGCTCATCTAATCGTTCCTGTTCGTTGATGTAGTCAATAACCCTTTCGGCGCGAAGCATAAGCGACGTATGCAATTCCATTCGTGCCAGACTTGCGGCCAACTTCGCCCCGTCAAGGTCGAATAACGCCGCAACCCCGCCCGCTTGCTCCATCATCGACATTAGCCCTTCGTCCTGTTCATACGCCCCACCGGCCGTCGGCAAGATGTTATACTGCCGACACCGCTGGTATAGTTCCAACGCCCAGTGGGGCGAGAAATGGTTAGGAGCCGTTCGATGCAGCCAGACCCATTGCGCCATCCCATCGAAATCGCACCTGCGAGTTTTCCCACTCGCGGTAACACTTCGCTAACCAGACGGCAACGGGTAACGGCAGGTCGTCGCTGCTTTTCGGCCGAAACGGCTTACCGTCCGGCCCATTCAGTTCGACCTTCCCAAACATCAAGGCCAGTTCAACGTCGTCATAAACAAACACCACCCGTTCGTCGGCTTCGGCCTCGGTATCCGTGGTGAAAGCGATACCGATCCGTGGGGAATCGGTATCGCTCGCGCCGCGGTCGTTGACCAGCTTCTGCCAGCGTTTGTGCATCACCAGCGTCATGACCAACGGGAAAGTGACCTTGCCCGGCCAGTCGGCCAGCGGACTGACCGCCGACCCGTCCGGGGCAAGGTATGTTATTCCGACTTTCTCAATTTCGTCGCTCATACATTCCTCCCTGAATCACAAGCGCTTAGGCGTAGGTGTCGTCGCCGGAAACGCCCCATGCGAAAGACATGGAATTGGCGTCGGCCGACACGCCCGGCCGGTCAAGCTTGTAGAGCAGGCCGGTCAGGGTGAACGTTTTGCCCGACCCCGCGCCTTTCGGCTTGTAGACGATGGTCACGTCCAGCCCGTGTTTGGACTCCAGGTAGTCGTACAGGTCGTTAGCCTCGCCGTCGGTGTAGATAGTCGTGAACTCCATCACACGCGGCGACTTGTCACCTAACTGGGTGAACGTGTCACCGTTGAGCATCGTTTGCGCAGAGACGCTGTACTCTCCACCCGACGGGTTAATCGCCGTGGACTGGTCGTGGAAGTTCTTGTTGTCCACGGTGATCGTCACCTGTGTCGCCTTGGGAATATTGTTTTGAGAAATTGCCATAACTCACCTTCCTTATCTTGGGATTACCCGAACATACATAATGCCGCGTCGCCAATTGACCATCCCTTCCAGTGAGGCCGGTTTCTGCGCGACGCCGTAAGCAAAACAATCCGACCAGTAGGGTTCGTTCGCACCCCACACGGCCCGCCATATATCGCCGACTACATCATTCAGCTTCCGTTCGGCCGCCTCGTAGTCGTCGTCGATCCGTACCATGACATCGATGATGTAGTCATAGGCCGCGCTCAGCCCCACCGGCGAATCGCCCGGTATGTCGCCGGTGGACGTAATCGCCACTTCGACCGGCAGCGTGGCTTTGGCCGACCGATAGCCGTACACACTCGCAAGGCCGGGCACGGCCGATACACGCGCCTTCAGCTGATCAAGGCAGTCGTTTACACTGTTGTCGGCCAATACCGGGCCGGATAGCATTAACGCCATAACCAGTCAATCCTTGTCATAACTGCTTGCTCCATCTGATCCAGCACGCTGTTGCCGTGCGTCACGTAGATATTCTCAAACCAGTTGAAATACCTGTCGGCCCATATTTCGCCGTAGTAAACCGGCCGCTGGTCATTGACCGGGTTAATGGCGTGCGGGTCGATTTCAACAACGCCCTCGGTTCCTTCGGCCCACGGCCGGAAGTCGGCGCGATGTGAGCTGCGCAGCGTGCCGGTATCGACGGGGGCCGCGCCGGATGTCAGATCGCGCAGCTGTAACGTTGCCCCGGCCACGGCGCGCCCCAACAGGCTGCCGCCCGCGTTATCGGCCATGTCCTGAGCCAACTGCCGATTCTTCTGCGCCCATTCCGATAGCTGCTGAAATCGCCCTATCGTGTCATCCGTCCATCGCAAGTCGAGCATCGGTTAGTCCTCTTCCAGCAATAGTTCCATTAACGTTTCGTCGCCTTCGCGCGGCCACAGGCTCACGGCACGGATACGATATTCGACCGTGCCCGTTGCCAGCTTCCAGTCCGGCCGCGTGCCGACTACCTCGTGACAGTAAACAACCATCACGCGCGCGGCCGACGCCAGCCCCGCCCGCTCGACCTGTTCGGCCGACGCCGGATAGACATCGCTACAGGCAACGCCCGCGGCCACCGTCTCGCGCGCGGCCGGGTCGCTGCCGGTCGGCACGCGCCGAATATCGGCGGTTCGTTTCAGCCGGAAGGAGCGACGTGCGGAAAACATTACGCGGTCAACACCAGAATCTTTCCGGCCACGGAACAGTCGATATAGACGTTGCCGTCGGACTGCCGGAATTGCGAATGCGGTTCCAGGACGTACATCTTGCCCGTCGCCACGGAAATATCCAGATCGGGCAGCGCAAGGCTAAACGTTGCGTAACTGGACGGCGTAGGAACCTTGACGGTGTACGTCGCCGCCCCGCCGGTATCGTTGCGCAGGATGATCCGCTGGCTCTGGTCTTGCGTGAAAGACACGCCATTGCCCGCGCCGGTCGACATTGTAGTGAACGTCGCGTCAGTCAGGTTAAAGCCTGTATCGGTGATCACCACTGCCGTTATGTCTGTTCTTGCCATTTTTCACCTCTCTAAAATTTGCCTACCCATTCACGATAGGTATCAGTCCAATCGACAAAGCCGGATTCGCCGCCGTCACTGCCTAATTCGTCTGACGTGGTGTAACCGTAATAGGCACGAAGTGCGGCCGCCCTTTGCGAGAATTCGGCCGACTGCCGCATTTCCTCGGATTCCGGCCCCAGCCGATAGGAACCGGCGTAACGTGCCCATTCACCGGCCAGCGTCTCGAAGATACGGGCCGACGCCCGATTCAAATCGCTGTTTTCCAGTAACAGGAAGATGTCCAGTTCATTGTCGGCGTAATTTCGCCTGTCCGGCCGCGGCCCGTCATCGGCTACGGCATCGCCCGCTAACAGGCGCAACAGCGACCGCTGGTAAACTGTGTAGTCCGGGCTGTCCGGCACATAAGTGAACGTCATGATTAGCTCAGCGAGATAAGCCCCAGTGAGTCGAATTGCAACGTATAGTTACCGCCGTTGGTCACGGTCGTGACTTCCCAGTAGGCAATGAGGCACTTGCTCGCGTGTGTATCGTCGTACAAAATGGCGTGCGAAGGCGTTTGCCCCAGAGAAAGGGAATTCCACGTTACGTCGGCGGCGTCAAACAGGGCACGGTCGTTGGAGTTATCCTGTGTTACGCCCGGCGAACCGAGCGTCGCCCCGCCCGCCGTGTAGCCCGTGCCGCTGGCCTCGGTTGATGACACGTCGCTGTATCCGGCGTGTGAATCGATGTTCGGCGTGTAGCCGGTGACGATGATCATCTTGAGGGTGTGCCCGTCAAGGTCGATCAGCCCCTTTAACAGTTGTTCCTTGAAATCGTTGTATAAAGCTCCGTCGCCTTGTGCCATAATCTCACCTCATGTCCACCGGCCGGGCACGCATCGATAGCGGCCGTAAGCCGATAGTGATATTTCCCGCTTCATCAATTACGGTTGTTTGTTCCTGCTGCCACCTGGCCATCAGAACCGCTAACTGCTCGCCCAGCTCTTTAAGGGCGAGGGCGTGCCGCGGGTCGTCCTTCAATGCAGCCGTTAAAATGGTCAGCAAGGTAGCCCGCGCCTCCAATTCAGGGTTCATCCGAACATACTCCTGCGCACCTCGAACCGACCTTCGACGGCCGCCGTCACGGTGCCGCTGCTTTCCCAGCGGTATCGCCAGACCCCCGCCGTATCGGTCACGAGGTCAAGGGAATACGCACCGGTGCCATCCCGCACAACGGCCGTCAGGCCGTCGTAATCAACGGCTATTTCACTGCCACCAGGCTTGATGTACCGCACGGTGATCAACGTCGGGTCAACCGCCGTATCATTGGCGTCGGTGAATACAACCGATAGCCGAACCTGATCGCCTATATCGTAGATATTCATGCGCACCCCGTCCGGTCGTCGGCCATCGCGTAGAACCGCAACCAGTCTTCGGCTACGGCCGTGTATCGCTCCCGGTCGGTCGCCATTGCGCAGCCCAACAGCATAAAAACAAGCAGGTTAATCTGTGTCAATGTCGCCTGCTGCAAAGCCAACGGCACGGTCACCTCGCCCGGCGCAACGGTCAAGGGGGATGAAGCGGCCGCTATTGACAGGCGCAACAATTGGATGATCAAGTCCGCCGCCTGATAGGAGACGGTCAACGGCAAAGCCGACAGAGACGCGGCAAGCGTCGCCAAATCAACGGCCGCCATCCCCGGAACAACCAATAACGGCTTTGCCGCTATGGCTGCGGGCAACCGGGCCAGTTCAATCGCAATATCCGCCCCAGCGACGCTGGGCCATAGCTGCAAGGCGTCCAGTAACGCGGCGATCCTTGACAAGTCAATCGTCACACCGCCGGGCACAACGTCCACCGAATGGGCCAGCCCGTTTATCCCTAGCAAATCCAGTAACGTAGCAATCGCACCCGGCATGACGCCCAACGGCTGCACGGCAATGTCGGCAACAAGCAAATCCAGCACCCGCGCCACCGCGCCCGGCACAACCGTCACAGGGCGAACCGTCGCTGTCAAGCTCAGCTTGTCCAAATCGACGTTGACGGTCGAAGTGTACTCGATGGTGATGGAC
>JRYI01001074.1_pt1 | contig 15780 bp, 15 predicted proteins | sample 235361 | NCBI WGS metagenome assembly JRYI01 (sample SAMN03074212, study PRJNA261471) | activated sludge metagenome | biome: Common Effluent Treatment Plant; feature: Wastewater; material: Activated sludge; isolation source: activated biomass in a lab-scale reactor treating industrial wastewater at...
TCCCCGGCCCCGGCGATGTAGGGCACGCCGAGGTAGTTCGAGAAGCCCGAGTGGCCGGCGACGTAGGCGAAGATCGCGAAGGCGCCGGCGACCATCACGGTCGGCATGATCGCCAGGCCGTCGAGGCCGTCGGTGAGGTTCACCGCGTGGCTGGTGCCGTTGATGACGAAGTAGCTCAAGGCGACGAAACCGAGCACGCCGAGCGGCACCACCACGTCCTTGAAGAAGGGCACGATCATGTTGGTGTGGGCCGGCGTGTCGGCGGTCAGGCCGAGGAAGAGGGCCGCACCGAGCGCGATCGCCGAGGTCCACAGGTACTTCCAGCGGCTGGCCAGCCCCTTCGGATCGCGGTGCACCACCTTGCGCCAGTCGTCCACCCAGCCGACCGCGCCGAAGCCGAGGGTGACGATCAGCGTCACCCACACGTAGGCGTTGCGCAGGTCGCCCCACAGCAGCACGGTGATCGCGATCGCGATCAGGATCAGCGCCCCGCCCATGGTCGGCGTGCCCGCCTTCGTCAGGTGGGACTTGGGACCGTCGTCGCGCACCGCCTGGCCGATCTTCTTTGCCGCCAGCCAGCGGATCACCGCCGGCCCGGCCACCAGCGAGATCGCCAGCGCGGTCAGCGCGGCGAGCACCGTGCGCAGCGTGATGTATCCGAAAACGTTGAAGCCGCGGATGTCCTGGCCGAGCCAGAGGGCGAGTTCGAGCAGCATCTTACAAACCGGTATTCTGTTCGGGGGACGGATTGTGCACTGCAACCAACGCGTCCGCCACTCTTTCCATCCTCATGAACCGCGAGCCCTTCACCAGCACCACGCTGTCGCCGTCGAGACGCGGCGCGAGGGCGGCGACGAGGGCCTCGACCGAGTCGAAATGCCGCCCGCCCTCACCGAAGTTGCGCGCCGCGAGGGCGGCCAGTTCGCCCAGCGCGTAGAGCCCGTCGATGCCCTTGCTGCGCGCGTAGCCGCCGATCTCGTCGTGCGCCTGCGCGCTGCGTTCGCCGACCTCGCCCATGTCGCCGAACACGAGGAAGGTGTGGCCGGGCATCGCCGCGAGCACGTCGATGCCGGCACGCACCGAATCCGGATTGGCGTTGTAGCTGTCGTCGAGGATCAACGCGCCCTTCGGCCCGGTACGGCGCTGCAGCCGGCCGCGCGTGCCTGAATAGGCGGCGAGCCCCTCGGCCACTGCCTCCGGCGCCACCCCCGCGGCGAGACAGGCGGCCGCCGCCGCCGCGGCGTTGCTGACGTTGTGCAGCCCGGCGACCTGCAGGTCGACGCCGATCGGCCCCTGCGGGGTGTCGAGCTCGAGGCGGGCGCCGAGGCCGCGCAGCTCGCAGCGTGCGCGCACGTCGGCGTCCGCCTCGAGGCCGAAGCTCAGCCGCCGGCGCCCGGCGTTGAGCTCGCGCCACAGTCCGGCATGCGGATCATCGGCATTGATCACCGCGACCCCGGCCTCGCCCAGCCCCTGATAGATCGCGCCCTTCTCGCGCGCGACCTCGACCAGGGAGCCGAGGCCCTGCAGATGGGCGCGCTGGGCATTGGTCACCACCGCCACCGTCGGGCGTGCGATCCCGGTGAGGTAGGCGATCTCGCCCGGATGGTTCATGCCCATCTCGATCACCGCGGCGCGGTGGAAGTCGCGCAGCTCGAGCAGGGTGAGCGGCAGGCCGATGTCGTTGTTGAGGTTGCCCTGGGTGGCGAGCACCGATTCCTCGCCGAAGCCCTGGCGGCCCGCCTGCGCGCGCAGGATCGCGGCGCACATGTCCTTCACCGTGGTCTTGCCGTTGCTGCCGGTGATGCCGATCAGCGGCAGCGCGAAGTGCGCGCGCCAGGCCGAGGCGAGGCTGCCGAGCGCCAGCCGGGTGTCGTCGACCACCAGCAGCGGCAGCGGAGGCGTTCCCTCCCAGCGCGCGTCGACCATCGCCGCCGCGGCGCCGGCCGCGGCCGCGGCGGCGACGAAGTCGTGGCCGTCGAAGCGCTCGCCGCGCAGGGCGACGAACAGCTGGCCGGGCTCGAGCGCCCGGCTGTCGGTGCCGACCGAGCCGAAGCGCGCCTCGCCCACCGCGCGCGCATCGTGCGCGCCCAGGCCGCGCACCGCGTCGAGCAAACTCATCATCCCTGCGCCCTCCCCCTGTGCCATGCGGCCAGTGCGAGCCGCGCCTGTTCGACGTCGGAGAACGGCAGTCGCCGACCGAGAATTTCCTGATAGGGCTCGTGCCCCTTGCCCGCCACCACCACGACATCGTCGACGCCGGCCTCGCCGATCGCGATCGCGATCGCCTGGCCGCGATCGACGATGCATTCGGCGCTGGCGCCGGCACCGGCGGCGACCGCCTCGATGATCTTCATCGGGTCCTCGGTGCGCGGGTTGTCGCTGGTGATGAGCACGCGATCGGCGCGCATGCGCGCGGCCTCGCCCATCAGCGGGCGCTTGCCGGGATCGCGGTCGCCGCCGCAGCCGAACACGCACACCAGCCGCCCGCCCCGTGCGCGCACGGTGTCGTGGACCGCCTCCAGCACCTTCGCGAGCGCATCGGGCGTGTGCGCATAGTCGACCAGCACCAGCGGCTCGCCGACGCCGCCCACCAGCTGCATCCGCCCCGCCGGCGGCACCAGCCGGGCGGCGACGGCCAGCACGTCGTCGAGGGCTTCGCCGCGCAGCAGCAGCGCGCCGATCACCGCGAGCAGGTTGGACACGTTGAAGGGGGCGACCATATGCACCCGAAGGTCGGCCTGGCGGCCCTCGAAGTGCAGCGCGAAGCGCAATCCGGCCGGCGCGACCTGCAGCCGGTCGGCCAGCAGCACGCGCGCGCCCGGCAAGGCGCCCGCGCTGGCGGCGACGCAGGTGTAGCCGATCACCTCGTCGCCCCGCGCCACCAGCCGGCGCGCGAGGGCGAGGCCGAAGGCGTCGTCGAGGTTGATCACCGCGCGATCCACGCCCGGCAGATCGAACAGCCGCGCCTTCGCCGCGGCATAGGCCTCCATCGAGCCGTGATAGTCGAGATGGTCGCGGCTCAGGTTGGTGAAGATGCCGACATCGAAGCGCGCGCCGTTGACCCGCCCCTGGTCGAGGCCGATCGAGGACACCTCCATCGCTGCGGCGCCGGCGCCCGCGGCGAGGAAGGCGGCGAGGTGACGGTGCAGCTCGAGCGCGTCGGGCGTGGTGTTCAGGGCGTCGGCGAGGCGGCCGGGAAAGCCGCAGCCGAGCGTGCCGATGATGCCGCAGCCGGTGCCCAGTTCCTGCAGGGCCTGTGCGATCCACTGGCTCACCGTGGTCTTGCCGTTGGTGCCGGTGACGCCGGCGAGCCACAGCCGCGCCGAGGGCCGCCCGTGGATCTCGTCGGCGAGATGGCCGCCGAGCTCGCGCAGGCCGGCGACCGGCAGCGAGGGCAGCGGCAACGGGCCCGGATTGAAGCCGTCGGCGCTCTCCCACAGCACCGCCGCGGCGCCACGCTCGATCGCGCCCGGGATGTGGCGCCGGCCGTCGGTGGCGAAGCCAGGCCAGGCGGCGAACAGCTCGCCCGGCCCGACGCGGCGCGAATCCGCGGTGATGCCGGCGGGCCGCACCCCGGCGGCGCGCAGGGCCTCGAGCAGCTCGGTGACGCGCGGATCGAGACTCACATTCCCCTCCGCGCGGGCGCGGCATCCGCTTCGGCCGCTTCCTCGGCCGGCTTGCGTGCCACGGTCAACGGCGCCAACGGCGCATCCGGCGCCACGCCGAGGGTGCGCAAGGCGCCTTCGGTGATGCGCGCGAACACCGGCGCCGCCACCGTGCCGCCGTAGAAGGTGCGCCCGCGCGGCTCGTCGACCATCACCGCCACCACCAGGCGCGGGTTCGAAATCGGCGCGATGCCGACGAAAGAGGCGACGTACTTGCGGGTATAGCGTCCGCCCTCGAGCTTGTTCGCGGTACCGGTCTTGCCACCCACCCGGTAGCCGGGCACCTGCGCCCTGGTCGCGGTGCCGCCGGTCGCGGCGGTCCCCTCGAGCATCGCGCGCATCTCGCGTGCGACCTCGGGCGAAAAGACGCGGCGTCCGGCGGAGGGCGGCGTCTCGACCTTGGTCAGCGACAGCGGCAGCAGGTCGCCGTCGCGCGCGAACGCGAAGTAGGCACGCGCCATCTGCATCAGGTTGACCGAAATGCCGTGGCCGTACGACATCGTCGCCTGCTCGATCGGCTTCCAGGTCTTCGCCGGCCGCAGCCGGCCGCCCGCCTCGCCGGGGAAACCGAGATTGAGGGGCGTGCCGAAACCGAGCTGCTCGAACAGATGATGCAACTCCTCGGGGGGGAACATCATCGCCATCTTGACGGTGCCGATGTTCGAGGACTTCTGGATGATCTCGGAGACGGTCAGGACGTTGTGGCGGCTCGAGTCGGAGATCGTCGCGCGCCCGATCGTCATGCGGCCCGGGCTGGTGTCGAACTTGGTCGTCGGCTTCACCTTGCCGCGCTCGAGCGCGAGGGCGGCGATGAAGGGCTTCATGATCGAGCCGGGTTCGAAGGTGTCGGTGAACACCCGGTTGCGCAGCTGCTCGCCGGTCAGGTTGCTGCGGTTGTTCGGGTTGAAGGTGGGCGCATTGACCAGCGCGAGCACCTCGCCGGTGCGCACGTCGAGGACCACCGCGGCGCCGGCCTTGGCATTGTGCGTCTCGACCGCCTCGCGCAGCGCCGACCAGGCCAGGTACTGGATCTTGCCGTCGATCGAGAGCGACAGATCGGCGCCGTCACGCGGCGGGCGGATCGACTCCACGCCCTCGACGATGCGGCCGCGACGGTCCTTGATCACCCGCCGCGCGCCGGGGACGCCGGCGAGCTGCTTCTCGTAGGCGAGCTCGATGCCCTCCTGGCCACGGTCCTCGACGCTGGTGAAGCCGATCATGTGGGCGGTGACCTCGCCGCCCGGATAGAAGCGACGGTATTCCTGCTGCTGGTGAATGCCGGGCAGCTTCAGTTCGGCGACCTGCTCGGCCACCTCGGGCGCCACCTGGCGCTTGAGATAGACGAAGTCGCGGCCGTTGGCGAGCCGCTCGTTGAGCTCGCGCACGTCCATCTCGAGCAGGCCGGCGAGCTGGCGCGCCTCGGCCGGTTGCAGGCGGGCATCCGAAGGGATCGCCCACACCGACTTCACCGGGGTGCTAACCGCGAGCATCTCGCCGTGACGGTCGGTGATCCGCCCGCGCGTGGCGGGCACCTCGATCGTGCGCGCGTAGCGCGACTCGCCCTTCTGCTGCAGGAAGCTGTCGTTGACCGCCTGCAGGTAGAAGGCGCGACCGGCGAGCACCGCCGAACCGGCAAGCAACGCCAGCAGCAGCAGGCGCGGCCGCCACAGCGGCAGCTCGCGCTCGAGCAGCGGATTGTCCTTGAAGGTGACGCCCGCCTTCCTCATGGCTGCGCCTCCATCACCAGCACCTGCCCCGGCGCCGGGACCGCCATGCCGAGCCGATCGCGGGCGAAGCGCTCGACGCGGGCATGCGCCGCCCAGGTGCTCTGCTCGAGCTGCAGCTGGCCCCACTCGACCTCGAGGTCGTGGGCACGCGCCTGCTCGCGCTCGAGCTCGAAAAACAGCTTGCGCGCCTGATGCTGCGCCGACACCACGCCGAAGGCGCTGGAGACGACGAGGGCGACGAGAATGGCGTCCAGCCGGACCATGCGGATCATGCCGCCTCCGTGCGTTCGGCGACACGCATCACCGCGCTGCGCGAACGCGGGTTGGCCGCGACCTCGTCCGCCCCCGGCCGCACCGCCTTGCCCACCAGGCGCAGGCGCGGCGGCGGCAGTTCGGCGGCACGCAGCGGCAGCCGCGCGGGCAGGACCGGCGGCCGCGAGGCGTCGCGCATGAAGCGCTTGACGATGCGATCCTCGAGCGAATGGAAGCTGATCACCGCCAGCCGGCCTCCCGGCCGCAGGCGATCCACACAGAGCGGCAGCACGCGCGTCAGCTCCTCGAGCTCCTGATTGACGAAAATCCGTAGAGCCTGGAAGGAGCGAGTCGCCGGGTGCTGCCCCGGCTCGCGCGTACGGACCGCTTTTTCCACGATCGCGGCAAGTTGTCCAGTGGTTGCGACAGCCCCCCCTGTCCGAGCAGCAGCAATCGCCTTTGCAATCGCATGAGCAAACCGTTCTTCGCCATAGTCTCTCAGCACCTCAGTAATCTCACCGACCGACGCCGTCGCCAGCCATTGCGCCGCGGTCTGGCCGCGGCTCGTATCCATACGCATGTCCAGGGGCGCATCGAAGCGGAAGCTCATGCCGCGCGCCGCATCGTCGAGCTGCGGCGAGGACACGCCCAGATCCAGCAGCACGCCATCGACCCGGCTCACGCCCAGCCGCGCGAGCTCCTCGTCGAGCGCGCTGAAAGGCGCATGCACCAGGCTCAGGCGCGCATCCTCGATCACCCGTCCGGCGGCGATCGCCGCCGGATCGCGGTCGAACGCGATCAGCCTGCCGCCCGGCCCCAGGCGGGCGAGCAAGGCACGACTGTGGCCACCGCGCCCGAAGGTGCCATCGACATAGACGCCGTCGGCATGCGGGGCGAGTGCATCCACGGCCTCGGCCAGCAGCACGGTGACGTGCGCGTTCGGGGTCTGCGCCGCGATCACAGCGCGAGACTCTCGAAACCGGCCGGCAGATCGGACTTCGCCAGCGCGAGCATCGCTTCCTGTTGCCGCTGCCAGCCGGCATCCGACCACAACTCGAAATGGCTCCCCTGGCCGACCAGCCAGACCTGCTTCTCGAGCTCGGCGAAGCGGCGCAGCGAAGAGGCGATCAGCACGCGCCCGGCGGCATCGAGGGTCTCTTCCTGGGCAAAACCGACGAGCAGCCGCTTGAGCTGCGCCGACTGCAGGTCGAAGCTGGACGCGGAGAGCACCTTGTCGCGGATCGGGATCCAGGCGGGGACGGGATAGACGAGCAGGCAGCCGTGCGGATGCGCGGTCAGCACGACCTGTCCATCCTCGATGGCGAGCGCATCCCGATGGCGAGCGGGAATCGCGAGACGCCCCTTCGCATCGAGATTGAGCGCCGCGGCTCCCTGGAACATTGACCCCCCTCAGGCACGCCGGCGAAGCATCGAAAATGACACTTCGCCCCACTTTTTTTCACTTGCCCCCACTTTATTGGAAAGGCTTTTTAGGGTCAAGGCGGGTTCCGGGGGATTTTCTTTGTTACACAATGACTTATGCGCACCTTCAGAACCCGTATAAACCCTGAAAAATCAAGGCTGATAGCGAGCTCGGCTGAGGTAAGGGGCGAACTCGAGCGCCCCCTGCCACGCAGTGGGAGAAAGTGGGGAAAAATGCACGACCGGAGCTCGTTTCGATGACGACTGCAAGGCCGAAAGGCCACGTCGAAAAAAAATGCACGCCGCGGAACGCGGTGCGGACCGCCGGGCATGGCGATCGGGAGGAGGAGGTGGGGAAGTTCGCCGATAAGCCGGGTTCTGTCGAGCGGCGGTGGCGCGAACCACGACCGCCGGGCAGTCATTCCTCTGGGCGACGCGTTGCCGCGCCGCTCTAGCAGCCTACCCGGGAGCGACGCGAGCCACGCCAATGCTCCCCTATTTGGCCTTGCCCCGAATGGGGTTTACCGTGCCAGTCCTGTCACCAGTCCTGCGGTGGGCTCTTACCCCACCCTTTCACCCTTGCCTGATCCCCTCGCGGGGCCATCGGCGGTCTGCTCTCTGTTGCACTTTCCGTCGCCTCACGGCGCCCGGCCGTTAGCCGGCATTCTGCTCTGCGGGGCCCGGACTTTCCTCCACACGCGAAAAGCGTGCAGCGACTGCCTGGCGAACTTCCCGGCGCCGATTATACGCGGTCGCGGCCCCCGGCGCTGCGCCCCGCCACCGGTTGCGCGGCCGGGTCGCGGTCAGACCATGCGCCAGCCGACCGCCTCGCCGGCACGCAGCGGCACCAGCGGATCCTGCTCGAGGTAGTCGTAGGCCTCCGGCACGGTCCACGCGTCGCGCGCCAGCGTAATGCGATCGGAATTGGGCGGGAGGCCGTAGAAGGCCGGGCCGTTGAGGCTGGCGAAGGCCTCCAGCTTTTCGAGCGCGCCCGCCGCGTGAAAGACCTCGGCGTACAGCTCGATGCCCGCGTGCGCGGTGTAGCAGCCGGCGCAACCGCAAGCGTTTTCTTTCGTGCTGCGCGCATGCGGCGCCGAATCGGTACCGAGGAAGAAGCGCGCATGACCCGAGGTGACCGCCTCGACCAGCGCCTGGCGATGGGTCTCGCGCTTGAGCACCGGCAGGCAGTAGTGGTGCGGGCGGATGCCGCCGGCGAAGATCGCGTTGCGGTTGAGCAGGAGGTGATGGGCGGTGACGGTGGCGCCGACGTTGGCGCCTGCGGCGCGCACGAACTGCGCCGCCTCGGCGGTGGTGATGTGCTCGAACACCACGCGCAGACCGGGAAAGCGCCGCACCAGCGGCGACAGGACGCGCTCGATGAAGGCCCGCTCGCGGTCGAACACATCCACATCGCCGGCCGTGACCTCGCCATGCACGCACAGGACCAGGCCGCGCGCCTCCATCCGCTCGAGGACCGGATGGATCCGCTCGATCGCGGTGACGCCGGCATCGGAGTTGGTGGTGGCGCCGGCCGGGTAGAGCTTGGCGGCGATGATCCTGCCGCTCGCCTTCGCGCGGTCGATCTCGTCCGGGTCGGTGTTGTCGGTGAGATACAGACTCATCAGCGGCTCGAAGCTGCTGCCCGGCACTGCGGCCAGGATGCGCTCGCGGTAGGCGAGCGCCTGCTCGGTGGTGGTCACCGGCGGTCTCAGGTTGGGCATGATCAGCGCACGGCCGAAGCGCGCGGCGGTATGCGGCACCACGGTCGCCAGCGCGGCGCCGTCCCGCACGTGCAGATGCCAGTCGTCCGGGCGGATCAGGGTAATCGATTGCATGGAGGAGCCATCCCTAAACGGAAGCTTCCATTATAGGCATTCGCGCGCGCGCCGGCTGCGCCGCGGCGCTCGCCGGAAAAGCCTGGCGGCTAGTCCTGCTTCAGCTCGAGGGCGCGCGCGTAGAGCGCGTTCTTCGGCGCCCCGGTAATCTCGGCCGCCAGCCTGGCGGCGCGCTTGAGCGGGAGCTCGGCGAGCAGCAGGCCGAGCACGCGCTCCGCCTCGGCATCGAGCCCCTCCGTCGCCGGCGCGCCGTCGACGACGAGGACGAACTCGCCCCGGCTGCGGTTCGGATCGGCCGCGAACCAGGCGGCCGTCTCACCCAGGCTCAGGCGCACGATCTGCTCGTGCAGCTTGGTCAGCTCGCGCGCGATCAGGATGCCGCGCAAGGGGCCGAACACCTCGGCCATGTCGGCCACGCACTCGACCACCCGGTGCGGCGCCTCGTAGAACACCAGCGCCTCGGCCGCATCGACCAGACCGGCCAGCCGGGCGCGGCGCGCGACCGGCTTCGGCGGCAGAAAGCCGACGAAGCGAAAGCCGCCCTCCGCCCAGCCCGACACCGACAGCGCGGCGATCGCCGCACAGGGGCCGGGCACCGGCACCACCGGGTGGCCGGCTGCGCGCACCCGGGCCACGGCGCGCGCGCCCGGATCCGACACCGCCGGGGTGCCCGCATCCGAGATCAGCGCCACCTGGCGCCCCTCCGCCAGGCGCGCGAGCAGCTGGCCGGCCGCCTCCTGCTCGTTGTGCTCGTGCAGCGCCAGCATCGGCGCGCGGATCCCACAGGCGTCGAGCAGGCGCTGGCTGTGCCGGGTGTCCTCCGCCGCGATCAGATCGACCGCGCCGAGCACGGCGAGCGCCCGCAGGCTGACGTCCTGCAGATTCCCGAGCGGCGTGGCCACCACATATAATGACGGCGTACTAGAAAGCGGCGAACCCGAGGGCACAGGAGGGAGGATCATGAAGACGGCCGAGATGATGAAGAAAGCATGGCCCGGAGGCGGAACTTGAGCCGGGCGCAGGGCATTGTCGGCGCATCCCCGACGCCGGCGCAAGCGCGCGGGCGGGCCGCGGAGGATCTGGCCGCCCGTCATCTCGCCTCGCAGGGGCTGCGCATCCTCGAACGCAACGTGCGCTGCCGCGGCGGCGAGGTCGATCTGGTCTGCCTCGACCGCGGCGCCGTCGTCTTCGTCGAGGTCCGCCTGCGCACCAACCCCCGCTTCGGCGGCGCAGCGGAGAGCATCACCGCGGCCAAGCGCCGGCGCATCCTGCTCGCCGCGCAGTGGTGGCTGGGCGGCCGGGGCCGGCGCTTCGCCGCCGCGCCCTGCCGCTTCGACGCCGTCGTGCTCGATCGGCTCGAGGCGGCCGCGGTGTCCTGGCTGCGCGGCGCGTTCGATGCCGGATGAAACCCCATGCTAGACTGCGCCATCCGTATGGATGAGGACACCATGGACCTGATCGACCGCATCTCGCGGCAGTTCGAGGGCAGCGCGCGGGCCAGGCTGGATGCGCTCGACGCACTCGCCGCACCGATCGCTGGCGCGGTCGAGATCATTACCGGCAGCCTGCTCGACAACGGCAAGGTGCTCGCATGCGGCTGCGGGCGCGGCGCCGACGACGCCATGCGCTTCGCCGCGGCGATGACCGACGGCTTCGAGATGGAGCGCCCGCCGCTGGCGGCGATCGCCCTGCCGGGTTGCGGCGAGGATGCCTTCTCGCGCCGGATCGGCGCGCTCGGCCAGCCGGGAGACGTGCTGCTCGCGATCGCCACCGAAACCGGGGCCGAAGCGATCGTCGCGGCGATCGCCGCCGCCCATGAACGCGAGATGCGCGTCATCGCCCTCACCGCCCGCGACGCCGACATGATCGAAGCCCATCTCGCCGCAGGCGACGTCCCCATCCGAGTTACCGCCGAGCGCACCGGGCACGTGCTGGAACTCCAGCAGCTCGCCCTCCACTGTCTGTGCGACGGCATCGACTGTCTCTTGCTTGGAGTAGAAGACCGATGACGACCCCCGCCCTTCCCCAACGGCGCACGCTCCTGCTCGGCGCGCTCGCCGCCGGCAGTCTCCCGCTCCTGCAGGGCTGCTTCCCGATCGTCGCCACCGGCGTCGGCGCCGGCGCCGCGATGGTATCGGACCGCCGCACCAGCGGCGCCTACGTGGAGGACGAAGCGATCGAATGGAAGGTCAAGGCGCGGATTGCCGAGCGCTTCGGCGACACCGTCCACGTCAACGTGACCTCCTACAACCGCATCGTGCTGCTCACCGGCGAGGCGCCGAACGAGGCGACGCGCAGCGCGCTCGACGGCATCGCGTCAGGGGTCGAGCACGTCACCGGACTGGTGAACGAGGTCGCCGTCGGACCAAACTCCTCACTCAGCGCACGAGCGAACGACGCCCTGATCACCTCCAACGTCAAGGCGCGGTTCGTCGACGCGAACCGCTTCGGGGCGCACAACGTCAAGGTCGTGACCGAGGCGAACGTGGTCTTCCTGCTCGGCCTCGTGACCCGCGCGGAAGCCGACGCCGCCGCCGAGATCGCCAGCACCAGCAAGGGCGTGCGCAAGGTGGTGCGGGTGTTCGAGTACATCAGCGAGGACGAGGCGCGCCGACTCGACAACCGCTTCGGAACGGCCGAGCGCAAGTAGATCGGCGCGCGGCGCCAGCCCCGGCGCCGCTGTTTCGTTCCGCGCGGCGTTCAGCGCGCGGCGAGCGCGGCGAGCAATTTCAGGTGGACCCCGCCGAAGCCGCCGTTGCTCATCACCAGCACATGGTCGCCAGGCCGCGCCTGCGCCACGATCGCGGCCACCAGCGACTCCAGCGAGGCGGCGCAGCGCGCCTTGCCGCCGAGCGGGGCGAGCGCCTCGGCGGCGTCCCACTCCAGCCCACCGGTATAGCAGAAGACGATGTCCGCGCTCGCCAGGCTGGCCGGCAGCTGGGCCTTCATCACCCCGAGCTTCATGGTGTTCGAGCGCGGCTCGAGCACCGCCAGGATCCGCCCCTGCGGCTCGCGCCGGCGCAGGCCATCGACGGTGAGCGCGATCGCGGTCGGGTGATGGGCGAAGTCGTCGTACACCCGCACTCCGGCCTCGGTCCCGCGCAGTTCCAGCCGGCGCTTGATGCCCCGGAAGCGGCCCAGGCTGTCGATCGCCTGCGCCGGGGTCACGCCGACGTGGCGCGCGGCGGCGATCGCCGCCAGCGCGTTGCTGCGGTTGTGGCTGCCCGCCAGGCTCAGCGCCACCCTGCCCTGCTCCACCCCGTCCAGGCGGAACACCGCCTCCGCCTCGCTCGCGCCGACCTCCACCTGCCAGCGGCCCTCGCCGCCGAACCATTCGAGCTCGGACCAGCAGCCGCGGTCGATCACCCGCTGCAGGCTGGCTTCGGCGCCGTTGGCGATGATCCTGCCGGTCGACGGCATCACCCGCACGAGGTGATGAAACTGAGTCTCGATCGCCGCGAGGTCGGCGAAGATGTCGGCGTGGTCGAACTCGAGATTGTTGAGGATCGCGGTCCGCGGCCGGTAATGGACGAACTTCGAGCGCTTGTCGCAGAAGGCGGTGTCGTACTCGTCGGCCTCGATGACGAAGAAGGGCGACTCGGTCAGGCGCGCGGAGACACCGAAGTCGATCGGCACGCCACCCACCAGGAAGCCCGGGTCGAGTCCGGCATCCTCGAGGATCCAGGCCAGCATCGAGGTCGTCGTGGTCTTGCCGTGGGTGCCGGCCACACCGAGCACCCAGCGCCCGGCGAGCACGTGCTCGGCCAGCCACTGCGGCCCCGACACATAGGGCAGGCCGCGATCGAGGATGGCCTCGAGCAGCGGGTTGCCGCGCGAGATCGCGTTGCCGACCACGAACAGGTCGGGCGCGAGTCCGATCTGGGCCGGATCATAGCCTTCGGTCAGCGCGATGCCCTGCTCCTCGAGCTGGGTGCTCATCGGCGGGTAGACGTTGGCGTCGCAGCCGGTCACGGTGTGGCCCGCGGCGCGGGCGAGCAGCGCCACGCCACCCATGAAGGTGCCGCAGATGCCGAGAATGTGGATATGCATGAAGGCTCCGGGGGCGGGCCGTCATCCCGATGAAACCGGCCCATGTACAATGGGCGCGATTCTACCTGATGGCGGCGATGCCACTTTGGCTGGCGCCGCTCCCGACCCGATCGCCGGACCTCGCCCGGACAGTCCCATGCCCACCTCCGCTCACGCCTCCCGCGTCGCCGCAGTGCGCCGGGAAATCGCTTCGCTCGCCGCGCGCATGATGGCCGAGGACGGCATCAGCGATTTCGGCTTCGCCAAGCGCAAGGCCGCGCGCCAGCTCGGCGTCGGCGACACCGTCGCCCTTCCCAACAACGCCGAGATCGAGGTCGAACTGCGCGCCTGGCAGGCGCTCTATCAGGACGACGAGCAGGCCGAGCGCCTGCGCGAGATGCGGCTGGCGGCGGTGAGCCTGATGCGCCTGCTCGCCGAGTTCCGCCCCTACCTGACCGGCGGCGCGCTCGACGGCACCGCGGGGCGCTACTCGGAACTCGAAATCGAGGTGTTCCCGGAGAGCGCGAAGGAAGTGGAGATCTTCTTTCTCAACCAGGACTTCGCCTACGAGCACCGCGAGCCGCGCCGTCCCACGCCACATGCGCCCGAGGCGGTCCTCGCCTTCGACTGGGAGGACGTCCCGGTCCGCCTGTCGATCTACCAGGCCGGCGCCGAACGCGTCGGCAAGCGCGGCCAGGAACGCGCCCGCCTTGCCCAGGTCGAATCCCTCCTCAACCCGCCGGCCGCCAGCGTCGGGCCAGGCGACACGGATCAACAGCCATGACCAAGACGACCCGCTTCGCCCTCATCGCCGCTATCGCGCTGATCGCCGGCGCCGCCGGCTTCCTCACCCGCCAGCATTTCCCCGCCAGGCCCGGCGCCACTGCGCACGAGGTCCCGCCGGCGGCGATGGACGCCCTGTTCGCCCTCGAACTGCCGGACACCGAGGGCAGACCGCAGCCGATGTCGCAATGGAAGGGCAAGGTGGTGGTGGCCAATTTCTGGGCCACCTGGTGCCCGCCCTGCCGCAAGGAGATCCCCGAGTTCGCCGAGGTCAGCGAGGCGCTCGCCGGCCAGCCGGTGCAGTTCGTGGGCATCAGCATCGACTCGGTCGAGAAGGTGCGCGCCTTCGACGACGAGATGGACGTCCCCTACCCCTTGCTGATCGCATCCCACGAGGTGCTGGCGCTGGCCGCGCAGTTCGGCAACACCGCCCAGGCTCTGCCGTTCACCGTGATCATCGACCGCGAGGGCCAGCCGGCCCACATCAAGCTCGGCACCTTGAACAAGGCCGAACTGGAGCGCAGAATCCACCCGCTGCTCGGCTCCTGAGCCCCTTGAACCACCCCCGTCGCCGCTCGCGTCGCGCTCCGCGCGGAATGCGTTCGTGCTGGACAACGTGCGGCGATTTACGGCAAACTTGCCGCCATGACGCGCGTAAAACGCATGCGTGAATGCGACCTCGAGCCGCCGGAACGGTCCGCGCGAGGGGCTTCGGATGCTCGCCGCCACGAACACCAGCATCACCGCCTGCCACGACACGAAACGGACGGCGCTTCCACCGGCGCACGGCCTTGCCCGCGCGGCGAGTCGCCGCGCCGCGCCGGCCACAGGCTACACCTACACACCGATCACCCATGACGACGGCCGCCCGCGGAGGGCGCTTTCGTACCCGGAGAAAAACAGCATGGATCTGCGCAAGCTCAAGAAACTGATCGACCTCGTCCAGGAATCGGGCATCTCCGAACTCGAGATCACCGAGGGCGAGGAGAAGGTACGCATCGCCAAGCAACTCGCCCCCGCCGCACCGGTGAACTACTTCGCCCAGCCGGCCGGCCTGCCCGCCGCGGCACCGGCCGCAGCCGCCCCGGCGGCAGGCGAATCCGATACCGCCGCGCTGCCCGCCGGGCATGTCGTCAAGTCGCCGATGGTCGGCACCTTCTACCGCGCCTCGGCGCCCGGCGCCAAGGCCTTCGTCGACATCGGCGACAACGTCGCCGAAGGCGACCGCCTGTGCATCATCGAGGCGATGAAACTGATGAACGACATCGAGTCCGAGGTCGCCGGCACGGTGAAGGCGATCCTGGTCGAGAACGGCCAGCCGGTCGAATACGGCCAGCCCCTGTTCATCATCGGCTGACCGCCATGTTCGAGAAGATCCTCATCGCCAACCGCGGAGAGATCGCGCTGCGCGTGCTGCGCGCCTGCCGCGAGCTCGGCATCAAGACCGTCGCCGTGCATTCCGAGGCCGACATCGAGGCGAAGTACGTCAAGCTCGCCGACGAGTCGGTGTGCATCGGACCGGCGTCATCCGCCCTGAGCTACCTCAACGTGCCGGCGATCATCTCGGCAGCCGAGGTCACCGACTCGGAAGCGATCCATCCCGGCTATGGCTTCCTGTCCGAGAACGCCGACTTCGCCGAGCGCGTCGAGCAATCCGGCTTCGTCTTCATCGGCCCGCGCGCGGAGACGATCCGCCTGATGGGCGACAAGGTGTCGGCCAAGGACGCCATGAAGGCCGCCGGCGTACCCTGCGTGCCCGGCTCGGAAGGCGCGCTGCCGGAAGACCCGAAGGAGGTCGTCAAGATCGCGCGCGCCATCGGCTACCCCGTGATCATCAAGGCCGCCGGCGGCGGCGGCGGCCGCGGCATGCGCGTGGTGCACACCGAGGCCGCCCTGCTCAACGCGGTGACCACGACTCGCTCCGAGGCCCAGGCCGCCTTCGGCAACCCGGTCGTCTACATGGAGAAGTTCCTCGAGAACCCGCGCCACGTCGAGATCCAGGTGCTGGCCGACCAGCACGGCAACGCGGTCTATCTGGGCGAGCGCGACTGCTCGATGCAGCGCCGC
>JRYI01001429.1_pt1 | contig 15742 bp, 16 predicted proteins | sample 235361 | NCBI WGS metagenome assembly JRYI01 (sample SAMN03074212, study PRJNA261471) | activated sludge metagenome | biome: Common Effluent Treatment Plant; feature: Wastewater; material: Activated sludge; isolation source: activated biomass in a lab-scale reactor treating industrial wastewater at...
CGGCGCCGTCGCGCGCGCTGCGGGCGCGGCGGCCGGGGTATCGACGCGGGCGGCCACCGGCGCGGGCCGCACGAGGTCGACCGGGTCGAGCAGGAAGGTGAAGTTGCGCACCAGCCTCCCCGCCGCCCAGTCGAGCTCGAGCACCAGTTCGACGAAGGGTTCGTTGAGCGGGCGATCGGTGCTCAGGCGCAGCACGGGGCGCGATCCGCGCCTGTCCACGCTGACGCGCACCGCCGCCGCGCTCGGCGAGTAGGCGACATTGGCCTGACGAAAGGCCTCGGGCGAGCCTACCCGCGCGCTCAGCGAATCGAGCTCGCTGGTCGTGGCCGAGACCGGAATCTCGGCGCGCAGGGGCTGGCCGAGCCCGCTGTAGACGCTGATTCCGCCCAGCCCCGCCGCGTCGCTGCAAAAGGGGAAAGAGGCGAGCGCCAGCGCAACCAGCGATGCCTTGAAAGATCCATCCATGCTGTTTCTCAAAACCCCGCTCCCTCGCAAATCCGGCCATCCTCCAGATCGCAAGATGGCTCCGCGAAGGGAATCTAGCACCTACGGACCGCGCGAGCAGCCGGACATAAACCGTTTGCATAGATCGTGCGTGACACGATGCACAGCACGAAGAAAAAAGGCGGGAACGGCGACGCGAGCGACGCCGTTCCCGCCCGTCAGGCACCCCTCGGTCAGCCCTCGAGCAGGATGCGCAGCATGCGACGCAGCGGTTCCGCGGCGCCCCACAGGAGCTGGTCGCCGACGGTGAAGGCGCCGAGGTAGTCCGGCCCCATCGCCAGCTTGTGCAGCCGCCCCACCGGGACCGACAAGGTGCCGGTGACCGCGGTCGGGGTCAGCTCGCGCTCGGTGAGCTCGCGTTCGTTGGGCACCACCTTCACCCACTGGTTGGCGCCGGCGATGATCTCGGAGACCTCGTCGAGCGGGACGTCCTTCTTCAGCTTGATCGTCAGCGCCTGCGAGTGGCAGCGCATCGCGCCGATGCGCACGCACAGGCCGTCGATCGGGATCGAGCCCGGCGTGCGGAAAGGCGCGTTGCCGAGGATCTTGTTGCACTCGGCGCCGCCCTTCCACTCCTCCTTGCTCTGGCCGTGCTCGACCGGAACGTCGATCCACGGGATCAGGCTGCCGGCGAGCGGGGTGTTGCGGAAGTTCTTCTTCGGGAAATCGTCCGCGCGCATGGTCTCGGCGACCTTGCGGTCGATCTCGAGGATGGCCGACGCCGGATCGGCGAGCAGATCCTTGACCGAATCGTGGATCGCGCCCATCTGGCTGATCAGCTCGCGCATGTTCTGCGCGCCGGCGCCCGACGCCGCCTGGTAGGTCATCGCCGAGATCCACTCCACCAGGCCGTGCCTGAGCAGGCCGCCCAGGCCCATCAGCATCAGCGACACGGTGCAGTTGCCGCCGATCCAGTTGCGCCCGCCCTTGGCGAGCGCGGCGTCGATGACGTCGCGGTTGACCGGGTCGAGCACGATCACCGCGCTGTCGTCCATGCGCAGCGCGCTGGCAGCGTCGATCCAGTGGCCCTTCCAGCCGGTCGCGCGCAGGGTGGGGAAGACCTCCTTGGTGTAGTCGCCGCCCTGGCAGGTGATGACGATGTCGCAGGCCTGGAGGGCCTTGATGTCGTAGGCGTCCTGCAGCGCCTCGCCCGCTTCCTTGCCACCGAACGACGGCGCCTTGCCGCCGGCGTTCGAGGTGGAGAAATACACCGGCTCGATGAAGGCGAAGTCGCCCTCTTCCACCATGCGCTGCATCAGCACGGAACCGACCATTCCGCGCCAGCCGACCAGACCGACTCGATTCATGTTGCTCACCATTTCCTTGCTTGAATTTCCATTGCCGCCGCGGACCGCCGGGCCCATAGCGGACGCGTCACCTCAGAGGGCCGCGAGCACCGCGTCGCCCATCTCCCGCGTGCCGACCTTCTTCGTGCCCGGCTCGTAGATGTCGCCGGTGCGGTAGCCTGCCGCGAGCACCTTCTTGACCGCGTTCTCGATGCGCCGCGCGGCCTCTTCCTGATCGAAGCTGTAACGCAACATCATCGCCGCCGACAGGATGGTGGCGAGCGGGTTGGCGAGGTCCTTGCCGGCGATGTCCGGCGCCGAGCCGTGCGAGGGCTCGTACATGCCCTTGTTGTCGGCGTTGAGCGAAGCCGAGGGCAGCATCCCGATCGAGCCGGTCAGCATCGACGCCTCGTCCGACAGGATGTCGCCGAACATGTTGCCGGTGACCATCACGTCGAACTGCTTCGGGTTGCGCACCAGCTGCATCGCCGCGTTGTCGACCAGCATGTGGGTCAGTTCCACTTCAGGATAGTCGCTGGCGAGCTCGATCGCGATGTCGCGCCACAGCTGGGTGGTCTCGAGCACGTTCATCTTGTCGACCGAGCACAGCCGCTTGCCGCGCTTCATCGCCGCCTCGAAGGCCACGCGCAGGATGCGGCGGATCTCGTATTCGGCGTAGATCATGGTGTTCCAGCCCACGCGCTGGGACTTGCCATTGACCTCGCGCAGCTCGATGCCGCGCGGCTGGCCGAAGTAGATGTCGCCGGTCAGCTCGCGCACGATCAGGATGTCGAGGCCGGCGACGACCTCGGGCTTGAGCGTCGAGGCGTTCGCCAGCTCGGGGTAGAGGATGGCCGGGCGCAGGTTGGCGAACAGCGAAAGGTCCTTGCGGATGCCGAGCAGGCCGAGCTCGGGGCGCTGGTTCCGGGGATGGTTGTCCCACTTCGGGCCCCCGACCGCGCCGAGCAGGATCGCGTCGGCCGCGCGCGCGAGCGCGAGCGTCGCCTCGGGCAGCGGCGTGCCGGCGGCGTCGACCGCGCAGCCGCCGACCAGCGCCTCTTCCGTTTCGAACTTCAGGTCGAGCGCGTTGAGCACGCGCAGCGCCTGCGCGGTGATCTCGGGACCGATGCCGTCACCCGGCAGCACGCAAATCTTCATTCCTGGATTTCCTCTTCGTTGCCTGGGTTTCAGGCGAAATAATACGGATGCGCGGCGCGCCGCTTCGCCTCGAAGGCGCGGATTTCGTCCGCGTGGCGCAGGGTAAGCCCGATGTCGTCCCAGCCGTTGAGCAGGCATTCCTTGCGGAAGGGGTCGACCTCGAAATGAATGACCTTGCCGTCCGGGCGGGTGATCGTCTGCGCCGCCAGATCCACCACCAGGCGGTAGCCCTCGTTCGCCTCGCACTGGGCGAACAGCTCATCGACTTCGGCCGGCGCCAGCCTGATCGGCAGCAGCCCGTTCTTGAAGCTGTTGTTGAAGAAGATGTCGGCGAAGCTCGGCCCGATCAGCACGCGGAAGCCGTAGTCCTCCAGCGCCCACGGCGCATGCTCGCGCGAGCTGCCGCAGCCGAAGTTGTCGCGCGTGAGCAGGATCTGCGCGCCCTGGTAACGCGGCTTGTTGAGCACGAAATCCGGGTTGAGCGGACGCGCGCTGCAGTCCTGCCCGGGCTGGCCGACGTCGAGGTAGCGCCACTCGTCGAAGGCGTTGGGGCCGAAGCCGCTGCGCTTGATCGATTTCAGGAACTGCTTGGGGATGATCGCGTCGGTGTCGACGTTGGCACGATCGAGCGGCGCCACCAGACCATCGAGAACGGTAAACGGTTTCATTATTTCACTGCCTTCTGGATGATTTCGCCGGTCGCCGAAATGTCCTGCCCGATGCCGTGCACCGTATTGCAGGCGGCGCCGGCGAGGCCGGCGACCACGGCGGCGAGAACCGCTGCGAGTCTTTTCATGAACGGGCCTCGCGCCTTCAGCCCAGCGTGCGCACGTCGACGAAGTGCCCGCTCACCGCGGCGGCGGCGGCCATCGCCGGGCTCACCAGGTGGGTTCGGCCGCCGGCGCCCTGCCGACCCTCGAAGTTGCGGTTNNGATGCGCGAGTTGGTGCACGAACCGATGAAGACCTGGTCCACCCGGATGTCGGTGATCGGGGTGTTGGGGGCGAGGTCCATGTACTTGAGCGCGCGCTCGATGCCCTCGCGGCGGACCGGATCGGCGACCGCGGCGGGGTCCGGCACGCGGCCTTCGATGGTGGTCACCATCTCCGGCGAGGTGCCCCAGGTGACCTGCGGCAGGATGTCCTCGGCCCTGAGCTCGACGACCTTGTCGAACCGCGCGCCCTCGTCGCTCTTGAGGGTGCGCCAGTATGCGACCGCCTGGTCCCAGGCCTCGCCCTTGGGCGAGAAGGGGCGGTCCTTCAGGTAGGCGATGGTGGTCTCGTCCACGCCGACCATGCCGGCGCGCGCGCCCGCCTCGATCGCCATGTTGCAGATCGTCATCCGGCCTTCCATCGACAGCGCGCGGACCGCGCTGCCGCCGAACTCGATCGCGTAGCCGGTGCCGCCGGCGGTGCCGATCCTGCCGATGATCGCGAGCACGACGTCCTTGGCGGTGACGCCACGGCCGAGCTGGCCCTCGACCTTCACCAGCATGGTCTTCGACTTCTTCTGCAGCAGGCACTGGGTCGCGAGCACATGCTCGACCTCGGAGGTGCCGATGCCGTGCGCCAGGCAGCCGAAGGCGCCATGGGTGGAGGTGTGGGAATCGCCGCAGACGACGGTCATGCCCGGCAGCGTGGCGCCGTTCTCGGGGCCGATCACATGCACGATGCCCTGGCGCTCGTCCTTGAACGGAAAGTACGCGAGCGCGCCGCTTGCGCGGATGTTGGCGTCGAGCGTCTCCACCTGCTGACGCGAGACCGGATCCTGGATGCCCAGCTCCCAGTGGTCGGTCGGCGTGTTGTGGTCGGCGGTGGCGACGATCGAGCTCGTCCGCCACGGCTTGCGCCCGGCCAGCTTGAGCCCTTCGAAGGCCTGCGGACTGGTGACCTCATGCACCAGGTGGCGGTCGATATAGATCAGCGCCGTGCCATCGGCTTCCTCGCGGACCACATGGCTGGACCACAGCTTCTCGTACAGCGTTTGGGCTTCCATCCACTAAATTCCAAGGAAAGAAAAGCTTACGATTATTTCACAAAGGGCGCCCGCGCGCACGGCGGGGCCCTGCCGATGTCAGCGACGCGCCTGCTGGTACAGCGGCATCACCCGATTCGCATAATCATCGAGGTCGCGCAGGCGGTTGGCGTGCGACGGATGGGTGGACAGCCACTGCGGCGGCGCCCCCGACGAGTTCGCCGCCATCTTGTTCCACAGGCTGACCGCGGCACGCGGATCGTAACCCGCACGCGCCGCGAGCTCGACCCCCATGCGGTCGGCCTCGGTCTCGTGTTCGCGCGAATTGGGCAGCTCGAAGCTGACCTGGGCGACCTTGGACATCAGGTCCTGGCCCGCCGCGCCCACCCCGAGCAGCGCCCCCGCCACCGACACCCCCAGCCCGGTGACCATCGATTTCGACACCCGCTCGCGCGCATGCTCGCGCAGCGCGTGGGCGATCTCGTGCCCCATCACCGCGGCGATCTCGGCGTCGGTCAGCTGCAGCCGCTCGATCAGGCCGGTGTTGATCGCCATCTTGCCGCCGGCCATGCACCAGGCGTTCAGCTCGCTGGAGCTGATCACATTGGTCTCCCACTGCCAGCGCAGCGCATCCGGGCGGAAGTGCCCGCTCTGCGCGGTGAGCCGCGCGGTGATCGCACGCACCCGCTGTACCTGCGCGGCGTTGCGATTGAGCGCGTTCTTGGCGCGCGCCTCGGCCAGGATCTGCTGGTACTGCTTGGCCGAGGCCTGCTCCACCTCCTGCGCCGACACCATCATCATCTGGCTGCGGTCGACGCCGACGACGCCGGCGCCGGTGGTCTGCACCATCTGGCAGCCTACGGCGATCGTGCCCGCGAGCACGGCCGGAAAGAGCAAACGCGGGGTTCCTTTCATTCGATTCTCCTCAAGCACTGTCCGCCAGGCGCCGGCCGTCCTCGCGCCAGCCCAGAGCCAGCCACGCCAGCCCGGCGAGGGCGAAGGCGGAGCCGAGCGTGTAGGTCCACGCGGGTCCGATGGTGTCCCAGGTGTAGCCGCTGATCAAGCCGCCGATCATGCCGCCCGCGCCGAACGACAGGCTGCCGTACAGGGCCTGGCCGTGCGACTGCAGCCGGCCGGGAAACCAGCGATTCACCACGGCGATCGCCGCCGCATGATAGGCACCGAAGGTCGCGCCGTGCAGCAGCTGGGCGAACAGCAGCACGCCAAGCCGCTCCGCGCCCCAGCCGATGAGGAGGAAGCGCAGCACCGCGCAGGCGAAGGAGAACAGCAGGATGTCGCGCGCACGGAAGCGGCGCATCAGGCGCGGCATCACGGCGAACACCGCGATTTCCGCGACCACGCCAAGCGTCCACAGCCAGCCCACAAAGGCCTTGGGGTAGCCGAGCGCGACCACGTGGATCGAGTAGAAGACATAGAGCGCCCCGTGCGCGGCCGACATCAGCAGGCAGGCGCCGAGCAGGGCGCGCACCTCGGGGCGGCGCAGGGTCGCGCGCATGCTGCCGGCGTCGTGCTCCGGGGGGCGTGGGCTGGCCGCGGGCACGGCCAGCGAACACAGGAAGATGGCCCCGAGGATCGCCGCGAGGATCCCGAGCAGGCCGCGGATCGGCATCGACTCGAGCAGGTGGCCGAGCGCCAGGGTGGCGGCGATGAAGCCGACCGACCCCCACATGCGGATACTGCCGTAGCGGTGCCCCTGTTCGCCGAGGTGCGCGAAGGTCACGCTCTCGACCAGCGGCAGCGCCGCGCTCCAGAAGAAGGCCATCGCCGCCATCGCGGCGAAGAGCACGGCGAACTCGGTGGAGAAGAAGAAGGCGGAGAAGCCCGCCAGGCTCATCGCCGCCGACACTCGCACGATCGGCAGCGGCAGACCGGTGCGCTCGGCGAGCACGCCCCACAGGTTGGGCGCGAGCATGCGCATCAGCTGCATCAGCGACATCAGGATCGCGATGTGGGTGGCCGACAGCTGGAGCGACTGCAGGTAGAGGGTGAAATACGGCGCGAAGGCGCCGACGAAGGCGAAATACGAGAAGTAGTAGGCCGACAGGCGCCAGTAGGGAAGCATCGCGCAATCCTACCGCGGCAGCGGCCGACCCGCTGCCGTGAATCCCGGCGCCCGGGACATCGGCCCCGGCGACGCGCTCAGCTTGCGCCGGTGGCGCTGCGCAGGATGGCGTAGAGCCCGTCCTTCAGGTGCAGGCGTTGTTTCTTGAGGTCCTCGAGCTCGAAATCGGTAGCGATTTCCTCGTCGAGCTCGATCGTCTGCACGTGCTGATTCACCTCGTGGTATTCGTCGTACATGCGGGCGAACTTCTCGTCGGACGTCTTGAGGGCCTCGATCTGGTCACTGTATTCGGGGAACTCGTGGAAGAGGTCGTGCGGTTCGAGAATCATCGGACTTGCCTCCGTTTTTCGATGGGGTGCTGAGTGACGTCTCAAGCCTACTCGCGCACCCCGCGGGGGCGGTTGACCGCGATCAAGCTGTGCCGCAGCGCCCCTCAGCGCGCGCGCGGCGAGGGCACCGCCTGGCGGGCACCGGGCGCGAGCGCGGCGATCCGCGGCGTGCCGCAATCGACTCCGCCGCACTGCGCGCGATGACGCAGCGCATGGTCGATCAGCACCAGCGCCAGCATCGCCTCGGCGATCGGCGTCGCCCGGATGCCGACGCAGGGATCGTGACGGCCATGGGTGTTCACCACCACCGGCCGGCCCTGCTTGTCGATCGAGCGACGGTCGAGGCGGATGCTCGAGGTCGGCTTGATCGCGATGCTGGCGATGATGTCCTGCCCGCTGGAGATGCCGCCCACCACGCCGCCGGCGTGGTTCGAAAGGAAGCCCTCGGGGGTCAGCTCGTCGCCGTGCTCGGTGCCGCGCTGGGCGACGCAGGCGAAACCGGCGCCGATCTCCACCCCCTTCACCGCGTTGATCCCCATCATCGCGTGGGCGATGTCCGCATCGAGGCGGTCGAACACCGGCTCGCCCCAGCCCGGCGGCATGCCGCTGGCGACGACGTTGATGCGCGCGCCGATCGAGTCACCGGACTTGCGCAGCTCGTCCATGTAGGCTTCCAGCTCCGCCACGATGTCGGCGTTGGGGGCGAAGAAGGGATTGCGATCGACTTCGTCCCAGGACAGGAACGGAATCGCGATCGGCCCCAGCTGAGCCATGTAGCCGCGGATGACGATCCCGTGCTGGGTGGCGAGCCACTTGCGCGCGAGCGCGCCCGCGGCGACCCGCACCGCGGTCTCGCGCGCCGAGGAGCGACCACCCCCGCGCGGGTCGCGCACGCCGTACTTATGCCAGTACGGATAATCGGCGTGACCCGGGCGGAAGGTCTCGGCGATGTTGCCGTAATCGCGCGAGCGCTGATCCTGGTTGCGGATCAGCAACGCGATCGGCGTGCCGGTGGTGACGCCCTCGTAGACCCCGGAGAGGATCTCGACCTCGTCCGGCTCGCGACGCTGGGTGACGTGGCGCGAGGTGCCCGGCTTGCGGCGGTCGAGTTCGCGCTGGATCTCCGCCGCCGTGATCGGCAAGCCGGGCGGGCAGCCATCGACCACGCAGCCGATCGCCGGACCATGCGATTCGCCGAAGGAAGTGACCGCGAACAACTTGCCGAAGGTATTGCCGGACATGGGGATCTCGCTGGAAACAGGACCGCGACGGGGCGCGAATGGCGGCCGAGTTTAGCACAGCCGCCCTCCCCGCCCGCCGCCCCGCGCGCCCGCGCCGAGGCTCAGTGGAAGAAGTCCTCGAGGCGCTCGAACACCTCGTGCTCCGCCCCGTGGCGGCGCACGCCGAGCACGTCCTCCAGCTTCTCGAGCTGGCGGATCATCTGCTCCAGGCGCTGGTCCTCGAACACCAGCAGCCAGATCCGGCTGCGGTCGCCACCGGCGACCGGCATGCAGAGGATGCCCTCCATGTTGAACGCCCGGCGGGCGAAGAGATTGCAGATATGGCTCATCACCCCGGGATGGTTGTTTACCTCGAGTTCGAGCACGACCTTGGCGAAACCGGTCTGCGGCAGGGGGTCGGCAACCTGTTCGATCATCATCAGCCTCCGATCATTTCGGTGTTGGCGGCACCCGGCGGCACCATGGGATAGACGAATTGCTCGCGGTCGATCGACGCATGGATCAGGCAGGGCCCGGGCGTCTGCAGCGCCTGGGCGAGCGCGGCGCGCGGGTTGGCGGCCTGATCGAGGTCGACCGCGCCGATGCCGAAGCCCTCGGCGATCTTGATGAAGTCGGGACCGGTCCGATACTTCGAGGCGAACACCCGCTTGCCGTAGAACAGGTTCTGCTGCTGATAGACGAGCCCGAGCGAGCTGTTGTTCATCAGCACGATCTTCACGTTCAGGTTCTCCTCGGCCAGGGTGGCGAACTCCTGCACGTTCATCATCAGGCTGCCGTCGCCGGAGAAGCACACCACGGTGCGATCCGGCTCGGCGAGCGCAGCCCCCATCGCGGTCGGCACGCCGAAGCCCATCGTGCCGAGGCCGCCCGAGGTCATCCACTGGCGCGGGCGACGGAAGGGATAGGCCTGGGCCACCCACATCTGGTGCTGGCCGACGTCGGTGGTGATGATCGCCTCGTCGTCGAGCGCGGCCGCGACCGCCCGCACCAGGCCGTAATGGGTGCGCGGGTCGTCCTGCCCGGGCAGCTCCATCGGGAAGCGCGAGCGCAGGCTGTCGACATGGGACAGCCAGCGCTTGCGCATCGACTTGCGGATGCGCGGCAGCAAGGCCTCGAGCGCGCTGCCGACATCGGCGTGAATGGCGACGTGGGCACGCTTGATCTTGTGCAGCTCGGACGGATCGACATCGATGTGCACGATCTTCGCGCGCGGGCAGAACTGCGCCGCCTTGCCCACCGCGCGGTCGTCGAAGCGGGCGCCGACGCACACCAGCACGTCCGCCTCCTCGAGCACGAAGTTGGTGTAGCGCGCGCCGTGCATGCCCAGCATGCCGATCGACAGCGGATGATCGACCGGCATCGCGCCCAGCCCCATCAGCGTCATCGTCGTCGGCATGCAGGCCTGCTCGGCGAGCGTCACCGCGAGCGCCGAGGCGCCCGAATGCACCACCCCGCCGCCGAGGTAGAGCACCGGCTGTTCGGCCTCGTTGATCAGACGGGCGGCCTCCTCGATCGCCAGCGGATCGACCGCGGGCAAGGCGTCGGCCACCGCCGGCGGCGGGAAGTCGGTGAAGGAGATCAGCTGGTTCTGCACGTCCTTCGGCACGTCGACCAGGACCGGGCCAGGACGGCCGGACATCGCGATGCGGAAGGCGTCGGGGATCACGGTGAGCAGCTCCTCGACCGAGCGCACGAGGAAGTTGTGCTTGGTGATCGGCACCGTGATGCCGTAGATGTCGACCTCCTGGAAGGCATCGGTGCCGATCATCGACAGCGGCACCTGACCGGTGATCGCCACCATCGGGATGGAGTCGAGGAAGGCGTCTGCGATCGCGGTGACGAGATTGGTCGCGCCGGGACCGCTCGAGGCGAAGCACACCGCGGGCTGGCCCGAGGCGCGCGCCACGCCTTGCGCCATGAAGCCCGCGCCCTGCTCGTGGCGGGCGAGCACGTGATGGATGAGCGCGCTACCGCCCAGCGCGTCGTAGAGGGGCAGGATGGCGCCGCCGGGAATGCCGGCGATGGTGCGCACGCCCTGTCGTTCAAGGAGACGCACAATCAGTTGTGCGCCGGTCATCTGCATCATCTTCATCTCCTTGCATTGCGTCCCGATGTTGGTCCTGCGGCGCCGGCGGAGATCGAATGAAAAAACCCCCGTCGGCACTGCGCGCCGACGGGGGTTTGGGATTCGTGTGACCGTGTACCTGACCCGTTACGACGCGCGACTGCCTACGCTTACTACGCGTACGACCAGGGCAACGAGGGACAGGCGGGAGCGGTTCATGGTTTCACGGCTTCGGTTACGACCTGATGAAAACACGGATCGCCGACGCAGACAAGCGTTTTTTTGCGCTTTTTTTTGCGCTGCGGGAAGGCCCTCCGGCCTCCTGGTTCAGCCGCCCTCGCGCAAGGCGCGCCGCAGGATCTTGCCGACATTGGTCTTCGGCAGCTCGTCGCGGAACTCGACGCGGCGCGGCAGCTTGTAGCCGGTGAGATTTTCCCTGCAGTAGGCGATCAGCGCCTGCTCGGTGAGCCCAGGATCCTTGCGCACCACGAAGATCTTCACGACCTCGCCGCTGTGCTCGTCCGGCACGCCCACGGCAGCCACCTCGAGCACCCCGGGATGGTTCGCGACCACGTCCTCCACCTCGTTCGGATAGACGTTGAAGCCCGACACCAGGATCATGTCCTTCTTGCGGTCGACGATCCGGACGTAGCCCCGCTCGTCGATCGTCGCGATGTCGCCGGTGCGCAGGAAACCGTCGGCGGTGAACGCGCGCGCGGTATCGTCCGGCCGGTTCCAGTAGCCGCGACTGACCTGCGGCCCGCGCACGCACAGCTCTCCGCGCTGGCCGACGCCGAGCTCGACGCCCTCATCGTCGCGGATGCTGATGTCGGTCGAGGGCACGGGCAGGCCGATCGAGTGGTTGAACTCGGCGAGATCGAGCGGATTGATCGTCACCGCGGGCGAGGTCTCGGTGAGACCGTAGGCTTCGATCAGCGTCCGCCCGGTGACCGCCTTCCACTTCTCCGCCACTGCCTGCTGCACCGCCATGCCGCCTCCGAGCGCGATGCGCAGGGAGGAGAAGTCCAGCCTGGCGAAGTCGGGATTGTTGAGCAAGGCGTTGAAAAGCGTGTTCACCCCGGTGATTGCGGTGAAGCGGTGCCGGGCCAGCTCCTTGACGAAGCCGGGAATGTCGCGCGGATTGGTGATCAGTACGTTGGTGGCGCCGACCTTGAAGAAGGTCAGGCAATTCGCCGTCAGCGAAAAGATGTGATAGAGCGGCAGGGCGGTGATGATCACCTCCTCGCCCTCGACGATGAACGGTTTGATCCAGGCGTGCGCCTGCTGGAGGTTGGCGACGATGTTGCCGTGACTGAGGATGGCGCCCTTGGGCGCGCCGGTGGTGCCGCCGGTATATTGCAGGAAGGCGATGTCGTCGTGACCGACCTCGACCGGGCGCAGCGTGTGACGCGCGCCCTGCGCGAGGGCATCGGAAAAGCTCAGCGCCCCGTCGAGTTGCCAGGCTGGCACCATCTTCCTGACCCGCCGCACGACGAAATTCACGATCGCGCCCTTCGCGTAGCCGAGCATTTCGCCCAGGCTGGTGACGACCAGGTGCTTCAGCGGCAGGCGCGCGCGGACCTGCTGCAGCGTGTGGGCGAAGTTCTCCAGGATGACGATCGCGTCGACCCCGGCGTCCTGCAGCTGGTGTTCGAGTTCGCGCGCGGTGTAGAGCGGATTGACATTGACCACCGTGTAGCCGGCACGCAGCGCGCCGAACATCGCCACTGGATACTGCAGCACGTTGGGCATCATCAGTGCCACGCGGGCGCCCTTGGGCAGACCGAGCTCGCCCTGCAGATAGGCGCCGAAGCGGGCGGACAGGCCGTCCAGCTCGGAGTAGCTCAGGCGCTTCCCCATGCACACGTAGGCGGTCGTGGCAGCGAAGGCGCGCGCGCCTTCGTCGAACAGCTCGCCGATCGAGCGGTAGCGATCCACATCGACCTCGGCGGGCACCCCCGGCGGATAGCTCTGCAGCCAGATCCTCTCCATGCTGCCTCCTCCTGTCGCTGGAAGGGAACGCGGCGCTCCCACCCCCGGAAGGATTCGCCGCCGGATTCCAACAGCCCTCGCGCCCGCTTCTGACGACGGGCGTCGAAGGCAGGCGCGGCCTCGCGCCGCCGCCGGCCGCACGTCATCGACGCGCGACCGTCCGTGCCTCAGGCCTCGCCTTCCTCGGCCGGCCAGTTGCGGATGTAGTTCTTCAGCAAGCGGTTCTCGAAGCTCTGCTCCTCGAGCACGCCCTTGGCGACATCGTGGAAGCTGACGACGCCCAGCAGCGTGCCCTCGTCCATCACCGGCAAGTAACGCTGGTGATGCGCGACCATCAGGCGGCGCAGTTCATCCATCTCCATGTCGCCGGTGGCGACCTCGGGATCCTTGACCATCGCCTCTTCGACCAGCACCGCCTCCCACCCCGCGCCCGCCTTGTGCACCGCGTTGAGCACTTCGCGGAAGGTGAGCAGGCCGGTCATGCGCCCGTGCGAGAACACCACGAGCGAGCCGACGTCCTGTTCGGTCATGACCGTCACCGCCTCCGCGATGCTCTTGTGCGGCGCGATGGTGTAGAGCACCTTGCCCTTGATCGCGAGAATCTCGCTCACCAGCATTATTTTTCCTCTGCGCAGATATCGTGAGTCGGCTAATGTCGGCCGATCTTAGAGCAAGGGCGCCGGGACGCAAAGATCACCCTGCGCCTCAGCGCTTGAGCTCGCCGAGCTTGTCCTTCACCTTGGCCCAATCCTCGGCATCGGGCAGCGCATCCTTGCGCTCGACGATCGGCTTCCACTGCTTGGCCAGTTCGGCATTGAGCGCGATGAACTGCTGCTGGTCCGCCGGCACATCGTCCTCGGCATAGATCGCCTCGACCGGGCACTCGGCCACGCACAGCGTGCAGTCGATGCACTCGTCCGGGTCGATGACGAGGAAATTGGGCCCTTCGCGGAAGCAGTCCACCGGACACACATCCACGCAATCGGTATATTTGCAGCGAATGCACGCTTCGGTCACGACATAGGTCATTTCTCCACCTCCTGTTGTGGTTCGACCGGCAGCAGGTCCCGCGCCGGCACTCAGACGGACAATATAGTCCAACCGTTTGCGTTTTCGCGACGCCGGCGCGCCAGATGCCAGCGGCTGCGCCCATATTTCCTTGACGCCGCGGCCGGCTTCGCATAACTTTTCGGAAACCTTCCGCAGAGCGATTCCGCCGCTCCGCGTCGCACGGGCCGACCGGCCCGCTTCCGCGACACCGGCAACACCGCCACTCCCCCCTGATGCGAGGAAACATGAGCGAGCATATTCACTATGTGACCGACGGCAACTTCGACTCCGAAGTGCTGCAGTCCCAGACGCCCGTACTGGTCGACTACTGGGCCGAATGGTGCGGCCCCTGCAAGATGATCGCACCGATCCTCGACGAGGTCGCCAAGGATTACGCCGGCAAGCTCAAGGTCGCCAAGCTGAACATCGACGACAACCAGGAAACCCCCGCCAAGTACGGCATCCGCGGCATCCCGACCCTGATGATCTTCAAGGGCGGCAACGTCGAGGCCACCAAGGTGGGCGCCCTCTCCAAATCTCAACTGACCGCCTTCATTGACAGCAACCTCTAAGCCGGACCAGGCTCCGGCCCGTTCTCGCGGTCCGTCCCGCGCCCGCCGGCGCGGCCCTCGCAACCGCGACGGCAATCCCCCCCAGGTGAGCCCCGCCGACGGCGAACTGTTCGAGGTGGACACGTCGCCCGAGGAGGGCGAAACCTCGTCCTCCGAGTCGACCGCGGCCGCCGCGCTCCACCTCTCCGAGCTCAAGGCCCTGCACGTCAGCGAACTGCTGGCGATGGCGATCGAGAACGACATCGAGGGCGCGAACCGCCTGCGCAAGCAGGAACTCGTCTTCGCGCTGCTCAAGAACCGCGCCCGCAAGGGCGAGCCGATCTACGGCGACGGCGCGCTCGAGGTGCTGCCCGACGGCTTCGGCTTCCTGCGCTCGCCCGACACCTCGTATCTCGCCGGCACCGACGACATCTACGTGTCGCCGTCGCAGATCCGCCGCTTCAACCTGCGCACCGGCGACACCATCGAAGGCGAGATCCGCACGCCGAAGGACGGCGAGCGCTACTTCGCGCTGGTGAAGCTCGACAGGATCAATGGCCGGCCGCCCGAGGAGTGCAAGTCCAAGATCCTGTTCGAGAACCTCACGCCGCTGCATCCGCAGGAGGTGTTCAGGCTCGAACGCGACATCCGTGGCGAGGAGAACATCACCAGCCGCGTGATCGACATGATCGCGCCGATCGGCAAGGGCCAGCGCGGCCTGCTCGTCGCCCCGCCCAAGAGCGGCAAGACGGTCATGCTGCAGCACATCGCCCACGCGATCACCGCGAACCACCCCGAGGTCGCGCTGATCGTGCTGTTGATCGACGAGCGCCCCGAGGAGGTGACCGAGATGCAGCGCTCGGTGAAGGGCGAGGTCGTCGCCTCGACCTTCGACGAGCCCGCGACCCGCCACGTGCAGGTCGCCGAGATGGTGATCGAGAAGGCCAAGCGCCTGGTCGAGCACAAGCGCGACGTGGTCATCCTGCTCGACTCGCTCACGCGCCTCGCGCGCGCCTACAACACGGTGGTGCCGGCCTCCGGCAAGGTGCTGACCGGCGGCGTCGATGCCAACGCCCTGCAGCAGCCGAAGCGCTTCTTCGGCGCGGCGCGCAACATCGAGGAAGGCGGCTCGCTCACCATCATCGCCACGGCGCTGATCGACACCGGCAGCCGCATGGACGACGTGATCTACGAGGAGTTCAAGGGCACCGGCAACATGGAGCTCCACCTCGACCGCCGCATGGCGGAAAAGCGCGTCTATCCGGCGATCAACGTCAACCGCTCGGGCACCCGCCGCGAGGAGCTGCTGCTCAAGCCCGACGTGCTGCAGAAGGTATGGATTCTGCGCAAGCTGCTGTACGGCATGGACGACATCGACGCGATGGAATTCCTGCTCGACAAGATCAAGTCGACCAAGAACAACGCCGAGTTCTTCGACGCGATGCGCACCGGCCGCTGAACGCAGGCGCCGGCACGCGGATCGGGATAGGGGGCGGCCAGCTTGCCTGAC
>JRYI01000244.1_pt1 | contig 15622 bp, 12 predicted proteins | sample 235361 | NCBI WGS metagenome assembly JRYI01 (sample SAMN03074212, study PRJNA261471) | activated sludge metagenome | biome: Common Effluent Treatment Plant; feature: Wastewater; material: Activated sludge; isolation source: activated biomass in a lab-scale reactor treating industrial wastewater at...
CGGAAATTGAATTGCCGTCCCGTTGAAGCCCTTGGGGTACAATAGCACAAGGCATCGGCAATTGGAAATTCGATGTTCAACAAATGGCAACTGTCAAACGCCCGCGCCACACGCTGCAATACATCCGGATACATTGGCCGGTATTTTTCATCCTCTACGGGATATTGGTATTCGCCATTCTGCTGATCGGCGTCGGGCTGGCGTCCGGCTGGTATTCGTTCGTCCCGTTCTCTTTGGCGATGATGCTCGTGGCCTCCTACTTGCTGGTTGCCTTCGTCTACGTTGCCTACCGGTTGAACGACGCCCCCAACAGCGACGCGGCCGAGCTACTGTTCGAGATGTCGCAAGCACAGCCGTCAAACAACATCGTGTGTATCGACCTCGGTCTGCGAACAACGGCCGTGACAGCCGCCCAACGATTGACGACGGGTGTGGTCACAGTTATCGATGTCTACAATCCGCAATCCAACACCGGCGCCGCATTGCGTCGTGGCCGCGACCTGGCACGCAAGCCCCTCTACGATCCGCGCCTCAACTGGATAGACGGCAGCATCGACCTGTTGCCTCTGCCCGACCGCAGCATCGGCACGGTGTTCATGAATCAAATCCTTTCCGAGTTCTGGCTATCCGAGGAACGGGACAGGTTGCTGGCGGAAGTATTCCGCATCCTGATCCCCGAAGGGAGACTGCTGGTAGCCGAACGAATCCGATCCCAAATCAATCCAATGCTCACGGGACCGGTCACATTCACCCTGCCGGGAAGCGAGAAGTGGCGCGCCGCCCTGGAGGACGCCGGTTTCATCGTCCAGCGCGAGGAGTGCCCCCACGGCTTGCTCTACTGTGTTCGCGCCGACAGACCGGGGTTGACCGCCGGGAAGCAAATGCGCCTGAGGTTTTAATACCCTTGACGGCAATCGCCATACTTATCAACTATCCGGTCAATTCCGGAAATGCCTTATCGAGCTAATGCGGTTGATGGCCGCCATTCGCAGGCAGGAAATCTGCCCACAAACGCTCTATATCATCTCTGGATAGCTCCGGCTGATCGAGTATCCAGCCCATAAATTCCGCGCAAGTTGCCGTGAAACGGTGGCTGTCGGTGCGATCGATCGCGCGCGGCCGGGGCCATCGCGAGGCGATGGCTGGGCCGCGAGGAGCAAGAACGACGATGGCGTCATGGGTCAGAGCGTGCATTCTGTTAATATGGACCGAAATCGGATGCTCGGCATGGACGACGTAGCGATTGAGCAGGGTGAAGCCGGCGCTGCTCAAGGCAGCCGAAAGTGCCGCCCAGGCCCGCGGCTGCCAGTGGTGAAAGGTGAAGATGAGACGGCCGACCTCAGGCTTCAACACCCGGCGACACTCCCCGAAAATCTCTCCCATAAGCTCGTAATATTGATCGTTGCCGTTGGCCCGTTCGGAATTGACCGCCGCGGCCGACTCATCGTAATCCCAATCGGCCGCATCCGGCAGAAATTGGCGCAGCCAGACGCGAAAGAACGCCGCCAGATCGCCATACTGGATGCTGTCATAGTAAGGCGGGTCAGTCACAACGGCATCGACACTGCCCGATTCAACAGGCAGGCTTATCGACGAACCTTGCATCAGGAAGAAGCTCCTGCCGGCCTCATGCAGGTCGGCCGCATTGTCCATCTCGATCCCGTTGTCACGCTCGCCCTCGATCGGGATAAACCGGGCTGACCCTCCACCAACGACGCGCTCTTGCGGGGCGGCCGCCCAACGACGGCCGCGTACGATGCGGCTCTGGAAAAGCTTCTGCAAAGTGCCCGATGCACGGCGGGGATAGATAGGGTTATTCTCCAGTGCCGTATACGGGAACGAATAGCCATGATGGGAAAAGGTGTGGCGGACGGCCCCGGCACGTCGCTTATCGACCCCCTTATAGCCGCAGAGCATCGAGTTGAACTCCAATGACGTCGAGACCAGCAATGCAAGGTTGAGGCGGATGGCGGGATCATCATCCGGTAGATGGCGTAGGGCGGCATCCAGAAACAGCAATTGGCGGCTGGAGAACAGATCCAGATAGTTCCTGATATTCCGGCGGATCAGTTGAATCGACTTGTCTCCGCCGGTAATGCAAAACTCATCCGCTCTCAACGGCAGCGACAACCTGAGCGCATTGGCCCGCTCCAGAGCTGCCCTGTCTCGCCAGTCCGGCGACTTGTGGAACAGGCCGTGGGCATCACAGTGGCCGGCGACGGCGAGCATTTCATAGCGCATATAGTACGGCCGATCGGTGAGATCGCTGAACAGTTCACCGCAGCGCTCGCAACTGCCCTGCCCCTTTTCGACCAGATGGAGATCGCCTCCCCGACAGATATGGTCTTGCCCATCGGTCAATTCGCCGCAATCGGGGCACCAGCGCAAGGTTCGGCCGTCCGGCTCATGACGCAAGGCAAGGGAATCCACAACCAGCATTTCCCGGCAGGTGCATTTCCGCCGCAGCCCATAGAGCGCGTACCACAGAGGCGCGGGTTCGTCACAGTCGGGGCAATGGGTCTGGAACAGATCGCCAACTGATCGGGCCAGCTCGTCGTACAAGCGCCGAAATTCGGATTGCAGGAGCTTAATCGACCGGTCAGTCAGCGTCGCGCGGGCCTGCAACACCGGGATCGGATCGACGTCAACTCCAATGACCGATGCTCCCAGGCGTATCGCCTCATGCAGGGTCGTGCCGCCACCCATCATGGGATCGAGGATGACCTTGCCCTCCAGCCCTCCCGGTTCATAGTAAGCCCGACGCTCCGGATCATCGACCAGCCCCTTCAGGATGAGGCGAAAGGTGGTGCCGCAGCGCCTGCCCCACCATTTGTGAAGGTAGGTGTTTGGCCGATAGTGGTGCTTGTTATAGGTTTCCAGACGAGCCAGATCGTCGCCAAGCTCGACATCAAAGTCGATGTCGATGGGTAATGTCGAATGCGGGGGGATCATCGAAATCAATTGTAGGGGGCATTGGTGAGACAGGCAACGACCAGCCGCTAACGCCTGATGAGGCAGGTTGTGGTGAAGCCTCATCAAAGATATAATATTGAGCATCAATCCTGCGGGGCGGTGGCGAAATGGCAGACGCAGCGGACTTAAAATCCGCCGGGGTAACACCCATGTGGGTTCGAGTCCCACCCGCCCTACTCATGTGCCCGACCACCTGCCGCATGCTATCTGAATATCTCCTCCCGAACGGCCGATTCCGCCATAAGCCCCGCATCTGGTCTGAATGATATGAGACTGGTTGAACGAGTACACGCAGCGCTCAGCCGGGCGGCCGCGGCAACAGGTTGCGATCTGTTTGACGAGCCGATCGTCCTTGGCATCTCCGGTGGGCCTGATTCGCTGGCATTACTCCACGCGATCCGGTCGATCCGGCGTCATGAAGGGCTTATTGTCGCTCATCTGGATCATGGGCTGCGACCGGGTTCGGCCGGGGAGGCATCGATCGTCGCGGCCGAGGCCGGCGACCTGCGATTCTACTCCGAGCGTGTTGACGTTGCCGGGATGGCGCGAGCACGAGGACTGTCGGTCGAGGAAGCCGGCCGTCAGGCACGCTACGACTTTCTGGCTGATGCAGCCGAGCGTGAAGGCGCATCAGCCATTATGGTGGGCCATCACGCCGATGACCAGGCCGAGACAATCCTGATGCATCTTCTGCGCGGCAGTGGATTGGCCGGCCTGGCCGGCATGCGGGAGGCAAGCCCACTGGCAGGACACGACGGGTTATGGCTGGTTCGGCCGCTGCTCAATGCCACTCGCAATGAAATCGAGAGCTACTGCGCCTGGCATAGCCTCAATCCGATCATCGACACCAGCAACGCCGATCCCGCCTACTTCCGCAACCGAATCCGCCACGAGCTATTGCCGCGGCTGGAAACGTACAATCCACAAATCCGGCAACGACTACGCCATATGGGAGAGGTCATTGCCGCCGATGAAGACCTGCTGCGCGATTTAACCCAATCATACTGGGCAGCGATCGTTCTCTCAGAATCGGAGAACATGATTGAACTAAACCGCGAGAGCTGGCTGGCATTGCCGTTGGCCATGCGTCGGCGGACGCTCCGTCAAGCGCTTGGCCGCCTTCAGCCGGATCAGCGCGACACCGGCTTTGAGACGCTCGAATCCGCTCGATCGGTCGCCGAGCGTGGGGAGACGGGATCGACCGCTACGCTGCCGGGAGGGTCATGGTTAAGTGTCGACTATGGGAAATTACTGATTGGAAACGGGCCTGCGGTCGAAAACAGTCGGTATCCTCGATTATTGTCCGATGAGGCCATGACGCTGCCCGTTCCCGGAGGGATCGCGCTGGCCGAGGGATGGCGACTCACGGCCGAACGAATTGATGATATCGACAGGCAGGCGATCACAACCAACGACGATACGTGGACGGCCTATGTCGATGCAGGCCTAAGCGAATTGGTCGTGCGGCCTAGAAAGCGCGGTGAGCGGATTCGGCCGCTGGGTCTCGGCGGGGAGACGAAAGTGAAAGAGATCATGATCGACCGCAAGATCCCGGCCGCGGCTCGCGGGAGCTGGCCCATCGTCGCCACCGAGGATCACGCGGTCTGGATCGCCGGGCATGTGCTCGACGAACGCGCGCGAGTAGGCCGGGAGAGCGGCTCTGTTGTACGGCTGCGGTGCTTCCGGCAAGTTGACGCTCCACGGGGATGACAGTATACTTGCTGGCAGTCCGGTGTCCGGGGCGTAGCTCAGCTTGGCAGAGCGCTCGGTTTGGGACCGAGAGGCCGCCGGTTCGAGTCCGGCCGCCCCGACAGTGATTCGCGGCAGTGGTGTAGTGGTAACACATCAGCCTTCCAAGCTGTTTTCACGGGTTCGAATCCCGTCTGCCGCTCTCGTTTCCCCAAGGGCCTGTAGCTCAACGGCAGAGCGGTCGGCTCATAACCGATTGGTTCAAGGTTCGAATCCTTGCGGGCCCATCTAGCCCTCCCCTCTATCCCTCCGCCTGCTCTACCTGACAGAAGCTTGTCCCAACGAAATCCACGGGTTGACGACCGTCAGGCGTTCATCAAGGATGGGCAGTGGCCGGTTGGTGAAGGCATCATAGAGGATCAACGCGCCGGTCAATGCCTGATTTGACCCGGCCGATTCGGATACCGTCATTCGATGAGGCGAGCGAACGAACGACCCTTCCACCCATTTCAGCGTCGGGATGGCCCCCATGGCCGGAATCGAATCACGCAAGTCCCACCAAGCCCAATGGATGCCATCCGGCTCCAGACCGATGAGACGGACGGAAACGACGTAGTCGCGATTGATCGGCCGCGAGCTATGGAATCGCTGACCGAGGACGACGGCCTCGCCGGGCAACAGGCTCATTCCATCCATGACCTCGCCCGTCCAGACGATTCCCTCTCCCAACGGGACGTAATGACCTCCGTCGCGGCCGCGAGGAAAGCGCCAGTTGTCAACCGAAACACCCCAAGGCCCACGATACGGCCCGAACGACAAGCCCTCGATCGCTGCGTCATCCACCACTTGTGTGGAATAACTCTCGCCATTGCGCCAGCTCAGGTACAGACGCGAGCGGCCTACAACAGTATGATCCCAGTCATACCCGACCAGCTTCGATGAGGGCGACCCCACCAGCCGCCGCTCAACCCGGTTTTGCGTAAATGGCGCCGAAGACGATGGCACAATGTCAATCCGGGTCAGGGCCACCCGGTCACTCCCTCCCTGCCCCGACACACCGACGAAAATTGTCAGATCACCTGTCAGCGTGCCTGGTCGAGGCGTCACCCGAAACTGGGTCAACGTGATATCTCCGGCAGCACTCGACGGGCGATCATCCTGCCCGTATATCGCTCCATCTGCTCCTACCAGATGAACAAACAGGTTCGATGCATCCGCGAACGCTCCCCCCTGTCGCCAGGCAACTGTGATCACCGCCTCATCTCCTGAAGTTAGACCGCCGGTGGGCAAATCAACACGATAGCCGGCGATCTCGATCGCTTCGCCAACCGCCAAATCCACAAGGGTGAAATCCTGCGGGAGTGTTGTTCGTTCAACCTGCGGGAAGAGGACCGCCTCACCGAGCGGCTCGGCCACGGGCAAGCCCTCCAGCATGGCCGGGGGAATCCAGGTGGTGACGACCGGCCGGCCCTCAGAGAAAGCCTCTCGCGTTCGTCGTTCCCACGTCGCCTCGTAGGGTTCTCCCTCGGGAAAGACAAAGCGCACATCGACGTCGGGGCGCAAGCCCTCGATTTCCCGCAGATACCACAAGGGAGTCGCCCAGTGCCAATGGGCCAGGATGACGCTGCCTTCCGGGGCGTCAGTCAGCAACGGCATGGCGTAATCGCGCGCGGCCGTCGCCTCGTGTCGCGCCCCCGAGGCAGAGATATTGCCGGGCAATTGCTCCACAGCCGCCACCAGTGTTAGCGCAATCAACAAACTGGAGGCGATCCTTTGCCCTTGCCCGGACAGACCGAGCGATTCAGGTAACCAGCGAACGGCATAGCCTAACAGGATGGCCATGGCGACATAGGCCGGGATCATGTACTCGACTGTCTGGGGGGCGCGGTAGGTAGCCGCCACCAGCGTATAGGCAACAAATGTCCCTACCAACAGGAAAGCGAGCATCCGGTCGCGTCGGAGGATCAGAATGGAACCGATCGTGATCCCGACCAGAATAACCAAAGAAAACTGGAAGATCAGGACATTGCCCATGATGAGCAGACGTTGGCCCAGCTCGGCCGGGGCCAGGTAGTAAAAGAGATCGCCGCGAAACCCGACGGCCAGAGCGTGCTCGAGAAAGCCGGACCACGTAGCCAGGCCAGGCGACGCGCCGCGGACATCGGCCGACGCCCGCAACGGCAAGTAGAGCAACGGCAGCAAGCCCAACAGAGCGGCCAATACAGGTCGCAGCCAGCGGCGCGGGGAACGAATCAATGACCGTTCGGTCAGGGCAACAAAGGCCAAACCGATGAGAACCAGGAACAGCAGCGATATGTGATGGGTCAGGCCGAAACCCATCGCCAAGGCGGCCGCCATCAACCAGCGATCGGCCAAAGCCGTATCCTTATTCGTAGTCGCATCCCGAAAATGGATCAAGGCCAGATATATGAGCGCGGCAAACAAACCTGTCAGGCTGCGGACATTGGCCGTCGTCGCCTGCGACCAATAGGTCGTGGCCGTCGCCAATGCCAAAGAGGCGATAATAGCTGGTGTATGCCGGCCGGTCAGAAGACAAACGCATCGATACACGAGACCAACCGCTATAGCGCTGGTCACGGCCGAGAACAGATTTACGGCGTAGGCGGCCGACACGAACGGCAGGGCGCGCGTGAAAAGATGGGCCACCATCACATACAGGGGAAAGCCGGGCGGGTGGGCCACACCAAGCTGAGCGGCCACCGTTTGCAGCTCGCCGCTGTCGGCCGCGAGCACGTCCGGGGCGAGAGTGGCGACAAAGAGAGCAAACGCGGCCGCACCGGCCAGCGCGGGTGGCAAGAGAGCCTCCCTCCGGCCTGCAACCCTTGGGCGATGATTCGAGAACCGCCATTGCAACCACCCGGCAACGAGGCTTATGGCGGCAATGGGTAACGCCAGGAGCAAGTCCGGCTCAGGGTGAATAATATAGGCTATCGGAATGAGCGCGGGCCATGTTTCGGCTAAGGGCCATCGAGCCAGCACCCACCCTCCCACTGCTCCAAACAGGACACTTACAGCGACGGCCACCCATATGCCGGGAACCCCTGTCTGCTCGCCCAAAACCCGCGCCAGAAATATGCCCAGGACGATGCCGGGCAAATGGCGCAGATATTTATTGGGACGGGACGGGATACGATCTCTCGCGGAAAACAGGGTTCCCTCGCTCAGGATTAGGATTTGGAACGGCGATTCACTCAGCCGTCCGGTGGCTCATGATTATAGCGGATTAGGTCAATCGTGAGGAACCGGGGACATCATCGACTGAGGCTGATATAATATCGACATGATTCAAGTTCATCGCTCAACCCTCGTGATCGGCCTCCTCATCGCGGCGCTGACCGGATTGATGATCTGGTATTATCAAAAAGCCACCTCCACCGAAGATGGCGCCCTGGATCTGCTGGATCGGTACGCCGCGGCTCAGGTACGCGTTCGGGAGTTGGAAGAATTATTGGCCAGGAAGAAATCTCGGAAGGTTATGCGAAGCACGGAGTAGAATCCGCCTACTCCCCCACAATGGCATCAAATAGCGCGTCCAGATCCTCGTCGGAATAGAAGTGGATCACGACGCGGCCGCCTTTGCCGCTTTTCTCGATGTTGACCCGCGTGCCGAGGGCGGACTCGAAGCGACCCTGCAGTTCCGCTAACTCCGGCGACAACTGACTCCGCTGTTTGGGAGGCGGCCGCTTTTCGGCCATCAGATTGGTCACCAACAGCTCCGTCTGGCGCACGCTCAACCCCAGTTTGATCACCTGATTCATCGCCGCAACCTGCATCTCGGGCGTCGGCAACGGCAGCAAGGCCCGGGCATGGGCTCCTCCCAGACGGCCGTCAACAACCGCGGCCTGCACGCTCTCCGGAAGCGTCAGCAATCGCACCAGGTTGGCTATGGTCGAACGCGCCTTGCCGACGCGCTCGGCCACATCCTCCTGCCTCAGGCCGAACTCATCGATGAGTTGGCGATAGGCGTTGGCCTCCTCGAGCGCGTTCAGGTCGGCCCGCTGAATATTCTCAATGAGCGCTAGCTCCAACATGCTCTGCGGCGTCGTCTCTTTAACGATAACCGGCACTTGCCCCAATCCGGCGAGTTGCGCCGCGCGCCACCGCCGTTCGCCGGCGATCAGCACGTAACCTTCGACGGTCTCGGTGACGATAAGCGGTTGGATAAGGCCATGAACCTTGATCGACGCCGCCAGGTCGGCCAGCTTTTCTTCATCAAACGATGAGCGAGGCTGGTGAGGGTTGGCCATGATTTGCCCGACGGGGACAGAGCGCACCCCCTCCTCGCGAGACGTCCGCTCGCCCGATGGGGAGAACAGGGCATCCAGTCCGCGGCCAAGAGCCTGTCGTTTAGCCGGCATGTTCGCCTCCTCCATTACGACGGTCGCCGTTGAGCAGTTCCATCGTCAGCAGCTTGTAGGCGACAGCGCCGGGAGAATGGGGCGCGTAATAGTTAATCGGCCGACCGAAGCTGGGGGCCTCGCTCAGCCGGATATTGCGCGGAATGATCGTTCGAAATACCTTGTTGGGAAAATGCCGGCGAACTTCTTCAACAACTTGCCGGCTCAGATTGGTGCGACTGTCGTACATGGTCATCATGACACCGCGAATGTGGAGCGAAGGATTGAGATACTCCTGAACAAGGTGAATCGTCTTGGTCAGCTGGCTCAACCCCTCCAGCGGCAGGTACTCGCACTGAACCGGGATAAGAATCCCGTCCCGGGCGGCGGTCAGGGAGTTTAGAGTCAGCAAACCCAGACTCGGCGGGCTATCGATCAGGATGTAGTCGTATTCGGCATCGAGTCCCTGCAAGGCCCGTTGCAATCGATATTCACGGCCTATGGCGTGAACAAGCTCGATCTCCGCCCCAGCCAGAGACGGATGGGAGGGCAGCAGATCGATCTTGAACTCCTCGTGGCGAAGCCGCACCTCGGAAGCCGGAGATTGCTCCAGCAACAGATGATAGGTAGATGGCTCCATCTCGCTCTTGTCATAGCCAAGGGCTGAGGTGGCATTGGCCTGGGGATCGAGATCGACCATCAGGACGCGACGGCCGCTGCCGGCGAGATAAGCGCAAAGATTGACGACGGTCGTCGTCTTGCCCACTCCTCCCTTCTGGTTCGCGATGGCATAGATTCGGGCCATCTCTAATGGATTTCCCTCGCCTCAGCATGACCTTGATAAAAAACTTCGGCCATCAAACGGCGAATTACCTTGGCCTTGGCTTCCAGGCCAACGCATGTGACCGAACACGAAGCCACCTGATTGGCAAACTCGGCCGCTTCCCAATGGTCTCCCTCGGTTTGATGAAGTCGCACAAGGTAGGCCGCGGCAAAGATGTCCCCCGCACCGGTGGTATCGATCGCGGTGACTTCCGGCGCGGGGAAGGATCGTTCCTCACCACGGAAGTAAACTCGACATCCTCTGGAGCCGTCTGTGACGACCAGACAATTCGCCTGTTGAGCGTACGCATCGATTAGCGCGGGATTGCTCAGATCTTCGCGGCTGATAAATGTGACCGATGCCATCGGCAGAACGTCGCCTGCGTCCTGCCAATCGACGGCATATACTCGCCCTCGATCATCCCAACGACGCATCCAACCCTGCGGGCCGACACCGACGACGCTGTTGCCGAACAAATGAATGATATTCGGATCGATTTCGTTAGCGATAGGACCCAAAAAAACGAGCGGTGTCTGCGCCCAAGTTAGAGGAACATCCTCGGCCTCCAGCCGCCCGGCGACAGAATGAACGGTCTGGATGCGCCCGGTTGGAAGGTAAATATTCTCAAAAACGGTCGTAGCCGAGGCGCCGGCAACATGGATGGGGATACCCGGCAATTCGGCCGCCCAATCATCGGCGGGGGCTGCGCTCGTTACGATAGCCGGGCGACAACCAAGAGCCTGGGCCGTCATCCCCGTATAGGCCGCAGCCCCACCGACCACGCGGCCGCCGGCGACCAGATCGTAACAGATATGGCCGATCGTCAGAAAGTCGATTGGCGGATGAGTCGCGGCCGTTGACAGCATCATTTCATTCTACCTTAGGGCGACTCAGTATGCCAAGACCCGGTTGCATGCGCGGGTTTTTGCAGATAAGATTTCAGGGATGGCCAGGAAGTTGTTCGACTCGAATGTATTTCGCTCGCGACCGCTGTTCAATCTGCCGCAAGTCGTGTTCTTCATGGTCATTGCCGGCGCGATCATCATCTCCATCGATTTGAACAACCGGGCTCAGTCCGGCCGGCTGGTCGGTCAAGGGGAGGAAGCCCTCCAGGTTCAAATCGACCACGAGAGCACGCGACAAGTTGAACTGCAGGCAACGCTCGAATACGTGACCAGCGATGATTATGTGGCCTCTTATGCTCGCAATGAGGCCGGTATGATTTTACCCGGCGAGCGACGCATCGTGCCGATGCTGCAAGAGGCGGCTCCCGAACCAACGCCAATCCCCCCGGCGACACCTGACCCGGCGCTACAGGCCCGGCCTTGGCAAGCATGGTGGCGTTTGTTGACCGACGCTCCACAACCCACCCGCTGATTACCGGGCGTTCACGTCACCCACAACGACTTCAACAATTCAAAACCGATAACCACCTCATCGCGGCCGACCCGCAGACGCATGGGGCCGTTGAATGGCGCGCGGCCGAATATCTCAAACCCTGTGCCGGGTATCAGGCCCAGGCTGGCGATATACTGGAGCTTCTCCGGCTCATGGGTGCGTACGCGGCTGACGACCCCCTTGTGCCCGACGCCAAGATTGACGATACACATATCTTCGATCTCCGGCAATCGGCCTTCCTGGTCGGGGATAGGCTCGCCGTGTGGGCAACGGGTCGGATACCCGGTCATCTCGGCCATTCGATCGGTCAGGGCATCATTCAGTCCTGCCCCCAGCCCCTCGGCGTGTTCGTGAACCTCATGCCAGGCAAAGCCCATCACTTTGACCAGGAATACTTCCAGGATGCGGTGGCGACGCACCTCGCGCAGGGCCTCACCGCGGCCGCGGGAAGTCAGTTCCACACCCTGATAGGGAACGTGTTTTACATAGCCGGCGTTCTGCAGACGCTTGAGCATCCTGGGGACGGCCGGCGGCGACACGTTCAGGCGCTCCGCCAGACTGGTGGTGCTGACCGTCGGCGAATCCTCCTGGAGCCGATAAATCTCGGCCAGGTAGCCACGCATCGCCGCGCTGGGTGCCAGATCGTCGCGATATTCCATGCCTGTTAATTTATTTGTTCAAGCTGTGCCAGAGTATCTTCGATCAGCGCGACAAGGCTGGAGAGCATCGATTTGTCGAAGCGGAATTCGGCCCCCGCGGCGGCAAATAGCTCCGGCAAGGAACGCGTTCCTCCGAGCTGCAGCGCGCTCCGGTAGGTGGCGACGGCCGCGGCTTGATCCTGAAGAGCGTTACGCCATACCTGCAACGCTCCCACCTGGGCCATACCATATTCGATATAGTAGAACGGGATTTGGAAGATATGAAGCTTGCGATGCCAGCCGGTGACGCATTCATCCTCGAAACCGGTCCAGTCGATCCCGCGCATGAAGCGTGCCCACAAATCGCCCCATGTCCTGTCGCATGCCGCGGAATCCGTCGCCAATTCGGGATGAGTGTAAACCCAGTGTTGATAGGCGTCTACGACCGCCATATAGGGCAAGAAGGTGATTACACCGCTCAAATGCTCGATACGTGCCCGAGCAGCCTCATCCGGCGTATAAAAACCGCCGAACTGTCGCTCCAAGTAGGGGGCGGACAGAAGCTCCATACTCATCGAGGCCACCTCACAGAACTCCAGGGGAACGTCCATCTGCCAAATATAGGGCAAGGATCCACACTCAAAGGCATGAAACGCGTGGCCGGCTTCGTGAAGCATCGTCTGGACATCGTCATGTTTGCCGTCACCATTCATAAAGATGAATGGACGCTTCCGCCAGGGTAGCGTAGCGCAATACCCTCCCAAGGCTTTACCGGCACGGGTGTCCAGGTCAAGCAGATTCTCCTCCGCCATCGTCGCGAAATGTCGCGCCAGAGCCGGATCAACATGTTGAAAGATATCCAGACTTCCCTGGACAAGCTCGTCCTGCCCATAATAGGGCTTGAGTTGCGGCTTACCGGAGGGGTCTACGAAGACATCCCACGGCCGCAAGCGATCGAGACCCAGCTTCACCCGCTTGCTTTCATAGATGCGTTCGGCCGCGGGCACGACTACAGCCTCAATGGCCTCGTGGAAGCGCAAGCAGTCCTCAGGCGTGTAATCAAACCGATTGGAACTGCGGAAGGTGTAAGCCCGATAGTCAGGGAATCCGGCGTTATCAGAGATTTGCTTTCGCAGCTCAAACATCTTGCGATAGATAGCATTAAGCTCCTCGCGCTTGCTCGCCCACAACCCCATGATAGCCTTCCAGGCTCGCTCGCGAACGTCGCGGTCCTCATCGAGCAGCAATGAATTAAGCTGGTTGAGGTTCTTCTTCTCCCCCTCCCAATCAGCCTCCAATCCACCGGTTGTCTTGTCATATTCATTGCCAAGCTTGGCCAGGTCGGTATAGAGTGGCACATTGGCTTCGCGGAAGAGGGCCGCCTGATTGCGCATCTTCATCATGGGCACGCGCATATCCCCGTCCAGTTGGTCTCCGGCGGCCGAAAACCCAAGCAGCCGCTCTTTCAGCGCCTGATCGGCCAGCCGAAACCTTGGCTCCATGTTCTCGACATAATTGAGAAATGCTTGCTGCTTAACCTCATCGGCCGTATCCAGCGTGGTTCCGATATAGGCGATGGCGCCGACTTCATCGACAAATCGATTCAAGTCTGACCACTCGCGGAGCCAGCCGGTCAGCCCGTTCTCGGTCAGGGGTTGTTCGATTAACCGATCATATCGTTCCTGGAATCCCTCCCATCGTGAGGTGTCCACAGGAAAGGGCATATTGGGAATACTAGTAAGGGACATATCAGGTTCTCCAGTCATGCTCATGGGCAATAGTCAGTATAACGACGTGCCAACCATAAGTTCCGGGAAGGCGTCGAATGACGTTATATGAGTTCATCACAACACATTACCGCGGGAGGATTTTACCAAAAAAGAAAGCTCCTGCGACCGCAAGAGCTTTGGTTGAAAATATCGCCTTAGAGGCGACGACCGGATTCGAACCGGTGATGGAGGTTTTGCAGACCTCTGCCTTACCGCTTGGCTACGTCGCCAAACAAGACGGCAGGCCGCGGGGCCTGCCGTTTGAGAACCAGAGCGGGCGACGGGATTCGAACCCGTGGCCTTCTCCTTGGCAAGGAGACGTTCTACCACTGAACCACGCCCGCATGGAATTGACTGACTGGTCGAATCTGAACCTATGCCAGGACCCAGACTCGAACTGGGGACACCTTCATTTTCAGTGAAGTGCTCTACCAACTGAGCTATCCCGGCCAGTGGGAATTGCCTTGTTTGTTAATGGTAGGCGGATTCTATCGGAATGACCCTAAGCTGTCAAGTCCAGTTCGCCCTGACGGCTCAGCGACCACAGAATCTAAACGGCCGACGGCTACACTCTCAGCGCAATCCGTGGATTCTTCGGTTGGCGTTTACGGCGTTGACAAGCAGCACCCTTACGGCCACAATTAACGATGGGAGCGGTTGTGTCCCGGTGGATGCCTTCGTCTTCAAAATGAGTGGCCGGCTACGCTGAGTAGGCGGCGGTGGGTTCGACTCCCATCCGCTCCCGCCAAACGAGATCGAGATATATGGTCAGCTCATAATCCTGGTCAGGATACCGCGCAACTGCTCTCCTCGGCCGCCGTCAACCTGGGCCGAGTCGACCGTGGGCGGCACCACAGGTTCTTCATCCTTCCCCGACTTGCCATCATCTGTCGCATAATATCCTTTATAGTAATGGTAATACTCGCCGCTGCGGCTGTTCAGACGATTGAGTACAACACCCACTATATTGGCATTCACTTCTCGCAGCCGGATAGCCGCGTGCTTCAAATGACTTTGTCGGGTACTCCCCGCGCGTGAAACCAGTAAAACGCTATCCACTCGCGCGCCAAGTACGACAGCATCGGTCACCGGCAAGATTGGCGGCGTGTCGATTATTATGAAATCAAACCGGGTAGCCAACGCCTTGATGAGGGTTTTCATCCGATTGGAACCAACCAATTCCGCCGGATTGGGAGGTAATTCGCCACTGGTCATCAAATATAAACCGCCGACGGATGTGGTCGTTACGGCCCGGCTGAGTTGAGAATACATATCGCCGATCCTGGACGAATCAATTGTCGGCGGCATATCCAGCAACAGATTTGTCAATCCATAGCCGGAAGGTTTATTGAAATGAATATGTTGCGTCGGCCGGCGGAGATCGGCATCGATCAGGAGCACCCGATGGCCGCCCTGAGCCAAAACTACCGCCAGGTTGGCTGAGGTAATGCTCTTCCCCTCTCGCGGGTTAGCGCTCGTTACAGCCATAGTGCGGGTCTGTCGGTCAACATTGGAATACAGGACAGCCGTCCTTAAAGAACGGTAGGATTCCGACACCGGTGAACGCGCTTGAGAAATCGTAACCAATCCGCGCTGTTTGCCGTTCTCCTGTTTGTGGTCGGCAATTCCGGCCAGAGAAGTTAATTCCGTGGCGCGTTCGATATCCTCCGAGCTTTTGATTGTGTCATCCAGATATTCAAGCAGGTAAGCGGCGCCGACCCCAAGCGACAACCCAATAGCGGCCGCCGCCAGAACGGTCATTAGAACCTCAGGCCCAATCGGCGCTTTTGGGAGGACAGCCGGCTCGATAATGCTCAAACTGTTAACCGCGCCTCGGGACGTGCTGGCCAGGAGCGAAGCATAATTAGATCGCATTGAGTCCTGTTTCGCTTCAAGGGCTCGGATCTGTGTCTGGGCATCGGCGATTTGTCGTGCGCTAAACAGACCGGCCAACTCGGTTTGTTTGGCAAGAAT
>JRYI01002487.1_pt1 | contig 15548 bp, 16 predicted proteins | sample 235361 | NCBI WGS metagenome assembly JRYI01 (sample SAMN03074212, study PRJNA261471) | activated sludge metagenome | biome: Common Effluent Treatment Plant; feature: Wastewater; material: Activated sludge; isolation source: activated biomass in a lab-scale reactor treating industrial wastewater at...
CAAAAATGACCGCAGTTTCTCGATCGCCGCACGTCGCTGCTCGCGCTGCTCCGGCGTTTCCTTGTCCGCCGACTTCACCGTTTGCCGCACGATGTTCGGAGGCAGTACCCCCTTCTCGATCAACCGAGCCTGATCTGCCTTGAGATGCTCCGCCATGAGTTGCGCGCGTGTGCGTTCGCCCTTGTTCATGACCTACTCCTCCTTCTCTCGCTGCAGCATGACCCTGACAGGTAAATTGGCACCAATTCGAACAGTTGAGCACCAATCAGACTCCCACAACTCCGCTGCCTAGGCATGCCTGCTCATGTTTCTCAAGCTCTACAGCATGTCATGGGCCTATAATCCGACTGAGTGCTCTTACAAGGTGTTGACGGACGAGTTATGTCAACTACAGAGACGACTTGCGACTCGCTTGAGTGAAGCACACCTATTACCATTGTGCTCGACGGCTCAATATCTCTTTCGTATAAATTCACCGAGAGCCTGCTCAGTTGTACGACCGCCCTTCTTCCTACAGGCCGCCAAGCGCTCGAGTTATGCTTAGTGACACTGCTACTTTCTAGATATGCGAAATGGACATAGACGACTGCGAAGACCTGCCCTCAGAAGTTTCAGGCAACCTAACCGAAAACCTAGAAGGAGACTACGGACCTTTAGGGACAAATCGCTCTTATGACGAGGATAAACGCGATGCCGTAACAGACGTAAGGAACGCACTGTATCGAAGACAGCTTTCGGGCGACAGCACGCCGATAGTTGACCTTCTTTCCCTTACAGCGCCCGCAAAACAAAGCTACTGGACAGAAGTCGCGCAAGAACTCCACTACCAAAAAGAGCACTACGAGGCATTATACGCTTGGGATCATGCGGCAGAATTCAAGCCAGACGAGTCGAGCGAATTTTCTTTCGAGGAAATGGGCTGGGCGCTTTGGAATGCGAGTGACTTCGGTGCAGCAGATACTTACCTTGCTGAACGCGCAGCACAAGCTTTTGCAATAAATGAGGTATGGGTGGCAGTCGCTGCAATAAATCAAGCTCTGGGTAAGCCAAAAGAGGTGATCATCGGGATCATCGAGACTGCTTTACGGACATCAGGAACGTTTGAGCTTGATGATTGCTGGCACATCGATGGCGGTATCGGAGGACTCGCATTCAATGAGCCTTGGACATGGGAAGACTTAGCTTATGCATATAAATTTCTCAACAATCTCCCGAAGGCATTTGAATCTTGGGCAATGGTTGCTCGCGAGGATGAGAACAAAGCAATTACATCAGCAATTGAATCCTTAATCTACGAAGCGCGCGACCGCGGATATTCAGACGAGGATGTTATTCCTCCTCCGATCAATTAGCAGAAACCGATTCTGCCCTACAAACGAAAATGCTACGCTGGACGCCAAGTTTCTAGATTATTGCTGTCTGATTGACTGTGCCAGTCGAATAGCAGCAAAGGTCGAGCGGCTCGCAGCCAGCCACGACTCTTTGCGACGGCTTCGCTCAGAGAACCGCCGCAGGGCCAGCGAGGCCACGAATGTCTCTTACGGGTCGACAGGACTCGTCGGCGAGCGGCAGCTTGCGGGAAGCGAACCTCCAGCGGCGGCTTTCCGACGACGAATCGGGTGAGGTGTCGGTCGCAACCCGACCCAGACCCGACGGTCGCCGAAACGAAGGCGCCATGACTCCTTCCCAAGCGAAGCCGCCGTTCGAGCGACAGGTCTGCCGAATGGCCGAACGAGGGCCACTGGCCGATGGTATCCGCCTGGGGAACCTCGGTCAGAAACAGCGAGCCTCCTCTCAAGGAGAGGCAGCGGGCTGCAGTGCAATGATGGCCATGCCAACAAGCGCGACGCCGGCGCCCGCGATATCCCAGCGGGTCAGTGCAATGCCATCGATGATGCGCAACCATAGCAGCGCGACCGCGATGTACATGCCGCCGTAGGCGGCATAGGTTCGACCGGCCGCCGTCGGGTGCAGCGTGAGCAGCCAGGCGAAGGCGGCCAGCGACAGCGCTGCGGGCACGAGCAGCCAGGCACTTCGGTCCTGCTTCAACACCAGCCAGGGGAGATAGCAGCCGACGATCTCGGCCACGGCCGTCAAGGCGAACAGGCCGGCGAGCTTGAAGAATTCGATCAAGGCTGTACCTTGGCCACTTCCTCCGCCACCAGACGCGCGAGTTGCTCCGGGCCGAAACTGGGCAGGCTGCGTCCATTGACGAAGAAGGTCGGCGTCCTGCTGACCTGCAGCGCGGTAAGGTCCTCGATGTCCTGCGCGAGCACCGCCTGAATCTCGGGCGTCTCCATATCCTGCCGGGCACGACCCATGTCCAGACCGGCGCGCGCCGCTGTTTCGAAGGCAGTGCCGATGTTGGGCGCCGCATGGTCGGCCCACTCCGGTTGGGCGGCCAGCAGCGCTTCAAGCACCGGGGTGTAAAGCCCCTGCTTGCGCGCTGCTTCCATGAGTTTCACGACCTGGTCCGAGCCGTGGTGGAAGGGCGCATAGCGCAGCGCAAGTCGAACCTTGCCCGGATGCTGGGCCATGATCTGCTTGACGATCGGATAGAAGGCGCGGCAGGTCTCACAGGCGGGGTCGAAGAATTCGACGATGGTGACCGGCGCGTTCTGCGGCCCGATGATCGGGGTGTGCATTCTTACAAGGCGGCTTTTCCCCACGTCGACGCGGGCGTCCTGATCGGCCTGCGTGCGGTCGCGATAGGCATCCATGCCGAAGTAGAAAGCCAGGCCGAGAATCAGCAGCACAGCAAGTGCCAACAGTTTTCTTGTGTTCATGTACGGGTCCTTTTCAGATAGATCGTCAGGGTGGCGGCGATGGTGAGGAAGGCCGCCAACGACAGCCAGGGGATCTGGATGTCGCCAAGGATGACCAGGGCCTGTTGGCTGCACGATGGGCCGGTACCGCAGGGCACCCGCCACTGCGGCACCCAGCCCGCAATCAGCGCGCTGTGATAGGCCGCCAGGGCAAGGCCAGCGAGCACGAACGGCATCGCATACACCGCGCCGCGCCGGTCCTCAGCGAACACGGCCATGCCCAGGATGAGGGCGAGGGGGAACATGGCGATGCGCTGGTACCAGCACAGCACGCAGGGCGTCATGCCCATGACTTCGCCAATGAAAAGTGCGCTCAGGGTCGCGGTGAGCGCGACGATCCAGGCGGCCAGCAGCCACCACCAGTGTGATTGTTTGTCATGCATTGAATTGAACTCTGTCGCGGCGATCGAGATTGCGGGGCCTTGGCGGGGCCGCCCTTACGAAGGCGGATGCCCAACATTGCACGTGGCCGCAGTCCTGCGGCACGTGCGTCACACAAGGACGTGCGGGACGATGCTGCCGATCAGGCAGCGCAGCGCCATTTAGGGCGTTCGGGCTCGGACGTCGGTGCGGACTTGCCAAGGGCGTGCGGCACATCGGCGAAGATCCTGCTCGAGTCATAGGTGGCGAGGCAGCACGCATCGCGCAAGGCGGCGGTCGCCACCTGACAGAGACCGCAGTCCGGGTGGAGCGTCGGACCCGGCTCACCGGGTGATTCGTCGCCTTGGTGGCCGTGTTGATGATGCCCAAGGTGGGGCGTCGTGGCGCCGGACTCGTGCTGGCAATAGACGCTCACGCCCGCCCAGGCGAGCTGGAGGGGCATGATGAGCATGAGAAGAACAGCAAGCCATCGGCGCATTGGGCACGGATTGTAACCGTTACGGGGTGGCCATTCGACGGGGTGCGCTCACTCGCAGGACGCAGCGTCTGGCGACCATTGGTCCTTATCGTCCCCTGGTCGAGGCCCGAGATCAGTGTTCTGGATGAGGGGTGCAGGGACCGCGATGGGCGCCGCGCACGTGCATCGCTTCGTTCTGTGCCTCATGGCGTGGAAGCTGTGACAACTCGTTCAGGATGCCGCAGTGGGCTGCGTCGCCGGCTTCGTTGCACTGCGCGCGCAGGCCCTTCAGTTGTCGCTCCAGCCCGCGAAGCTCCCGGATGCGGGCGGCAACGTGGCCGATGTGCTTCTCGAGCAGGGTATTCACGTCTTCGCAGTTTTCTGCCGGTGCGTCCTTGAAGCGCAGCAGGACGCGGATCTCATCGAGCGTCATGTCCAATGATCGGCAATGGCGGATGAACGACAAACGTTCGACGTGGATACCCTCGTAGATGCGGAAATTGCCATCGGTACGCGCAGGGGTTGGCAGCAAGCCTTCACGCTCGTAGTAACGAACTGTCTCGACCTGGGTGCTCGTGACACGCGCCAATTCGCCGATTTTCATGTTGCGCCGCCTCACGTGGTGTACATGCAAATGATTGCTCGATTCTAAACGCTTGACTCTGTAGCGACTACAGATTGTTCAATGGCTGCGTGTCGTGAAGCAAGGAGTCGAACATGAACGAACGTAGTGGCGGCAGTTGCGGATGCGCCAAGCCGTCGCAACCGCAGGCCCTCTCGTCAGCCCAGGGTGCCCCTGCGGCAGCGCTTCCCGCGCGGGAGGCGCTCTGGCGTGCCGATGGATCTGTCCTCCCTTTGACGGAGCCTGAGCAACCGAGCGTGACGGGTTCGCCCGTGCTGCACACCACACTCAATATTGCTGGAATGGACTGCCCGACTGAGGAGGCATTGATCCGGAGCACGCTCTCGGGCTTGGCCGGAGTGGCTGCGCTGGATTTCAATCTCGTCCAGCGGCGGCTGACCGTCACGCATCACGCGGGAGCGTTGGATGCGGTCCTCTCCGCCCTGGAATCGATTGGTCTTGAGGGAACGGTCCATGGCGATGGCAAGGAAAACGCCGCCGCCCAGGCCGAATCCACACCAACGGGGCGGTGGTGGCCGATGGCGCTGGCTGGTGCGACGGCGACATTGGCCGAGGCTATGTCCTGGCTCAACGGTAGCGACCACTGGATCGTTCTTGCGCTTGCGCTGGTGTCGATCGTGAGCGGCGGCCTGGCGACCTATAAGAAAGGCTGGATCGCGCTCCGGCATCTTAATCTCAACATCAATGCCCTCATGTCGATTGCCGTGACCGGAGCGATGCTTATCGGACACTGGCCGGAAGCGGCAATGGTGATGTTCCTCTTCACGCTGGCCGAGGCGATCGAGGCGAAGTCGCTCGACCGGGCACGCAATGCGATTCGGGGCCTGATGGAACTCGCGCCTGACACCGCGACCGTGCGCCAGGCCGATGGAAGCTGGGTGCCCATACCGGCTGGGGCCGTCCTCCTTGATGCTGTGGTGCGCGTGCGTCCTGGTGAGCGGATCGCGCTCGATGGGGTGGTGACCAGCGGGCGTTCGACCGTCAACCAGGCGCCCATTACTGGCGAGAGCCTGCCGGTGGACAAGGCCGAGGGCGACACCGTTTTCGCGGGCACGATCAACGCGGCGGGGTCATTCGAATATCGCGTCACGGCCGAGGCGAACCATTCCACCTTGGCGCGCATCATCCATGCGGTCGAGTCCGCCCAAGGTAGCCGCGCCCCAACCCAGCGCTTTGTCGATCGATTCGCCCAGATCTACACCCCGGTCGTGTTTGCCGTGGCGCTGCTGGTGGCGATCGTCCCGCCGCTGATGCTTGGCGGAACATGGATGGATTGGATCTACAAGGCTTTGGTGCTGCTGGTGATCGCCTGCCCGTGCGCACTGGTGATCTCGACGCCGGTGACCATCGTCAGCGGACTCGCTGCGGCGGCACGCAAGGGGATTCTCATAAAGGGCGGGGCTTATCTGGAGGAGGGTCGAAAGCTCACTACGCTGGCCCTGGACAAGACCGGCACGATCACGTGGGGAAAGCCAGTCCGGACAGATTTCATGACGCTGAGGGGCGATGCGAGCGAGGCATATGTCCTCGCGGCAAGCTTGGCCGTGCGCTCCGACCACCCGGTCTCGCTTGCGGTCGCCCGTCCTGTGGACGGTCAGGAATGGCCGCTACGCGAGGTACTCGAGTTCGCCGCGATTCCGGGCCGTGGCGTGCGCGGCCGCATTGACGGAGAGGTCTATCAGCTCGGCAATCATCGCCTGATCGAGGAGCTTGGATTGTGCGCCCCCGCCATCGAGGAAGCGCTTGAGAAATATGAGCGCCAGGGCAAGACGGCCGTGCTCCTGGCAGACCCACGCGGGGTGCTGGCGCTCTTCGCCGTTGCCGATACTCTGCGTGAGACGAGCCGTCAGGCGATCGCAGAACTGCACGCGCTGGGCGTGAAAACGTTGATGCTGACTGGCGACAACGCGCACACCGCCGAAGCCATCGNNGCGCCCGCGCTGGCTCGCGCGGACATCGGCTTCGCGATGGGGGCTGCCGGCACGGACACTGCGCTCGAGACGGCGGATGTGGCACTGATGGACGACGATTTACGCAAGATCCCCGCGTTCGTGCGCCTATCGCGTGCTACGTCCCATGTGCTAATACAAAACATCGTAGTGGCCCTTGGCATCAAGGCGGTGTTTCTGCTGCTCACGGTTACCGGGCAAGCCACAATGTGGATGGCAGTCTTCGCAGACGTGGGGGCAAGCTTGATCGTGGTGGCGAACGGGCTCCGTTTATTGAGGCGCTAGGAACGACGTCATCCGAGGACGATTCTTCGGCAATCAAGGAGAGGGTGAAATGAAGAGGACGACTTTGATCGCAGCTCTGGTGGCGAGCGCCTTTTCGGTGACGCCGTTGATGGCCCAGCAGACAGCGCCCCCGCCTGAGCAAGGCGGGCAAATGCAGCAGGCACCCGATGTTGCCGAGTTTGACAAGCAGATGGCGCAAATGCAGGAGAACATGCAGCGGATGCAGGATCAGATGGAAAAGATCGGCCGGACCTCCGACCCGCAGGAGCGGCAGAAGCTACTGCAGGAGCACTGGGAAACGATGCAAAACGGCATGACGACGATGCACGGCATGTGGGGGCCCGGCATGATGGGCTGCTGTTCAGGCGACACGATGATGGGTGGCCACATGATGGGATGGCGTGGCATGGGAGATTATTAACCCGGCCCTTAAATAAGCTGCCCGCAATATAATGCGTGCATGGAAAAGATCGATGCACGCAAACTGGGTCCTGAAGGGCGCGAGACGCTGCGCAAGATGGTGCTGCGCCTGAAAAAGCAGTCGGATATGAGCAGCGTGGAATTGGCGAAGATCGCCGGCGTCCATGTACGCACGGTGCAGGCGTGGTTGAGGAAAGCGCGCACGGACGGTGCCGGGGCGTTGATCGAGAAGACGCGAGGTCGTCCCTACGGGGCCTGCCGGAAGCTGACGATGGCGCAGGAGGTCTGGGTGCGCCAGCGCATCGTGGGTGCGGTGCCCGAGCAGTTGAGCCTGCCTTTCGCGCTGTGGACCCGGCGGGCGATCCAGGCCTTGGTGGAGAAACAATTCGGACTGCAGTTGTCCGATCGCCTCGTGGGCAAGTATCTGAAGCGCTGGGGCTATACCGCTCAGCGCCCGGTCAAGCAAGCGATGGAGCAGCGCACCGATCTAGTCCAGGCTTGGTTGCGCGAGCGCTACCCGGCCATTGCCGCGCGTGCCAAGGCCGAAGGTGCGCTCATCTACTGGGCTGATGAAACGGCCGTCAAGGAAGACACGAACTGGATTCGAGGCTTTGCGCCGGCCGGCCGCACGCCGGTGCTCGAGGCGTCCGCCCGGTGGGGCAAACTGTCGATGATCTCGGCCATCACCAACCGGGGCGAAATCGCCTTCCAGATCGTCGAGGGCACGATCAACGCAGAACGCTTTATCGAGTTCCTTGAGCGACTGATCGCCGGTGCAACGAGCAAGGTGTTCCTGATCGTCGACAACCTGCGAGTGCATCACGCCAAGCTCGTTCAGGCCTGGCTCGAGCCGCGTGTCGAGCAGATCGAACTCTTCTACTTGCCGCCCTATGCGCCCGAGTCCAATCCGGACGAATACCTGAATCACGATTTCAAGACCGCGCTGCGCTTGGAGCCGCCCAGCCGCGATGATTCGCAGCTCTTGAAGAAGGCACACGCCATCATGCAGCGCATCGCCTTGCTCCCCGAGCGTATCCGGTCCTACTTCAAGCACCCGGCCGCTGCGTATGCTGCTCAGTAAACATATTTAAGGGCCGGGTTAATATTATTCCAAGCTCACGCCCGATCAGCTGAAGCAGCGCCAGTACATGATGAATCGGTACATGGGCATGCAGCAGCAGATGATGGATCATATGATGCAACGTCAGAACTACATGTGGATGCAACCGCCACGGTAAGGGAGCGCACGCGACATCGTCGAGTCCCAGGCGCGGCGTAGCGCGAATGCTACCTGTCGAGCGATACGCCGTTTCTCTCGCTCGACTCAAATACGCTAAAGCCGACGGTCGTTGTGCCGGCAGCCGAGCGAACAAATCCAGTGCCGCCGTGCATACGCGCGATCGCGGCGACGATTGCCAGCCCAAGCCCGTAGTTGTTGTCGCCGTGCTCACGGGCTCGATCGACTCGATAGAAGCGGTCGAACAGGCGCGGCAGATGTTCGGCGGGAATCACAGGCCCGAAATTGCTCACAGACAAGCGGACACCTCCCGAAGAGACCGCTTCGATCTCGATCTCGATCACCGATCCGCGCTCTGCGAAACGGGTCGCGTTGGCGACCAGGTTCGAGAGCGCACGCTGAATCAACGCCGCATCGAAGACACCTGTGTCGTCACCGCGTACGCGCGTGCTCACGCCAGCCTCGTGCATTGAAGCCTCGTGGAATTCGATGACCTCGGTCACCAGCTTGGCGAGGCTATCGACAGGGCTGCGACGGGCGCACTCCCCGCGATCAGCTCTCGACAAGAACAACATGTCATTGATCAAACCCGCTAAACGGTGAAGATCCTCGAGGTTCGATCCGAGCACATCGCGCAGTTCGGCGATCGTGCGCTCCCGACTCAGCGCTAGTTCGGTCTCGCCGATCAAGGTCGCAAGCGGTGTGCGCAGTTCGTGAGCAACGTCGGCATTGAACCCCTCAAGTTGTTGATAGGCGCGGTTCAGCCGAACGAGGAGTGCGTTGAACTGTGCGACCAACGGCTGAAGCTCCTGTGCCTGTGCGGAAGCGTCAAGCGACTGACCAACGCTTTCCGGGCTGAGGGCCGCCGCTTGCCGGGCCAGGTCGCGAACGGGCAAGAGCGCTCGGCGCACGAGCCAGGCGCCGCCCGCTGAGATGACCACCGCACCAGCAAAGGCGCTCACGAGTAGTGTCCAGGCCAACTGCTTTAAAAGCCGCGCGTCGGCGCTGCTGTCGAGCATCAGTTCGGCGCGTAGCCCGGTTGTGCGCGACCACGGCAGGGGGATTTCGAATTCATCCCGCCGCTGGACTGCGCCTGCGCTTGAGCGCGCCGGGGTCGCATACACGAGGTTGTCGGCTCCCTGGATCAGCCGCAACTCGAAGTCGGCATGGCCGAGGAAGAAGTCGTCGAGCTTGTGACGCAGGCTCGGCAACGCGTCCTGCGTCGCGATCTCGCCGACGAGATGGCGAACCACGTCCCGCTTGTGCCGGAGCTCCTCCGCCTGCTTGGCGGAGAGGTTGAGACTGGCGGCCACATAAACGATCGAGCAGACTAGGCTGAGCCCCAAGAAGGTCAGCACGGCGAGCCACCACGATAACCAACGGCCGAGCGAACGCGGATTGCGCATCCTCAGGGCTCCCGCTCCTCGAGGACGTATCCCATGCCGCGCACGGTATGCAGCAACTTTTTCTCGAATCCGTCGTCGATCTTGCCGCGCAACCGGCGCACCGCAACTTCAACCGCGTTCGTATTGCTGTCGAAATTCATGTCCCACACCTGCGCTGCCAGCGCGGTACGGGAAAGAACCTGCCCATGTCGGCGAAGCAGCAAGGTCAGCAACGTGAATTCCTTCGCAGTCAGGTCGAGGCGTTGCCTGGATCGTGACGCCTTGCGCCGAACCAGGTCGACTTCTAGGTCAGCCAAACGCAGCACCGTTGGATCCTGGCTATCCGAGCGCAAGGCACCGCGTCGCAACAAGGCCTGTACGCGAGCGAGCAACTCGGACAGGGCAAACGGCTTCACAAGGTAATCGTCGGCACCCGCCTGCAGGCCTCTGACCCGATCCTCGACCTTGTCGCGCGCGGTCAACATCAGCACAGGTACGTGTTTGCCCCGGCGCAGTTCGTGCAAGACGGCATAGCCATCCAGTTCCGGCAGCATGACGTCGAGGAGGACGAGATCGTAATGCCCTTCGGTCGCGAGATAGCGGCCCTCCGTGCCGCTATGCGCGACATCCACGATGTAATCGCTTTCGGTGAGCGCCCTGCGCAGATATTCAGCCAGCTTGGGCTCGTCTTCCACAACCAGAATTTTCATGCTGCGATTATCGCGGAGATGCCGACACCATCACATTACGAAATCGTAATCTGGCAGTTCGCGAATTGACGGAGATGGGCCCTTAAAGTCTGCGACGTGTTCGGTGCAAGGCGACACCCAGCGGCTCAAGCCGAACGCTACCTCTCACGTTGAACGAAGGAGTCTCGTTATGTCGAAAACCCTGACCACTACCGTCTTTTCGCTTCTTGCGGCCGTACTTGTCGTTCCTACAGCTGCGCAAGCCAACTCGCTGTGGCACCCCGCGCCGGGCGATCAGGGGTTCACGTTCCATCCCGATCACTCCACGAGCACGAAAACCCGTGCCGACGTGTTGCGCGAGCTCGAGCAGGCAAAGGCCGATGGCAGCTACTTCTATCTCCAGCGGGGCCTCCCGGTACCGATGCGTTTCGGCGGGCCCGGCAAGACCCGTGAAGAAGTCATCAAAGAACTGGTCAACATGACCCCGCAAGAGCGCGCGTACATGAATGAACTGTACCGGGGCTCCTGATGCCCTCGGCCGGTGCGAAACGTCCGGTCGTCCGGCCCTCCCCCACGGCAGGGTTCAATAAAGCCCGGGTTGGCATGCTGGTTCGCGGCACGTCTGTCCGCGAAGAAAAAATCTTACTGATAAAATCTGTGCGATGCGTCGGTGGCTTGCGATTCTCCTTTTGGGCCTGCTGCCCGCCCAACTGGGTTGGGCGGCGCTGAGCGTCTACTGCGCGCACGAATCCGGTGCCGGTGCGGAGCACTTCGGACACCATGAGCATCGCCACACCGGCGACGATGGCGATATGGAGAAAGGGGGCCTGGCGAAGGGTGGCCACGCAGACTGCGCGGGTTGTCACGGGATCGGCTCCTCAGCGCTACCGAGCGAGTTCGACGCGCTCTACCCACGTTATGTGACATCCCTGTCCATTGACACTCCCGTGACGTGGCAGCTTGCGGAACATCTAGCCGAGCCCGAACGCCCCAAATGGGGCCGCTCAGCCTGATCGGCGGGGCGGTCGCTTTCATTCGTTTTCCGAAGTTCCTGCCGCTTTGATCGGCGGGTTCGCATGTCCGTTGCGATCGGTTCGATCGCCCTCTGCCGATTCGCCGTGTCTTCCCATCAACGGAGAATTGGATGCCTCAAAGAGTTCGTATCAAATGGCTGTCCGGGCTGTTGCTCGGTCTTGCCGTCAATGGCGCCTGGGCGCAGCAGCCCGCGATTCCGACTGATGCTAATGGGCTATCCCTGAAGCAAGCTTTCGAGGTGGCGTGGGCGCGTCAGCCTGAGGCCCTGTCGCTCACGACCCAGCAGGAAGCAGCCGAGGCCCGCCGCGACAATGCCGATAGTTGGCTCGTCGAGCCGCCTGCCCTGCAGGTGGCCGGCAAGACCGATCAATTCGATAGCGATCGCGGGAGCCGGGAGTACGAGATCGGCATCGCCGTGCCAATCTGGCTGCCCGGCGAACGTTCGACCACTGCAGGCCTTGCAACCGCCGAGATGAATGCCACTGCGAGCCGGGCCCGCGCCGCGCAGCTGCGTACCGCTGCAGCGGTACGCACGGCTTATTGGGGCTGGCAACGCGCGCGCATTGGAGAGACTCTGGCGAGGGAAGGTTTCGCGAATGCCCGCGAACTCGCTGCCGACGTCGCCCGGCGTGTAAAGGCCGGTGATCTTGCGCGCGCAGACCAGCACCAGGCCGACGGTGCGCAAGCCACCGCAGAAGCCGCTGTCGCCGAGGCGGAAAGCGCGCTCGCAGATGCTGCACAGCAGTTGCGCACACTTACTGGAATCGGGCCAGAACGCTTCACCGGTGGGTTGCCAACGCCGGAGCCCGTTCCCGGCGCTGCGACACCGACGGAAATCCTTGAGACGGCACACCCGGCAGTGGCCGAGCTGCGCGATCGGGTCGACGTTGCTCGGCGCACGATGACCCTTGCCAGCGTTCAGGGGCGCACGAATCCGGAGTTGAGTGTCGCGACCACCCGCGAACGCGGTGCATCGGGTGAACCCTGGGCACAGACGATCACAGTGGGCTTACGCATTCCGTTCGGTTCCAATTCACGCAGCCGCTCACGCGTTGCAAGCGCCAGTGCGCAGGCCATCGAGGCTGAGGCCCAGCTCCAGATCGAACGTGAGCGTTTGCTGGCCGAAATGGATATGGCGCGTGTGCGCGTCGAATCGACAAGGCAGCAGGTCGCCGCTGCCGAGCGGCGTACCCAGCTCGCCCAAGCGGCACGCGGCTTCTTCCAGAAAGCGTTCCGCCTCGGAGAGGCCGATCTCCCGACCCGTCTGCGCATCGAGTTCGAGGCGACCGAAGCCGAACGTCAACTCGCCCGTGCGCGTATTGACCTGGCAGCCGCCATTTCGGCCCAGCGCCAAGCGCTGGGCCTGCTTCCCGAGTGAACGAAAGGAATCCCTACATGAAAACCGCTCACACCCTGGCAGCATGGAGCATTGCCGCTGTGCTTGCCGGGTTTGCCCCACAGACCCTGGCCGGTGACGGACACGACCACGGCGAAGCGCCCGCGCCCACTGCGGGCGCGACGTTGCCGCGATTTACTGCCGTCTCGGAACTCTTCGAATTGGTCGGCGTGGTGAACGGCAAGAACGTCACTGTCTATCTCGACCGTTTCGCCGACAACAGCCCCGTAAAGGATGCAAGGGTCGATCTGGAACTCGATGGCAATCCAGTTGCGCTCGAGCCCCATGCCGACGGCGAATTCGAAGCCACGCTCCCGGAGGCGCTCAAGCCGGGCGTCGTCTCCATCACGGCGACCGTCATCGCCGGCCAGGACACCGATCTGCTTGCTGGCGAACTCGACCTCCATGAACCCGCTGCAGAGACGCACGAAGAGGCTGCCGCAATGGACATGAAGCCCGACGTAATCGGGGCAGGCGCGGGAGCGCTTGTGCTTGTGCTAGGTCTCATCGGCTGGGCGGCACTTCGCAAGGGAAACTCCCGAAATCGCTCGGCCGGAGGTGCCGCATGAAGCTGAGCGTCCTGTTTGCTGCGCTGGCGCTGGTATCGGCCAGTGCCCCATGGAACGCCTTTGCGGGCGAAGGCCATGATCATGGCGATAAAGGCCCGGCTGTGGCGGGAGGCAATGGGCCACAACGGCAAGCCGATGGTAGCGTCTTCCTGCCCAAGCCGGCACAACGGCAGATCGGCGTTCGCACGTTGGTCACGGAAGCCGGCGAATTGTCGCGTACCACCGCGCTGGCGGGCAAGGTGGTCATGGACCCGAACGCCGGCGGAAAGGTGCAGGCCATGGTGGCTGGGCGCCTGGAGGCGGGCCCGCAGGGCTTGCCGAGCGTTGGCCAGACCGTGAAGAAGGGTGACGTGCTGGCTTACGTCAGTCCTTCGACGGATCAGATCGAACGGTCTAACCAGACGGCGCAACTGGCCGAACTGCAGGCGGCGAGGGCGCTTGTGGAAAAGCGCCTGGCGCGTCTGAAGGAACTCGCAGACACGGTGCCGCGAAAGGAGATCGAGGCTGCCGAGAGCGAGGTTGCGAGCTTGGGGGCTAGATCGAAAGCGATCGGTGGCGGCCTCAATGCCCGTGATGTGCTGACCGCACCCGTTAGCGGAGTGATCGCATCAAGCAACGCCGTGTCAGGCCAGGTGGTCGATGCGCGCGAACTCGTGTTCGAGATCGTCGACCCGAAGCGGCTGCGCGTCGAGGCGCTCGCCTACGATCCCGAGGTCGCGTCAGACGTGGCGTCTGCGAGTCTTGCCGTCGGCGACCGGCGGATCCCGCTCACCTTCATCGGCGCCGCCCGCAGCCTGCGCGAGCAGGCCGTGCCGCTTGCCTTTGCAGCCGAAGGCGATGCGCTGGCCCTACTTGCCGTCGGGCAGCCGGTCGAGGTCTTCGTCCAGTCGCGCACCACGCAGCAGGGTGTAAGCGTTCCCGCAGCATCGGTGCTAAAAAATCCGGCAAACCAGAACATCGTCTGGGTAAAGACAGCGCCCGAACGTTTCGAGTCGCGTACCGTCACGATCGCGCCGCTGGACGGCGTGAATGTTGCGGTGACGTCCGGCCTCGAAGCCGGTGAGCGGGTCGCCTCGCGTGCCGCCACGTTGATTAATCAGATCCGCTGACGGGGAGCCTATCCGATGTTCAAGTGGCTACTCGACAACAGCCTTGGTAACCGGCTGCTGGTGATCATCGCCAGCCTGGTACTGATGGCCTATGGGGCGTTCACGCTTTCGCGAACACCTGTGGACGTATTTCCGGATCTCAACAAGCCGACGGTCACGATCATGACCGAAGCCGGCGGCATGGCGGCAGAGGAGGTGGAGCAACTCATCACCTTCCCGCTCGAGACGACCATGAATGGTTTGCCCGGCGTGGAGTCCGTGCGCTCCACCTCGAGTTCGGGGCTGTCCTTCATCTACGTGACCTTCGATTGGAGCACCGAGATCTTCCGCGCGCGGCAGATGGTGTCGGAACGCCTCTCCGCCATGGAGGAAGGGTTGCCTGAAGACGTGATTCCGCGCATGGGGCCGATCAGCTCGATCATGGGCGAGATCATGCAGATCGCAATTCCGATCGACACAGCGAGGATCTCGTCGATGCAGGTGCGAGAGTATGCGGACTGGGTCCTGCGTCCGCGCCTGATGGCGATCCCCGGCATCGCGCAGGTCATCCCGATTGGCGGGGAAGTGCGGCAGTTTCAGGTGCAGCCCGACACCCGCCGTATGGCGGAACTCGGTGTTTCGTTGGAACTGTTAGAAGCGGCGATTCGAGGATTCTCGTCGAACACTTCGGGGGGGTTCCTTGAACTGAACGGGCGCGAATACCTCATCCGTCATCTCGGGCGGACCTCGAGCCTGGAGGATTTGAAGAACCTCGCGATCACGGCACGTGATGGTCAGCCGATCCTGCTGCGTCAGATCGCATCCGTTACCTTCGCGCCGGCGCCCAAACGGGGAGATGCTGGCTTCGAGGGCAAGCCGGCCGTGATCCTCGGCATCCAGAAACAGCCTACAGCGGACACCATTCACCTGACCCGTTCGATCGAAGCCGCACTCGAAGAGATGAAGAAATCGCTTCCGGCCGGGATGGAGGCCCCGGAGGTGACGTTCCGTCAGGCGACCTTCATCGAGGCGTCGATCACCACGCTCCAAGGCAAACTGATTGGCGCATCGGTGTTCGTCGCGGCGATCCTTTTCTTTTTTCTTGGCACCTTGCGGCCGACCATCATCGCGCTCACAGCGATTCCGGTGTCGATCTTCATGACGGCGCTGGTCTTCAAGTATTTCGGGC
>JRYI01007705.1_pt1 | contig 15536 bp, 16 predicted proteins | sample 235361 | NCBI WGS metagenome assembly JRYI01 (sample SAMN03074212, study PRJNA261471) | activated sludge metagenome | biome: Common Effluent Treatment Plant; feature: Wastewater; material: Activated sludge; isolation source: activated biomass in a lab-scale reactor treating industrial wastewater at...
GACGAATATGGACGGTACCCTCGTAGCGTACCCCACGTCCGTACGCCCCGTACGCAAAGCACCGACGCCCCGTACGGGACGGACGCAAAAAGACGGGCTTGACAACCCTTTCTGCATTTTGGTGAAATAGAAGTACTCGTCTTTGGTGACGAGTGGAACCCCACTGTGGCGGGGAAAGGGCCGCAGCCGACCGACCGCAACGACCGATCCAATGACAACTGCTTCCCGGCTGCATAGCCGGGATAAGGAGCCCTCAAGGCTTTCGAAGGCACCTCAGGCGGAACAGAGCTTCGCCTTACCGAATAAGGCATTTTTAATCCGGGCGAAGCCCGCCTAGGCAAGTCAGCAGGGGAGGGGAGTGAAGGGAGGGAAGGATAGCGTCCACCAGGCTACATGCGGCGGGAGCCGCATTAATAGGGTGTGTCCTGTCCTGCGCCTTTTTGCCAAGCCGTGCCCGCCAACCCGGCGGATGGAGAGTTGGATACACGGTGTGCTCGAAAACCGGATGCGGGAAAGCCTACGAAAGGTCTGTGGGAAGCGTGCCAAAGTCTATGGAACGCCTCTGGCTGTTCCAGAGTCGAGGAGGCCCCAATCTGCGGGCATCGAGCCCTCGATTGGGGTGCGAAAGAGGCTGGTTCTCCTCGGGGAGGCCGTGTCGAGCGCTTAAATCCCCACCTTCGCCGGGGATTCAAGCGTCGTCAGAACCCCCAACTCGTCAAACCAGTGCCGTCGGGTTCACGGGACTTGTCAGTCCGCGCGCCCCCGACTACCCCCGCTGCGCTTTGAGTTGAGGTTTCGCGGTGCTCAACCCAACTCAAAGTACCCTTGCGGGCCTCACTCTGCTGGCGCAGAGAGTGGCCCGCTGCGGCGCTACGCTGCGGCGGCCAGGCACGCGGGGCGCGGCCTGGCACGCCTCGCTAACGCGGGGGTAGTCGGGGCCACTTCGTGTCCCCAACGGCATGCGGCCGGCGACATCTTCCGCGCCTTCTGTCGCCGGCCTCCGGATAAGGAAACGCGCCTGACGGCGCGTGAAGATTCTTACTGACTTCCGGCGGGGGTCCTTGGTCAGTCCGATCGCGTTGTAGCCGCTGCCGGGGGATATCTGCTATCCTTGGCGCAACCACCATGACACGGATAGAACGCCAACTTCCCGAACATGAAGTCACCCCCCTGGTCGAGGTGCTCGCGCAGGGATTTATCCAGCGCTGGGATAAGTACCCCAAGCAGCTCCCCGACGGCCAGTACGTCACCGTCCGTGCGCCCCTGACCCGGCGGCTGCTAGCCGACCACCTGCACGGGCGCGAGACTCTGGGTGCCTACGTCCTCGACCCGCAGAGCCAGGCCCGGTTCATGGTGCTGGATGCCGACAATGAACCCGACCGGCGGCGACTGGCCGCGCTGGCCCGGGTGCTTGCGCAGCTCGCCTGCCCGTCCTATCTGGAGGCCTCACGCCGCGGCGCCCACCTGTGGTTCTTTTTCGACCGGCCCTTGAGCGGCGAGGCCGTCCGCCGGTTCGGTCAGGGATTGCTCGCTTACTTCAACCTCGACGGCGTCGAGCTGTACCCCAAGCAGAACGTCCTGCGCGATGACGGGCCGGGGTCGCTGATCCGGCTGCCCTTCGGCGTCCACCGCAAGAGCGGCCGGCGCTACGGCTTCTACACCACCGACGGCGCGCCACTGGCCCCGACCCTATCGGCGCAGTTAATGGCTCTTTCAGCCCCTCAGACCGTGCCGGAACGACTGTTTGACCACTACACCGATTATGCCGCCGCGCCGCCGCCGCAACCCGTTTTTGAGCCCTCTGACGCGGACGGGGAGCGGCCCTCGGACCGCATCAAAGCGGCGGTCGGCTGCTACGAATTTGTCGGGAAGTACGTGCCGCTCTCGCCCGCCGGGCGTGGGCGCTGCCCGTTCCACGACGACCAGGTGGCCAGTTTCAGCGTCAACCCCGAACACAACTACTGGCACTGTTTTGCCGGCTGCGGCGGGGGGTCGGTGATTGACTTCTGGATGAACTGGCGCAAAGTTGACTTTGTGGCCGCGGTCGGCGAGCTCTCCGAGATGCTGCTGGCGTAAATTCCCACGCCTTTCCGACTGCTATCTGCTTCCCGCCGGGTTGTTGCCTGCTTCTTTTTCATCGGTTCAGCCACCCGACCAGACGCAAGGATTTGCCCGCGACGATTGACTCGGTCGGGGTTCCTCCTTGCCCTTGGTCAGGGCCCGGCTGTTTTTATTTTGGATGGAAGCCGGCACCGTTATCTACCGCCTGCGAAAAGAAGGGGGTGAAAGCTATGTCAGAGCATGAGACCCATGTCATGTGGCCGTGCCTACCGGCTAGGCGACGGTTGGGTTTTCGGCCGGGCCCTTTACAGCTCATATATCATGGTGCCAATTACACAGTAAGGGGAGGAGTTATGAAAGAACGAGCACAAGATCAAGAGCCGGAGAAACGCCCGCTGTTCGATCTAGGCCAGGTCGTGGCCACCCGCGGTTTTTTGGCCGCGGTGGAGCGGGCAGGGGAGGCCCCCATCGGTTATCTGCAGCGCCACGTCACCGGTGATTGGGGCGATCTGCCCGAGGAGGACATCGAGGAGAACAAGCTGTCGCTCGAAAAGGGGTACCGGATCTTTTCCGCCTACCATCTGGAGGACGGCACGAAGTTCTACCTCATCACGGAGTGGGACCGGAGCGTCACCACCTTCCTTCTGCCCGATGAGTACTGATCCCTCAGGCGTTTCAGGCCGAATGCCGGCACAGAATGCTCGCCGAAATTTTCGGCGAGCGCGGTATAGTGAAAGGCAATGGTGAAACGTAGACGAGTCTATACACGAGGCGTACCGGCCGGTTGGGTGCGCCCTACGGCGCGAGATCTTCAGATCATGGAGTTGATCCACGCTTTCGACGGCATGGCGAGCCTGAAGCAGATCTGGCGCCGATTCTTTCCCGGCCGGAGCGAATCGGCGCCGCGCAATCGGTTAAAGCTGTTATGCGATGCGGGCTATCTGACGATGCCAGTCAACCACGACCAACTGCGCTGGGTGCCGCCCGGTGAAGTGGTGTACTGGCTGGATACCGAAGGGGCGAAGCTTCTCGCCGGGCAGCAGGGGGTGGAGTATAAGGACTTTCGCTGGCAGCGCAGCGGCCGGTGGTCGAAGATAGGGCATGATTTACTGGTCAACAACTTCCGCCTGGTAGTTACCGAAGCCTGCGAGCGAAATGAGGATCTCGCCTTGCGCGAATGGGTGCCGGAGAGTGATTTTCTGGTCAACAAAGATACGATTAGTTACAAGACAGCCCAAGGCCATACGTCCTCCAGGATCATGCAGCCGGACGGCTTTTTTCTGGTGCAAAAGCCGTCGCAGCGTTATCCCGGTCGCTGGACCCACTACGCCTTCTTGCTTGAAGTCGACAACAGCACCGAATCCGGCATTCGTTTTGGCCGGGACAAGGTCCCGCCCGGCGTGGCTTACCTGGCCAGCGATCTCTACACCCAGCGCTTTGGAATTGAGTACGGCCGGTTTGTTGTCGTGGCTACAAACCAGGAGCGCATGTTCAATATCAAGGAGCAGACCGAGCGCTTCGGCGGTGGTGACCTCTTCTACTTCACCACGTTTGCCCACCTCTCAGCCCAGCGGATTTTCTCTGAGCCTATTTGGTGGCGGGCCGGCTCCGCCGAGCGCTGGATGCTCATTCCGCCTAGCGACTGATCTGCCACTGTACAACCGCGGGCTGCGCATGCTAGGCTGATGGATAAATCTACTGACATCATCGCGTGGCTGCCCAAGCCCCACACAAACGAGCTATATTTCCCCCTTGAGCGGCCATGAGGCCAGACTACGCCTGAAGGCGAAGATTCGCCTTTAGCCGTAGGGTTAGATGTAGCGGCCCGAGCAGTCTTTTCGAGCACGTGAGACTGCATAAGGCCATGCCGGCTCGATGCCAAAGCCTGCATGGGACGGTGATGGGCGACAAAGGCATCACGCCCAGCGCTGTTTGCTGCTCTTCTAACCCGAGCAAGCAAAGTGATAGTACCAATTCTCAGAGCAAAGAAGCTGCCCTGCAGGGGGATCTGTTTACCCGCGAATTTGCCGACAACCGCGCCGCGAAACAGAAGTGTGCGGCCAGAGATTTTTTCCTATAAAGTGCCGCCTTCAATCATTAAATAGCTACCTAAATAGCTACCTAACTACCTCCATAAATCACTACAAATTCATGTAGCCAGATAATGTGCTAGTAGAAACGTGGGGCTTGGCATGAGTCTGTGTGGAGCGATGCTGATAGCCTGTTCAGTTGGCAGGTGTACGCCCACAAGTGGACAAAATAGCAAAAAATGGCGCATATAGGCGCATATATGGGGGAATAGAGAGAAGGAAGATAGACCCCACCCTCAGATGAATCAGATCCCCCTCCGGTACAAAAACATCTCACCCTGGCGACGTATGAACCGCCGCCCATCCTGACCACACTCCCACCGCTTGATAATTGTGTGAGTGTGGTCAGGATGATGGGTGTAGTGAGATAAGTACCGGAGGGGTAAGTGCATGGGGGTATGGTTTAGAGAGTGAGAGAGAATAAGAACAACAAAAACAAAACAGAAGCGCAGGCAATCGAAATTGAGACACAGCCAGGTGTACCACCTGGCTGTGTGATTTATAGCCCTGCTGCTTGAAACACGACGCCGTCTGGCAGTGCGCGGCCAGTTTAACATCTGCCGTTGGCGCCCTGTCAAGTCAGGCTGAGCCTGACAATGACAGGGCGGTGGCAGATGGGCCTCGCAGAGGATGCCAGACGGCGAAAATTGCCCTGGCAGAACCTCACAGAAAGGAGGTGATCCAAATGCAAAATGCCAATTTGCTGATGACGCTGCTCAGTGCAGGAGCCTTTTGGACGGTGGCCTTTACGGTCAACCGGCTCCTGAGAGAGGCGGCCAAGCAAAAGGTTTTCCGCAAGCGGAAAACTGAGTTTGCCAGACTCTATCGCCTGAGAAGCGCAGCCTGGTAGCAGCTCTATGCTACCATTCACCGGCGGCCCTGTACAGGGCCGCCGGTGTTTCAAGCAGCAGCCCACCCACCCAATGATTGCCTGCGCTTCTGTTTTGTTTTTGTTTTTTGACACGAGGTGATTATTCAGGGATACATGGAACCAATAGCAATTGGATTAATGCACACTCTATGACAGGACAACGTAAACGACGGAGCGATTATGGCGTAGTGCGCGCGACCGAGCGCGACGTATTCCTACTGACGTGGATCGGCGAGCAGTTCGCGCTGCAGATCGACCAGCTCCTGGCGCTCATGAACCGCTGGAAGCAGGACGAAGAGCCGGATTGGGGACCGGGGAGCCTGAGCGATGAGACGGTCAAGTGGCTGCTCAGGCGCTGGGACCGGGCCGGTTGGGTAGTGCACCGCAAGCTACTGGCCGGCCGGCCGCAGTGGGTCTGGCTATCGAAGGCAGGACTGACGGATATGGGACTGGAGTACCCCTACATGGTTCCGAGTGTCGGCCGGCTCAACCACCTGTACCTGGTCAACGCCGTCCGGTTACACATCGAGCGACAGCGTCCGGGCCAGGTCCAGTGGACGAGCGAGCGAAGGGTGAACGTTGAGCGCAAAGCCGAGGGCAAGCACCATCTGGTCGACGGCGAGCTGTTCTTCCAGGAGAAACTCATCGCCATTGAGGTCGAGCACACCCAGAAGTCGCGCCGCCGGATGAACTCCATCGTGCAGGAACTCAAACGCGATTACGAAGCCGTATGGTACTTTGTCTCCGACCAGGCCAATACGGTCGTGAAGGAAGCCATCGCCCGTGTCGAGGGCTCGCGCCGCGAGAGGGATTGGAACACGTTCGTCGTCTACCCCATAGTCCAGGCGCTCCAGGACCAGGGCCGTTGACGACCGACCACATTCCGCGTCCTTGAACGCTGCCACCGTGAGTGACTAAGACTCTGTCTGCCAAACTATGTGCGCCTGGTATCTTCGCATCGTACCAGCCACCTAAAGGCGTCAAGGATAAAGTGAACGCGCCGGCCGGCGCGTCCTTGACGCGCTTCAGGCTCCGGCTGGGTAGGGGAGGGGGAGCAGGCGCACAAACGACCCTGCCAGAATTACCAAGTAGCGACACAGACGCGGAAAGGCGTCTGTAATGGAGAGGGGGTGAGTTCATGTATGACAGAAAGCGAACCCGAAAAGCGACCCTTGTTCGCCCTGGGCCAGGTCGTGGCCACACCCGGCGCCCTCGAGGCTCTCGACCGGGCAGGCCTGGGGGCTCTTACGTTTCTAACCCGGCATGTTACCGGCGATTGGGGTGACTTGGACGAAGAGGACAAGCAGCTCAACGACCGGGCGTTGACCGGCGAAGACCGGATCTTCTCCGCCTATATCTTACCCACGGGCCAGAAGGTCTGGGTGATTACCGAGTGGGACAGAAGCGCAACAACCTTCTTACTCCCAGACGAGTACTAGGTTTTGGGGCCGATCCTTACCCAGGGATCGGCCCCTTTTTTACCGCCGAATCCCTGCAAATAATTTCATCTATAAACTAGCACACATCTCACCCGTGGTTATAATTCCTTCCACTTACCCGATGGTACGTGCCATGTGCGTTGCTTTTGTGGCCAGCCTTAACCGGCTGGGATTGGGTAAGGCGAGTGGGCCTGCTAGGGTGAGAGCGCAATGCTCCGCCAACCGTCACTCGCCAGCAATAGGTTACCCTACCTGGAATAGATCTCACCGGCGCTTTTTAATGGATGCTGTATGCCGGTCTGTCAATTCATGACTTTTACGCTTAAGCACAGGATCTTCTCGTCGCCGTTGGGGTCCGTGGCCGTCCTGAGGGTCAAAGGGATATAGATGACCTCGAAATTCCTCAAGCCGAAGACGTTGCAAGAGCAGGTTGCCGCTCAAGAGGCTCGAGCGCAAGCCCGGGACGAGCAGCGCCTGCGCCAGGGGGGCCGAACCCCCACCGATGGCGAGACTGGCTGGCTGACCCTGGGCGCGCATCTAGAGGGAGATCTCCTGCCCGATCATCTGGGCATCCAGTCCCGGCAGGGGTGGGTACTGTTCAACGAGTCTTTGCTCGACCAACATATTTTCCTGCTAGGCGCGACCGGGGCGGGTAAGACCGAGACCATTAAGCGGTTGGTCCTGGAGATACTGGCTCGCACCGACCGGGACATCTACTTCGTTGACGGCAAGGGCGACACAGATTTAGCCAACGACATCCGGTCGCTGGCCCACCATTACAACCGGGGCATTTCGCCGGTCTTTCGCTTGGGTTTCGACCACCACGGGGCCGTATACCATGGCTTCAGCGGCCAGCCGGCGGACATCTACAACCGCTTATGTGCCCTGATCGGCGTCACCGAGGCTGAAGGAGACGCCCAGTATTATGCCGACATCAACCGCGATCTCCTGCAGCTCATCTGCTACGCACCGGGCGGCCCGCCGCGCAACTTCGAAGACCTGCGCACGCGCTTGAGCGGTGGATGGCTCAAGATAGCCTACCGGGACAACTTGTTGGAGCAGCAAACGCTAGAGCATGAGATTACCTCACAGGACATCCAGAGCCTGGCGCGCCGGGTCCGGCCCCTGGCCCGGGAGTTTAGCCCGATGGTCGGGGATGACGGGTTCGCTCTGGAAGACACGCGCTGCGCCATCTTCTCCATGCGGGCGCAGAGCGTCGGCGACACCTCACGGCGCTTTCTCGACTTCCTGGTCGAGGACTTGAAGGACTTCGTCGGCAAGCGCCAGCGCCGGCCGGCGGTGCTGGTGATCGATGAGTTCGGCCAGTTCAGCAACGACAATGTCATTAGCCTGCTGACGCTGGCGCGCAGTTCCCGGTTGGGAGTCATCCTGGCCACCCAGGATACGGCCAGTCTCAAGGATGAGGACGTTCGCAAGCTGGTGCTGGCTAACACGCGCACCAAGATCCTGATGGCATCCGACTTTCCCGAGGAGGTGGGCGAGCTGGCCGGAACCATGTTCCAGGTTGAGTCCAGCATGCAGCACGAAGACGGTGATATGACTGGCACGGGCAGCGCGCGAATGCAGCACGCCTTCAAGATCGACATGAATGAAGCGGCCAAGCTCCAGCCCGGTGAGGCCTTCATCATTCGCCAGCGGCACGTGGTTAAGGTGAAGGTTCACGCAGTTGGAACGGTCGAACGCATCCCCGAACAACCGGAGGAGCAGCGGCACCCGGGTGAATCGGCGCCGGCCGGAGAACCACCAGGCGAGGGGAAAGGCCCACCGCGGTTGTAGCGGAGAAAATGAACTTCTAAAGCACGACACTTGCACAGGAGGGAAACTGTGGATACAGCAGAGAAAAGACCTTCGGGAAAACTGGGGAATTACCTGATCACGCTGGTAATTGAGGCGGTGTGCGGGCTGTTCCGCTTTGCTATCCTTGCTTTCTTTGCCGTGGCCGTCGCTTACGGTCTATTCGCCACAACGGTCGACCCCAGCGCCTTTCTATTTGGCGGAGCCAACCCGGATAGTTTAGTGCAGCCGGCGCTGTTTATTGCTTTCCTCCTCAGCTACAGCAATATCTTCGTCTCGTTGGCCGCCTATCTCGGCCTGGGCGGCGGCTCGACACTGACCCGCTTCGTTCTGGGCGCCCGCGAGCCTAGCCGGCGCGAGGAGGCGAAGCTCTACGAGTTGTTCGGGCAAATCGCCGCGCGGGTGGACTTCCCCGTGGGCTCCTTTTCACGGCTTTATATCCTGGATGCGCCGTTTACCTACAGCTACGTGGTGGGCACGACGCTCTATATCTCGTCCGGGGCCATCAACGAGCGGCACCTGCAGGCCTTGATCGCCCATGAGCTAGGCCACCTTCACTACGGCGACGGAGGACCGATCCTGGCCCTGCGGCGGCTGGTCTTTCCCCCATTCCAGTTCTTCGTCGGCAGCGTTCGTGACTTCTCCAGCGCCCGGCCGCCATACAGGCCCGAGGCCAAGGATTTTGACGCCAAGGAAATCTTCTTCTCATTGCTGACCAAGATACTCTTTTTCGTCCTGGCCTTTCTCGGCGGAGGTATTGGGGTGTGGGTGATGTCGTGGTCGTGGGCTACCTATTTTCGCAAATGCGACTACGTCGCCGACGCGTTTGCGGTGCGGCTGGGGTTCAAGGACCAGTTGATCGAGTACCTGGAGGAGACCAAATTCTACGACACCTCGATCCCGTATATGCTTGGCTGGCGGCCGGCCAACGAACTGCGCATCGACAGGGTTATTGATTTGGAGGGGCCGGCGCTGGGGCCGCTTGTCACTCCGGCGGAAGGTCCCCGGCCGGCCGGGGGCTCGTCGGATGGAGGTAGACCGGCGAGTGGACCGGAGCCTGAACCCGTGGTTGAGGCGGTGGCGGAGCCGGAACTGGCATCTCCGGGTCTGCGCGGGAGCCTAGTACCCGTGGTTAAGGAGGACAAACTGGTCGCTTCTGTGGCAGCGCCGGATGTTACCCACCCGGTAGGGGAGGGCAGCGCATCAGGTCTGAAGGGGAGCATGATGCGAGAAACAATGGCCGAATCGACGACGGAGGTGGACGATCTGGATGTCATCCTCGGCGGGGAAGCGAGCCCGTCACGTCTGCGCGGCAGTTTACTTAAAGAAGAAGCTGAATAAGGTAAAGGAGGTAACAGTGTACGGAGTGTCGTATTCGGTTGATATTGTCATGTGTATCGACGCGACCGGCAGCATGCAGCACCTGATTGACCAGGTGAAGCGCAACGCGCTGCGGTTCTACGAGGACCTAGTAAAGGTCATGACGTACAAGCAGAAGGCGATCGATTCTCTGCGGGTCAAGGTGATCGCCTTTCGAGATTTCTATGTTGACGGCGACCACTCCTTAAAGATCTCGCCATTCTACAAACTGCCGGAGGAATCAGAGGCTTTCGCCGCTTTCGTCAAGGCGATCAAGGCCGGTGGGGGCGGCGATGACCCGGAAACGAGCCTGGAGGCCCTGGCGCTGGCGCTCAAGTCCGAGTGGCTGGATGTGGCGGATACCGCCAAGGGCCGGCAGGTGGTGGTAATGTGGACGGACACGAGTTCTCACCCACTTGAGCGGCAAAAGGATGGAAAACCGCCAGTCTATCCGGAAGGTATACCCGGTGACTTTAACGGCCTAACAGACTGGTGGGAAGGGGATAGCCATGTGAGGACGTCGGCCAAGCGGCTACTGGTTTATGCTCCGGATGTGTATCCCTGGAACAACATTGCTGAACACTGGTCGAACGCAGTGCACTACCCTTCAAAGGCGGGAGATGGACTGGAAACGGTGGATTACAGCGCGATTCTTGACGCGATCGCGAACACTCTCGGAGCATGAGCCGATCCAGGCTCAGGCTCAGACGGTTGCGCAGGAATCGTTTCTAACGGCCGGGCCCATTCCGGTTGAGAGAAAGCGAGCACCGGCCGAGCCCGGAGCGCTGCCAGTTCGCCTGGCCCTGTGGTTGGAGAAAATCCCCGATGAAGGGGAGGATGCCCCACCTCTGGTTGAAAGTCTCTCGAACAATGTCGCTCTGTTGGGCGTCTTTGACGGCTTGGGTGGGACAGGGAGCCAAATGGCAATACTGCCGGATGGCGAACACCGAAGCGAGGCGTATGTGGCGTCTCGATTGGTAGGCGACACTTGCCGTGAGTTCTTTTTAGAACTGTCACCTCGTATAGATATTGACTCGGCGGGGTTAGTTCGCGATTTGAAGACGCGACTGGATGCCTCCTTGCAGTCGGGGGCTAGGGTAGTAAAGACAAATTCAAAATTACGTGGCACGATGGTTAACCGGTTGCCGACGACGTTGGCCCTGGCTTATGTGCGCGAGCAAAAGAACGGAGTAGCCCGAGCTCTGGTCATCTGGTCGGGTGATTCCCGAGTCTACCGATGGGGCCTCCGGGCGGGGTTGGCCCAGCTGACGGAGGACGACTTACAGGTACCGGGAGATGCTTTTGACAATCTGACCAACGACTCGCCTATATCCAACTACATCAGTGCCAGCAGGGCGTATCGGCTCAACTACCGGGAAGTCAGGTTGTCGTTGCCGTGTGTGCTGCTGGCGGCGACCGACGGCTGCTACGACTACCTGCCCACGCCGATGCACTGGGAGTATCTGCTCCTGGCCACCTTGTTGCGGAATAATACCGTCGGCGATTGGCAGCAGGATCTGGCCCAGCGGCTGGGGAAAGTAGCCGGAGATGATGTTTCCCTGGCGCTGATAGGCCTAGGATTTGAGTCGTTGGGCGACTTGAAGATAGCCTTAGCCGGGCGGTTTGCGGCGCTGAACCGGAACTATATAGTACCGCTCCAGGAAGACATAGGCGGCGATGGGACCGGTTCCGGCACCCATCAGCAACGTGTCCGCCGGCAGCGAGCGCTGGCGAGAGCACTGTGGCAGCAATATAAGCTGGGGTATGAGTGGGATGGGCCGCCAATTAAGCAGGAGGGTTAGCCGGTGCGTAAAGGTCAGGTGATTCATGGCTACCGGGTTGTGCAGGACTTCACCACGGCCGGCAGCGGGCTGAGCAAGTGGACGTTTGCCGAGAAGGATGGTCGGCCCTACTTTCTCAAGGAGTTCCTGTCGCCGACCTATCCTGTTGACGGGGGACCGGGGAGTGCCGAGACCCGGGCTAAGAAGAAGCAAACTTGCGAGGTGTTTGAGAAACGAATGTATGGGCTGATCGCCGCAGTCAACGGGACAGCCCCGACGGGTGGCAATCTGATTACCGCCATTGAGTTCTTCCGGGAGGGGGCGAAGTATTATAAGGCGACAGTCAAGGTGGATGTGGCCTCATTGACTGCCGAGGAAGTGGCCGGTCAGCCGCTGGCCAAGCGTCTCTTGGTCCTTCTGACAGTCGCCCACAGCTTACGCCTGCTGCACGCAGCCAACATCGTTCACGGCGACCTCCGGCCGGAGAACGTGTTGCTCAAGAAGACCATCACCGGAGATTACGCGGCTAAGCTAATTGACTTCGACAGCAGTTATTTCTCCGGTAACCCACCGCCGCGTCAGGACCTGGTGGGTGACCCCATCTACTACGCTCCCGAGGTAGGGCGGTATGTCGAGGCCGCCGACGGTGCGGATGCCTCGTTGTTGACTACCCAATCCGATATCTTTTCTCTGGGGCTGATGTATAGCCAATATCTGACGGGTTACTTACCCTCCTTCAGCCGGGAGAAGTATCGTTACGCCTACGTTGCCGCGGGCAACGGCGGCCGGTTGAAGCTGTCTAGTGACGGGCTGCCGCCAGGCCTGAGCAAGCTGTTACGGACCATGTTGTCTCCGAACCCAAGCCGCCGGCCGGATATCCATAAGGTGTTTTCCCGGTTGAAAGACCCGACGATCCTGGTCGTCAAAGAGAATATAGGGTCTGAAGAAGTAAAAGCATCGGCTCCGGCGAAAACTATCAAGAAGGACGCTTCGCCGGCCAAAAGCAGCCGGGGAAGGATGAAGGGAACGCTGGCCAGGAAAGACGGGTCTGAAGAGCTGCCGCTGACGGTCGAGCCGTCGCCGCCGGCTGAACTGTCACCGGTAGGAGAAGCTCCGGTGGGCGAGAAGCGGCCTTCAAAACTCAAGGGAACCCTGGTGTCCCATCGGGACGAGGAGGAACATTGAGCGAGGCAATGGTAAGCGGGTGGATCTGCAAGCGATGCGAGACGGCCAATGCGGCCGGGACGACAGTCTGTGAAGTTTGCATCAGTCCCCTGCTTTACACTCAAGAGGAGTTGGAGCGGGTTGTGAACCAACTGATAAAAGAGGCCGAGGCCAGGATAAAGGCCGAGATGGTGCCCGTACCAACACCTGCGCCGGCTCCTGCTCCAGTAGTGCCCGTTCCAACTACAAATTGTGATGATGCCTGGATTCTGGCGTTGATTCTGGGGCTTGTAGCTATTGGGCTTTTTCTGTTTATCGTCCTGTTCTTCACGTCGGTACAGCAGTAATTGGTGGAGCCCTGGGAATCCAAATGAGTAGCGTGTAGAGAGGCAAGGATGGTTAGTTGGGTATGTAAGCGGTGTGAAACTGCCAATAGTGCAGAAACCAGGATGTGCGAGGTCTGTAGCAGCCCGATGCTCTACACCCACGAAGAGGTCGAAAAGTTAATTGCGAACAGAGTGGCAGCGGCCAAGGCCAAAGCTACCGCTACATTGGCGGCGACAAAAGCGGCAATCTCACCCCCTTCGGCACCTGCGCCACCTCCGGTTGTCGTGACTTCGTCTGATTGCTTTTTTGCCTGGGCAGTGGCTGTATTCCTGGCTGTTATGCTGTTCCTGTTCTTATTCGGCTAGACAGACCGAGGTGGTCAAGGACTAAATTTCGCTGAAGCGAATTCCCCCCTTGATTCTGAATATGATCAGGCGTATGGTGGCGTTGCCCAATTAACGAATATGGAGGCAAGTGACCAAAGAAGTGCCGTTGCAGTTCGATCTCTTCAGCGGGGAACTGGTCGACAACCGGACGGCGAAGCAGAGACGATTAGACAGAGAACAAGAGAGACCCCAGCAAGCGATGATGTTCTCCCAGCGCGAGATGGCCCAGTTCGGCGTCAACCCGCGCCCCAAGCTCCCGATTTCACCCAAGACCCGATTGGAATTGATGGTCGAAGACCGCCGGACGGAGGAGGAGATAGCGGCGGCTATTCAGGCGGAGGCGTTAAAACAGAACTATCGGTTGTTTGAAAGCGATAACTTGGGGGAGGTCGCTCAACTAGAAGAAGCGGGAGAATCGTAAAGCCTTTGGTTGCACACGCTCCCTTTCAGGATGTCACACGGTCAAGGGTCGAGTTGAACAGCCTCGGCGAGGCTGCCCTTGACTGCGTGTGAGCTAATGAAGATGGAGCGCGTGCAACGCCGCGCAGCGTTCTGAAAATATACGATAAAGCGGCGAAGAAAGGAGAAGGTATGATAAGGCGATTACCTACCTTCCAGGGTTATACAATTGATGTGAGACTCAAGGAGTTTCGCAAGGCCGAGTGGGATAGGCCGCTAGAATTCATCGCTTTCGAGAGCGAGGTTGGACGAAAGATATTGGCTGAAATGGAAAATCGACCAAAAGCTGTCCAGACCTATCACCTAAATTTGGCCCCAAATAAGCGACGTTCCATCGCGGGCCAGATAGGAAGAGAAGGCCTTGATGAAGACGAAGGACAGGGTATGGGCCTGACTCAATGTAACGCGGCGGATACGGCCGCAGCCATCGAGCTGAATACAGCCGGGGATGTGGAAAGCGTCGCGAACCATACGCAACATCCCCCAATGGGCCAGCGCCTGGTCATGGAGTGCGAGCCTGTTACGCGTCCAGGCGATGAGGTTGTAAGCCAGTTGGGCCAACAAGACGAGCATCTCCTGAGCCGCAAAACGTTTCTTGTTGCGCTTGTTGAGACCCAGGCCCTGTTTGCTACCTTTGATGACCGTTTCGGCGGCACCGCTGCGCCGGTCGTAAGCATAGAGCGCGGCAAACAGGCACGCTGTGGCGGTGACCTTGGATGGCTGAGGACGGTCCGCCAGCCAGAAGAGCATCTCATCGCTCAGGTTAAAGACCAGCACCATGTAGGTGTACTGACCGTTCTTCTGCTGCACCCGAATAGCCAGTTGGCGAGTGGGCTGGTCATAAGCCTGGGGCTGCTGCACCCAACCCACTTCGCGGTCGGGCACTTTGGGGTCTGGCTGCCAGGCACTGACCGAACGGCACAATTTGCCCGCCCGTTGCCAGTGCTTGACCTTCACCATCAGCCGATAGTGGCGGTTCAACAACCAGTTGACGTCTTTGTCACTGCCGCCACCGCCATCGACACGGATGATGGTGCGTTGACGCAAGGCGGCATTCAAGTTCAGGGTCGCCTCGGCCTCCTCGACCAAAGGTTGCAGACTGCGCTCCAGTTGTGTCTTGCCATCGTACAGACGGTCGACAACGATTTCATCATGGCCTGTGGCGACCACACGACCCAGTTGGCGACCGCGACGATTTTTCCGTCCGGCAAAGTAGCCTTTGTACGACCCTTCCCCTTGCTTGCCAGCCGGCAGACCCGTCATGTCCACATCCAGCAGCCGCCATTCTTGACCACTCTGGTGGTGATAGCCGCTGCCATAGCGTTGGTAAAGCTGGCGCAACGCGGCTCGCATCTCGGCCACGTTCTCGCCTGTACAGTGATTCAAGGTTTCACTAATAGTCGATTGGTCGGCACATCCCTGCCGCCCGAACGCCGCCGACAACGCCGTGTCGGGTCGCACGCGGGTGTTGACCTCAACCAGACCGTGACCACCGGCCATGATATTGATAAACGTGTCCTTTATCTTGTCCAGTGGCGTATGCTGGATAGTTTTCTGCTTGATGTTCACATGCTCCGCAATCACTTTCCAGATTCCCATCTGTTCCATTCGCAAGCCCATCAGGCTCAAGCTGGCTCGCGGCGAGTATCGGATACAATCAGTCATGGCGATAGCTCTCCTTGGCAAGTTGTTTTTGTCCAAATCCAATTCTTGCTCAGATTGCTATCGCCGACATTTTTTTGCTGTTCCGATGACTTGACCCTTAATTGGGACAAAATTTAGGT
>JRYI01004025.1_pt1 | contig 15527 bp, 12 predicted proteins | sample 235361 | NCBI WGS metagenome assembly JRYI01 (sample SAMN03074212, study PRJNA261471) | activated sludge metagenome | biome: Common Effluent Treatment Plant; feature: Wastewater; material: Activated sludge; isolation source: activated biomass in a lab-scale reactor treating industrial wastewater at...
TCTTTACTCAGTGAGCACAATCAAATCCTGGGCAACAACTTCCGTTCGGAAGTGCTTGCGGCCGAGACTGTCTTCCCAGCCACGGGTCTGTAAGCGACCCTCGATGTATACTTGCTGGCCTTGGGCGAGCCGGTCCCTGCATGTCTCTGCCAGGGTTCCCCAAGCGATGACATTGAACCATTCCTTTTCTTCGTGCTTCTCGCCCTCGGTCGTTGTCCAACTGCGCGAGGTGGCGACGCTGAACGAAGCCACGGATCGGCCGCCGGGAGTCTGTCGCACATCGGGCGCGTCCTCCAGCCAACCGATCACCATGACTTTGTTCAAGCCTTTGCTTGAAGTCATTGCCTCTCGCCCGCCTTAATAATTACTCGCCCTTGCGCACGACCAGATAACGAAGAATATCCTCGTTAAACTGCATGCTGCGCTCGATATCCTTGATGCGGGTCGGGTCTATTTGCGCCTCAAAGAGGACGTAGTAGCCTTCCTGGAACTTCTTGATGGGATATGCCAGATTCCGCATCCCCCAATGGTTGGCGGTCAGAGCGCCGTCTTCCTTGGAGCCGGGAACCAGCAGATTGCTGAGGCGCTCGATCAATGGATTGCGCTCAGCTTCTTCCAACTGCGGTTGGATGATGACAGTCACTTCGTAGTCACGCACGTTGCATTACTCCTTTCCTTGGAATTTACTCTAGCGAGTATTGCCCCCGGTCACTTGCCGGGAGCGGAAGCCGGGGAATGGTCGTGCTAACCATTACCGGGCAACGAATTCGTAATTATAACTTCTTGTGAGGAATTTTCAAGGATTTGATCGGCGAAAGCAGGGCTATTTCACCAGGGCGACCTCCACCGCTTCCTGTAGCGTGCGGCATTCGATGATCTGCAACCCTTGCGGCACGGCGGTCGATTTCATCTGGCGCGTCCGTGGCACCACACAGCGCTTGAAACCCAACTTGGCGGCCTCTTTCAATCGCGGTTCGAGTTGGCTGACGGCGCGTAACTCGCCACTCAAACCGACCTCGCCGAAGAACGCCATATCCGCATAGACGGAACGATCCTTAACGCTACTGGCGATGGCCAGGGCGACGCCCAGATCGGCCGCCGGCTCGGAAATCTGCAAGCCACCGATGACATTGACGAACACGTCTTTGTCATGCAGCGACACATGCACGCGGCGGGTCAGAACGGCGGTCAACAGCAGCAGCCGGTTCATGTCGATGCCGTTCGGTGTGCGCCGTGGATTGCTGAATGTCGTGGGACTGGCGAGCGCTTGTACCTCCACCAACAAAGGCCGTGTGCCCTCCAGCGTCACAGCAATAGCCGAACCGGGGGCGTTGGCCTGCCGCTCCGCCAGAAACGCCTCGGACGGGTTGGGCACCTCGACCATCCCCTGCTCGACCATCTCGAATACGCCCACCTCGCTCGTCGCGCCGAAACGGTTCTTCACGCTACGCAGGAGACGGTAGCGATGGAACGGATCACCTTCCAGATAGAGCACTGTATCGACAATATGCTCCAGCACCCGCGGCCCGGCAATGGCCCCTTCCTTGGTCACGTGGCCGACAAGGACGATGATGACGCCTGTTTGTTTGGCGACTTCCTGCAGCCGGGCGGCCGATTCGCGCACCTGGCTGACGCTGCCGGCCGACGAATTCAGGTTATCATCGTACGTTGTCTGGATGCTGTCGACAATCGTCATCACCGGGCGGACAGTGTTGATGTGGTCCAGAATGGCGTGGAGGTTGGTCTCGGTGACGAGAAACAGATCATTGGCATCCATGCGCAAACGCTCGGCGCGCATCTTGATCTGCCGTGCGCTTTCTTCGCCGGAGACGTAGAGTACCGGCCCATGAAGGTTTGCCGCCAGCCCGGCGATCTCCAGCAGCAATGTCGATTTGCCGATACCGGGATCGCCACCAACCAGAATAAGCGAGCCGGGGACCAGCCCCCCGCCGAGCACCCGGGAGAATTCCTGAACGGGCAAGGCCAGCCGGTCGAGGCCGTCTGCTTCGACCTCATGTAGCCGAACAGGTTTGGACGACGCCAATCCACCCGACTTTCGACCTTTGGCCGGTGATTCCAATTCGATCAGCTGCTCGACCATTGTGTCGAATTCGCCACAGCGGGGACAGCGTCCCATATAAGCCGGCGTCGCGCGGCCGCAACTCTGACACACGTATTGCGTTTGTCTTTTCGCCATATCCTATAGTATATCTCTATTGGGCAAGATCAACGGATAAATCAACAGATCAATCGCTCAATTGTTCTGTTTTTCATAGCTATTTTTCATGCGATCAAGACGGCAGTTACTGCATTGGAGTGATATAATGCCGGAAGCTTATGATTAACTGGTATTCCATTGTCGCCAATAGTTTTTGGCTGCTGGGGTTAGCGATCATTCTGGCCGGTCTGAGTTACTACTACTGGCTCGCCGCCCAGACGGGGCGCTCGTTTGGGGAAATTCTCGGGACCCCGTCATTCCAGCGCGTCATCGTCATCGGAGCACTGCTGGTGGGCATCGGCCTGGCACTGACGGCCGGCAGCTTGTGGCAAGTGCTCCCCGCCGCGGCTCTGATTGTGGTCAGCGTGATAGCTCTCGTGACTTCGTTCTGCGCGCGCTCGAATACACCTCCGACACAGTGAGGCTTACGTCTTTATGAACAGAACACGGCTCGCCGTCTCTTCACTTGCGGCCCTAATCCTGATTCTTGCCCTTATGCCGGGGACGGCATCAGCTGCTAACGGCCATCAGGAAGGCTATCCCCCGCCGCTGTTACCCACGCCTACGCTCGCGGTAGAAGTGCCCGGCGCGCCTCCTGTTGAGCCTTACCCCGCCGGCGGAACCGATTTCGGCGGGCAGCCCCCCGTGCCGATCGGGGTCGAGAGTGGTGCGGTGCCGGCGGAAGGGAGCGTGGCGGGCGCACCTCCCAGTTCGGTACCTGAGGAGGCCTCAGCTTCCAGTCGCGGCATCGTTTTCTTATGGCTTGGCTTTGTGGCGACATTACTCGTCTTTCTGACGAGCGTCTTTGGCTCGATCATCCTGTTCACGCGACGGAACGAATCCTGACAAGATCGTTCCCTCGATCGGCATGGAGGGAAGCGTTCACCGGCACCCAACCTCGCGGTACGAGTCCCGGCGCAACCAATTGGCACGGGACGGCCAATCGTCGGTAAGGAGCATGTTGGAAACAAACGGTCAATCCAACCCATCCGGCGCGTCCTGGCGGCGATATTTACCCTGGTTGAATCTGGGGTTAACACTGGCCTTGATCATCGCCGGCCTTTGGTATCTATCCGCGCGCATGGACGCGGCCGCGCTGGCCCAGGCGCTGCTGGCAGCATCGCCCGGATATGTGAGCCTATCGGTGATAATCATGCTGCTCACGATCCTGATAAAGGCCCTGCGCTGGCAATTGATGTTTCCGACCGAGCGGCCTCCCATTCGTCTCACATCCTCCTTCTGGGCAATCTCATTGGGTCAGTACGTGAATCTGATCGTCCCTTTCCTTCGCTTGGGGGAGGTAGCGCGCCTTTACGCCCTCAACCAGGAAGCGGGCACCAGCCCGGGGAGAGCCTTGGGCACGCTGGTCGTCGAGAAAACGCTCGACCTGATTTTCTTCGGGTTAACAATTCTGTTCGTCTTGCCCTTCGTCATCCTGCCCGATTTTATCGGCGACCCCGGTTTCCTGCTCTGGCTGCTGCCGCTGGTCTTATTGGTCGTGCTCTACGTGCTGGCCTATCAAACCGATCTTGTCATCCGCATCTGGCGGCGCGTTGTTCAACCGTTGCCGGAGCGCTTGCGGGATATACTGCTCCGCCTGGCCGTCAGCGGGCTGGAAGGTCTGGAGTCTCTGCGAGACCGGCGATTGTCCCTGTATATGCTTCTTCTATCAGCGGCAATCGCCCTCCTGTCCATAGCACTCCCATATGTGTTATTCTTCGCCCTGCCGCTCCCCCTCAACTTTCTCGACGCGGCGCTAATCCATATCGTTGTATCTATCGCTATTGTCCCGCCAAGCACACCAGCCAAAATCGGCGTACTCAACGGCGCGGCCGCGCTGACACTCTGGCAGCTTGGCATCTCCGATGAGACAACCATAGTCACCTATACCATCCTGCTCTATCTGGTCGTGGTCGTGCCCCAGATCATTCTGGGGTTAGTGGCCGCGTCGCGGACGAAATGGCGTTGGCAGACGGCCCTGCCCGGAAGTCACCCGTCTGCCGGCACAAATGCCAACCTGCCATGAACCGGCCCCAGTACTCGGTCATCGTCCCTGCCTATAACGCCGAGTGCACGATCGGCGCGTGTGTGGCTGCATTATGCGCCCAATCCTTTGATCAATCCTACGAGATCATCGTGATCGATGACGGCTCGACCGACGGCACTGCCGCCGTAGCCAGGGCAGCCGGAGCGAGAGTCATCACTACCCCCAACGGCCATCCGGCGGCCGCGCGCAATGCCGGCATCCGGGCCGCGAGCGGAGGGATCATCTGCTGCACCGATGCCGATTGCATCCCCCACGCCGATTGGCTGCGGCATATCACCGCCCCTTTCGCAGACACCGATATAGTCGCCTGCAAAGGCAGTTACGCCACCCAACAAACAGAACTGGTCGCCCGCTTCGTCCAGTTGGAGTACGAGGACAAGTACGATCTGTTGCGCTCGGAGAAATATATCGACTTTATTGACACCTACTCGGCCGCCTACCGCCGCAAAGTGCTTCTTGAGTGCGGCGGGTTTGATGAGCGCTTTGATTATCTCGAAGATCAGGAGCTTTCCTTCAGGCTGGCCGCACAGGGGTACAAGATGGTGTTCCAGCCCGCGGCCGTCGTCGAGCATCTTCATAGCGACTCGCTGCGCGCCTACCTAAGTAAGAAGCAAACCATTGGCTACTGGAAGGCGCAGGTCGTCCGGCGCTTTCCCGAACGAGCGGTCAGGGACTCCCACACCCCGCAAGTGATGAAAATACAGATGGTGCTGTCGATGATGCTGGTCGGGCTGGTCGGGCTGGTCGTGCTTGGCCTTGGCGTCGCGATGCTTTATCCCGCTCGTTGGGGAGTTGCCGGATGGCTATATCTACTTCCGGCGGAAATCGTCGGGCTTATTTTCGTGGCGACGACGCTGCCCTTTGTCCGCAAGGCATGGCTGAAAGATCGCGCGGTGGCGCTTGTCTCGCCCTTACTGCTATTGGGCAGGGCGCTGGCGCTGAGCATGGGTTACGCTAGTGGGATACTGCGGCCGCGGCGGTTCGGCCCCGACTGAGCCGATAGCAGATATTGCTAATGATCAAGCGAATTCTCACCATCCCCGGCGCTTCTATTGGTCTGATATTCACGATCAGTGCATGGCTCCCAATCGACTTGCCCATTAAACTGAAGTTGGAAGGCCCGGCGTTGTTCAGGCAGGAACGCATTGACCGGTATAGACGGACATTTACCATGCTCAAATTTCGCGCTGCTTTCGCCTCCGGCATCATCGCGCTTGGCCTCTATCTATTGACCATCGCACCCGACCTCACGTGGGCCAATGCGTCTCTCGACGGTGTAGAACTGGTCACTGCCTCAGCCACACTTGGCATCCCCCACCCACCGGGCTATCCGACCTATATCATCCTGGGCAAGGCGTTTAGTTGGCTCCCCCTCGGCAGCGTGGCCTTCCGTTACAATCTGTTCTCGGCCATGGCCGTGGCCGGAGCAGTCGGAATTCTGGCGCTCGTCATAGGCGCATTGCATGAGCGCGTTCGCCCAACCACAGCGATGGCTGCGGCGCTCCTGTTCGCCTTCGCCCCGCTCGTTTGGAGCCAGGCCGTCGTCGCCGAAATCTATGGGCTGAATTTACTATTCCTGGCGATCTTTCTGCTTGTCTGGGTTCAGCGCGGTTCTACCGGCTGGGCCGGATTTTGGCTGGGGTTGGCGATTACGACCCATCTCACATCGATCTTCTTTCTGCCGGCGCTGATGATCACCAGTGGCCGCAAGTTTTGGCGGCCTCTGGTCGGGATGGGGATCGGGCTTTTCCCCTTGCTGCTGCTCCCTCTCCTGGCCGGCGGCGACAGTCCCATCGTCTGGGGACGACCGACAGACATTCAGGGCTGGTGGTGGCTGGTCAGTGGCCGCCTATATAACGCCAATCTTCGACCGACGTTCGACATCGATCATCTGGCGGGTATCTGGCGAGCGTTGGCCCTCGGTCCGATTGGGATGATAGCCGGCAGTCTTCAGACCCCGCCGGCTCCGGCCGGCAGTCTTGGGAGCACCAGCAATCGACGAATGATCCGGTTGCTGGGGTCGACGGCAGTACTTTACCTGTTATTTGCCATTTTCTATCATACGCCCGACGCGGCAATCAATCTGCTTCCGGCTATGATGATCCTCGCCCTATTGATAGCCCCGACTCTGGATCGCCTGGGGAAAGCTGCCCTCCTGTTGCCCATTATCCTCGTCGCGGTGACATTCCCTGCCCGGAACTTGAGTGGAGATTATGAGGTGCGACTGAACGCCCAGAGCTTGCTCATGGAGACACCGGAGAACGCGCTCTTGCTTACCCCCGGAAATCGCACTATCTTTACTATCTTGTATTTTCAACACGTCGAGGAAACTCGCCCCGACATCATGGTCGCGGATGCCAACCTGTTCGCCTTCGATTGGTATCGAGACCGATTGAAGGCACAGTATCCGGAATTATACGTACCGGAGGGGGACGATCTGGATTCATTTCGACAGGTAAACAAAGAAATGCGGGCGTTCTGCCGGGCAAACCTTGTGCCTGGGGCGGCCGAATTACCCATAGATAGTCGACGGAGGGAAACGAGATCACTCGCTTCGCCTCAACTTGATTGCGAATAATTGCAAATATGACTTCAAACAATCACTACCCAACCCCTCCGTCTGCGGCCGAACAATTGTCGTCAGGCGACTCCATGGCCAGGATCGCGCGCTTGCTCGTTTTGGCGGGTGTTCTCGTCCTGCTGCTATGGCTGGGCCTAAAGGCGTGGCGGGTCTATCAGTCGGCGCAGTCCTTGCTGTCAATTGAGCCGGAAGCGCGCGCGCTCATGGCCGGGGGTGTGAAGCAGATCGATCCGGACGCGGCCGAAGCACTCGTGCTAAGAGCGCGGACCGATATCGCGGTTCTCCACGATGAATTAGCGATAATCCGCCCCATCGCGCCCTATCTCGGCTGGGTGCCGCGCCTGGGCCCGACCCTGGTCGCTTCGCCTCACCTATTGGAGATGGCGGACGCCGGTTCGGAAGCCGGCGCGTTAGCCGTCACCAGCCTCAAGCCGGCCCTGACGATATTCCAGAGAGAAGATTTCGGCATGACCAGCCTGGGAGAACTATTGCCGGTCATTTCCGACGCCGCGCCGGAACTCGAAGACGCTGCCGCTGCCGTGACGCGGTATGCGGCCGCGCGGGATGCTCTTTCGGCTGCCGTTCCCGCCGACACGCTGCCGTGGCGCGTCCGCCAGCTTCTGGAGGTCTCCGACGAATGGCTGCCCATCGGTCAAGATGGGCTGCGGCTGCTCCCGCAACTACCAGCCCTGATGGGCCAGGACGGCCCGCGTCGCTATCTGATCCTGGCCCAGAACGAAGATGAGATGCGAGCAACCGGGGGATTCATCACCGGGGCAGGCGTCATCACCGTTCAGGGCGGGCGCATTACAGACCTCGAATTTCGTGACGCCAATAACGTGGATAATTGGCGCGACAAGCCCTACGCATTCCCACCTCAACCCTTTTATGACTTCATGCGTCTGGAGCTGTTCGGCTTCCGCGACGCGAATTTTTGGCCCGAGTTCCCGGTGTCGGCCGAGAAGGCGATGCAACTTTATGAGTATGGACTCGATGCGCCTTCCTTCGATGGCGTAATCGCCATCGATCAAGAGTTCCTCAGAGTACTGGTCGACGCCACCGGCCCAGTCCCCATCCCCGGCACGGACCAACGGATCAGCGCCGATAACGTGTTACAAACTCTGCGGCAGGCACGTGATATACAGGAAGGCCAGGAGATCCAGGAGTGGGTGAGGGACCGTAAAGCATTTCTGGGCGGATTCGCGGCGGCCATCCAGGCCAAGATCGAAACGGATTTTGGCTCGATCGATCCGCTTAAGCTGGCCACAAATCTGGTCGGCGCAGCCGAAGAGCGGCACCTTTCCATCTACATGCGCGATCCAAAACTCGGTGCGGTTCTGGCCGCCAACGGGTGGGACGGTAGCCTGCCCCAGGCCCCACCCGGCGACTTCCTCATGGCGGTAGACACCAACATGGGCTACAACAAGGCCAACATCTTCGTTGAGCGCGCGTTGGATTACGAGGTTACATTGGCCTCGCAACCCCAGGCTCATTTGACTATCACCTATCGCCACACAGGCCCGACGACGGGGGAGCCTTGTTATCAAGGCGTGGATCAGGAATTTGAAGAAGCGGCCGAATACCTGGCCATCGCCGATCAATGCTACTGGAACTATCTGCGCGTTTACGCCCCGGCCGGGAGCACCCTGCTGGATTCCAGCCGACACACAGTTCCCGGCGAGACGCTCTATAGCGAAACAACGTGGGACAGCGCCGGACAGACGATTGAGGATATTCCCTGGCTGACGACCTTCGCCAACTTCCTGCTGGTTCCCCGAGGGGAAGAAGTGACAGCGTCATTCACCTACCAGTTACCCGCCGGCGTCATCGTTCCCTTGGCGTCGGGAGAATCTCTGTATCAATTGGATATTCGCAAGCAGCCGGGCATGAAGGACGAGAAGGTACGGATCACGGTAAATTTGCCCAACGGTGCGACTCTCATAGAGGCGTCGCCCGCACCAATCGCCGTTGATGGTTTTCGAATCAGTTTTGAGTTAAATTTGAACAGGAATGAACTCGTTGCCATTCGGTATCGATAACCTACGGCCCGACGATCTCACGCGGAGGAGTGTGTAATGTCAAAGCGTGTAAAAGTGACCGCATCGTTAATCACCATTCTTCTGGTCGCTCTGGCGGTCATCCAACCCCGAGCGATCAACGCCTTCGATCCATCGTTCCCCACGCGCACGCCAACGCCCAGCTCCGACCAACCTACCACAGATCCCCCAACACCGGGCGGCCCCGGCGAACCGGGAGCACCACCGCCGACTGAAACGCAGCCCAGCGCGCCGGGAACAGGTTCCCCGCAGCCTGCCCAAACCGCCACACCCGGCGCTTCCGGCCCCAGCGGCGCTGCGGGGACCGCCCTGCCGACGGTCGTCCTGGGGGGCACAATTCGGGTCAATCCGGGAGGGAGAGGTGAGTGCAGCGACACACCCTATATCCGGGCAATCGACAAATTGATCGTCTACGGTGGGCCTGGCATGGATTTCGGCCCGGTATCCACTCTGGAGGCCGGAGAGATGCGGCCAATCACCGGCCGCGCGGGCTATGCGCAATGGTGGCAAATCATGGTGAAGTCCAACCTGATCGGCTGGGTTCAGGATCGGGAGGTGGATGAATTCGGCAATACCGCGCTTGTCCCAATCGTCGCGCCGCCGGCCATTAATGGCGCGACGCCAACGCCCGGCATCCCCTGGAATCCAACACCTCTCCCGCTGCTCACCTGCGTCCCGACGCCGACACCCACAGCGACGCCAACCGCCACCGGTACCATCGCCGCATCAGGAACCGGAGGAGATGTCGGCGCGAGCGGAGGCGGTGAAAGTGTGGCTGCGCCGGGAAGTGATTCACAGTCAGAGATGGTGCCGGCGGAAATTGTCGCCACGCCGGTATCACAAGAACAACCGACATCTAGCAATGAAACAAACGACAGCGCCTCAGGGTCGGGTGTGGCTCCTCGCGGCTCCAGCGCATCGCGGGCCATGTCGCCGACAAGCGTCACCAATCTGATCCTCCCGCTGGCCGGTCTGGCATTGATCGCCGTAGGCATTGTGTTGGCCTTGGCCGCGCGCAAGCGTGGGGCACCCAAAGCCGAATAAGAGACAGCAGCGGCCTTATCTAGGGCGAGACAACATCCAGCGTGACAGGCAGTGTCACATACTCAACTGAGCTGCCTGTCACGCCATTGATCACCGGCAGGCGCAAACCGCTCTCGGCCGAATATAACCCCACTCGCATCTGATAGCGACCAGGGGCCGTCGTTGCCGGTATATCAATAAAAGCACGGTCGATTACCACCTGCCCCTCATCAAGGATATTTGTCGGTAATCCACCCGGCCAATGGTCGGATTGAGCGACGATATTTCCCGCCTCATCAACCACATGGATGAATGCCGAGTACACGTCCCCATGTGCGTGGAGCTTCTTCCAAAACAGCGTAACCTCGACCGGCTCGCCCGCGACGGCCGACAATTCGGCCGGTTCCATGCCCTCCAGCGACAGAGGTTCCCAGCCCACATTCAGATGAGTCGCTATCTCCAACGGTAACTCATAAAGCCGGTCAATATTATTAATCCGCAACTCGGCCAGCGACAAGGCATCAGCAACCGAGCCGCCATCTCGCGTGAGGGGCACGAGCAATAGCTGGTAAGTCCCGGGAATCAAGTCGGGCGGCAGCGAGATTTGGTAAAGCGCCTGTATCGATTCACCCTTCCGCCACAACTCTGTATCGAATCGGCTCAAGGGAGTGATGTCGGCTACGATTTCTGCCGAACCATCATCAGGCCGCAGGAGCCATCGAAGTTTTAGGCCGGACTCCAATTCACCTTGTGGCGCGTGCCAAAACAGGTGAACAGGCAACCGGCTCCCTGCCAATGCCTCCGTGGCTATCTCTCTGCGTCCAAGCAGTTGCAGGCGGCCGTCGAACCAGGTAGTGCCGTCAGTCACAGGGATCTGCATGCGCGACGCCGAGATGATGGAATCGGGCAATGCCAAATCAAACCGACCCGCCTCATATACCACCCCTTGAGAGCCGCCCTCCCCCACTCGCACAGGGAGTTGGCTGGCCGTCGCATCATCGGTCATTGACAGCATCACCCGATACGCGCCCGGCGGCATGCCCGGCGGCAATTCCAACTGATAGCGCACCACGTCTGTCTGGGCTTCCGGCCAGTCGGACGGATAAAAATAGGTCTCGTTCAGCAACGGGGTTTCCAGGGAGGCCCAGAGATTATCGGCTTCATCTCGAATCGCTATGCGCAATGTGTATCGAGATGCCTCACTCGTCGAAGTAAGACGTTGCCAGTGCGCATGTAGATCAATCCGGTCGTCCTCGATTGATTGGCCGAATGCAACAAGCGCCATCCGTTCCCCGAAAATGACCGGGGCGTACAGCGCTTCCGGCGCAATCGGCGGCTGCGGCGACGGGTTCCAATAGACCCATCCCTGATCGATCCCGGCAAAACGGACGGTATGCTGCAATTCCAACCCTTCTGCCGAGGCAGGTTCGCCCACGGGGTCTAGCTGTCTCCCGCCGGCGGTGGCGATCACGTAATCGGCGCCGGCAGGGTCATCATACCCCTCGACAAGCGTCTGCCCGGAGAAAAATGGCGCCAGAGCCGGGGCGATGGGCGCGATGGCACGGGTCTGCGTGTTTTCGGACGGAGTTTCGTCAAGATACACGCCCGCCGCGCCGATGGCTTCCCCCCAACCCACCGGCAACACATCCAACGCAGTACGTGAACCTCCAACAAGTGGATTATAAGCGGCCAGAGGATAGCCCACATGAGCAAGCAGAAAGAGGCCTTGGACCCCAACGACACAGGCAACGAGCCACCGGCCGGCACGCGGCCGCACCCTGGATAACTCACTCCAGGCCACAGCCGCCAGCAATAGCAACACCGGCACAACGGGCAGGATGTAGCGATCGAATTTCTTGGCCGCCAGGGTGATCATCCCAAGATAGAGGATGACCCAGGCCAACAGCAGGATGATCGCGAACCAATCGTGCCGTCTGGCGCTCCTGATTCGGTTACGAAAGACGAAGAGGAAAACCAACGCCGCGAGCGACAACCACACAACCGGGCTGAGCCGCCACAGCAGCACGACCGGATAAAATAGCGGGCCGTGGACAAATGCAGTCTCGCCCATGAAAAAGGTCTGGCGCAGCGCCTCGCCCAAGTGTCGATTGGCGCTGCCGCCAAGCGTGCCTATGACCGCAGCCGGGGCGGCCCAGACAGCGGGAAACAGCAACAAAATCGTTACCGCAAACGACAGTCCCCAGGCGGCAGCCCTCACAAAAAACGCTACCAACCGGTCGCGAAGAGGAATGGCACGATCAGCCACGAGGCCCCACAAGAGCGCCAATCCCGACACCGGCACGAGCAGGAGCGTTGGCGTTTTGCATAGGACAGCCAGTGCGGCCGCGAACCCTGCCAACGCCGGCCAGCCAAGCGAGCGGTAAATGGAACTGGCCCGCCTGTATGGTTGAAAACCTGTCGCCAGCGACAACAGGGAAATCGTGACAAATGTGGCACTAAGCCCGTCCACGTGGAGCAAACCCGACAAGCCGAGCAGGAACGGATCGAGCGCGATGAACAGCCCACCTGCCACGGCGACCTTCTCCCCCCAAAGCTTCCGGACCAACAGGTAGATTGCGACAACGCCGAGGCTGTTGACAAGCGCGACCGCCACTCGGCCGCTGCTCAGCAACACCGCCAACCGCTCAAAGGCCGCCACGTTATCGGGAGTCAGGAAGGCTAACTTTAATAACCATGAATAGGCGTCGGCCGCCTCAGCGGAAAAAAGAATATGAATCGATGCGCCTATCGCGCCCAACCACGTGGTAATGACGCCCGGATGCCCAGCGACCAGTGTACCTGCCCAGTCGCCGGCCAACAGTGCCTCACGAAACTGGATCGAACGATAAACCCATGTCGGCTCATCCGGCGTCACGTAACGGCCGATCGCAACGAGTCGGGGAAGAAAACTGAGGCAGAAGAGGAATAACGGAAATAATCGGACCAGCCATTTCGGCGCTCCGGCACCCAGTGCGCCGACGGTGAAATCTGCTCGTCTAGCCATCCCCGCATCGTTATACAGTAGATTAAGTTCTTTGCCAAGCAGCCTAAAACAAGTATAATCGCTCAAAATTGGGCGCTGGGGGGATAGCCTTCCGGCGCAGGTGGGAATATTTAGAAAAATGATTGACTCCGAATTTGGTGACGCCGAACACCCCATGAACTTTCTCTTCAACGAGGAAGTGTATCTTCCAACCGCCGGTGAAATCCGGACGGGCCGCATTGTCGACTACCGTAATAACGAAATACTGGTCGACATTGGGGCCAAGTCAGAGGGCCTGATCCCTAACCAGGAAACGGCCGGGTTTGATTCCGCCACGCGAGAACTGCTCAAGGAAGGCGAAGACATTCTCGTTTTCATCGTGAACCCGGAAGATAACAACGGCAATATTATTCTCTCCTATCGCCGTGCGGCCGAAGAAGCGGATTGGCAACTGGCCACGGAGCTTCTCGAGTCGAACGACGCCATCGAGACGGAAATCGTCGGCTTCAACAAGGGTGGCGTTCTGGTCAGCGTGGGCCAGTTGCGCGGCTTCGTGCCAAACTCGCAACTGCGGCGCGACCGCCTGCAGGACAGCGACGGCGACAACCGGCAACGCTCCTACCAATCTCTGGTTGGGCAGCCGATGTTGGCCAAGGTGATCGAAGTTGATCGTCCCCGTAACCGGCTGATCCTGTCGGAACAGGCCGCCTCGCGCGAGATCCGCCAGGCGCGGAAGAGCGAGCTATTCTCGTCGCTCGAAGAAGGGGCCGTCTTCGAAGGGCAGGTCGTGAATCTCGCCGACTTTGGCGCATTCGTCGACATCGGTGGCGTGGAGGGATTGGTCCATCTCTCAGAGATGAGCTGGAAACGCATTCAAAAGCCCGGCGACATGGTGCAAAAAGGCGACCGCGTCAAGGTGCAGATCCTGAGCGTGGATCAGGACCGCCAGCGAGTCGCCCTCAGCATGAAGCGGCTTGAATCGGATCCATGGACGCGCATTGAAGAACTGTATCGCGTCGGCCAACTGGTCGAGGCCGAGATCACTCGCCTGACCAAGTTTGGAGCCTTCGCGCGCGTCGATGATGATTATCAATTGGAGGGTTTGATCCACATTTCAGAGCTGGCGGAAGATCGCGTCGAACAGGCGCGGGACATCGTGAAACCCGGCGACAAAATCACGGTCCGCATCATCCGTCTCGACTCGAAGCAGCGTCAGGTGGGTTTGAGCTTGCGCCAGGTGGCGTCGGACAAATTCATTGAAGAAGACCTGGCGATGCTGAATACGATGTAGATACGCCGTAATTACGTGCTGTATTCGTATTGATTTTCCCTGAGGTGGAAACGCCGTGAACTCTAAGAATTGGGAACGATTTACTCAACGTGCCCGCCGGGTGTTGAGTTTGGCCCAGGAAGAGGCAGAGCGCCTTAACCACAGCTACATAGGCAGCGAACACGTCCTGATCGGCTTGCTGCTGGAAGATGGAGGCGTTGCCGGCCGTGTTCTTCGCGAACTCGGCCTCGAGGTGACGCGCGTGCAGGCTATGGTCGAGCGGCTATCCGGGGGTCAGGGCACTCGCACCCCGTTTTCAAAGACCGAGCTTTCCCCCAGCACCAAGCGTATTCTTGAATACGCGGTTGAAGAAGCCCGGCGCATGGGGCAGCACTATATCAGCACCGAGCATCTGCTCCTCGGGTTAGCTCGCCAAAACGAAGGGCTGGCTATCGACGTGCTGCGCAAGTTTGGCATCAGCGCCGAACAGATCCGCCGCCAAACGCGCCGGATGCTGAAGGAAAGCCCTGTCTCATCGGCCGAAACATCACAGCCACAACAACCACGCCGGCAGCAGCAACAACAGGCCAAGAAAGAAAAGAGCAAGACGCCGCTCGTCGATCAACTGGCGACCGATCTGACCGCTCTGGCCCAGGAATATGCCCTGGACCCGGTCATCGGCCGCCAAACCGAGATCGAGCGCGTCATCCAGATTCTGGCCCGACGCACGAAGAACAACCCTGCCCTCATCGGGCAGCCCGGCGTCGGCAAGACGGCTATTGTGGAAGGCCTGGCCCAGCGCATCGTCGATGGTCAGGTTCCTGAATCCCTGCAGAACAAACGCGTCCTCCAGTTGGACGTGGGCAGCCTGGTAGCCGGTACGATGTATCGCGGCCAGTTCGAAGAGCGTCTGAAGCGCGTCATCGATGAACTCAAATCCAGCGATGCCATTCTCTTCATCGACGAAGTCCACATGCTGGTGGGCGCCGGATCGGCGGGAAGCTCCGTCGACGCGGCCAACATCCTGAAGCCGGCGCTGGCTCGCGGTGAGTTGCAGTGTATCGGCGCGACCACACTCGATGAGTACCGCAAGTACATCGAGAGTGACGCCGCCCTGGAACGCCGTTTCCAGCCCGTCCGTGTGGACGAGCCGAGCGCCGAAGAGACCGTCGAGATCCTGAAGGGGATCAAAGGCGCATACGAGCAGCACCATAATCTGCTCATCTCGGACGAAGCCATCGAGGCGGCCGTCTTTCTGTCCACCCGCTACGTCACCGAGCGCTTCCTGCCCGACAAGGCCATTGACCTTATCGACGAAGGCGCCTCCCGCGTGCGCATGTACCGGGTG
>JRYI01002159.1_pt1 | contig 15513 bp, 10 predicted proteins | sample 235361 | NCBI WGS metagenome assembly JRYI01 (sample SAMN03074212, study PRJNA261471) | activated sludge metagenome | biome: Common Effluent Treatment Plant; feature: Wastewater; material: Activated sludge; isolation source: activated biomass in a lab-scale reactor treating industrial wastewater at...
GAGAACGGCGGCTACGGCGACGAGGTCAAGAAGGCGCTGATCGAGGCCGCGGCCAAGACCAAGGTGCCGACGCTGGGCATCACCGGCACCGGCGGCGCGGGCAAGTCCTCGCTCACCGACGAGCTGGTGCGCCGCTTCCGCCTCGACCAGGACGACAAGCTCAAGCTCGCCATCGTCTCCATCGACCCCTCGCGCAAGCGCACCGGCGGCGCGCTGCTGGGCGACCGCATCCGCATGAACGCGATCGAGCACGACAACATCTACATGCGCTCGCTTGCCACCCGCGACACCGGCTCGGAGGTCTCGGCCGCGCTGCCCGAGGTCATCGCCGCCTGCAAGCTGGCGGGCTTCGACCTCGTCATCGTCGAGACCTCGGGCATCGGCCAGGGCAATGCCGCGATCGTGCCCTTCGTCGATCTGTCGCTGTACGTCATGACCCCCGAGTTCGGCGCCGCCAGCCAGCTCGAGAAGATCGACATGCTCGACTTCGCCGACTTCGTCGCCATCAACAAGTTCGACCGCAAGGGCGCGCAGGACGCGCTGCGCGACGTCGCCAAGCAGTACCAGCGCAACCGCGAGCTGTTCAGCCAGCGCCCCGAAGAGATGCCGGTGTTCGGCACCATGGCGGCGCGCTTCAACGACGACGGCGTCACCGCGCTGTACCAGGCCATGCTCCCGGCGCTGGTGGGCAAGGGACTGAAGGTCGCCAAGAGCAAGCTGCCGGTGGTGAGCGTGAAGGCGTCCTCGGAAGGCCGCGCCATCGTCCCGGCCGACCGCACCCGCTACCTGGCCGAAATCGCCGACACCGTCCGCAATTATCACAAGCACGTCGAGCAGCAGGCCCGCGTCGCCCGTGAGCGCCAGTCGCTGAAGATCGCCAAGGGCCTGTTCGAGCAGTGCGGCAAGGACGCCGGCTCGTTTGACGAGCTGATCAACTGGAAGGACGGCGAGCTGACCCCGCAGGCGAAGAAGCTGCTCGAGCAGTGGCCGACCGAGAAGGCGCTGTACGCCGCCGACGAGTACGTGGTGAAGATCCGCGACAAGGAGATCCGCACCCAGCTCACCCACACCTCGCTGTCGGGCAGCAAGATCCGCAAGGTCGCGCTGCCGAACTTCGAGGACGAGGGCGAGACGCTCAAGTTCCTGATGAAGGAGAACGTCCCCGGCTCCTTCCCCTACACCGCCGGCGTGTTCGCGTTCAAGCGCGAGGGCGAGGATCCCACCCGCATGTTCGCGGGCGAGGGCGACGCCTTCCGCACCAACCGCCGTTTCAAGAAAGTGTCCGAGGGCATGCCGGCGCACCGCCTGTCGACCGCCTTCGACTCGGTGACCCTGTACGGCTGCGACCCCGACCTGCGTCCGGACATCTACGGCAAGATCGGCAACTCGGGCGTGTCGATCGCCACGCTCGACGACATGAAGGTGCTGTACGACGGCTTCGACCTGTGCGCGCCGACGACCTCGGTGTCGATGACGATCAACGGCCCGGCGCCGATCATCCTCGCCTTCTTCTTCAACACCGCGCTCGACCAGCAGATCGCCAAGTTCAAGGCCGACAATGGCCGCGACCCGACCGAGGACGAGTACGCCAAGATCAAGGCGTGGACGCTGTCGACCGTGCGCGGCACGGTGCAGGCCGACATCCTGAAGGAAGACCAGGGCCAGAACACCTGCATCTTCAGCACCGAGTTCGCGCTGAAGATGATGGGCGACATCCAGGAGTACTTCGTCCATCACAAGGTGCGGAACTTCTACTCGGTGTCGATCTCCGGCTACCACATCGCCGAGGCCGGCGCGAACCCGATCAGCCAGCTCGCCTTCACGCTGTCGAACGGCTTCACCTACGTGGAGTCGTACCTCGCGCGCGGCATGCACATCGACGACTTCGCGCCCAACCTGAGCTTCTTCTTCAGCAACGGCATGGACCCNNTGCACACCAACGCCTACGACGAGGCGATCACCACGCCGACCGAGGAGTCGGTGCGCCGCGCGATGGCGATCCAGCTCATCATCAACCGCGAGTGGGGCCTGGCCAAGAACGAGAACCCGAACCAGGGCGCCTTCATCATCGAGGAACTCACCGACCTCGTCGAAGAGGCGGTGCTGAAGGAGTTCGAGGCCATCGCCTCGCGTGGCGGCGTGCTCGGCGCGATGGAGACCGGCTACCAGCGCGGCAAGATCCAGGAGGAGTCGCTCTACTATGAGCACAAGAAGCACGACGGCTCCTACCCGATCATCGGCGTGAACACCTTCCTCAATCCGAAGGGCCAGGCCCAGCAGGAGATCGAGCTGGCGCGTTCGACCGAGGAGGAGAAGCAGTCGCAGTTGAAGCGCCTGGCCGACTTCCACGCCCGCAACAAGATGGATGCGCCGAAGTGGCAGGCCAAGCTGCAGCAGGCGGTCATCGACAATGCCAACGTCTTCGAGGTGCTGGTGGATGCGGTGCGCTACTGCTCGCTCGGCCAGATCACCGACGCGCTGTACAAGGTCGGCGGCCAGTACCGGCGCAGCATGTGATCGCGGGGCCGGTCGCGGCCCTCGTTCCGCAAACGACGGCGCTTCGGCGCCGTTTTTGCGTGCTTGCGGCAAGGCGTCGCACATCTCCGTGACAGCGGCCGCCGACGGTGGATAATGGCGGCCTTCGGGATCATTCGGCGCAGCGATGAAGCGGCGCGGCGACGGTCGGACCGAGACCCCGCCCCCGGCGGGTGGGGCGTGGCTGGTTTTGGGGAACGGGCAATGGAAGCGATGCGTATCATCAAGGACGAGCACAGGGCGCTGGAGGCGATCCTGCACGCGGTCCACTACATCCTGGGCGAGATCGGCGCCGGTCGGCTGGAGCCGGATTTCCCGTTGTTGCGGGCACTGGTGGATTACCTCTACGCCTACCCGGAACAGAGCCACCATCCCAAGGAAGACCGTTACCTGTTCGCGCCGTTGAAGCGCCGCACCGTCGAAGGCGCCGCGGCGCTGGCGACGCTCGAGCGCGAGCACGCCGAGAGCGAGGAGCGTATCGCCAGCCTGCAGCGGGCGCTGGACGCCTATGTGGCGGGCGCGGCGGACGGCTTCGCCGGCTTCGTCGATGCCTTCAATCGTTATAGCGTCTTCTACCTCGCCCACCTGCATCTGGAGGAGCGCGACATCCTGCCCCTCGCGCTGAAGCACTTCACCGAGGAGGACTGGGCGGAGGCAGCGCGCGGCTTCCGCGCCGACGCCGACCGGCGCGCCGGCATGCGGGATGCCGAGCGCGAGGAAGAGTTCCGCCGCCTGTTCGCCAAGCTGGTGGCGGCGGCGCCGGCGCCGATCGGCCTCGGCGCCGGTCGCTACGACGAGGTCTGACCCGCTCAGTCCGGAATCAGCAAGGTGTCGCCGCTAAGCACGATGCGATCGCCCGCGGCCGGGGTCGCCTGGATCGCGGGTAGATGCGCTGGCGCGAGCGGCTCGCCGGTGGTGCGCGGGGTAGTGCGCACCAGCTGACTCGCCGGCAGCGGAGCGCCGTCCTTGAGGTGGGCGTACATCGCGTCCATCGCCGCGCCGAAGTAGTGATGCAGGGGGACGAAGCGGCGGTCGTAAGCGAGCGCCGGGCCGAAGGCGATGAAGGTGTCGAAGTGCTGCGCGTTGCTCACCTCGATGTAGCGCACCGGGGCGTCCGGCGCCGCACGCAGGACCTGGCCGACGTAGGCGCGGCTGGCGTGGTTGGGCGGGATCAGGGTGTCGTTGCGGCCGCTGACGATCAGCGTCGGCTTGCCGGTCGGCTTCGCTTCCAGCAGCACCTCGGCGAGGCCGTCGTGCACCCGATCGGCCTGGGCGCGCAAGTCGCCCGCGGGGGTGCCGCCGGTGACAGGGTCGCGACCGGTGGCGAGCGCACGCAGACAGAGCGCGCCGTCGAGCGCGAAGTCGGCGCGCCCGGTCGAGGGCGATGCGGCGAGGAAGTCGAGGCGCGCGCCGCCCAGCGCGTCGTCGTACACCAGGTTCACGCCACTGGTGGGCGGGATGCCGTTGCCGCTGGCGAACAGCCCCGCCAGCAGCGCCGGCTGCTGCGGCACCACCCTGCCCGCGGCGTCGGTGTTGGCGAAGCTGAAGCCGCAGACCTTGTCGGCCACGCTGAAGCGGCCGAGCGCGTTCACATAGGTGACGGCGATCGAGGTGGTGGCGAAGCGGTAGTGCGACTGGTGCAGGAAGTCGTGCTCGGGCTGCCAGCCGTAGCCATGGAGACGGGCGAGGGCATCGGCGGCCTGCGCCGCCAGCGTGGCGCCGCTGACGAGACCCTTTTCGGCGAGACCGGTGCATCGATTTTGCGCGGCGGCGGTGAAGGCGTCGGGCCAGAAGGCGGGGAGGAGCGACAGCCCGGCGTCGTCGGCGAGGATCGCGCACGGCTGGTAGAGGTTGGCGAAGGTGAAGTAATCGATCAGCGGTCGGCCGATCGTCGCCGCCGTATGGTCGCCCTGGCGGATGGTGAGGCCGTCGACCCGCCGCGGCTGGACGTTGGGTTCTGACACCGCGACGCCGTCGATGAGACCGGTGCGGTCCTGTTCGGCCGCGGCCAGCGCGGCGCCGGCGCCGTTGGACACCGAGGAGGCGATCACCAGCGTGTTGGCCGGGGTGATCGGGCGCGCTTTCCGGGCGCTGGCCGCGCCGCGGCCGGTGTCGCCACGTGAGAACTGCTCGTTGAGCACGTAGAACGCGAACTCGATCGCCTGCAGCGTGTTGCGTCCCCAGTCGCGCTCCGGATTCTGCTGCGAATGGGCGTGCTTGTAGGCGACCCGGTGCGGATGGGTGGCGTTGTGGGCGGCGAGCTCGGCCGCGCTGAGATCGGCACGGAAGTGCGCCGACCGTCCGGCCGTGGCCGCCGCCACGAGCACGCCGTCGATGCGGGTGACGCGGTCGCCGGCGAGGTCGTGCACGCCGTTGCCGCTGCCCTTGTCGGTGTAGGCCACCGCGCAGCCGCGCTTGAGGCCCCATTCGCCGGCGGTGCCGATGGCGCCGTAGATGCCGCGCGAGCCCGATGAGGTGGCGCTGACGATGCAGGCATTGGCGGGATCGAAGCCGTCCGGGACCTGCACCATCAGGGTCACGTTCTGGCGACCGCTGCCGTCGTCGGCATAGGCGATGTACTCGGTGCCGGCGATCTTGCCGTCGTTCGGCAGGAGGGCGCCGTCGGCGCCGATCGCAGGCCCGAACAGGCGGCCGAAGCCGCCGCTGGTGGTGAAGTCGACCAGCGCGCGATAGTTGTTGTAGATCGCGTTGCGGCGGAGCTCGGCCGCGGTGGGCGCGAGCGCATCGGCGTAGGCGGGAGCGGCGCCCTGCAGCCCGCTCTGGCCCAAGCCCGCGGTGAGCAAATCGTCGGCGACGCCGTCGTAATGGCGGACGCTGGTGCTGCCGTCGACGATGACGGGTGGCAGGCGGTTGTGGCCGGGCCGGCCGCCGCCGATGCAGGCGCTCAGCAGCATGGCGGCGACCAGCGCGGTAAGCGCGGGGGCGATGGGGGGCTTGTGCATGGATCGTCTCCTCCTTGTTGTGTGCGCCGCCGCGGTCGGCGGCGCTGTCATAGTAGATGCGCCGGGCATTACAGGCAGATTTCTGCCTGGCATCGCGGTGCGCGCGGCGGTACTCCGGCGCGGCCGCCACAATTGACTACATTTGGCAAACAGTTGCGCAAACATCAGTTGCGAGACTGCCTCCTCATAAGAGATGCAGTGCGCCCACAGGGCGGCACGACTGGAGGAGGAGACATGGCCGACACCCATGGGCAGGCGGCGTCCGGCGCTGCGCTGGACACGTTTCCGCGGCTGCTGATGCATCACGCCAGCGTGCGGCCGCAACGGCCGGCGATGCGCGAGAAGGAATACGGCATCTGGCAGACCTATACCTGGGCGCAGGTCGCCGAGCATGTGCGGGCGATCGCCTGCGGCCTGGCGGCGCGCGGCTTCCGGCGCGGCGACCGGCTGGCGATCGTCGGCGACAACCGCCCGCGGCTGTACTGGGCGGTTGCCGCCTGCCAGTGCCTCGGCGGCATCCCGGTGATGATGTACCAGGACGCGGTGGCGCAGGAGATGACCTATGTCCTGCAGGACGCCGAGGTGCGTTTCGCGGTGGTCGAGGACCAGGAGCAGGTCGACAAGCTGCTCGAGATCCGCGACGAGGTGCCGCTGCTCGAGTACGCGATCTATCACGACCCGCGCGGCATGCGGCACTACGCCCAGGCGATGCTGTTGAGCCTGGACGCGCTCGAGGAGGAGGGCCGCGCCTACGAGCGGGCGCATCCGCACTTCCTCGACGGCGAGATCGGCAAGGGGGCGGGCGACGACATCTCGGTGATGTTGTACACCTCGGGCACCACCGGCAAGCCGAAGGGGGTGTGCCAGACGCACGGCGCCTTCATCGCCGCCGCGCGCGGCGGCACCCAGGTCGATCGCCTCAGCGATCGCGAGGAGATCCTCTCCTATCTGCCGATGGCCTGGGTGGGCGACCATCTGTTCTCCTTCGCCCAGGCGATGGTGGCCGGCTTCACGATCAACTGCCCCGAGTCGGCCGAGACGGTGATGACCGACCTGCGCGAGATCGGCCCCACCTACTATTTCGCGCCGCCGCGGGTGTTCGAGAACCTGCTCACCCAGGTGATGATCCGCATGGAGGACGCCAGCGCGATCAAGCGCAAGCTGTTCGAGCACTTCATGGCGCTCGCCCGCCGCGTCGGCGCCGACATCCTCGACGGCAAGCCGGTGTCCGCCCTCGACCGCCTGCACTACCGCATCGGCGACCTGATGATCTACGGTCCGCTGAAGAACGTGCTCGGCATGGGCCGGATCCGCGTCGCCTACACCGCCGGCGCGGCGATCGGGCCCGACCTGTTCCGCTTCTACCGCTCGCTCGGCATCAACCTCAAGCAGTTCTACGGCCAGACCGAGACCTGCGCCTACGTCTGCCTGCAGCCCGACGGCGAGATCAAGCTCGACTCGGTGGGCAAGCCCGCGCCCGAGGTCGAGGTCAAGCTCGCCGACAACGGCGAGATCCTGGTCAAGGGCCCGATGCTGCTGAAGGCCTACTACAAGCGCCCGGACGCCACCGCCGAGTCGATCAACGCCGACGGCTACTTCATGACCGGCGACGCGGGCTTCTTCGACGAGGACGGCCACCTCAAGATCATCGACCGCGCCAAGGACGTCGGCAAGCTGGCCGACGGCTCGATGTTCGCGCCCAACTACATCGAGAACAAGCTCAAGTTCTTCCAGTACATCAAGGAGGCGGTGGCCTTCGGCAGCGGGCGCGACTGCGTCACCGCCTTCATCAACATCGAGCTCGAGGCGGTGGGCAACTGGGCGGAGAAGAAGGGCATGGCCTACGCCGGCTACACCGACCTGGCCTCGCAGCCGGCGGTGTATGCGTTGATCCGCGAATGCATCGAGCAGGTCAATGCCGACCTCGCCGCCGACCCCAAGATGAGCGGCTCGCAGATCAAGCGCTTCCTGATCCTGCACAAGGAGCTCGACGCCGACGACGGCGAGCTCACCCGCACCCGCAAGGTGAGGCGCAACTTCGTCGCCGAGAAGTACGGCGTGCTGGTCGATGCGCTGTTCGAAGGCCGCGAGCACCAGTTCATCGAGACCCAGGTGAAGTACGAGGACGGCCGCTCCGGCTCGGTGAGCGCCGACCTGCGCATCGAGGAAGTCAGGACCTTCGCGCCGGGCGCCGGCCGTCGTGCCGCCTGAGGCCGGGGAGATGAGGATGAACGACATGACCCAAACGCTGGACACGCCCGCCGCCGGGCGCGAGCGCATCGGCGGGGTGATCCTCGACCTGCAGAACATCTCGCTGCGCTTCGGCGGCGTGAAGGCGCTCACCGACATCAGCTTCGACGTGCGCGAGCACGAGATCCGCTCGATCATCGGCCCCAACGGCGCCGGCAAGAGCTCGATGCTCAACGTGATCAACGGCGTCTATCACCCGCAGGAGGGCAGGATCCTGTTCCGCGGCGAGCTGCGCCAGAAGATGGAGCCGCAGGTGGCGGCCGCCCAGGGCATCGCGCGCACCTTCCAGAACATCGCGCTGTTCAAGGGCATGACCGTGCTCGACAACATCATGACCGGGCGCAACCTGAAGATGAAATGCAACCTCTTCCAGCACGCCCTGTTCTGGGGGCGGGCGCAGCGCGAGGAGATCGAGCACCGCATGAAGGTCGAGGAGGTGATCGACTTTCTCGAGATCCAGAACATCCGCAACACCCCGGTGGGGCGGCTGCCCTACGGCCTGCAGAAGCGGGTCGAGCTCGGCCGCGCGCTCGCCGCCGAGCCCGAGCTGCTGCTGCTCGACGAGCCGATGGCCGGCATGAACGTCGAGGAAAAGCAGGACATGTGCCGCTTCATCCTCGATGTGAACGACGAGTACGGCACCACGATCGTCCTCATCGAGCACGACATGGGCGTGGTGATGGACATCTCCGACCGCGTGGTGGTGCTCGACTACGGCAAGAAGATCGGCGACGGCACCCCGGACGAAGTCAAGAACAACCCCGATGTCATCGCTGCCTACCTCGGCACCAGCCACTGAGACGGGAAGGACACCACGATGGGCTTTTTTCTCGAAACCTTTCTGGGCGGCCTGATGACAGGCCTGCTCTACGCCTTGATCGGCCTCGGCTTCGTGCTGATCTTCAAGGCCTCGGGCGTGTTCAACTTCGCCCAGGGCGCGATGGTGCTGGTTGCCGCGCTGGCGATGGCGCGCTTTTCCGGCTGGGCCACCGAGGCGCTCGGCAGCATGGTGCTCGGCAACCTGCTCGCCTTCATCATGAGCGTGGCCTTCATGATCGCGGTGGCGATCGCGATCGAGCGCCTGGTGCTGCGCCACCTGGTCAACCAGGAGCTGACCACGCTGCTGATGGCCACGCTCGGCATCACCTACGTGCTCGACGGCCTCGGCCAGATGGTGTTCGGCAGCTCGGTGTACACCATCGACGTCGGCATGCCGAAGGAGCCCCTGTTCCTGTTCGACGGCGTGTTCGAGGGCGGCATGCTGATCAACCCCGACGACCTCATCGCCGCCGGCGTCGCCGCCACCCTGGTCGCCACGCTGGCGCTGCTGTTCCAGTACACCAAGGTCGGTCGTGCGCTGCGCGCGGTGGCCGACGATCACCAGGCGGCCCAGTCGGTCGGCATCCCGCTCGGGCGGATCTGGGTGGTGGTGTGGGCGGTGGCCGGCATCGTCGCCCTCGTCGCCGGCATCGTCTGGGGTTCCAAGCTGGGCGTGCAGTTCTCGCTGTCGACCGTCGCCCTGCGCGCGCTGCCGGTGGTGATCCTCGGCGGGCTCACCTCGGTGCCGGGGGCGATCATCGGCGGGCTGATCATCGGCGTCGGCGAGAAGCTGTCCGAGGTCTATCTCGGCCCCTTCGTCGGCGGCGGCATCGAGGTCTGGTTCGCCTACGTCCTCGCCCTGATCTTCCTGCTGTTCCGGCCCGAAGGCCTGTTCGGCGAAAAGCACATCGACCGCGTCTGAGCGCGCCCGTCCCGGAGATCCATTCATGTTCTATCGCGAAAACGGACAGTTCAAGGCGAGCTACGTCGAAGACCAGCGCATCTTCAAGGTGCAGCAGGACCGGGTGGCGATCATCGCCATCGTGGCGATCGCCGCGCTGCTGGTGCCGATGCTGGCGAGCGACTACCTGCTGCGCGCGCTGCTGATTCCCTTCCTGATCCTGTCGCTGGCGGCGATCGGGCTGAACATCCTGGTCGGCTACTGCGGGCAGATCTCGCTCGGCACCGGCGCCTTCATGGCGGTCGGCGCCTATGCGGCGTGGAACCTCGGGGTGCGCGTGCCGGAGACGCCGCTGCTACTGCAGATCCTCGTCGGCGGCGCGTGCGCGACCGCGATCGGCGTGCTGTTCGGCATCCCCAGCCTGCGCCTGCGCGGCCTCTATCTGGCGGTGTCGACCCTGGCGGCGCAGTTCTTCCTCGACTGGGCCTTCCTGCGCATCCCGGCGCTGACCAACTACTCGACCTCGGGCTCGGTGTCGGTCGGCACCCTGTCCTTCTTCGGCCTGCCGGTCGAGAGCGCGGCGCAGAAGTACCTGTTCTGCCTCGGCTTCGTCATCGTCTTCGCGGTGATCGCGAAGAACCTGGTGCGCAGCGGCACCGGCCGCCAGTGGATGGCGATCCGCGACATGGACATCGCCGCCGGCGTCATCGGCATCCGCCCGGCCTACGCCAAGCTGACCGCCTTCGCGGTGAGCTCCTTCATCGTCGGCGTCGCCGGTGCGCTGTGGGGCTTCGTCCACCTCGGCGCCTGGGAGCCGCTCGCCTTCGGCCTCGACCGCTCCTTCCAGCTGCTGTTCATGATCATCATCGGCGGCCTGGGCTCGATCGCCGGCAGCTTCTTCGGCGCCGCCTTCATCGTGCTGCTGCCGATCGTGCTGACCAACGTGCCCGAGTTGTTCGGCCTGCCGCTGTCGGTCGACACCGCCGCCCACCTCGAGCACGTGGTGTTCGGCGCGCTGATCGTGATCTTCCTGATCGCCGAACCCCACGGGCTGGCGCGGCTGTGGAGCATCGGCCGAGAGAAGCTGCGCCTGTGGCCCTTCCCCTACTGAGCACCCCCACGGACAACCCGACCAAGCCGGCGCAGACCGGCCCCAAGCAGCGCCGGCGTGCCCGGCCAACGTGCAGCAACCTAGCCACATCGAGGAGATGAAGACATGCAGAACAGGATCGCCCAGGGCATTCGTGGCCTCGCCGTCGCCGGCACCATGGCTTTCGCACTCACCGCGCCGTCGATCGCGGCCGCGCAGGCGGAGCAGTTCATCCCGCTGCTGGTGTACCGCACCGGCTCGTTCGCGCCGCTCGGCATCCCGTGGGCGAACGGCAAGCTCGACTACCTGAAGATGGTCAATGAGCGCGACGGCGGGGTGAACGGCGTCAAGCTCAGCTACGAGGAGTGCGAGACCGCCTACAACACCGACCGTGGCGTCGAATGCTACGAGCGCCTGAAGGCCAAGAACGGCGGCGGCAGCCTGTTCGACACCCAGTCGACCGGCATCACCTACGCGGTGATGGACAAGGCCCCGCTCGACAAGGTGCCGGTGATGACGATGGGCTACGGACGGTCGGACTCGGCCGACGGCTCGGTGTTCCCCTGGTCCTTCCCCATGCTCGGCACCTACTGGACCGCCTCCGACATCATCGTGCAGGACATCGCCAAGAAGATGGGCGGTGCCGACAAGCTCAAGGGCAAGAAGCTGGCGCTCGTCTACCACGACTCGCCCTATGGCAAGGAGCCGATCCCGGCGCTGCAGGCGCTGGCGCAGAAATACGGCTTCGAGCTGATGCAGCTGCCGGTCGTCGCCCCGGGGGTGGAGCAGAAGGCGACCTGGCTGCAGATCCGCAAGGAGCGCCCCGAATACGTGATCCTGTGGGCCGCCGGCATCATGACGCCGACCGCGATCCGCGAGGCGCAGGCGACCGGCTTCCCGCGCGAGAAGATGTACGGCATCTGGTGGGCCGGCTCGGAGTCCGACGTGAAGGACATCGGCGCCGCCGCCAAGGGCTATAACGCGATCGCGATCCAGGGTTCGGCCGACCGCGGCAAGGCGCACGACGACATCCTCAAGCACGTCTATGACAAGAACCAGGGCTCGGCGACCTCGCGCGACGAGGTGGGCACCGTCGCCCACACCCGCGGCATGATGATCCAGATGCTGACCGTGGAGGCCATCCGCACCGCGCAGGAGAAGTACGGCAAGGGCAAGCCGGTCACGCCGGAGCAGGTGCGCTGGGGCCTGGAGAACCTGAACATCACCCAGGAGCGGCTCGACGAGCTCGGCTTCGGCAACCTGATGCGGCCGGTGAAGACCTCGTGCGCCGACCACATGGGTTCGAGCTGGGCGCGCATCATCACCTGGAACGGGCAGAAGTACGAGACCACCTCCGACTGGTACGAGGCCGACATGAGCGTGGTGAACCCGCTGGTGAAGGCCGGCGCCGAGAAGTACGCCCGGGAGAAGGGCATCACCCCGCGCGACTGCAGCAAGGAGTGAGGATGAAAGCGGCGGGCGGTGCAGTCCGTCCGCCGCTTCGAGCGCAGACCACGGACGAAGATGACGATGAACACCGCCACCGAAGCCGCCGCGCAGGCCGCGGCGCCCTATCTCTCGATCAACAACGTCGAGGTGATCTACAACCATGTGATCCTGGTGCTCAAGGGCGTGTCGCTGCAGGTGGAGCAGGGCAGCATCGTCGCCCTGCTCGGCGCCAACGGCGCGGGCAAGTCGACCACGCTGAAGTCGATCTCCAACCTGCTGCACGCCGAGCGCGGCGACGTCACCAAGGGCAGCATCGAGTTCAAGGGCGCGCGGGTCGACCAGATGACGCCCAACGAGCTGGTGCGGCGCGGGGTGATCCAGGTGATGGAGGGCCGGCACTGCTTCGGCCACCTGTCGATCGAGGAGAACCTGCTCACCGGCGCCTATACGCGCAACATCTCGCGCGGCGAGCTCAATGCCGACCTCGATAAGGTGTACCACTACTTCCCGCGGCTGAAGACGCGGCGCAGCTCGCAGGCCGGCTACACCTCCGGCGGCGAGCAGCAGATGTGCGCGATCGGCCGTGCCCTGATGGCGAAGCCGGAGATGATCCTGCTCGACGAGCCCTCGATGGGGCTGGCGCCGCAGATCGTCGAGGAGATCTTCGAGATCGTGAAGGACCTCAACGGCAAGGAGAAGGTGAGCTTCCTGCTCGCCGAGCAGAACACCATGGTGGCGCTGCGCTACGCCGACTTCGGCTACATCATGGAGAACGGCCGCATCGTCATGGAGGGCGAGGCGAAGGAGCTCGCCTCCAACGAGGACGTCAAGGAGTTCTACCTCGGCCTGGCCGGCGAGGGCCGCAAGAGCTTCCGCGAGGTCAAGCACTACCGCCGGCGCAAGCGCTGGCTGTCGTGAGCGGGCCACACCACCCAGCACCGGATCGCAACAGGGAGGCGGGATGAGTTTCTACGACACCAGGGAAACGCGCGACCATGCCGAGCGCGAGCGCGAACTGTGCGCGCGCCTGCCCGCACAGATCGCGCATGCGCAGGCCAGCGCGCCGGCCTTCGCCGGCCTGCTCGCGGGCGTCGATCCGGGGACGGTCACCAGCCGTGAGGCGCTCGCGCGGCTGCCGGTGATCCGCAAGTCCGAGCTGCTCGAACGCCAGAAGCAGGCGCGCCCGTTCGGTGGCTTCGCCGCCGTGCGCTGGGGGCCGGACTGTCGCCGGGTGTTCGCCTCGCCCGGACCGCTCTACGAACCCGAGGGCGCGCGCCCCGACTACTACCGGCTCGCGCGCGCCCTGCACGCGGCGGGCTTTCGCGCCGGCGACCTGGTGCACAACACCTTCTCCTATCACTTCACCCCGGCGGGGGCGATGATGGAGACCGCCGCCCATGCGCTCGGCTGCACGGTGTTTCCCGCCGGCACCGGTCAGACCGAGCAGCAGTTGGCGGCGATCGCCGACCTGCAGCCCAACGCCTACGTCGGCACGCCGTCCTTCCTGCGCATCCTGCTCGACAAGGCGGCGGAGGCCGGCCTCGGCATGAGCCTGCGCAAGGCCTTCGTCTCCGGCGAGGCCTTTCCGCCCGGGCTGCGCGAGCAGTTCGCCGCCGCCGGGATCACCGCCTCCCAGGCCTACGCCACCGCCGACATCGGCCTCATCGCCTACGAGACGCCCGGCGGCGAGGGCATGGTGGTCGACGAGGACATCCTGCTCGAGATCGTCCGCCCCGGCACCGGCGAGCCGGTGGCGCCGGGCGAGGTCGGCGAGGTGGTGGTGACCACCTTCAACCCCGACTACCCGCTGATCCGCTTCGGCACCGGCGACCTCTCCGCGCTGCTGCCCGGCGTCTCGCCCTGCGGCCGCACCAACCTGCGCATCCGCGGCTGGATGGGGCGGGCGGACCAGACCACCAAGGTCAAGGGCATGTTCGTGCATCCGGGCCAGATCGCCGAGGTCGTACGCCGCCACCCGGCGCTCGAGCGGGCGCGGCTGGTGGTCGACAACCCGCAGCTCACCGACCGCATGACCCTGATGTGCGAGGTCGCCGGCGGCGGCAGCGAGGCGCTCGCCGAGTCGATCGCCGCCAGCCTGCGCGAGCTCACCAAGCTGCGCGGCGAGGTCGCCTTCCTCGCCCTCGGCACGCTCGCCAACGACGGCAAGGTGATCGACGACGTGCGCCGCTACGACTGAACCGGCGCGCCGCGGATGGGCGGGCTCGCGAGCGCCGCCGCGCTTGGGGGATAATCGGGCGACATTTCCTTTCGCCACCTCCCGCCATGACCGCCACGACTCCCTCCGCCGCCGCCCGTCCGCCGCTCGCCGGCCTGTGCATCCTCGACCTCACCCGGCTGCTGCCCGGCCCGCTGGCCACCCAGCACCTCGCCGACTACGGCGCCGAGGTGATCAAGATCGAGGACACCGGCGCCGGCGACTACGCGCGCACCCTCGGCGCGATGGGCGGCGACAACAGCTACCTGTACCAGATCGTCAATCGCAACAAGAAGAGCCTTCGCCTCGACCTCAAGCAGGAGGCCGGCAAGGACTTGCTGCGGCGCCTGGCCGCGGACGCCGACGCCCTCGTCGAGGGCTTCCGGCCCGGCGTCATGGACAAGCTCGGCCTCGGCTACGAAGCGCTGGCGGCGATCAATCCGCGCCTGGTGTTCTGCAGCATCTCGGGCTACGGCCAGACCGGCCCCTACGCGCTGCGCGCCGGCCACGACATCAACTACATCGGTTACGCCGGCGTGCTCGACCAGATCGGCACCGCGGGCGGGCCGCCGGCGGTGCCCAACCTGCAGATCGGCGATCTGCTGGGGGGCACCATGGCCGCGGTCACCGGCGTCCTGGTGGCCTTGCTCGAGGCGCGCACCACCGGCCGCGGCCGCCATGTCGACGTGGCGATGACCGACGCCGCCTTCGCCCACGCCATCTTTCCGCTGATCGAGGTGCTGGCGCACGGCGGCGTGCGCCCGCGCGGCGAGGACCTGCTCACGGGCGCTGTGCCCTGCTACGGGGTTTATCGGACCGCGGACGGACGCTACATGGCGGTCGGCGCGCTCGAGGAGAAGTTCTGGCACATGGCCTGCGACGCGCTCGGCCGATCCGATCTCAAGCCGCTCCACCTCGCCACCGGCGAGGCGGGGGCGAGGGCGCGCGCCGAGGTGCAGGCGGTGTTCCTCACGCGTACCCAGGCCGAATGGGTGGCGGTGTTCGACGGCGTGGATTGCTGCGTGACGCCGGTGCTGCAGCTCGAGGAGAGCCTGCAGGATCCGCAGCTGCTTGCGCGCGGCATGGTGCGCGAGGTGGGCGGCATGACCCAGTTCGGGCCGCCGGTGCGCCTGGCCGGCTTCGAGCCGCCCGCGGCGCGGCCGGCGCCGGTGCGGGCGGGCGACGACAGCGAGGCGGTGCTGGGTGCGCTCGGCCTCGGCGCCAGCGAGATCGCCCGCCTGCGCGAGGCGGGCGTGATCTGAGGCAGGCGGGGGGCGGCCGCGGCCGCCCC
>JRYI01003943.1_pt1 | contig 15457 bp, 18 predicted proteins | sample 235361 | NCBI WGS metagenome assembly JRYI01 (sample SAMN03074212, study PRJNA261471) | activated sludge metagenome | biome: Common Effluent Treatment Plant; feature: Wastewater; material: Activated sludge; isolation source: activated biomass in a lab-scale reactor treating industrial wastewater at...
TTCGCCAGTGGTCCGGCCGCGGCCGGGCCGCCGCCCGATGTCCGGGCGACCGTCTCACGGTAGAGCTTCGATTCGCGGGCCATTCCGATCCGTTCCGGGGGTGCGTCTGGTTGCGGGAGTGTGCTTGGAGTGGCTTGCCTCAGGCTGACTCCACTTCGTTCTGCAACCCCAGGCCGGGCGCGCCGTTTCCCAGGTGGGGAGCGGCGGGTCCTGATCAGGCTCGCACAAGGAGGTTGCCGCTAGTAATGCGTTAACAACCCTCAACGCGAGGCAAGCTCGTGACGATCCTTCTCGGCCTTGTCGTAATGCTCGGCTGCATGCTCGGCGGCTTCATGGCCATGGGCGGGCACGTCGAGGTCCTGTGGCAGCCCTGGGAATTCGTCATCATCCTCGGCACGTCGCTCGGCACGTTCATCGTCGCCAATCCGATGAAGGTGATCAAGGATGCCGGCAAGGGCATCGGCGAGGCCTTCGGCAACGCGGCGCCGACGGGGCGACAGTATCTCGACATCATGGGGCTCCTCTATTCGCTCATGCGCGAGCTCAGGAGCAAGCCGCGCAACGAGGTCGAGAAGCATATCGATCTTCCGGAAGACTCGCCGATCTTCCAGAAGTTCGCCTCCGTCCTCAAGAACAAGGATCTCACCACCTTCATCTGCGACTACTGCCGCCTCATCATCATCGGCAACGCGCGCACGCACGAGGTGGAGGCGCTGATGGACGAGGAGATCCAGACGCTCCGGCACGACAGGCTCAAGGCGTATCATGCCTTGACCAACGTCGCCGACGGACTGCCCGCGATCGGCATCATCGCGGCGGTGCTCGGCGTCGTGAAGGCCATGGGCGCCATCACGGAGCCGCCCGAGGTCCTCGGACACCTGATCGGCGCGGCGCTCGTCGGGACCTTCGCCGGCATCTTCTTCTCGTATGGCGTCTTCGGTCCGCTCGCCGCCAAGGTGAAGTCCGGCCGCGAGAAGCAGATGCGGCTCTATATCGTCTCTAAGCAGACGCTGCTCGCGTTCATGAACGGGGCCATGCCGCAGGTCGCCGTCGAGTACGGTCGCAAGACCATCTCCGCCTACGAGCGGCCGACGATCGACGAGGTGGAGGCCGAGACGCTCGGGGGTGGCGGAGGCGAAGCGAAGAAGGCTGCATAACGGCGTATCGGAACGATCCGTCGAACTCGAACTCAATCCAGGTCAACCGCGATGAGCCAAGAAGATATCCGTCCCGCTTCCGCAGAGCTCAAGACGCTCGGCGATACCATCCAGGGCGAAGCCGCAGCGGAGATGGCCTCCCGGGCCGGCGCCGGCCAGCGGCCGCGCCATCTCGAGACGGTGCTGCAGATCCCCGTTTCGGTCAGGGTCGTGCTCGGCTCGGCGAGCATGCCGGTCGCGAGCGTGCTCAAGCTCGGACGCGGCGCGGTCGTGCCGCTCGACCGCAAGGTCGGCGAGCCGGTGGACGTGGTCGTCAACGGACGCGTGATCGCGCGCGGCGAGGTGGTCGTGCTCGACGAGGACAACTCGCGCTTCGGCGTCTCGCTGACGGAGGTCATCGGCGCCGCGTCCCAGCCGACGCGCGTGGCCTGATCGCAAACCCCGGCGCGCGCAAACGCCACCACACTCGAACCGGTCGCCCTTTTCTGAGCAGGTCTCATCGCGATGTCGGACGCGCCGGATCGAGAGAGTAAGACAGAAGAGGCAACAGAGAAGAAGATCAGGGACTCGCTCGACAAGGGCCAGGTCCCGCATTCCCGCGAAGCCTCAACCCTGGCGTCGATGCTGGCCATTCTGACGGCCGTCGTCTTTCTCGTTTCCGACAGCGTGGTGAGCCTCAGCTCCACGCTCAAGAACTTCCTCGATCATCCTGAAAGCTTCCTGATGGCGAACGGTGCGGACGTCTCGGCGATCCTCTCTGCCGTCGCCGTCGAGGGCGCGAAGCTCGTCGCGCCGATCGTCATCGTCATGGCCGGGGCCGGCGTCGCGGGATCGGTGTTCCAGCATCAGCCGCAGTTCGTTCTCGACCGCATCGAGCCCAAGCTCGAGCGCATCTCCATTATCAAGGGATGGAAGCGGATCTTCGGGCTCAGGGGGCAGGTCGAGTTCCTGAAGAGCGCGTTCAAGCTCGCCATCGTCGCCATGGCCGGATACCTGGCGCTCAAGAGCTCCTACACGGACGTGTTCAACGCGCTGTTCATGGAGCCGTCGGCGACGCCGGGGCTGATGCGCGATCTCGTCGTGCGCTTCCTGTCGGCGGTGGTGGCGGCGACGATGGTGCTCGTTGCGGCGGATCTGGCGTGGAGCCGGTTCTCTTGGCGGCGCGATCTGCGCATGACGAAGCAGGAGGTCAAGGACGAGCATAAGCAGAGCGAAGGCGATCCGCTCATCAAGATGCGGCTGAGATCGCTGCAGAGGGACCGTGCGCGGCGGCGCATGATCGCCTCCGTGCCGCGGGCAACGCTCATCGTCGCCAATCCCACTCACTATTCGGTCGCGCTCCGCTACGTGCGCGAGGAAGGCGGCGCGCCGGTCGTGGTGGCAAAAGGCAAGGACCTCATCGCCCTCAAGATCCGCTTTATCGCGGAGAGCCATGGAATACCGGTCTACGAGGACCGTTCTCTAGCACGTTCGCTCTACGCAAGCGTCGAGGTGGATAAGATGATTCCACCGGAGTTCTACAAGGCGGTCGCCGGCATCATCCTGTTCTTCGCGCAGCGGGGACAGCAGGCGCGGCGGGCCATGTGAGGATCTAAGATATGCTGAAGCAGGGCAGAGATTATTCCCGCGAGCGTGAAAAGGCGCTGGCCGAGGGCCTGCGGGACGTCGCCACCGAGCTGAGGCTCATCGATCCCGCCGACCTCGTCGCCTACATCCGCACCGAGCAGTTCGGCAACCTTCGCACCCTGGTCAACTCGTCGACGGAGATGTTCTTCAAGCCCGGTACGATCACCTTCGGCCTCTCGGGCGAGGTCGATCTGCCGTGGGGATGCGCGCCCACCATCTCGCTCGACATGGAGTTCCATCACTTCAACGTCTCGGCTTATTTCCGGCTCGTTCTGCGGTCGCTGCAGGCCGGCATCGAGATCAGCTACGTGTCGTTCGAGGGTGGCTCGGAGGATCCGGACAAGAATACGGCGCGCCTGATCGAGGCCATCGAGGATGCGCGCCTCGTCCCGAAGTCACGAAAGGGCGACCGCAAGCGGCTCGAGAAAGGCGCGCCGGCCGGCCCGCCTACTGCAGCCTGAGCTCGGCGCCGACGAGGCGCAGCTCGCGCGGCTTGATCAGGCCGGCGTGGGCCACGAGCACCTGATGCAGCCTGCCCTCGAGGTTCGATGACCAGAAGTCCAGGAAGGCCTTCAATTTCGGAAAGCGCGGGTGGAGATCGTAGTCCTGCCAGATGTAGCTCTGCATGAGGGCCGGGTGGTCCGGCAGGCGGTAGATGATCTCGGCGGTGGTCAAGCTGTAGCCCGCAAGCATGCGGACGAAGTCTGCGTCGGCGGTGCTCAAGGTCTGCTCCGGATGTTGCAATCCTGACAAGACAAGTGTAAGCGATTTGAAAAAATTTTCAATATTACTCATTTGAATCATGATGTTAGCAGCAATATTCATTCTGTGCTAACAGGTTGGCTGGCGGATGCGCAGAGCCTCTCCTGAGAGGGCTCGACGTGGATTGCCCGACGCGCCATCGGAGCCCGACATGCTGAGCGCCGCGCTGACGAGCTTCACGACCTTCTTCGCGACCATCGGCCCTGTCGAGGCGGCGGTGATCTTCGCCACGCTGACGCCCGGCGTCTCGCAAGCGGAGCGCCGGCTCATCAGCGTGCGTGCGACGGCGATCGCGACCGTCCTTCTTCTGGGAGCGACGATCGCCGGCGGTCCGCTGCTCCGGCAACTCGGCGTCTCGATCCCCGCGTTGCAGACGGCAGGCGGGATCATCCTTCTCGTCATCGCGCTCGACATGGTGTTTGCGCGGCCGACGAGCGCTTTCAAGCTGACGCCGTCCGAGGGGGCGGAGGCGCAGCGCAAGGTCGATCTCGCGGTGTTTCCGCTGGCGACGCCGCTGCTCGCGGGGCCGGGCGCCATGAGTGCCGGCATTCTGCTCGCGGCCAATGCGCACGGCGAGCCGCTGGCGCTCGTCGCCACGGTGACGGCGCTGCTCACCGTCATGGCGCTGACGCTCGCGCTGCTCCTCGGCGCCCATCGGCTGGCGGGCTTCATCGGCGTCACGGCGCAACGCGTGCTCATGCGCGTGTTCGGCATCCTTCTGGCGGCGATCGCCGTACAGGCGCTGTTCGACGGCATCGGCGCGAGCGGCCTGATCGGGCGCGCGGCGTGAGCCGGTCGCGCGGGCGGGGCCGTTAACACTTTCATCGCGCGTTGCTTTTTTCTGCCCGCACGACCGGCGGCCGGGCCGACCACAAGGTTCGGACAAGCCTATCGACCTACAACCGACGGGAGCATGGTCAGGAGGCCGACGACTCGCGCTTCGCCCCGAAATGGGCGGCCGGTCGCGGTCCAGGTGGGGCGCGCTTCCATGGATCCCGTCAATTTCTTCTCGCTCGCCTCGCAGCAGAACCGCTGGCTCAGCGTGCGCCAGTCGGCGGTCGCGCAGAACGTCGCGAACGTGAATACGCCGGGCTACAAGGCCGTCGACGTCGAGCCGTTCGAGGCCGTTCTCAACTCGACGGGCATCGAGATGCAAAAGACGCGGGCCTCGCACCTCAGCCCCATGAGCGGGGCCGGCAGTGAAGCGGAGACGGAAGAAAACGCCAAGTGGCAGGTCGTGCACTCGGGGAACAGCGTCAGCATCGAGGAGCAGATGCTGAAGGCCGGCGAGGTGTCGGGCGCCTATCAGCGCAACACCAGCGTCATGAAGACGTTCCACCGCATGCTGCTTGCCGCGTCACGGGGGTAATCGATGATCGATCCGATCAAGGTCGCTATTCAGGTGGCGTCGTCGGGCCTCGAGGCTCAGTCGCGGCGCATGCTCGTGGTGTCGGAGAACCTCGCCAACGCGTCGACGACCGGAAACACGCCGGGCGCCGATCCCTATACGCGCAAGACGGTGAGCTTCGAATCGGTGCTCGACGACATCTCGGGCGCCAACCTCGTGAAGGTCGACCGTGTCGATTCCGACAAGAAACCCTATCGCGTCGAGTACGATCCGAGCCATCCGGCGGCGGACGCGGACGGCAACGTCAAGCTGCCCAACGTGGACATGCTGGTTGAGCTCGCGGACATGCGCGAATCGAACCGCTCTTATGAAGCCAACCTGCAGATCATCAAGCAGGCGCGCTCCCTCTCCTCCATGACCATCGATCTTCTGAGGAGCTCGTGATGCTCGACGCGATCAACAGGCTCGCGCCCACGGGCCTCGGCGGCGTCAGCGGCGCACAGGGCCTCGCGCAGCCGACGCCCGTCGTCAGCACGCCCAATCCCGTTCAGACCGAGCCGCTGCCCACCGATTTCGGGACGGTGCTCGGGCGGATGACGCTGGACGCCATCAGCACCCTCAAGCAGGGCGAGGCGACGGCGGTTGCGGGCGTGCGCGGCCAGGCCACTACCCAGCAGGTCGTGGAGGCGGTCATGGCGTCGGAGCAGACGCTGCAGGCTTCCATCGCGATCCGCGACAAAGTCGTTTCGGCCTATCTCGAAATCAGCCGCATGACCATCTAGCGGTGCCAGTCAGGACAAGAGTCAGGACACGTCCATGAGAGCCCTTTCGATCGCTGCGACGGGCATGAACGCGCAGCAGACCAACCTCGAGGTGATCGCGGACAACATCGCGAACATCAATACCACCGGCTTCAAGCGGGCGCGGGCCGAGTTTACGGATCTGCTCTATCAGGCCGAGCGCGCGCTCGGGGCGCCGGTCCGTGGTGGGCAGGCGAACGTTCCGGAGGGCGCTTACATCGGGCTCGGCGTGCGCACGGCGGCGATCCGCAACCTGCATCAGCAGGGCTCTCTCGCGCAGACGACCAACGACTACGATCTCGCCATCAACGGCCGCGGCTTCTTCCAGATCACGGGACCGAACGGCGAGACGTTCTACTCGCGCGCCGGCGCCTTCAACAAGAACGACCAGGGCGTGATCGTCACCCTCGACGGCTACGAGGTGCAGCCGACGATGACGGTCCCGCAGGACGCGACGAGGATCACTATCAACGAGGCCGGCGAGGTCTACGCGACGATCCCCAACCAGCTCGAGCCGCAGCTCCTTGGCCAGATCACGCTCGCCAATTTCGTGAACGAGGTCGGGCTCGAGCCGATGGGCGGCAACCTCTACAAGCAGACGGAATCGTCGGGCGACCCGGTGACGGGCGTGCCGGGCGATCCCGGTTTCGGAAAGATTCATCAAGGCTATCTCGAGAACTCCAACGTGGACGCGGTGAAGGAGATCACGCAGCTCATCGCCGCGCAGCGGGCCTACGAGATGAACTCGAAAGTCATCCAGACGGTCGATTCCATGTACGGCACCGTCGCCAACAACATGCGGTAGCTTCCGAAGAGGGCAGCGATGATGCGCGGTCGGAGACCCGTTACTCGGATCAGGCGGGGCTCGCTCGCCGCGTTGGCGCGTGGCGTGCTTGCCGTCGTGCTCATGGCCGTCGCCTCGCCGCTCGCCGCCCAGGCGCGGGATTTCGTGTTTCCCGTGCCGCGCGTCACCATCTATCCGGGCGAGATGCTCACCGAGGACATGCTCGTGGACAAGGCGTTCCGGGGACGCGATTACGAGCGCCCGGGCCTCGTCGCGGCGCGCGAGGCGCTGGTCGGAAAAGTCGCACGCACGACGCTGCTGCCGAACGTGCCGGTGTCGATCGGCGGTGTCCGCGAGCCCTATGCGGTTCAACAGGGCCAGCCGGCCGTCATCTTCTTCAAGTCGGGGGGGCTCGTCATCTCCGCGACGGCGACCTCCCTCCAATCGGGGGCGCCCGGGGATATCATCAGTCTGCGCAACACCGATAGCGGAACGACCATCCGCGGTCGGGTGCAGGCCGATGGCACCGTGCTCGTAGGGATACCATGAGGCGCACGCTCGCAGCTCTCGGATTTCTGCTGCTGACATGCCTGCCCGCGCTCGCGGGCAGCAGCGCGAGCGTGCGGATCAAGGACATCACCGCCGTGCAGGGCGTGCGTCAGAACCAGCTCATCGGCTACGGCCTCGTGGTCGGCCTCAACGGCACCGGCGACACCCTCAACAACATTCCCTTCACCAAGCAGTCGCTGCAGGCGATGCTGGAGCGCATGGGCGTCAACATCCGCGGCGCCACCATTCGCACCGGCAACGTCGCGGCCGTGATGGTGACCGGCAACCTGCCCGCCTTCGGCACCCAGGGCACCCGCATGGACGTCACGGTCTCGGCGATGGGCGATGCCAGAAGCCTGCAAGGCGGCACGTTGCTCGTCACGCCGCTGCTCGGCGCCGACGGCAACGTTTACGCGGTGGCGCAGGGTTCGCTTGCGATCGGCGGCTTTTCCGCCGAAGGCGCCGCCGCGAGCGTCACGCGCGGCGTGCCGACGGTCGGGCGCATCGCCAACGGCGCCATCATCGAGCGCGAGATCGAATTCGCACTGAACCGGATGCCGAATGTCCGCCTGGCGCTGCGCAACGCCGACTTCACCACCGCCAAGCGCATCGCCGCCGCCCGCCGGACCGCAGCGGTCGAGCGCCGGCGGGCGCGACGGCTGATCGGCGGGCGGCTGTCGGCGTGCCGGGACAGATTGTTCCTGTTGGGACATTTTGTCCTCGTGTGCAGAATTGGGCTCCGAAATGCTCGGCTAGTCGGTCTCTGTGGTGGTCTTTTGCGCACGCTTTGTGGGCCCGGCGCCTGCTTCTATTGACTTGTTCCACGGACGGCAAGACATGCACAAGGAAAATCGACGCACCCGCCTTTGCGATTGCAATCGCACCTTCACCCTCGACGCGGCCAGCCTCGCGGCCGGCGGCGCGACGGTGAGCGTGCATCACGCGTTGTGCCGCGCCGAACTGGCCGATCTCGAGGCGGACCTGCAGGCGGGCCACGAAGTCGCGGTGGGCTGTACCCAGGAGCAGCCGCTGTTCGAGGCGCTCGCCGACGGCCTCGGCGCCGGCGAGCGGCTGTCGTGCTTCAACCTGCGCGAGGCCGCCGGCTGGTCGGCGCAGTCGGCGCAGGCCACGCCCAAGATCCTCGCCCTCGTCGCCGCCGCGACGGCGTTGCCCGAGGTCGAGCCGGTGCCCGGCGTGCAGCTCGCCGCCGGGCGAAGTCTGCTGGTGATCGGCGAGGCGGGCGCCGCGCTCGGCTGGGCCGAGCGGCTGCGCGCCAGCTTCGAGGTCGGCGTGCTCATCACCGGCCGCGCCGGCGAGGCCGAGCTGCCGGCGGACGACGACTACCCGGTGTGGAGCGGCAGCCCGCAGGCGCTCGCCGGCCATCTGGGCGCCTTCGAGCTCGAATGGGCGCAGGACAACCCGATCGATCTCGAGCGCTGCGTGCGCTGCAACGCCTGCGTGCGCGCCTGCCCGGAAGGCGCGATCGGCCCCGACCTGCAGGTCGAGCTCGCGCGCTGCCGCGGTCATCGCGCCTGCGTCGAGGTCTGCGGCGAGATCGGCGCGATCGACTTCGCGCGGCGCGATACCGTGCGCCGCGAGCGCTTCGACCTCGTGCTCGACCTCGGCGCCGAACCGCTGATCAGGCGCGTCGAGCTGCCCGACGGCTACGCCGCACCCGGCCGCGATCCCTTCGATCAGGCGCTCGCGGTGCAGCGCCTGGGCGAGCTCGTCGGCGAGTTCGAGAAACCGCGCTACGTCGCCTTCGAGGCCGGCCTGTGCGCCCATAGTCGTTCGCGCAAGACCGGCTGCAGCAACTGCATCGAGGCCTGCGCCGCGGAGGCGATCCGCAGCGCCGGCGACGTGGTCGAGGTCGATCCCTGGCTGTGCAAGGGCTGCGGCAGCTGCAGCACGGTGTGCCCCTCGGGCGCGCTGTCCTTCCAGTATCCGCGTGCCACCGACCTCGGTCGCGAGATCAAGCTGCTGCTCGCCGAATACGCGCGCGCCGGCGGCCGCGACGCCTGCCTGCTGTTCCATTCCGCCGAGGCCGGCGCCGCGGCGATCGCCCGCCTCGCGCGCCGCGGCCGCGGCCTGCCGGCGCGGGTGATCCCGGTCGAGGTGTGGAGCGCGGACGCGGTCGGGCTGGACCTGATGCTCGGCAGCCTCGCGCTCGGCGCCTGCCAGGTGGCGGTGCTCGCCGCCGGCAGCCACGACGCCGCGCCGCTGAAGGCGCAGGCCGGGCACGCGCAGGCGATTCTCGGCGGGCTCGGCTACGCGGGCGAGCACCTGCGCATCGTCGAGGCGATGGACGCCGACGACTGGCGCACGCTCGAGACCGCGCTGTGGGACTGGGCGCCGGCGGCCTCGGTCGCGCGCCCGGCCGGCTTCGCGCTCATGGCGCGCAAGCGCGAGACGCTCGATCTCGCGCTGCGCCACCTGATCGCCGAGGCGCCGGCGGCGAGCTCGCCGGCAGGCCTGCCGGCGGCGATCGCCCTCAGGCGGGGCGCGCCCTTCGGCGAGGTCCGTGTCAGCGAGGCGTGCACCCTGTGCATGGCCTGCACCGGCGCCTGCCCGGCGGGCGCGCTGCGCGCCGCGAGCGACGCCTACCGGCTCGAGTTCATCGAGCGCAACTGCCTGCAGTGCGGGCTGTGCGAGGTGTCCTGCCCGGAAGGGGCGATCGAACTCGCGCCCCGCCTGCTGCTCGGCGAGGCGGCGCGCCGCGCGCGCGGCCTGCGCGAGGCGGAGGTCTTCCACTGCGTCAGCTGCGGCGCGCCGATGGGCGCGGCGCCGGTGATCGAGGCGATGGTGGCGCGCCTGAGCGGCCACTCGATGTTCGCCACCGCGGCCGAGCGCGCCCGCCTGCGGATGTGCGCCGACTGCCGGGTGGTCGACCTGATGAAGAACGAGAACGGCGCCAAGGCCTGGGACCTGAGCGAATGAACGCACCGATCATGCTGCAGCCCGAACCGGTCCACAGCGAAGAGGATCGCGCGCGCGCCGATCACTACGCGCTGCTCGCGCGCCTGTTCCAGGCCGCGCCCGACGAGGGCTTGCTGGCGGCGCTGGTCGCGGCCGTCGTCTGGCCCGCTTCGGCCGGCGGCCTGCTGGTCCCGGCCCATCTGGTAGCGCTGTTCGTGTTCCTGGTCGCCGGCGCGGCCACCGATCCCGACTCCCCGCCATCGATGATGCGCCTCTACCTGCTTCTATGGGTGCTGTTCTATGCCGAATACGGGTTCCTGGCCCTGCATGCGCTAACCGCCTGAGCACAACGCCGGATACAGGAAGGCGGCCAGCACCAGCCCCGCCGTCCCCATCAGCAAGCCGATGCTCCAGAACGCCATTCGGTTCCAGTCGGCCGGCGCGCCGCGGGCGAAGCGGATCATGCGCCGGGCCAGCCACACGGACAAAGGCAGGGGAACGGCCACGGCCGCCGCCGCCAACCCGGGCAATCCCCACCCCACCAGCACCGGCAGCGACCCATAGGCCAATACCGGGAACAACGGATAGAACCGCGCCGCCCGCCGCTCGCCGAGCCGGGCCACAAGCGTCATCTTGCCCGCTTGCCGGTCAGTCGGCGCGTCGGGGGAGTTGATGACCAGGATCATCGCCGCTTGATGACAAGCAAGCGGCCAGACGACCGGCAGCAGCAAAACGCCCGGCTGTCCGACCTGCAAGCTGTAGCCGACCAAAGGCGTCAGCACGGGGACGATGAGCGCCGCGGCCGGTTCGCCCCAGCCGCGAGCGTTCAGCCGCAGCGGCGGGGCGCTATATTCCCAGGACAAAACAAGGCCGGCCAGCAACAGGGCGATGGGCCAGGCCGGTTGCCGATAGACCAGCACCAGGACGGCCACCACCGCCAGCGCCGACAGCCCCATCGCCACAGCGGCAACCAACGCCGCGCGCGGCGGCAGCAGCCCGTCGGCCAGCACCCGGCTGCCGCCCGACCAGCGCGAGGGGCGATCGACATACAGCCGGTCGGCGGCGAGATCAAAGTAGTCGTTGCTGAAGTGGGTCATCAACTGCACGGCCGTCACCGCCGCCTGCCCCCAGAGATACACCGGCCAATTGAGCGCATGGCCCTCATAGAGCGCCACGGCCGCGCCCAGGCCATAGAACAGGAAGCCGCCGGCCAGAAACAACGGCCGCGCCAGACGCAACAGGTAATAGGTCCGGCGCAGTCGGGTAGTCATGATGAAGATACGAGATACGAGCACACCCAAACCTGACAGGTGGGCGACAAAACCACGTGGCTAACCGGGGCGTTAATCGCCCACCTGTCAGGTTTTCATTCCGTCTGAGCACATTATAGCCGCCAATCAACGATTTTTGGATTACAATGATGTGAACGGTCGGCGATTCGACCCCTCCGCTGATGGCCATCACTGATAGCCGCCAGTCGGGTCATTGGACATATAACACAGCTATCACAAGGGCGAACTATGTCATCCTTCGACTATCCGACAATCAGGTGCCTGGCCGCCGGGATGGCGGCCGATCTGCTCGCCCTGTGGCGCGCGGACCACGCCGCCGTCCCGCCCGCATTTGCCGCGGCCGACCGGCTGGCCGCCTTGCTGGAGCCGGGCGTGGCCGCCTTTCTCGGCCAACTCATGATGCTGGCCCCTGAGCAAGCGGATAGCCTCCCGGCCATCATCGACCGCTTTTTCGCCGACCCGGCCACGGCCGACGCCTTCGACCGCTTCGCCGCGCGCCAAACCGGGCCAGCCAACGAGCTGGCCGATTTGCTGTTCGCCGCCGGGCTGGAACCGACCCTTGCCCTTCATCTCTATTTTCGCCAGGCACTGTCGATGATGTTCGCCGCCGTGGCCGCCGCGCTCGACACGCTCCCGCCCGACGAGCGGCCGCCCTTCGCCGTCGATGCCCCCCTGTCACTCATCACCTTCCATTACGCCATCTACAACGCCATCCCTCTGCCGGAGGGCGTTATCTCCTACGATCCGGGTATCGAATACTTCGACATGGAGGACATGAAGGCGTTTGTCGAGGCGTGGCAGGCTCAGGGGCCGGCGCGGGTCTCTCTCGACGGAGCCGTCGCCGCCGACGGCGTCACCGTGCTCCATGCCTGGCAACCGGCGCTGATGAGCGGCGCGGAGCCGCCGGAAGAAATGACCGAATCATTGCCGCCCGAAGAAGCCATGGCCGCCGAGGGACCGCCCGTGGAAATGCTGGAGGAGGCTACCGCGGGCGAATCACCCGCGCCGCAGCAGCCCTCCATATCGCCGCCGCCCGACGAAGCGCTGGCCCCCCTGCGCCTCGACGCGGCGCTGCCGGAGCACGTTGTCGTCGGCCGCGCCTTCGATCTGGCCGTCGGCATCAGGCAGCCCGACTCGCCCCCATTGGCCCCCGACGACCTGGCGCGGCGCGAGAGCGCCGACTTCGCCGCGGTGTGGCCGTCGGGCGCGGCCTTCATCCGCCTGCGGGTCCAGATCAGCGCCCCGGAGTGCCTCATCCACGGCGGCGACAGCCGCGACGTGCGCCTGCCGGCCGGAGCCGACGGCCCGCCGGTCTACTTCCAGCTCACCCCGCAGCAAACCGGGCCGCTCAGCGCCATCATCACCGTCTATCAGGAGACGGACTGGGTCGGCTCCACGCGCCTGCGCACGGAAGCGGGCGGCGAGGAACCGCGCGGCAAGCTGGTGATGACCGTGACCAGCCGACCGCTGGGCAACGGCGAGGTGAATCTGGTGCGGCTGCGCCGGGCGCTCGACGACGGCTACAACGACTCGGAGTTGCGCGACTTGTGCTTCGAGCTGGACATCGACTACGAGGATTTGCCGGGCGACGGGCAAAGCGCCAAGGCCCGCGAACTGGTGCTCTATGCCAAGCGCCGCGGCCAGATCGCCCAACTGGTCGAGTACGTCATGCGCGATCGGCCGCAGTTTTTAGTGACGAGTGACGAATGACGAGATACGAATGAAGAACGCCCCACGACGACGCGCTCTTCATTCGTATCTCGTATCTCGTANNCGAAGCCGAACAGGACGATGATCGCCACCGGAACGCCATAAGCGACGGAGAGCAGGAACGACACCAGCCCGCCGCCGCTCGACAACATGCGCCGCGGATCGGTCCATCCCAGCAACGCATAGCGGAAGCCGGTCGAGACGCTGATCGCGAGCAGCCCATAGCCGATGATCAGCCCCGCCACAAAGGCGTAGGGCAGCCAGCGCAGGTCGTAGCTGACAGCGAACCTCGCCCCGACAAGCACCGCCACAAACAGCAGCACGAACGGGACATAGATGCTCCACAGCTTGGCCGACCACACCTCGCGCGGCCGAATCGGGGCCGCCTTGAGCAGCGGGAACGCCCTGCCCTCCAGCGCCAGGGCATAAGTCGCCGTGTTCATCAGAAAGGTCGAACCCACGAACAGCGCCCAGGCTCCCATGAGCACGCCGGGGCTGAACATGGCCAAAAACACGGCCACAATCCCGGTAGCCCCGCCGGAATCCATCTGGGAGAAGGCCAGCAGGCTCTGATTGTCGCTGCCGCCGCTGCCGCGAAAGATCGCCAGCCCGCCGACGACGATGGCCACGAACCCGCCGCCGAGCAGGCTGACCATCTGCCGCGGATCGCGCAGGCGCAACAGCCAATCCTTCATGCCGATAGCCGCGGCCAATGAGCCGTTGAGAACGCGCCCCTTGCTTTCATCAAGCCCCTGACGCTTGCCGCCGGCGGTCTGCGTCTTCAGCCAGCCGGAGAGATAGAGCCGGTCGGCGGTCATGATGATGCCCACGAACAGCCCCAGCGTGACGACGAGGTAGGCCAGGATGCCCAGCACGCCGGTCATCTCGAACCGGCCCGCGTCGAGCGCCACGAGGCCACGCCCCGCCCAGAGCGTCGGGATGGGCAGCCGCTCGATGGTTTCGAGCGCCGATCCCAATGTACCGCTGGTGATATCCACCGCGATTTCCTGCGTGTCGCTGCCGTCGAGGAACAGGCGCGGCAACTGGAACAGCAGAGCGATGGCGATGCCCACAAAGGCGTAGGCGGCCGTCAACAGTTCGTTCAACCGGTTGACCGGCAGCACGCGCACCAGCAGCATGGCGATCACCGCGCCCACCGACAACCCGAACAGCGGGGCCAGCAGCAGCATCACGCCGCCAAGCAGGAAGTAGATGGGCCCCGCGCCGATGCCCACGCCATAGGCCACAAAAGCCGGCGCGGCAAAGAGCAGCAACAGCAGCAGATTCGACGGCGCGCGGCTCAACAGCTTGGCGACCATGACCGACCGGGTGTGCACCGGCGCAACCATCAGCCGGTCCAGGTCGCCGCTCAGGAACAGCGACTTCACCGCCTGATTCATCCCGAATACCAGCACGCCGATCAGAACAAACGTCAGCAACAGGCCGGGGACAAGCCCCAAGGGCAAGGAGACCGGCAGATCAGAGCCGGTCAGAAATGACGCGCCATAACCGGCCAGGCCCGAAAAAACGCTGATGAACAGGATGCCGATGGCGGCGAGGATAAACCCCAGGATGCGCAACGCCGACTGGCTGGTGACCTCGCGCCGGTCGAGCAGCCAGTAGAGCTTCATGAGAAGCCAGGTATCAGATACCATCTTCCAGCTCCTTAACCATCGCATCCACGTCGCTGCCGCCGGTCAACTCCAGGAAGATATCTTCCAGCGACTGATCGCCGCGCATCCGCCGCAGTTCCTCGACGCGGGCGTCGGCCACGATGCGACCCTTGTTGATGATGATCACCCGGTCGCACATCGTCTGGGCGATCTCCAGGATATGGGTGGAGAAGAAGATCGCGCCGCCGCCGTCGCGGTGGCGGATCATCAGGTCCTTGATGAGCCGGGCCGAGCGCGGGTCGAGGCCGACGGTCGGCTCGTCCATGAAGACGATCTGCGGATCATGGAGAAACGCGCCGATGATGGCCACTTTCTGCTGCATGCCGTGGCTGAACGTGTCCAGCAGGCTGCCGGCCACGTCGGTCAGCTCGAACATGTCCAGCATCGGCCGGATACGCTGCTCCACCTTCTCCGGCGGCACCTTGTACAACTGCCCGACGAAGCGCAGATACTCCTGCGCCTTCAGCTTGCCGTAGAGGTTGGGCGTGTCGGGCGCGTAGCCGATGCGCGCCTTGGCCTCCATCGGCGAAGTCGCCATATCGAAACCGGCCACGCGAGCGACGCCGGACGTGGGGCCGAGCAGGCCGGTCAACATCTTGATGGTGGTGGTCTTCCCCGCGCCGTTCGGCCCCAAAAAGCCGACGATCTCGCCCGGCGCGAGCGAGAAATTGGCATTATCCACGGCGACAAACTCGCCGAAAAGCCGGGTTAAATTCTCAGCCACAAGAACTGGTTCGGACATTCACAAACTCCTTAAAAAAGTTGACGTGTCATCGCTTATCTTACCTTATTCTACGGATTAAGCGGAAATGAGTTGCCGTAGAGCAGACATTCCTGTCT
>JRYI01001400.1_pt1 | contig 15445 bp, 19 predicted proteins | sample 235361 | NCBI WGS metagenome assembly JRYI01 (sample SAMN03074212, study PRJNA261471) | activated sludge metagenome | biome: Common Effluent Treatment Plant; feature: Wastewater; material: Activated sludge; isolation source: activated biomass in a lab-scale reactor treating industrial wastewater at...
CGGCGCTCACCGCGCTGCACGACATGATGCGCGAGGGCCGCATGGAGAAGCGCTACCTGGCCCTGGTGGCGGGCCGCTGGTCCAACCCGCTGCAGCACGTAAAGGCGCCGCTGCACAAGTACCTCACCGCCGAGGGCGAGCGCAGGGTGAGAGTGAGCGAGGAGGGCAAGCCCTCACACAGCATCGTGCGCCTGGTGAAGCGCTGGGCCGACTACAGCCTGGTCGAGGTGGAACTCCGCAGCGGCCGCACGCATCAGATCCGCGTACACCTCACCCATCTCGGCTTTCCGCTGTGCGGCGACGACAAGTACGGTGACTTCGCGCTCAACAAGCGGCTCGAGGCCGAGGGCCTGAAGCGGATGTTCCTGCACGCGGCGAAGCTCGCCTTCGCCCATCCGCTGAGCGGGGAGCCGTTGAGCTTCGAGGCGGCGCTGCCGGACGAACTGCAGGACTTCGTCGATCGCCTCGAGACGGAACACAAGGGATCAAAGGGCAAGAGCAATGGCTGAGCGCTTCGAACTCATCGTCTTCGACTGGGACGGCACGCTGATGGACTCGGCGGGCGCGATCGTGCGCGCGATGCAGGCCTCGTGCGTCGATCTCGGCCTGCCCGCGCCGAGCGAGGACGATGCCCGCTACGTGATCGGGCTCGGCCTGATCGACGCCCTGCGCCACGTCGCCCCGGGCCTGCCCGAGCGCGACTATCCGAAGATCTCCGAGCGCTACCGTCACCACTTCCTGTCGGGCGACCGCGAGCTGAGCCTGTTCCCGGGGGTCGCCGACACCGTCGCCTGGCTGGCGGATTCGGGCCGGATGCTCGGGGTGGCGACCGGCAAGAGCCGGGTCGGGCTCGATCGCGCGCTCGCCCACTCGGGGCTCGCGCCCTTCTTTCACAGCACGCGCTGCGCCGACGAGTGCTTCTCGAAGCCGCATCCCGCGATGCTCGAGGAGATCATGGATGAGCTCGGGGTCGAGCCGGCGCGCACGCTGATGGTGGGCGACACCACCCACGACCTGCAGATGGCGCGGAACGCCGGGGTCGCCGCGCTGGCGGTCAGCTTCGGCGCCCACCCGGCGGCGGCGCTGCAGGCGGAGTCGCCGCTCGCCTGTCTGGACACGCCGGCGGCCTTCGCCGCCTGGCTGCGGCAGCACGCCTGAGCGCGTCAGCCGAGCAGCAGGAACAGCGCGGGCCGTTTCGCGAGCCGCGCCGGCGGCGCCTTGCGCCACGCCGAGATCGTGCGGGTGTGGAGGAATTCGTCGGCGGTGGTGAGGTCGCAGGCGACGCACAGCCGGGTCTGCGGCGTGCAGTGCTTGAGCAGGGCCTCGAACAGGCGCTCGTTGCGGTAGGGCGTCTCGATGAAGATCTGGGTGCGCTGCAGCTGGCGCGATTCGGCCTCGAGGGCGCGGATGCGCGCGTCGCGCTCGGCCTCGGCCACCGGCAGGTAGCCGTGGAAGGCGAAGCTCTGGCCGTTGAGGCCGGAGCCCATCAGGCCGAGCAGGATCGACGAGGGGCCCACCAGCGGCACAACCCGGATGCCGAGCGCGTGGGCGCGGGCGACCAGGCGGGCGCCCGGGTCGGCCACCGCCGGGCAGCCCGCGTCCGACATCAGGCCGAGATCGGTGCCGTCGAGGGCGGGGGCGAGCAGGGCGTCGAGCGCGGCCTGGTCGCCGGCGCCGCCGTCGGGCGGCAACTCGCGGATGTCGGTGTCGCGCAGCGGGTGCGGATAGTCGAGCTGCTTGAGGTGGGCGCGCGCCGCACGCGCGGTCTCGACGACGAAATGCCGCAGGCCGGCGGCGATCGCCTGCGCCTGGGCCGGCAGGAAGCTGGCCCAGGGGGCCTCGCCGAGCCCGACGGGGACCAGGTAGAGGGTGCCGAGCGGGGGGGTTGGGCGGTCTGCGCGCATCAGGGCAGCTCCACGCCTTCGGCGCGCAGCATGCGCGACAGCGCGATCAGCGGCAGGCCGATGAGCGCGGTGGGATCGTCACCCGACAGCGCGTCGAGCAGGCTGATGCCGAGGCCTTCGACCTTCGCGCTGCCCGCGCAGTCGAGCGGCCGCTCCTTCGCAACGTAGCGGCGGATCTCGTCGTCACCGAGTTCACGAAAGCGCACCAGGGTGGGCACGGCCTCGCATTGGATGCGGCCGCTGCGCGTGTCGAGCACCGCGAGCGCGGTGTGGAAGGCCACCGTGCGACCGCGCATGCGTTGCAGCTGCGCGATCGCGCGCGCCTCGCTGCCCGGCTTGCCGAACACCTCGTCGCCGAGATGGGCGACCTGGTCGCTGCCGATGATCAGCGCGCCGGGATGGGCGGGGGCGACCGCGCGCGCCTTCGCGATCGCGAGCCGCTCGGCGGTGGCGGCCGCGTGCTCGCCAGGCAGCGGGGATTCATCGACTTCGGGGCGGGCGGTCTCGAACGGCAGCTGCAGGCGTTCGAGCAGCATGCGGCGATAGGCGGAGGTGGAGGCGAGGACCAGTTTCATCGGATCGGCATGTCGGGCGGCTTGGGGAAAACCCCGCCATTGTCGCATCCGCGGTTTCCGCCGGTCATGCGTCGATGTCGATTTTCCGTTGGCAAACGGAAAAAATTGATATACTTGCGCGCTTATGTCGGAGCAAAGCGTTCAATCCTCTTACATCGCCGACCCGTTCCGGTTCGCGGCCGAAGGCCGAAGCCTGTCCGGGACGGTGGCGGTCGCGCAGCTCACCCGCCTGGCGGACGCGCTCGCGGACCATGACGGGACGGTGAGCTTCGCGATCGCCGGCCGGCTCGACGCCGAGCGCAGGCCGCAGTTGCGGGTGACGGCGCAGGGCATGCTGAATCTGCGCTGCCAGCGCTGCCTCGGCGCGATCGCCTGGTCGCTCCAGCTCGACAGCGCGCTGCAGCCGGTGCGCTCGGGTCAGCCGATCCCGGAAGAGGAGCTGGAAGACGACGAGGTCGATGCGATCGAGATGGATGGCGAGCTCGCGGTGCTCGGCCTGATCGAGGACGAAATCCTGCTCGCGCTGCCGATCGTGCCACGACACGAAAACTGTGATTCGCTCCGCCCCGACGGCGGAACGGTAAAGGAATCGCCTTTTGCCCGGCTGTCCGCACTGCGCGGCACGGGCAGGAACTAGGCGCAAACATTTGTATCAGGAGCATTAATCATGGCCGTTCAGCAGAACAAGAAGTCCCCCTCCCGTCGCGGCATGCGTCGTTCGCACGACGCCCTCGGCACCCCGGCGCTCGCGGTCGAGTCGACCACCGGCGAAGTGCATCTGCGTCACCACGTGAGCCCCAACGGCTTCTACCGCGGTCGCAAGGTCATCGCCACCAAGGGCGAGTGATCGGCTCCGCTGCCTGATCCGAAGGCGGCGCAGCGCATTCGGCGCTGCGCCGCCTTTTTTTCCCGAAAGAATTCCTGATTCACGCGAGATGCCGATGGATGTCACCATAGCAGTAGACTGCATGGGTGGCGATCACGGTGCGGTCGTGACCGTTCCGGCCGCACTCAATTTCCTGCGTGCCCACCCCGCAGCCCGCATCATTCTGGTCGGCCGTGAAGAACTCATCCGCCCGCTGACCGAACAGGCCGCCGCCGAGTTCGGCGAACGCCTGCGCATCCGCCATGCCAGCGAGGTCGTCATGTCCGACGATCCGCCGGCGATCGCGATGCGCACCAAGAAGGATTCCTCGATCCGCGTCGCCGCCGACCTGGTGAAGGCGGGCGAGGCGCATGCGGCCGTCTCCGCCGGCAACACCGGCGCGCTGATGGCGATCTCCCGCTTCGTGCTGAAGACCCTGCCCGGCATCGACCGGCCGGCGATCGCCACCGTGCTGCCCAACCTGCGCGGCCACTCCTACGTGCTCGACCTCGGCGCCAACGTCGATTGCTCGGCTGAGCATCTGCTCCAGTTCGGCGTCATGGGCGCGATGCTGGTGGCGGCGATCGAGCGCCGCGAGCGCCCCAGCGTGGGCCTGCTCAACATCGGCGAGGAGGCGATCAAGGGCAACGAAGTGGTCAAGGAGGCGGCCGAGCTGCTGCGCGCGAGCGGGCTCAACTTCCACGGCAACGTCGAGGGCGACGACATCTACAAGGGCACGGTCGATGTCATCGTGTGCGACGGCTTCGTCGGCAACGTCGCGCTGAAGACCTCCGAGGGCCTGGCGCAGATGCTCGGCACCTTCCTGCGCCAGGAGTTCACCCGCAACTGGCTCACCAAGCTGATGGCGCTGGTGGCGATGCCTGCGCTGAAACGCTTCAAGCAGCGCGTCGATCATCGCGCCTACAATGGTGCGCCGCTGCTCGGCCTGCGCGGGGTCGTGGTCAAGAGCCACGGCTCGGCCGACGCCTTCGCCTTCGAGCAGGCGATCAACCGGGCGGCCGAGGCGGCGGGCAACAGGCTGATCGAACGGATCAGCGAACGCATGGCGAGCATGAACGAGGGGAAAGCATGATTCATGTAAGGATTGCCGGCACGGGCAGCTACCTGCCGGGCGAGCCGGTCAGCAACCACGACCTGGTCGCCCGCGGCATCGACACGTCGGACGAATGGGTCGCGACCCGCACCGGCATCCGCGCCCGCCACCTGGCGGCGGCCGACGTGGGCTCGAGCGATCTCGCGCGCGTCGCCTGCGAGCGCGCGATTGAGGCGGCGGGCTGCGAGGCGGAGGACGTCGACCTCATCATCGTCGCCACCTCCACGCCCGACTACATCTTTCCCAGCACCGCGGCGCTGCTGCAGGCCAAGCTCGGCATCCGCAACAACTGCGCCGCCTTCGACGTGCAGGCGGTGTGCGCGGGCTTCATCTACGGGCTGACGATCGCCGAGAAGTTCATCCGCTCGGGCAGCCACAAGCGCGCCCTGGTGGTCGGCGCCGAGGTCTTCTCGCGCATCCTCGACTGGTCCGACCGCAGCACCTGCGTGCTGTTCGGCGACGGCGCCGGCGCGGTGGTGCTCGAGGCCTCGGATCAGCCCGGCATCCTCGCCTCCGCGCTGCATGCCGACGGCAGCCATCATCCGATCCTGTGCGTGGCCGGCGGCGTCGCCTCGGGGCAGGTGATCGGCGATCCCTTCCTGCGCATGGACGGGCAGGCGGTGTTCAAGTTCGCGGTGAAGGTGCTCGGCGAAGTGGCCTCCGAGGTGCTCGACAAGGCCGGCGTGACGCCCGAATCGGTGAACTGGCTGATTCCGCACCAGGCGAACCTGCGCATCATCCAGGCCACCGCGAAGCGGCTCGGACTGTCGATGGACAACGTGATCACCACCGTCGATCGGCACGGCAACACCTCGGCAGCGTCGATTCCGCTCGCGCTGGACGTGGCCGTGCGCGAGGGCCACCTCCAGCGCGGCCAGCGGATCGTGCTCGAGGGCGTCGGCGGCGGCTTCACCTGGGGTGCGGCGCTGATCGACTTCTGAGCGTTCTGCGTGCAATCTCGAAATAGCGGAGGAGTGATGGCTTTTGCACTGGTTTTCCCCGGTCAGGGATCGCAGTCCGTCGGCATGATGAATGCCTATGGCGAGTCTGCGGTGATTCGCGAGACCTTCGCCGAGGCGTCCGAGGCGCTCGGCGAGGATTTGTGGCAGATGGTGTGCGAGGGGCCGGCCGAGCGCCTCGCGCTCACGGTCAACACCCAGCCGCTGATGCTCACCGCCGGTGTCGCGACCTGGCGCGCCTGGTGCGCCGCGGGCGGCCCGCAGCCGGCGATGGTCGCCGGCCACAGCCTCGGCGAGTACTCCGCCCTGGTCGCCGCGGGCGCGCTGGCCTTTGCCGACGCGGTGCCGCTGGTGCGCTTCCGCGCGCAGGCGATGCAGGAGGCGGTGCCGGCAGGCGAAGGCGCGATGGCGGCGGTGATGGGCCTGGAGGCCGACGCGGTGCGCGAAGCCTGCGCCGAGGCGGCGCAGGGCGAGGTGGTCGAGGCGGCCAACCTCAACGCGCCGGGCCAGATCGTCATCGCGGGCGCGAAGGCGGCAGTCGAGCGCGCGGCCGACGCCGCCAAGGCGCGCGGCGCCAAGCGCGCGGTGTTGCTGCCGGTGTCGGCGCCCTTCCACTGCGCGCTGATGCGCCCGGCGGCCGAGCGCCTCGCCGAGCGCCTCGCGGGCGTCAGCATCGCGACCCCGCAGATCGCGGTGCTCAACAACGTCGACGTCGCGGTCCGCACCTCGCCGGACGAGATCCGCGAGGCCCTGGTGCGCCAGGCCTTCTCGCCGGTGCGCTGGATCGAGACGGTGCAGGAGATGGGGCGCCGCGGCATGCGCCACGTCATCGAATGCGGCCCGGGCAAGGTGCTCGCGGGCATGACCAAGCGGATCGCCAAGGACGTGGAAGGCGGCTCGGCCCATGATGCGGCGAGCCTGGAACAATCGATTGCTGCGGTGAGGGGTTGAGCATGAGTTTTTCGCTTGAAGGGCAGGTCGCCCTGGTCACCGGTGCGTCGCGCGGCATCGGCCGTGCGGTCGCGCTCGAACTCGGCCGTCTCGGCGCCACCGTGGTCGGCACCGCCACCTCCGAGGCGGGCGCGGCCGAGATCGACAAGGCGATCGTCGACGCCGGCCTGAAGGGCGCGGGGATGATGCTGAACGTCACCGACGCGGCCGCCTGCGAGGCACTGGTGAGCGAGGTCGAGAAGCGCTTCGGCGTGGTTGGCATCCTGGTCAACAACGCCGGCATCACCCGCGACAACCTCGCGATGCGGATGAAGGACGAAGAGTGGGATGCGGTGCTCGACACCAACCTGCGCGCGGTCTTCCGCATGAGCAAGCTGGTGATGCGCGGCATGATGAAGGCGCGCGCCGGCCGCATCATCAACATCACTTCGGTGGTGGCCGCCTCCGGCAACCCGGGGCAGGCCAACTACGCGGCGGCCAAGGCCGGCGTGGCGGGCATGAGCCGCGCGCTGGCGCGCGAGCTGGGCAGCCGCAACATCACGGTCAACTGCGTGGCGCCGGGCTTCATCGACACCGACATGACGCGTGCGTTGCCCGAGGCGGCGCGCGACGCGCTGCTCGGCAACATCGCGCTCGGCCGCCTCGGCCGTCCGGAAGAGATCGCCGGCGCCGTCGCCTTCCTCGCCTCGCCGGCCGCCGCCTACGTGACGGGAACCACCCTGCACGTCAACGGCGGCATGTACATGTCCTGAGCGCCGGCAGGATAGCGGTTCCCCGTCGTTTTGGTAGAATACGGCGGCTTTTCTCAATTTACAGACCACAGTGTCTAGAAGGAGTTTTTCATGGAAAACATCGAGCAGCGCGTCAAGAAGATCGTCGCTGAGCAACTTGGCGTGAACGAATCGGAGATCAAGAACGAGTCCTCGTTCGTGGACGATCTGGGCGCGGATTCGCTGGATACCGTGGAACTGGTGATGGCCCTCGAAGAAGAATTCGAGTGCGAGATCCCCGACGAGGAAGCCGAGAAGATCACCAGCGTCCAGCAGGCGATCGACTACGTGAACGCCAACGTCAAGAAGTAAGAACACCCAAGCGTCCTTCCGGGTCTCGCAGCTTGCGGGATCCGGATCGAATCGTCATTTCCTCCGCCTTGTTTCCATACGGAGCTGCCAGTGTCGCGTCGTAGAGTCGTCGTGACCGGTCTGGGACTCGTCTCGCCGGTCGGTAATACTGTTCCCGAAGCCTGGGAGAACCTGCTCGCGGGCAAGAGCGGCATTACCGAGATCACCCGCTTCGATGCCAGCGCCTTCCCGGTCCGCATTGCCGGCGAGGTGAAGGGCTTCGACGTGGCAGCCTATCTGTCGCCGAAGGAAGCGCGTCGCATGGACGTGTTCATCCACTACGGCATGGCGGCCGGGATCCAGGCCATTCGTGATTCGGGGATCGAGATCACCGATGCGAACTCGGACCGGATCGGCGTCAATATCGGCTCGGGCATCGGCGGCCTGCCGATGATCGAAGACACGCACAACGACTTCCTCAACGGGGGTCCGCGCAAGATCTCTCCCTTCTTCATTCCGGGCACGATCATCAACATGATCTCCGGCAACCTGTCGATCATGTTCGGTTTGAAGGGTCCGAACCTCGCGGTGGTGACCGCCTGCACCACCGGCCTCCATGCGATCGGCATGAGCGCGCGGATGATCGAGCACGGCGACGCCGACCTCATGGTGTGCGGCGGCGCCGAATCCACCGTGACCGCGCTGGCGATCGGCGGGTTCGGTTCGGCGAAGGCGCTGTCGACGCGCAACGACGACCCCGCCACCGCGAGCCGTCCGTGGGACAAGGACCGCGACGGCTTCGTCCTGGGCGAGGGCGCCGGCGTCATGGTGCTGGAAGAGTACGAGCACGCGGTCAAGCGCGGGGCGAAGATCTACGCCGAGGTCGCCGGCTTCGGCATGAGCGGCGACGCCTACCACATGACCGCGCCGGACACCGACGGCCCGCGCCGCAGCATGGTCAACGCGTTGCGCAACGCCGGGATCAACCCGGACGAGGTCCAGTATCTGAACGCCCACGGCACCTCGACGCCGCTCGGCGACAAGAACGAGACCGAGGCGATCAAGCTCGCCTTCGGCGTCGATCTGGCCCGCAAGCTGGTGGTCAATTCGACCAAGTCGATGACCGGCCATCTGCTCGGCGGCGCGGGCGGCCTCGAGTCGGTGTTCTCGGTGCTCGCGGTGCACCATCAGGTCTCGCCGCCGACGATCAACATCTTCGAGCAGGATCCGGAGTGCGATCTCGACTACTGCGCGAACGAGGCGCGGCAGATGAAGATCGAGTACGCGATGAAGAACAACTTCGGCTTCGGCGGCACCAACGGCACCCTCGTCTTCCGGCGCGCCTGAGCGGCCGGGCATGGCCCCGCCATGCACTATCCGCTGAGGCTCGAGCTGCGCCCTTCACGGGGCGTGATGGCGTCAGTCCTGCTCGCCCATGGGGCGGCGGCGCTGGCGCTTTTTCATGTCCTGACGGGCAGGGTGGGGGATGACGGCGGCTGGGCGCTTGCAGGCGGCGCGGTCTTCCTTGGCGGCTTGCTCGCGCGCTCGCTGGCGCACGCGCTGCGCGGCGAGCGCGACCGCGCGGGGAGGGTGATCACGCTCGCCGCCGACGGCGGCGCGACGCTGAGCGAGGGCGAAGCGGAGGTGGCGTATCGGGTCCGTCCCGGCGCGGTGGACTTCGGCTGGGCGGTCTGGATGACGCTGGAGCCGGTCGTCGGCGAGCGCGCCGGCGCGGCCGCTCGGACGCGGTCGATGATGCTCGTTCCGTCCAGCCTGCCGCCCGGCGCCTGGCGGCCGCTCCGGATCTGGCTCCGGCACAAGGCCGGCGCGGCGGCGGCGGGCTAGCGCGCGGGCGTGCGCCGCGGCGGGCGCAGGAGGGTGGGGCGCGCGCGGGGCAGGGTCTCGGGGTAGTCGGCCGAGGCGTGCAGGCCGCGGCTTTCCTTGCGCCGCAGGGCGCAGCGCACGATGAGGTCGGCGGTCACCACCAGGTTGCGCAGCTCGATCAGGTCGTTGCTGACGCGGAAGTTGGAATAGAACTCGTGGATCTCGCGTTGCAGCATCCGGATGCGGTGCTGCGCGCGTTGCAGTCGCTTGGTGGTGCGCACGATGCCCACGTAGTCCCACATCGCCTGTCGCAGTTCGGCCCAGTTGTGGGTGATCACCACTTCCTCGTCGGCGTCGGTGACCCGGCTCTCGTCCCACTCGGGCAGGGCGGGGCGGGCTGCCTGCGGCTGCGACAGGATGTCCTTCGCCGCGGCTTCGCCGAACACCAGGCACTCGAGCAGCGAGTTGCTGGCGAGACGGTTCGCGCCGTGCAGGCCGGTGAAGGCGGATTCGCCCACCGAGTAGAGGTGGGGGACGTCGGTGCGGGCGGCGAGGTCGGTGACGATGCCGCCGCACGAATAGTGGGCGGCGGGCACGACCGGGATCGGGTCCCGGGTGATGTCGATGCCGAGCTCGAGGCAGCGCGAGTGGATGGTCGGGAAATGCTCGCGGATCCATTCGGCCGGCTTGTGCGTGATGTCCAGGTAGACGCAGTCGAGGCCGCGGCGCTTCATCTCGCGGTCGATGGCGCGGGCGACGATGTCGCGCGGCGCGAGTTCGGCGCGCGGATCGTGATCGGGCATGAAGCGCGTGCCGTCGGGCAGGCGCAGCACGCCGCCCTCGCCGCGCACCGCCTCGGAGATGAGGAAGGACTTCTCCTGCGGGTGGTAGAGGCAGGTGGGGTGGAACTGGATGAATTCCATGTTCCCGACCCGGCAGCCGGCGCGCCAGGCCATCGCCACCCCGTCGCCGGTGGCGACGTCCGGGTTGGTGGTGTACAGATAGACCTTGCCGGTGCCGCCGGTGGCGAGCACCGTGTTGCGCGCGCCGAAGGTCACGACCCGGCCGGCCTCGATGTCGAGCACATAGGCGCCGAGGCAGCCGAGCTCGGGGCGGCCGATCTTGTCGCCAACCACGAGGTCGATCGCGATGTGGCGCTCGAAGATGTCGATGTTGGGGTGCGCGCGCACCTGGGCGCCGAGCGTCGCCTGCACCGCGGCCCCGGTGGCGTCGGCGGCGTGGATGATGCGGCGGTGCGAGTGCCCGCCCTCGCGGGTGAGGTGGTAGCCAATCGCGGATTGATCCTCGCGGGTGAAGGGCACGCCGCGGTCGATCAGCCATTCGATCGCCTTGCGGCTGTTCTCCACCACGAAGCGGGTGGCGACCGGGTCGCACAGGCCGGCGCCGGCGGTGAAGGTGTCCTGGATGTGGGCCTCGACGCTGTCGGTGGCGTCGAGGACCGCGGCGATGCCGCCCTGGGCCCAGGCGCTGGCGCTGTCGGTGAGTTCGCGCTTGGTGACCAGGGCCACGCGCTGGTGGTCGGCGAGGCGCAGGGCGAGCGACTGTCCTGCGGTGCCGCTTCCGAGAATGAGGACGTCGTACTGTTTCACCCTGAATCCATCCGGCCGTTGCGAGAAGTCGAAAAATATAGCACGCGGCGCCCGCCTCAGCATGGCGGCATCGGTTGGCGCAGGCGTCGTGTGCGCTGCGACAAAACCCCTTTCGGCGTCTGAACTAATCGTGGAGGGGCCTGTCTTCAGGACAGGTGTCGTTTTTTGGATTGGGGCGGGCGCTCGCGTATACTCGGATGGTTTTCGTCATCCGAAGCCAGAGACCCATAACCCCATGAGCGATCGTGAAATCGATCAGCAACTTGTCGAGCGCGTACAGCGCGGTGACAAGCAGGCGTTCGGCCTGCTGGTATCCAAGTACCAGCGGAAGCTGAACCGTTTGTTGTCGAGGCTGATCCGCGATCCCGCCGAGGTCGAGGACGTGGCACAGGAGACCTTCATCAAGGCCTATCGGGCGCTCGGATCCTTCCGTGGAGACAGTGCCTTCTATACCTGGCTCTACCGGATCGGCATCAACACCGCGAAGAATTACCTGGTATCACAGGGGCGCAGGGCGCCCACGTCCACCGGATTCGATTCGGAGGAAGCAGAAGGCTTCGAGGATGCATATCAGCTGCGCGACATCAACACGCCCGAGCGGCTGATGATGTCGAAGCAGATCGCCGAGGTCGTCGACGAGGCGATGGCGATGCTTCCCGAAGAGCTGAGGACGGCGATCATGCTGCGCGAACTCGAGGGCCTGAGCTACGAGGAGATCGCGAACATCATGGATTGCCCGATCGGCACGGTGCGCTCACGCATCTTTCGTGCGCGCGAGGCGATTTCGGAAAAACTGCGGCCGTTGCTCGATACGGCCCCTGACAAACGTTGGTAGGTGTTGGCATGAAGGACAGACTCTCGGCATTTCTGGATGGCGATCTGGACGGGCAGGCGGGAGCGCCGCTACTGGAACGGCTGCGCAACGATCCCGGGTTGAAGAGGGACTGGGAGGCTTACCACCTGATCGGCGACGTGCTGCGAGGGGATTCGGCCGGGTCGAGCGATTTCGTCGACCGCGTCATGGCGAGGATCGAGGACGAGCCGGTCCTGTTGGCGCCGGGCGTCGCTGCCGCGGCGGCCGCGAACCGGTCGCGCGGCGGCTGGCAGGCGCTGATGGCGATCGCAGCCTCGGTGATGGGCGTGGCGGCGGTGGGCATCGTCGCCGCCTCGCTCTACTCCGGCGAGCCGAGACTGGCGCAGATGGCGGAGATGAAGCGCAGCGCGCCGGCGACGCCGGTCCTCGCCCAGGCGCAGCCGCGCGATCCGCTCCCGCTGCGCACGGTGTCCGCCGACCGCAACATCGAGTACGTCTTCGCCCACCAGGGCTTGAGCGGCAGCGGGGCCATGCCGGGCGCCGTGCACTACGTGAGAGCGGTCTCTTCGGTGGCGCAGGATTCGGCCCGATGAGGAAACTCCTCGTCGCGGTCGCCGGCAGCTGTCTCGTGCTCGCGTCCTCGATGGCGCGGGCCGACGTGCCGGGCGATCCCCTGTCGTGGCTGGGACGCATCGCCTCCGCCGCCGAGCGGGTCAATTTCACCGGCACCTTCATGTACCAGTCGGGCGCGCATTCGGAGACCTCGCGCATCGCCCACCGGGTCGACGAGCACGGGCAGTTCGAGCGCCTCGAGGTGCTCGACGGCAGTCCGCGCGAGGTGATCCGGGTCGGCAGCGAGGTCCGCTGCGTGCTGCCCGACGAGCGCACCGTGATCATCGATCGGGCCAACGCGCGCCGGGTGTTTCCGGTGCGCCTGCCCGACACCTTTCGCTCGCTCGCCGAGAGCTATCGCATCAGCAAGGGCCGGGTGAGCCGGGTCGCGGGCTACGAGGCGCAGGCGATCGTGCTCGAGCCGCGCGACAACCTCCGCTACGGCCGCACGCTGTGGGCGGAACGGCAGACCGGCTTGCTGCTCAAGTCGCGCATCGTGGACGAGAACGGCGGGGTGGTGGAGCAGATCACCTTCAACGACCTTCGCATCGGCGGCGAGATCGGCGAGGAGCTGCTCAAGCCGCGCTTCGAGTACAACGACAGCTGGCGCGTCGTCCATGCCGGCGGCAACGCGATCGCGCGCGAGGACACCGGCTGGGGGGTGGCGCCGCCGCTGCCGGGCTTCGCCCTGGTGTCGGCGATGAAGCGACCGCTCGGGCAGGACCGCGGCGAGGCGATCCACCTCGTGTTCAGCGACGGCCTCGCCTCGATCTCGTTGTTCATCGAACCGCTCGCCGACGCCGCCGCCCAGGACGCGCTCGGCGAGCAAGCCAACGGCGCGATCAACATCTACAAGCGCGCGGCCCACGGCCACCTGATCACCGCGCTCGGCGAGGTCCCCGCGCGTGCGGTGCGCCGCCTCGCCGACGCGGTGCAACCCGGCGTGAACTGACATGGAAGCCTTTGCTCGCGTTCAGCGCATCGACAACGATCGCGTCTGGCTGAAGGTGCTCGATGCCGGCGGCGGCTGCGGCCGCTGCCACGAGCCGGGCGGATGCCGTTCGGTGCAGATCACCCAGGCCTTCGGCCTGCCGCGCGACGAGTTCGCGCTGCCGCGAAAGGACGGCGTGGCGGTGGGCGATCGGGTCCGGATCGCGATCGCCGACGGCGCACCGCTGCGCGCGGCGCTGCTGAGCTACGGGCTGGGTGCGGCCCTGTTGCTGCTCGGGGCCGCGATCGGCGCCGGCGTGACCGATGGCAACGCGGACCTCGGCGCAGCCGCCGGCGCGGTGGCGGGGCTTGCGCTGGCGGTGGCCGTCAATCGCATCCTTCCGCGCAGCCGTACCTGGCGGGCCGGGCTGCGGATGGAGATCGCGCCCGAGGCCGCCTGCCTGCGCCCCGACGGGAACGGCGTGCGATGATCCTCGCGCTGCGGCGGATGCTGGCCGGGCTGACCCTGTCGATGTTGCTCGCCGGCAACGGTCAGGCGCTCGAGTCGCTGCCCGACTTCACCCAGCTCGTCGAGCGCCACGGCGCGGCCGTGGTCAACATCAGCGCCCGCCAGGCCCAGTCCGGCAGCCAGCCGCGCCTGCCGTTTCCGCTGCCCGGGATCGAGGACGACGACCAGGTGTTCGAGTTCTTCCGGCGCCTCCTGCCCCAGCTCCCGCCCGGCGGGCTTCCGCGGCCGCAGGACGACTCGCTCGGATCGGGCTTCATCCTCGACGCCGATGGCTACATCCTGACCAATGCGCACGTGGTGGAGGATGCCGACGAGATCCTGGTGAAGCTGGCCGATCGCCGCGAATTTCGCGCGACCCTGGTCGGCGCCGACGCGCGCAGCGACGTGGCGCTGTTGCGCATCGAGGCCGAGGGGCTGCCGAACGTGGTGCTCGGCGATCCGAACGCGCTGAAGGTGGGCGAGTGGGTGCTGGCGATCGGCTCGCCGTTCGGCTTCGAGCAGTCGGCCACCGCCGGCATCGTCAGCGCCACCGGGCGCAGCCTGCCGGAAGAGAACTTCGTCCCCTTCATCCAGACCGACGTGGCGATCAATCCGGGCAACTCGGGCGGGCCGCTCTTCAACCTGAAGGGCGAGGTGGTCGGCATGAATTCGCAGATCTACAGCCGCACCGGCGGCTTCATGGGGTTGTCGTTCGCGATCCCGATCGACGTCGCGATGAACGTGCAGCAGCAGTTGCGCGCCCACGGCCGGGTGCAGCGCGGACGCATCGGGGTGGCGGTGCAGGAGGTCACCCGCGACCTGGCCGACAGCTTCGGCCTCCCGGCCCCGGCCGGCGCGCTGGTGAGCGGGGTGGAGGCGGACGGACCGGCGGCGCGCGGCGGGCTGCAGCAGGGCGACGTGATCCTGCGCTTCAACGGCGAAGCCGTCGAGCGCTCGGCCGATCTGCCGCGCATGGTGGCGGGGGCGCGTCCGGGCGCGCGGGCGAAGCTCGAGATTCAGCGCGACGGCGTGATGCGCGAACTGAGCGTGGAGGTCGGCGAGTGGGGCGACGAGGGCGAGCCGCGGGGCGACGAGGAGCCCGAGCCCGAGGAGGCGCCGAACCCGCTCGGCCTGGTGGTGATCGAGCCTGGCGAAGCCCAGCGGCGCGAGCGCGGCATCGAGCACGGCCTGGTGGTCGAGCGGGTGCTGCGCGATGCCGGCGTGGGCGAGATCCGCGCCGGCGACGTGCTGCTCGCGATCGTCATCGGCGGCCGGCAGACCCGGCTCGAGACGCTGGCCGAGTTCGAGCGCAAGGTGCTGCCCTTGTCCCCCGGCCAGCCGGTGACCTTGCTGGTGCAGCGCGAAAATGCGAGCTTCTACCTGACCCTGAGGGCCGAGTGATGTCGAGCGTGCGCGAATTTACCGTGATGAGTCGCGAGTGGTGCCACCTCTGCCACGAGCTGGTGGACGCCCTGCAGCCGCTGGCGGCCGAGTTCGGGTGGTCGGTGCGGGTGCTCGACGTCGATCAGGACCCCGCCCTCGAGGCGCGCTGGGATGAGCTCGTGCCGGTGCTGCTCCACGGCGAGGTCGAGCTTTGCCACTACCACCTCGACGAGGCGGCCGTCCGTGCCTATTGCGCCGCTTTCGGCTAGAATCCGCGGCTTGTCAAGGCCAACTCTTCCTCATCGGGTGCCGCGAGGCACCCTTTTTGTGTTCGC